>JAABUT010004127.1_pt1 | contig 11791 bp, 10 predicted proteins | sample 5559281 | NCBI WGS metagenome assembly JAABUT01 (sample SAMN10711880, study PRJNA513359) | rock metagenome | isolation source: Antarctica rocks | place: Antarctica: Victoria Land, Ricker Hills nord | collected 2016-01-04
CCGTGCTCAGTCACGGGTCAGCTTCCGGTAGGTCACCCGGTGCGGACGGGCCGCGTCGGCGCCGAGACGCTCGACCTTGTTGGCCTCGTAGGACTCGTAGTTGCCCTCGAACCAGTACCAGCTCGCGGGGTTCTTCTCGGTTCCTTCGAAAGAGAGGATGTGCGTCGCGACACGGTCGAGAAACCACCGGTCGTGGCTGATCACCACGGCGCAGCCCGAGAACTCCAGCAGCGCGTTCTCCAGGGAGCCGAGCGTCTCCACGTCGAGGTCGTTCGTCGGCTCGTCGAGCAGGAGGAGGTTGCCGCCCTGCTTCAGGGTGAGCGCGAGGTTGAGGCGGTTGCGCTCACCGCCGGAGAGGATCCCCGCCATCTTCTGCTGGTCGGGGCCCTTGAAGCCGAACTGGGAGACGTACGCGCGCGACGGGATCTCGACGTGACCGACCTTGATGAAGTCGAGGCCGTCGGAGACCGTCTCCCACAGGTTCTTCCTGGGGTCGAGGCCCGACCGGCTCTGGTCGACGTAGGAGATCGAGACGGTCTCGCCGATCTTGACCTCGCCGCGGTCGGCGTCCTCGAGGCCGACGATCGTCTTGAAGAGGGTCGTCTTGCCGACGCCGTTGGGGCCGATGACGCCGACGATCCCGTTGCGCGGCAACGAGAACGACAATCCCTCGATGAGGACGCGGTCGCCGAAGCCCTTCTTGAGGTCCTTGATCTCGATGACCGTCGACCCCAGACGCGGGCCCGGCGGGATCGCGATCTCCTCGAAGTCGAGCTTTCGGGTGCGGTCGGCCTCGGCGGCCATCTCCTCGTAGCGGGCCAGGCGCGCCTTGGACTTGACCTGGCGGCCCTTGGCGTTGGAGCGGACCCACTCGAGCTCGTCCTTGAGGCGCCTGGCGAGCTTGGCGTCCTTGCGGCCCTGGACCTGCAGGCGCTCGCCCTTCTTCTCGAGGTAGGCCGAGTAGTTGCCTTCGTAGCCGTACAGCCGACCGCGGTCGACCTCGGCGATCCACTGGGCGACGTTGTCGAGGAAGTACCGGTCGTGGGTGACGGCCAGGACGGCGCCCTGGTAGGCCGCGAGGTGCTGCTCGAGCCACTGGACCGACTCGGCGTCCAGGTGGTTGGTGGGCTCGTCGAGCAGCAGGAGATCCGGCTTCTGGAGCAGCAGCTTGCACAGCGCGACGCGACGGCGCTCCCCACCGGACAGGACCGTGACGTCGGCGTCCGGTGGTGGGCAGCGCAGCGCGTCCATGGCCTGGTCGAGCTGGGCGTCGAGGTCCCACGCGTCGGCGTGGTCGATGTCCTCCTGGAGCGTGCCCATCTCCTCAAGAAGCCGGTCGTAGTCGGCATCGGGCTCGGCCATCTCGGCGGAGATCGCGTTGTAGCGGTCGAGCTTGGCCTTGATCTCACCGGCGCCCTCCTCGACGTTGCCGAGGACGGTCTTCTCCTCGTTGAGCGGCGGCTCCTGCAGGAGGATGCCGACGGTCGCTCCAGGAGCGAGCCACGCCTCGCCGTTGGACGGCTGGTCGAGCCCCGCCATGATCTTGAGGATCGTCGACTTGCCGGCGCCGTTCGGGCCGACGACGCCGATCTTGGCGCCGGGCAGGAACGACATCGTCACGTCGTCGAGGATGACCTTCTCGTTGTGCGCCTTGCGCGCCTTGGTCATGACGTAGATGAACTCGGGCATGACGAGAAGGCTATCCGCGCGGTCCCTCGCCGACCCAATCGACGCCGCCTCCCGGGATCATCACCGAGGCTGGCTCACACCGCTCTCGCGACGACGTAGTCGTCCGTCTCGGCGTCCTCCGCCGCGCGGTGGAACCCGCCGTGCACCACGGCGGCGTCCGGTTGGTCGAGCGGGCTCGGCTCCTCCCCATCGTCCTCGTCGGGCAGGACGCCGTCCTCGTCTGCTCCTCCACGGTCCGCGTCGCTCATGGAGGCCTGGATGTTGGGATCCGCGAGCCGGTCGTTCGACTCGTACTGGATGCGCTCCGGCTTGGCGAAGGCCGTCTGCCCCCGGTTGAGGTCGTGCCCGACGCTGTAGGCGTCCACCTCGACGGAGGTCATGTTCAGCCCGTCCCCGTTGACCCACTGGTTGACGCGCAGCCGGCCGTAGACGACCACGGGGTCGCCCTTCTTCAGACTGCTCATGATGTTGCCGCCGAGGGCGTTGAATCCCACGACGTTGACGAAGTTCGTGCTGCCGTCGACGAATCCTCGGGTCTCGGCGTCCCAGCGCCGGGTCGTCGACGCCACCCGGAACGTCGAGAACGGCTTGCCGGCCTTGGTCGAGCGGCACTGCGGGTCACCGACGACGTTGCCCACCACGGTCACGAAGCTCTCGTTCATCACACACTCCCTGTTCTCTCTGCGGTCAGCCCGCCGAACTGACGGGTGCTCACCCAGAGTGGGTATGCCGGGTAGCCGGCGACCAGCCCCGGCTCGCGACCTGTGGAGAACGGGACGTCGTCGCAGGGGGATGTGGATGGAGAGGTCGGGCTGCGTAACGCCCGCTCAGCCCACGTCGCTGCGCTCAGCACACGGCATACGGTGTGCTGAGCGCACGACGGTGAGCTGGGCGAGCACCCGGCATAGACGAAGCTCAGGGCCTGCGGGCGGCGTCGAGCTGCACCCGGGTCGTACGGTGCCGCTCCACGACGAGCCGGACCGGCTGGACGAGCCGCTCGGTCGCGACCATCCCGATCGCGTCGTCGAGCCGGGCGCTGACGACGTGGCGTCGTCGTCGGGCCCCCGCCCGGCCCAGCAGACGCGCGAGTCCGGCACAGAGCACTCCGAGGACGAGCCCCCCCACCAGCAGCAGGAACGGGTAGGGCAACGGCCCCAGTCTGGGGGTGTCGATCTCCGGCAGCTGGAGCCAGCCGATGACCCCGAGGACGACGAGCCACACCAGTCCGAGGACGGCGGCGACGCCGAGGAGCCACTGGAGCAGACCCAGCACCCGCCACCACAGCGGGCTCCGGGCCCTCAGCGACGTGCCCACGACGGCTTGGTCCAACGCCTGGTCGAGGCGGTGCTCGTCCGGCGTCGTGGCGTCTGCGACCGCCTCGGACCACCGGACGGGCAGTCCTTCTCCGGCCCGGTCGGCGAGCTCACGAGCAGCCAGCCGGACGGCCGACCGGGCAGCTGGTGACGGCGCCGGAATCGAGGATCGACCGAGGACCGCCCGGACGTCGGCCTCCTGCACCGGGCCCACGACGCTCGAGCTCTTGCCGAGCCGGAGCCGCTTGAGGGGGTCCGCCTTGAAGCTGCGACCCCATCGCGTGAAGAGCCAGCCGCTTCGGGACACGGCCTCGCGGCGGTAGTCCTCCTCGACGGCGTTGAGGACGACGGGCACTCCCGCGGCGCGACCGAGCGCATCGACGAGCCGGCGGTCGGCCGACTCCTCGATCCGCGGCTCCGCGTCCGCCACCCCGGCACGCAGGGCGCCAGCTGCGGCGGTGACGTCGGCGGACAGACGCTGGCGGGCGGCGTGGTGGCCGGCCACCGCATTGGCCAGCCGCTGGCGCAGCTCGGGCACGCCGTCGCCGGTGCGAGCCGACGTCGTGATGACCTGGACGTTTCTGATGCCGTCCGCCTTGAGCAGACCACCGAGGTCCTCGCGGCACTGCTGGACCGCCGCCGGGCTGAGCCGGTCGACCTGGTTGAGGACGGCAAGCATCACGGCGTCGTAGCCGGACAGCTGACGGACATAGTCGTCGTGCAGGAGCGCGTCGGCATACTTCTGCGGGTCGGTGACCCAGACGAAGACGTCGCACAGGACGAGGACGCGCTCGGCCTCGACCCGGTGGCTCAGCTCGCGCGAGTCGACGTCGGGCAGGTCGAGCAGGACGAGCCCGTCCAGGCTGCCGATCGCGCCGGCCGCGCCACCACCCGCCCCGGCCCCCGTGCCGACCGCGCCACCAGCACCCGTGCCACCCGCCCCGGCCCCCGACCCCGCCGCCCCGCCGCCGGAGTCGTCCCCCTCCGAGGGGGTCACGCCGTGCCGCTGTTCGACCCCGAGCCAGTCGAGGAGCGGCCCAGCCGAATCCTCCCCCCACACCGCGGCGGATGGCCTCGACGTCGTGGGCCGGCGCGCGCCGATCGCCGCCAGCTCGGCACCCGCGATCGCGTTGAAGAGCGAGGACTTGCCGCTCCCCGTTGCGCCGGCCAGGGCGACGACGGTGTGGCTGCCGGCGATCGCGGTGCGCTCGCGTGCCTTGTGAATGACCCTTCGCGCCTGCGTCACCCCCGCCGGGTCGAGCTGGGTCCCCCCCGCCTCGACCGCCTCACCCAGGGCCGTCGCCTGTGCCGCGAGCTGCTCGCTGGAGAGAGCGGTGACCCGCTTGCTCCCCCTGATCAACGGGCTCATCGCGCGGCCTTCACGGCCAGGGCTGCCGACTCGAGCCGCCGCCCCTGGTCGCGCCGGATCTCCACGGTGTCAACGGCTTTCGTGAACCGGGCCTGCTCCTCGAAGAACAGCTGCTCCACCCTCTCGAGCAGCGCCTGCCGCGCCTTGACGGCGAGCACCCGCACCGCCTGGTCCCCGAAGATCGCCTCGAGCAGCTTCTGTCCGAGGATCGCGGTCCCGCCGGCGATGCCGACCTCGGCACCGGTCAGCCCCGCGGTCTGCGAGAAGGTCACGAGGATCAGCATCGTCCCCACCGCGTTCACCCCGTATGCCGTGACCCGGGCCGTCGTGCGCCGGTCCCGACCCTCGGTGCGGACGAGGGCGAGCACGTCGCCCTGCCAGTCGTGCACGAGCGAGCCCACCTGTGCGTCGAAGTCGGCGGACACCCTGGGCAGGTCGGGGTGCGCCCCGATGAGCGTCGCCCCACCGACGAGCGTGCGCCACGAGCGGGTCGTCGCCGAGGCAGCGCCCTGCCCCTCGGCCCGGATCAGCTCGGCCACGCCGCTCTGCAGCGCCTCACCGAGGTCCTCCGAGGGCGGCGGGTCACCCTTGACCAGTGCGACGATCCGGTCGCGCACCCGCGAGACCGTGCTCTCGACCTGCTTGAAGAACTCCCCGGTGCCGACGAACTCCTGCCAGCGCGCGAGCACCTCACCCCGCAGGAGCGTCCCGTCGCTCATCCCGTGTCGCACCCCTTCGACGGCATCCGCGTATGCCGTGTCGGCGGCACTCGCGAGCGCCGCCGTCGCCCCGAGCTGGGCCGCGGACGCCCGGACCAGGAGCTGGGTCCGGGACTCGAGGGAGTCGAGGGCGCCGGTGAGGGTCTGTCGCACGACGATGGCCCGGGCCCTGGCGTCCTTGGCGAGCGCGGTGAGCCAGGACTGCAGCCGGGCCACCTGGTCCTGGGGCAGCAGCCCACCAGGGTCGAGCCGGGACTCCGCCACGGTGAAGATCGGGGCGGTCGCGAGTCCCTGCTCCTGCAGCATCGACCCGAGGTGGTCGCGGATCTCCTCGACCGCCTCCGGCGGGACGCGGTCGAGGATCACGGCGACGGAGGTCCCGCGCTCGGAGGCCTGGTGGAGCAGGTCCCACGGCACGGCGTCGGCGTAGCGGGCGGCCGTCGTCACGAAGAGCCAGAGGTCTGCGGCGGACAGGAGCTGGCGGGCCAGGTCGCGGTTGTGCGCGACCACCGAGTCGATGTCCGGGGCGTCGAGGATCGCCAGGCCGGCCGGCAGGGTGTCAGAGGCCACCAGCCGCACCGACGAGTCGCCCGCGGCGGACGCTTCGCCGGTCACCCGGGCGAGCTCCGGCAGGACGCGGCCGTCCGTGAACCACCGCTCGTCACTCGGGTGGTGGACGAGGACGGGCGAGCGCGTCGTCGGTCGCAGGACGCCCGGGACGCTCACGACCCGGCCGACGAGGGAGTTGACCAGGGTCGACTTGCCCGCGCCGGTCGAGCCGCCGACGACGGCCAGCAGGGGGGCGTCGAGCGAGGAGAGCCGGGGGATGACGTAGTCGTCGAGCTGCCGGAGCAGCTCGGACCGCGCTCCCTGCGCCGGGGCCACATCGGGCAGCTCCAGGGGCAGGGTCGACTCGGCGACCCGCTCGCGCAGGCCCCTCACCGCCACGAGCAGGTTGAGCATCTCTGCCGGGGCGGCGGTCTGCGTCACCTGCGCATCCTCCCAAGTGTTCGGTGCCGACGTCGAATCACCCCGCCGTGCGCCGCCGTCCAACCTGTCTTGCTCCCCCCGAAGAACGCCTCGGGCAGCCCCCGGAGCCGCCGACGCGCCCTCGGCAGGACTCGAACCTGCAACCTGCGGATTAGAAGGCCGCTGCACTATCCGTTGTGCTACGAGGGCATCCACCGGCTCGCCGCCGGATCGCACCCGAAGTCTAGAGGCCGCCGCACGCACGCCCGGGCTTCCCGGCATACGCCGAAAGGGTGAGAGCGAGTCAGTACGCCGCGCTCCCGATGAACCCCTGCCGGTGCGCCACGATGGAGTCGAGCAGCACCTTCTCACCGATCGGGGCCTCCTTGCCCGCCGAGCCGCGAACGATCCGGGCCCGCAGGAGGGCGAGGTCGCTGGCGCTGTCCTGGAAGCTGCGCATCGACCTGAGGGCCGGCTTGCCGCCGTTCTGCTTCGCCCAGCTGCGGGCCTGGCGGCGGGCGCTCAGCGAGGCGAGCATGGCCACCTCCTGGTGGCTGAGCCAGCCGGCGTCGGCGTACTGGCTGAGGTACTGCCGGATGAGCCGTCCCTCACGGTGCCGCAGCCAGATGATGAGAACGACGAAGAGGAGGAAGATCGGGACCTGGACCCCGAAGTAGAGACCGAGGAAGTTGCCCGTGCTGGCGCTGAGGTTCCAGGCGCCGTGCAGCAGGATGGCACACGCGTAGCCGCCGAGTCCGGCGAGGATCTTCGTCCCGGTGGACCGCATCAGGGACACGGCGATGCCGAGGCCGATGCCGGTGCAGGCGGTGAAGAGGGGGTGGGCGAAGGGTCCCATGACGCACCGCAGGATGAACAGGTAGTTGATCCCCTCCTGGCCGTAGTCGGTGTAGATCCGGCCCAGGTAGAGGATGTTCTCGCTGAAGGCGAACCCGCTCCCGATGACGCCGGCGTAGACGATGCCGTCGACGACGCCGTCGAACTGGTGCCTGCGCAGCAGGATGATGAGCAGGATGCCGAGCCCCTTGAGGCCCTCCTCGACGAACGGGGCGCTGAGGACCGCGCTCAGGGTGTCGGGGTTCTCCACGCCCGCCAGCGACACGATGATGCTGAAGAAGGTGTTGAGGAACAAGGCACCGACCGCGGCGCAGAGGGCGCCCCAGGCAAACCCGAAGATGAGGAACCGCGCCGGCTCGGACTCGTAGCGGTCCAGCCAGAGGAAGGTTGGCAGGACGACGAGCAGCGGCAGCGACGCGAACAACGCCGCCAGCACCGTGGCCTGCAACCCGAGCCCCGAGCCGAACTCCAGCGCGAGGACCGCCCAGCAGAGGAGGAACCCGCTGATCATGATGCCGTAGGTGATCGTCGTGCGCCGCATGGGGCGCTGGGTGGGGTTGGCGCTCTGGGAGTACTCACCCGGCATACCCGCGTATGCCGGCCGGCCGGCTGACGCGAGCGGCTGGCGGCTGGCCTGCGAGTCCCCTGAAGACATGGGCCACAGGTTAGTGCACGCCCCAGGCTCTAGGGTGGCCCCTGTGAGTGCCCTGACCGAACGTGCCACCAACGATCGCATCGTCTGGATCGACTGCGAGATGACGGGCTTGTCGATCGAGCACGACGCCCTCATCGAGGTGGCCGCCCTCATCACTGACTTCGAGCTCAACCAGCTCGGCGACGGGGTCGACGTCGTCATCAAGCCGCCCGCCGCGTCGCTGGAGCAGATGGACGACTTCGTCCGCGACATGCACACGACGTCCGGGCTGCTCGAGGAGCTCGACGCCGGGACGACTCTGGAGCAGGCGCAGCAGCGCGTCCTCGACCACATCAGGGAGTGGGTTCCCGACGCCGGCCGGGCACCGCTCGGGGGCAACACCGTCGGGACGGACCGGGTCTTCCTGGCCCGGGACATGCCCGAGCTCGAGTCGCACCTGCACTACCGGGTCATCGACGTCAGCTCGATCAAGGAGCTGTCCCGGCGCTGGTACCCGCGGGCCTACTTCAGCTCGCCGAAGAAGTCCGGCGGGCACCGGGCCCTCGCGGACATCCGGGAGTCGATCGCCGAGCTGCGCTACTACCGGGCCGCCGTCTTCGTCCCGCAGCCCGGCCCCGACTCCGCGGCCGCGAAGGCCCTCGCGGCCCAGCACGTGATCGAGCCCTGAGCGCCCGGCCGAAACGGCCACAGGCCCCGTGGCAACCAGCCCTTCGTCGTCCTACAGAGCGGGAAGATCTGTCGGTGGGAGATCGGTCGGCCCACCGACGACTGGTTCGGGAGGGGCCGCCAGCGCATAGAACGTGGCGTGCCAGCCCTTCCGGTGCTGGCCCTCGATCTCCAACTGCCAGCGGTACTTGTGGCCGGGTGTCACTTGGAAAAGGCCAACAGAGTCTGAGTTCGGCAGGGCACTTCCTCCGGGATGTACAACCCAGGGATCTGAGGCGCGTTGAACATGACTAGCTGCTGCACGCGCAATGCCTGAGAGGTGCCTCCCGGGCCTGGGAAGGTAGCGACGTTGCCTGACGTATCGTCTCGAAGCTCGAGGGAGACAGAGGCTTGGCTGCCGGCATACTTCCTGGGAACGTCGATCAGGGCAGCAACACAAAGTGGCGACGTCAGGCCGTTAGGACCCACCCCTGCCACCTGGAACCCGACGCCAAGGGCGTACATCTTCCCGGTGGCCTCAATGGTGATGTGCTCAGCGATGATCACTGACGCATGAGCGTCCTCGAACAGAGCCATCTATCGGACGAGGTGCTGCGCACTGAGAGCGCTGACGGCGTACGTAGTGGGCCGGAGCGTCTCGGCTCCTGAAAAGGTCTCCGGCCCGCTGACGATGCGCCAGGGAGTTGGCTCTTCCGTGAGGCGCTTCTGACCCTCGTTGTAGGCAGCCAAGACCTCGTCGACATCCTCGTCAACCTCGAAGAAGTCGCCGGTGCCCGTGTTCGCCATCGTGCCACCCCTTCCTGTCAGATGCGATAAGCACTGCCCAAGTTGGACGTGCAAGGAGGGTCGCTGCGTTCCGGATAGAGCACGACGAGAACCCGCTGCCGGCGGATCTGGATCGTCACGAGAGCACGCACGCCCCTGTCCGGATGATGGTGCCATACATAAGACAGCCCCGGGCGGCAACCGATGGCATCGCGGATCTCCTCCGGGTCCAGTCCGTGGCTCGTCCTGATCTTGTGGGCGGTGGCCCTGCTGATGAACACCTGCGACACCCACAGCCCGTGCCCCATAGTCACAGGACTATAGGCAGGCGCACGAGTCGGCGAGGCTGCGAGCAGTCACCGTGGGTCCGGGGGCCGGCTCACTCCAACACGGCGCGCCGTGGCGCCTACGGGGACAGCGCAAACGCGGTCTGAGTGAGGGTCGGGCCGCCCCCGCCACCCAAGTGGGAGGACACATGCAGGTGGCCTGCACCTGTTCGCGCAGGCCACCGTTGGGGTGAGTGACGGGACTTGAACCCGCGACATCTGCGACCACAACGCAGCGCTCTACCAGCTGAGCTACACCCACCATGCCGCGAGCGGACCGGCCGTCGCGATCGGGCGGCGCCCATCGTACCCAATGCCGGGGGTGCCCACGACCGGCACCGCCATGGGCGAGAATGCTGACCATGTTCATGGGCAACGACCGACGCAACCGGATGATCGCGCTGGTGCTCGCCGGCGTCCTCGTCGCCAGCGTGATCCTGGCCCTCCTCGCCACGGCTGCGTCCGCCGCGCCGGCCGCGGCGGTGTCGGGACCACCGGCTCGTGCCGCCGTGCTGCCCCTGCACGCGCAGCTCGCCTCGATCACGCCGGCGGACGGCGCCCGACTCGACACGGCGCCGACGCAGATCACCCTGACCTTCGACGAGCCGGTGCCCGTCGAGCTTGCCAAGGTCGTCCTCACGAGGGACGGTGCGCCGGTCGAGGTGGGCGCCCTGACAGCGAAGGACGCCAGCGTGACGGCGCCGATCACCGGCCAGCTGTCGCCGGGCGACTACCGGATCGCGTGGCGGGCGACGAGCGACGACGGCCATCCCGTCTCCGGCGAGGCCACCTTCACCGTGACCGGCCCCGCAGGCGCCGCCGGCGGCGCGGTGCCGCTGGCCACCCCGACGTACAAGACGCCGCAGACCCAGGCGACGTCCATCGGGCACCCCGACCACCTGCCCGGCATCGTCGTCGGCGGCGTGCTGCTGCTCGCGGGGGTCGCGCTCCTCATCCACGAGCAGCGTCGGCGCCGCTCGCACCTCGACGAACCGATTTCATGACGGGTATGCCGTTGTAGTAGCCTCGATCCTCGTCGCGCCGCTAGCTCAATGGCAGAGCAAGTGACTCTTAATCACTGGGTTCGGGGTTCGAATCCCTGGCGGCGCACCACCTGGGCACCACCGGATGTCCCCGACCTCGAGGTTGGAGCCCGTCACCGTTCATCCAGCTCTGGCGCCGAGCAGATCCCGAGAGCACCGAGACGCCGTCAGGTGCGGCTAGCCGGGCATTCCGCACATGCGCGAGCGTGGGGTTTCGGGGGTTTGGCTGAGTGATCATCGTGGTCGGGTGGCATCGACGTCGAGTAGGGCCAGGATGTTGGCCTGTAGCGGTGGTGGTTCGGGGATCACGGGTGGGGTATCTGCGGTGGCGGGGATCAGGCGGAGCCGCGAGATTGCGGTGAAGATGAGTCGGCCGGTGGGTTTGGCGGGCCGTCCTGCGTAGAGGCCGGCCAGGGCGAGGGCTGGGGCGATGGCCAGGCGTAGTGCTCGTTCGACGAGGCAGAAGATGAGCAGCGCCAGGCAGATGACGGTGATGAGGGCTTCGATGCGCCGGTTGTTCTTCAGGAACATGGGGGCGACGGCGAGGGGTCCTTTGATGTTGGCGTAGCGGCGTTCGGAGACTTCTTGGCCTTTGTAGCGGCGCAGGACTTCGTTGGCGTCGGCGATGTCCGGGTCGAGGTTGGTCAGTAACGCGTACCACCCGTCGGTGGTGGCCTCAGCAGCGAGCATGGTGTCGTCGAAGTGCCAGCTCAGGGTGGGTTTGCTGGTGGCCGGGTCGGTGCCGATGGTGGTGCGGAGATAGCTGGTCACGCGGCGCTTGCTGGCGATGGCTGCGACCCTGGCGGTAACGGCGCCGGTGTCGGGGTAGTGCCGGCCGCCGAGGCCGCGTTCCAGTCGTCCGAGGTCGCCGCTGGCCCGGTCGAGCTTCTTGGTCCGGGCGACCTGAGCAGCACCGGCGCGGCGGGAGGACCAGACGAAGACCCGGCGCAGCGTCAGGGCCGGCCCTTTGCTGCCCTTGGGTGGGGCCAGGGTCATGGTGTCTTCACGGACCCGCCAGCGGCCACGGAGATCCGCTGCCTTGCCTTGGTCCCGTTCGGCGACGTAGTCGACGTCGGTGGCGGGCAGCAGGTGCTGCGCGGCCAGGGTGGTGGCCTTGACATAAATCTTGGACGCGGGGGCGATGAACTCCACCTGCGCCTCGCTCATGGCCCGCAGGTTCGGGTGGGAGACGAGCTTGGAGTCGCCCACCATCAGGAACGTCCGTGGCCCGGCGAGCTTGCGGAGTGCTTCCATCGCACCGGTGACCTGCGCGATCTCACCGGCGCCACCGTGATAGGCCCGGTGGAAGACCGGCACCCCACCGTCTGCGGTCACCGCAAGCCCGGCCTGGATCTGCTTGAGGTCGGTCCGCCGGTCCTTCGGGTGCCCGAACCGGGGCGTGGCGAAGCCCTCCTGAGGGTC
>JAABUT010004128.1_pt1 | contig 11788 bp, 10 predicted proteins | sample 5559281 | NCBI WGS metagenome assembly JAABUT01 (sample SAMN10711880, study PRJNA513359) | rock metagenome | isolation source: Antarctica rocks | place: Antarctica: Victoria Land, Ricker Hills nord | collected 2016-01-04
TCTATAACACCCACCGACGGCACTCGGCACTCGACTATTTATCACCACTTGCCTATGAAAGGAGATGGACAGTCGCAGGGTTAGTCGCGTAGTCTGTCACTGTCCACCGAGACGGGGCAACTCCACCTGGTATTGTTTGCCGTCCTCCAGCGTCTCCATGCGCGCTACAGTCAGCGGGTAGCCATTGATCGCCAGGCCGCCGTGCGCATTCCAGTAGTCGAGGAAGCGGTCGCAGAGGGTCTGTCCGGTCTCTTGAAAGGAGACGCAGGTGGCGGCGCGGGCGCTGGCCCCGTTGGTCATGGTCATGAGGGGGGCCAGGAGCAGCAGCAGGGTAGTCAGGCTGCTGAGTACGTCCCTCCGGCACCACCGGGCGGTCTGCGGTCTCATGGTTGCGGTCGGGGGGTGTGCGTGCATCGTCGGCTCCTCCACACTACCCGCCCGACCGGGTCTCGGCGCCAGTCGCGTTGAACCATGGGGCGGCACGCATAAAATACATCCGCTTTCCCCGCGCCTCAAGGACTGCGGCGACACCCGCCTCAAGCGCAGGCGCCCCACTCATTGCTGGCATTCAGACGCCCGGTTGGGGCGCCCGTTGCCCATGCTATACTGCCCGTCGGTGTGGGCGCGCGGCGTGCACGATGCATGGCGCATGGAAGGGACAGGCAACGACGTATGTTCTACCCCGTTTTCGCGGTCTTCATGATCCTTGTCGTGCTGTTCGTCGCGGCGGCGGTGGTTGAGTACGGCACCGCGCTCTCCGCACGCGGCAGGGCGGGGACGCTGCTGTTCGCTGGGTCGCTGCTGCTGCTCGTCCTCGCGCTCTGGTGGGCGTACGACGCGGTGCGGGCCGTCTCCCCATCGCGCGGCATCGAACTGGTGCGCGCGGTCGCCTTTCTCCTGCTTGCGGGGCCGGTGCTGAGCGCGCCGCCGCTCGTCGCGCGGACGGTGGACGGTGGGTCGTCCACGGTCTCAATCGGCCGCTTCCGGCGCATGATCTGGCGACCGGCCTCGATCATTGGGCTGGTGCTGATCGTGCTCTGGTTTCTCTCCTAATCATCCCGTGCCGGATAACTGAGCGCGCGGACAGGCTGCGATGCCGCGCGCCGCCGATGAAGAAAGGGAACGCGCATGTCCGATCACGCACCGCCTAGCACGCCCGCGAACAATGACGACGAGCGGACGCGGATCCCGAATGCGCCGCCGGGTGGTGGCGCGCTTCCCCCGCCGCGCGACGATGACGCAACGATCATCCCGCCCGCGCCGCCCGCGAATCCGCCATCGGCTAGCGGGAAGCCTGCGAATCCGCCACCGCTCCCGCCACTCCCGCCACCCGCTGTATGGAATGCCTCACCCACATCGTCGCCCTCACCGCCCGGCTCGACTGCGCCATACCCAACGCCGCAGCAGCAATCTCCCCCACCCAGTCAACCACCGGCGTATGGCGCGCCGCTGCCATACGGGGGAACCGTGCCCTTGCCGCAGCAACCCGGATCGCCGCCTGCGTACGGTGGCTACCCGCCCGACGCACCGTCCTATTCCGGGAGTTACGGGCCGCCGCCGTCACCGTATCCCCCGCCACTCACCCCGCCACCGAAGAAGAAGACGGGCCTCATCGTCGGCATCGGCGGCGGGGTGCTTGCTCTGCTGGCGATTGTTGGTGGCGTCTTGCTGTTCACCCGCAAGGGTGACAGCCCGACCGCGACCGCGACGCCCGCCGCGACGAATGTCGCCGTAATCGCGAGCGCGAGTGCGCAGGGCGGCGGCAATGTGTTCGCGACGATTGCCGCCGCCGCGACCGGTTCCGCATGTCCCGGTGGCGTTGCCTCGACCCTTGTCCCATCTACCGCGCCAACCGTTGCCGTTGCCGCGACCGCGACTGCCGCGCCGACGCGCGTCTCGCTGAACACAACGCCGACCGTGGCGGCGACCGGGACACCTGGAGCCTCGCCAGCGGGCGCAGTGCTGCCGACCCAGGTCAGCAACTTCCGCCCCACCGCCTCACCGACCGTTGGGCAAGGCGGGTTGTCGCCAGCGCCCACCAGCAGCGTGGGCGCCACGGCCACCGCGCCCGCGTTGGCCTCCGCGACCGCCGGACAAACGTACACGGACCCGAACGGACGCTTCAAGATGCAGTACCCGCGCGGGTGGACGGCGACGAAGTTGGCGAACTCGCAGAGCAACATCGTTGAGTTCGACGGGCCGGAGGGCGTCTCGCTCTACGTCGATGCGTACAAGGAGGCTGGGGCCCCCGCCGACGAGGTGCAGGAGACGCAGAGCGAGCGCGAGAAAGCGACGCAGTTCGCCTTCACCTTTAGCACCGTGACCGACACGAAGATCGGCGGCGAATCGGGGAAACTCCTCCCCTATACCTTCACGCGGAAGGATCAGCCCTCCACGACGCCGACCGTCGGCCTCCTCTTCATCGTCAATCATGGCGGGCGGGAGTACGATTTCGAGGCGGTTAACGTCGGCAAGCACCGCCCGGAAATCGATGCGATCCTCGCGACGGTGGTCTTCACGCCGTAGGATATCGAGGCACATCCGGTGGCATAGGCTTTAGCCTGTGATCCCACTGCCTGATTGCGTTGATAAGGTTCGTCGGCCTACCGCAGCGAGGATCGGCAGGCTGAAGCCGCCGCCACCAATAATTCTCACCGGTGTTGCCGCGATGGCGCGCGTGCCGTGGGCAATGAACAGAAAACAGCAGCCGCACGTTTGATTGCGCGGCTGCGGCTGTGTGAGCGGATGAAATTGAGGCGGTTACGCCGGTGGTGGTGCGGGTGGCTTCGGCATCCCCGGACCGGGACCATGCGGGCCAAAGCCACCACCCGGCCCGAAGCCAGAGCCACCCATGCCGGGGCGGAAGCCACCGCGTCCGAATGATCCCTGCGCCATCACGCGGAGGTCGGACGCGCTGACCGCGTTACCGCTCTGCTGCGTGCCATGGAAGGCGACGCGATCACCGACTTTGATGTCGCCCACCGCGACCGCCATGCCGTCCATCTTCTTGATCGTCGCGCCACTCGCGGGCGTCACGACGACGGTGAGGTTGCCCATCTCGGAGACGGTGAGCGCGCCACCATTGATCGCCGTCACGAGGCCGAAGCCGCGCACATCCCCGTTCGGCACGAGGGTGATTTCCGTCACCATCAACGTGATGTCCGCCGGGTTGGGTCGCTGGCCGGGTTGTATCTTGCTGCGGTCGATCTTCCCGTGTACCCGGACGACCCGGCCCACCGTGAAGTCGCCGAGCGTGGCGGGCTTGGTCGTGCCATCCACCTGCAACGCGGTGAGCGCGACAGTCGCATCGACCGTCACCGTCGTCATGCCGGGCGCGCCCGCGAGCGTGATCTTCTTCGCGCCCGCGTCGATGGCGGTGACGACGCCCTCAAGGCCGGGCATACCGCGCTGCCCCTGCCCATTGCCGGGGGCCATCTTGTCGAATTGCTGGTCGCCGCTCGCGTGCTGCCCGAATCGCCACTTGCCCGTCGCCGCCGTGACCGCCGTCGCCGAGACGGCGAGCAGCGTGACGACCGTTACGACGGCCAGGATCACACGGCCCCACCGGGGCGTCCTGTGCGATGTCGCCGGTTCCCGCAGTCCCTGCATCTCCCTGTCGGTTGATTCCACCGTGATGCTCCTCTTTTCCCGTAGCGCGTGCATCCGTAACAGATGTTCAGCGTACCGCGAGGGAGCTGATAGTGCCTACGTATCTACAACATTCATCAAAAGAGTGTAAAGCAAACTTAACAAGGAGGGCGTTTCCTAACCCCTCGAACGAGGTGGAGCGCGGTGTTTCGTTGGTGCCAGCAAGACGAATTACGAGACCAATGGACGCCAGAGGCGTCGCTACGAGGGGTTAGGAAACGCCCTCTTCGTATTGACATTCCCCCGTCATGCGCCGATCATGGCCCTTCTGCACGAGGGCACGTCGCCCCAAAAGTGGACAGAGGAGGTCGGTGTCATGGCGAAGGACCCCAGGTACACTACAACCGTCGTCGGTTCCTTCAGCGTGCCCCGTTGGTATGAGGCCCTCGAGAAGCAGGTCGAGATCGGCGCACTTTCCAAGGCGGACATGGCGGATGCACAGTTCCGGGCGAGCCAGGCGGCGATCCTCGATCAGGAAGTCGCCGGGATCGACGTGATCACCGGCGGCGAGATGCACCGGCGGACCAACAATCGCCACGCGCCGCCGAACGCGATGCTGAATTTCTTCTGGGAGAAGATGCCGGGATTCTCGAAGGAGACGCGCCCCAAGCCGATCACCAGCAAGGATTCCAATGTCTTCCACCCGGCTGCCGTCTGCACCGGGCCGATCGGGGATGCGGATCTCGGGTTGGTGGCGGAGTATGAGATGGTCTCCAAGTACTCCTCGAAGCCGGTCAAGATCACCATGACCGGGCCGCACATGCTCGCGAAGGTTGCCCACGACGAATACTACGGCGACCTCTCCAGGATGATGCAGGACCTCGCCAAAGTGATGAACACGAACTACAAGGCGCTCGCGGCCGCCGGCTGCAAATACATCCAGATCGACGAGCCGCTGTTCGCTATCGCGGACGATGCCGAGGTGCAGGCTGCGGTGGACGCGATCAATCTCTCCACCGAGGGGCTGAAAGACGTCACGGTGCAGGTGCATATCTGCCAGGGGAACTACGCAGTGGGCGCGGATTACGACGGCCAGATTGGTCACCGCTATTTCGACACCGGTCGCTACCCCGCGAAACTGATCTGTGGCATCAACTGCGACGCCCTGCTCATCGAGGGCGATCTCACCCCCGCATACGAGGGGCTGCTCGGCAATATCCAGCTCGCCATCGGCGCGGCCGACGTGCAGGACATGAATGTTGAATCCGCCGAGACGATCGCCGAACGCGTCGGCCAGTACGGCTGGCTGCCGCCCGAGCAGACACTTATCACGAGTTCGTGCGGCATGAACCATCTCCCGCGCCATATCGCCTTTGGTAAGCTTCAGGCGATGGCGGGGGCGAAGCGTATCCTCGGCGGGTAGACAACGGAACGGATCGCGCACCGGCAATCATGATTCGTTTCGTATCAATGTCGCACATACGGGCTATGGAGGCGATTGCGTCCGCCCTGCTCACGGGGGCCCCGAACCCAGGATGGAGCGCGACGAAAGCCTTCCGGCAACTCGTACACAAGGACGCGCGCCGGTTCTTTCTCGCCGCGCTCGATCGCTAGTGACTCCTCTGCGGCAGCGATAAGCATCTCACCAAACGAAGGGGATTCCTTGCGGAGACGCGGCAACCTTCGAGGAGTCTGCGGCACCGTCATCGTCTCGTTCACTCCCTGTAACCTGCGAATGTTGAGCTTTGCCGCTTCAGAGGGCCTTTCCTAACTCATAGATCGCCCTCCCACAGATGGGCGAGCACCCGTTTGGGGGAGCGAATGAGATCGGGGCGATCCGCCTGGTGGGCGGCGAGGGCGACCACGATGACTGCTGCGTAGGTCAGCGCCACTCGTTGCGCGACCGCCGTCCAGCCCACCACCGGCGGACGTTGCAAACCGAAGAAGGGGAAGACGCGCCCGAAGAAGCGTTCGATGCTGCCGCGCTTGCCCAACTCATCCTTCGTCCATGTCGGCGGCAGGCAGGTGCGATTCTTCTGCCGCTTCGGATTCCACGCGATGACCGCGACTGCACCGAGGTGGGCGTGGATCCAGTGAATCAGGCGCAATCCCCAATAGGCGGCATCGAGGCGGATCACCCGTAGGCGTAGGCCGTAGAGGCGCACCGCCGAGGCAAGTAGCGGCTGGGCGAAGGGGGCGTCGTGGGCATTGGCGGGGGCGACGATGAAGAAGAGGGGCAGGCCGGAACCGCGACAGAGCAGCGTATGCACCCGAAAGCCGCGCATGCTGCCCAGAGGGCGCCCGGCGGTCGGATGGTGGGCAGGGGCATGACCGCAGGCGGCATCGGGGTCGGTGCGTCGCCAGGCAAGAAGCGGCGCGCTGTCGATAATCAGATCGCGTCCCCGACTGAGCCTACCCTGCACCGCCGCGCGCACCAGCAGGATAAAGAGCAACTCGCAGGGAGGTGCGCCTGCCGCCTTGAGCCGCTTGCACTGCTGACTGGGACTGGGGACGCGCATCTGTCCGTCGGGATCGCGGGGCAAGCCGCAGGCGAGCGCGAGGGCGGGCCAGGCGCACAGCCAGTCATGGATGTCCTGATAGGAGAGTCGCCAGAGGGTGCGGATCAGGGCGATCATGAGCAAGGACTCCTCGGCGAAGACGCGCGGCGCACCACCGGGGCCGCGCGGCAAGGGGGGCGGACAGCGACGGTGGGCGAGGCGCACCGCGAGACGGCAGAGGTCGAGCAGATGGAAGGTGGTAACGAGGGCAAGGGCGGTGCAATGCAGGGCACGCGGTTGTTTCTGCAGCGCACGTTGGTATGATGGGGGCGGAACCGCAACCGTGCTTGGACACGGGACAGGAACCATGGGTTGACCTCCTTGGTGCGGGGACGAGTCGCATCAAGGAGGCAGCCTACTCCATCTTTACGGGTTAGGAAATGTCCTCTTAACAAGAACAAAGAACAAAGAACCGCCCCGGCGGGAGCCAGGGCGGTCGAGAAGGAAAGGGAAGAGTAATTATGGTTTCGGCGTCGCGCTGGGGGCAGCCCCCGGCCTCATGCCACCACGCTGCAACGCGCTCAGGTCGAAGATGCGAATCGTCGTCGCCGTGACGGTGTCGCCACTCTGCGTGCCGTGCACCGCGATGCGGTCGCCGACCTTGATGTCGCCAACGCTCGCCGCCGCGTCGTTCTGGCCCTTCGTGACCTTGGGGCTGCCGCTCGTCTGCACATTCAGCTTGAGGCCACCATGGCCGACGATCTGCAACGTGCTACCGGTGTTGACGACCAATCCCTCGGTCATCACCTGACCGGCGGGGACGAGGCGGAGTTCGGAGATCGCGACGTTCGGTTGCCCCTGCGTGCCGCCAGTGCTGCCCTTGCCGCCGCGCTTCATGCTGATCTCGACCAATGAACCGACCTTGAAATCACCGAACGCCACGTCCTTCTTCGTGCCATCCGGCTGAATCGCGACGAGTTTGACATCGCTCGTGACCTTCACCGTGGCGATCTGCTGCGGCAGCCCGCCGAGCGTGATCGTCTGGCTTCCCGCGTCGGCGGCGGTGACAACGGCGGACAGCCCGAAGCCATTCCCGTCCATGCCCCCGTGCCCGGCCTTGTTGCCGCGCATCCCGCCCGGCCCCGCCGCGAATGCGGTTGTGCCGAGTGCGAGCAGCGCGACAATCGCGATTGCCACACCAACGCCGATGCGCTTCCGTATGCTCATCTGTGCCTTTGCCGTTCCTGTCATCTACCTGTGCCTCCTAATGATCCAACAGGGCATCGTGCCGCACTTCCTGTTGCCTCCACCGTACCGCACGAATATTCAAGGGAGGTGCGAAAAGCGTAAAATGAGTGCGAAGGAGTCGGTAGCCAGTAGTCAGTAGCCAGTAGTCAGTAAATGGGATGACGATAGCGTGAATGCGTGGTTGGTGCCATACGAGGCGGGCGCGTATACTTTCGGCGGCACAGCGAGAGCGATTCCGTGCTTCTACCAACTACTGACTACTGACTACTGACTACGCAATGCCCCGAAAGCGAGAACGCAATGTCCCTCACCCGCACCGAGGTTCCACAGGCGAAGCCGGGGTTCATCCTCGCGAATGGGTTGCGCATCCGCACCGCCGCGTGGCCCTCCGATGGCTACCCGACGGTGCTCGTGCATGGCCTCTCCAGTGGCTGGCAGACGTGGTTGCCGCCACTCGCCTACCTCTGGCCGACGCTCTCGGCCACGGCGGTCGATCTGCGCGGGCACGGCGATTCCGACAAGCCGGAGGCGGGCTACACCCTGACGAACTACGCCGCCGATGTCTGGGAGGCGATGGGCAAGATGCGCCTGAAGCGCCCGCCCGTCTTAATCGGCCACTCGCTCGGTGGGGCAATTGTCCGGCGCATCGCGGCGGATCATGCCAGCGAACTCGCTGCCGTGATCGTCGAGGATAGCGACCTCTGGGGCACGGAGCAGGCGACGCCTGAGCAGCGGCGCGCGTTCGGGCAGGAATGGCTGAAGAACGTGCGCCGCCCACTGCCCGAACTGATCCAGGAGGAGATGGACAGCGACCCAACGCTCTCGTACCGGGCGGCGATGGAGAAGGCGCAGCGCGTCGTCAACACGGCGGACGGGGTCTTCCTCGGCGCGTCGGACGGCGTCGGGCTGCCCGCCGGCGAGACGTACGTGGCGATGCTGCCGCGCATCACCTGCCCCTTTTTGTTGGTGCGTGGCATCCCCGCACTCGGCAGCGCTGTCTCTGAGGCGTCTGCCGCGACACACGCGCAACTGATCCCGCACGCCTCCGTCGTGACCGTCCCGGATGTCGGCCACGGCGTGCACGGTCAGCAGACTGAGGCCTTCTCCGAGGCTGTCCTCGCCTTCCTCCGCGATCACGGCATCATCGGGGGCTGAAACCAATTGAACCGCAGAGGCGCAGAGGACGCAGAGAGGGAAGAGGGGGACGAGAATTAAGGGATGCGTTCCAATCTTCTTTTTGTATTTCTCTGCGTTCCTCTGTGTCCTTTGCGCCTCTGCGGTTCATACCCAGTTTCTGTTTCCCGTGAAAGGGTTGTGCGATGACTGCACCGCACGGTTCCGAGACGGAATTGCTGGCCCAGTATGAGGCGGCGGTCGCGTACCTCGACTCGCTCCTCAAGTGGCACACCGCGCGCCCGGCGGGGTACGACCCGCAAGTGCACCTCTCGCGCGAGCGGATGCTGCTGCGCCGCTGGGGCGACCCGCAGCGCGCCTACCCCGTCGCGCACATCACCGGGACGAGCGGCAAGGGGAGCACCTCGACGATGCTCGCCAGCATCCTGCGGGCGGCGGGGCATCACGTCGGCCTGCACACGTCGCCCTATTTGCAGGCGTACACAGAGAAAATTCGCCTCGACGAGTCGTACCTGACGATCCCGGAGTTGTCCGCGCTCGTCGGTGAACTGCGGGAGCACGCGACGGCGATGGAGGTGGAGGGGGTGCACGGCCCGCCGTCGTACTTCGAGGCGACGGTCGGCATCGCCCTGACCGCCTTCGCGCGGCACGGGATGGATGTCGCGGTGGTGGAGGTCGGCATCGGCGGGCGGCACGATTCGACCAATGTCCTGATGCCGGACGTCGCGGTGATCACGAATGTTGGGTTCGACCACACCGGCATCCTCGGCCACACGCTGCCCGACATCGCGTACCAGAAGGCGGGGATCATCAAGCCGGGTGTGCCCGCCGTCACCGCGACGACCGTCCCGGACGCGCTCGCCGTGATCCGCTACGAGGCCGCCGCGTGGGGTGCGCCGCTGACGTTGGTGCGCGTCGATGAGCCGGACGCGCCACCGGACGCGTTCCGGGCGACGATCCATGCTCTGGGGCCGGACGGCGCGACGTTCACGCTGCGGCACGGCGACTGGCAACTCGAAGATGCACGCATTCAGATGCTCGGCGCGCATCAGGTGACGAACGCCGCGACCGCAGTTGCGGCGGCGCGCGTGCTCGATGCGCGTGGCATCACCGTGCCGGACGACGCGATCCGCTCGGGGCTGGAGCGCGCCTTCTTCCCCGGTCGGTTGGAGGTGATGCAGCGCGGCCCCGGCATCCCGACGGTCGTGATCGACGGTGCGCACAACCCCGACAAGGCACGTTCCCTCGTGGCGGCGCTCCGTGCGCTCTTCCCCGGCAAGCGGGTCGTGCTCGTGCTCGGCATGGTCGCGGACAAAGACACGGCGGCGGTGCTGGAAATCCTCGCGCCCATCGCCGGCGCGGTCGTGACGACGCAAGCGCCGATCCTCAACCGCGCCGTCACGCCCGCCGCCGATCTCGCTGCGCACATTCGCGCGCGAGGCGTCCCGGCGGTGGCCGAACCGGACCCGGAGGCCGCAGTCGTCGCCGCCTTCGACCAGGCGGGGCCGAACGACCTGGTCTGCATCACTGGCTCGCTCTATCTCGTCGGCGCAGTGCGGCGGCACTGGATCGCCACTGATACCGTCGCCGTCCGCGCGACGAGCCTGCCGTAATTTGCGGATGGCGCCGCATCCGAAAGAGCGGCGATGAGAAGGTGAGCCACCCGACATCGATCATGGTGTTCGCGGCGTTCCCTTGATTGGGTGCGCCATTTTCGGCGCGGGGCGTGGACGAATTTTCCGTGCGACTTCCACCATTTTACACCGTCACGAAAGTTGGATACAGACGGGTTTCTTTGCTATCATCGTGGGGCTGGTAGCGTGGGTGTAGGGAACGTACACGCTGGCTGTGTTGGGGAAGGGGACAAGGGGATGGCCGCGCGCCGCTGGGTTTGGCACGTCTGTATCATTGCGCTTTTGAGCATTGGTTCGATTCTTCCGGTTATTTCCGTTGCCGCCGATGCGTCGGCCTCGCCTGTCGCATACGACACGATCACCGGCCATAACATCCGCGAGCCGTTCCTCTCGTACTGGTACGCGCACGGCGGCGACGATGTGATCGGTCCGCCGCTGGCGGAGGCGTTCCCCGAAGGGGGCACGACCGTCCAGTATTTCCAGAGCGTCCGGCTCGATCTGCTGAAGGATGGCACGGTGAGGGCCGCCCCGTTCGGTCGCGAGGCGAGCGGCGACCGCAAGGACGGGCCATTCGCGCCGCTTACCGCGCTCCCGCCCGACGGGCTGGAGCGGCGCGGCTTCACCGAGACGAAGCACACAATCGGGAACGCCTTCCGGCGGTACTGGGAGGCGCACGATGGCCCGTCCCTGCTCGGCCTGCCGATCTCGGAGGAGTTCGGGCAGGATGGCACGGCCGTCCAGTTCTTCGAGCGCGCTGAGTTGATCTGGCGGCCAGATCACGCGATGAAGGCCGATGATGTGGTGATGGCGCCACTCGGTCGGCCCGGTTTCGACGCCCGCACGTACCCGGCGGAGTGGCTAGGCCGCGCGACCTCGATCTCGACGCCGCCCATTGCGTTCCACGTCCCCGTCGTGATGTACCACCACATCGGCGCGCCGTCGCGGTACTTCACGTCGCTCGGCGATTTCACGGCGGAAATGGACTGGCTGCAGCAGAACGGCTACCACACCATCACGATGACGCAACTGTATGACGCGATGTTCGGTGGCCGCGCGCTCCCCGACAAGCCCATCGCGATCACCTTCGACGACGGCAACGCCGACCAGCGCATCGCCTTCCCGATCTTGCAGGCACGCGGCTTCGTGGCGACCTATTTCATCGTCTCCGGTGTCCCTCTTCTCTCTGACGACGAACTCGTGAGCCTCGTCCGCGCGGGGAATGATGTTGAGAGTCACACGGTCGATCATCCGTTTCTGACGAAGACCGGCAACAGCGCGCTCGCGTTCGAGATGCAGCGGAGCAAGGCGGACCTTGAAAGCCGCCTCGGTTGGCCGGTGCGGTTCGTCGCGTACCCATACGGCGATTCCAATGGGCGCGTCTGGAACGCGGCGGCGGCAGCGGGCTATCGCGGTGGCATCAACGCGACGGGCGGCAACAGCTGGGAACCCGGCAAGCAATACTTCGAGCCGCGCATCGAGATTGGCGGCACCATCGGCCTCGGCGGCTTCATTGGGTACGTGACGAGAGCATAGTAAATAGTAGAGAGTAGACGGTAGTCAGTTGGAAGCGCTACGCGCATCTCTTTCTCTCTACTGTCTACTCTCTAACCCTGATTGCTAGTTGGCGTTCATCGGCGCGCAAGCCGAGAATGGGGTTGCTGAGACCGACCATTCGTGGAGGAGCGA
>JAABUT010004129.1_pt1 | contig 11786 bp, 3 predicted proteins | sample 5559281 | NCBI WGS metagenome assembly JAABUT01 (sample SAMN10711880, study PRJNA513359) | rock metagenome | isolation source: Antarctica rocks | place: Antarctica: Victoria Land, Ricker Hills nord | collected 2016-01-04
GCCGCCACCTGGGACCGGCTGGTCTTGCCCTGACGAACGACGAGCAGCACCCCGTCGGCAAGGGTGGCGGCAACGACAGCGTCCGTGACGGGCAGAAGCGGTGGGGTGTCAAGCACAATGACGTCGAACATGTCGCGTAGCTGACCGAGCAAAGTCGCCATGTCGGGGCTTCCGAGCAGCTCCGAGGGGTTGGGCGGAACGGATCCGCCCACCAGGACGGTCAGCCCAGCGGCGTTCCAGGTCTGCAGAACGTCCGAGATGTCGGCGTTGCCGGCCAGAACGTCGGACAGGCCCACTGCCTGCTCCAGGCCGAGGTACTCGGCGATACGCCCCTTGCGCATGTCGCCCTCGATGAGCAGCACGCGGCGGCCGGTCTCTGCGTACAGGATCGCCAGGTTGGCCGCGGTGGTCGACTTGCCCTCGTCCGCCACTGACGACGTGACCACCAAGACGTGCACGGGATTGCCCACATCAACGAACTGCAGATTGGTCCGCAGTTGGCGGAACGCCTCCGCTCGCGTCGAATAGACGGCAGGCCCAACCAGTATCGGAGTCCGCTTCGCGGCGGAGTCGTAGTAGAGGGAGCCGAGCACGGGCAGGCCGGTCACCTCCCGGAGGGTGGCCAAGGAGCGGATGGAGGTGTCGAGGAGCCCGCGCAGCAACGCGAGCAGGATCCCGAGCAACAGCCCTGCACCCACACCGAGCAGGAGATTGCGCGTGACCTTGGGAGACACCGGGACTGTATTAAGAGTGGGCCCGTTCAAGATTTGCGGATCCACAGTCGAGCCGCGCACTCCAGCGCTGGTTGTCCGGTTGTCGAGCTGATCGACCAGGGTCTTGAACTGGCTGGACAAGGCGGAAGCAATTCGAAGCGACCGCGCCGAGTTCGCGTCGACCACAGTGGCCGTCAGGACCACCGTGTTCAGGTTGGTCGCGACCGAGATTTCATTTGCGACTTGAGCCGACGTCAGGTCGATCCCTCTATCCGACTCGATGATCATCCTGCCGAGTCGGTCGCTTTTCAGCACGTCGCTATAACTCAGGATCTTCGCTACGGCATACTGGTTTGCCTGATAGGCATTGCCGCCCGCTGCCTCCGTGGGGGTCGCCACGTAGAACGTCACAGTGCTTGCGTAGGCCCGCTTAGCAGTCTCGTTCAGGCCGAAGGCCGCGGCGGCTCCGAGCAACGTGACGAGCAGGATGATCCACCAGCTCTTCCGAAGGGTCCGGAGATACGTCTGCAGGTCCATCCACCGCTCCTTGAGATCCTTCTCGCAGTACCGTGCGAACCGGCGATCGGACCCTACCTCTAGGACGACCCATTTGCCACCGCGCGTGTAGTCAGGCGGAGTATAACTCAGGGCGCGCAGCCGGCATCAGCGGGACGGCGGTGAAGCCCCTCACCCGTTCGCACCCCTCGTACCCTGGCGCTGATCAAGAATAATGATCACCGAGCGCCAGCCAGGAGGTCATCCGCAGGCTCGACCGCCGACTATGCCCGTGCCGTCGCCTGCAACGTCACCGTCGAACTCCTGCAACGTCACTGTCGAACAACGGGACGCGTGCTCAAGCGGCGCCTGTCTGGTAGTGCTGGGTCGCCTGCGCAGCGGTGAGGACCTTCGGGTAGACCGCGGCCTCGTCGATGGTGCCCTTGAAGTAGGCGGCCCCGGACCAGCTCGCATCGCCGCCGACCCGCCAGTACCCGGTGTAGTTCTGGGACGCGGTGTTTGTGCTACCGGCCACCCGGGCGCCGTCGAGGTACAGGTTCATCCCGGTGGAGCCCATGGTCGCGACGACATGGTGCCACTGCCCGTTGTTGTACGCGCTCGGGCTCACCACGGCAATCTTGCCGTTGTTGTAGGCGCCGAACGCCACTCGGCCGTCGGCCTGCAGGTAGACGTGCCGGTCGTAGTTGGTGGACAGGCCGGTCCGCGCGGTGCCAAAGCCGATGATCTTGCCGCCGGTGGTCGAGCTGGTGCGGAACCACGCCTCGAGCGAGTAGGTCGTCGGGTTGGTGAACGCGGTGTTGGACGAGACGAAGCCCGAGGCGCCGTCGAAGGTGACGGCCTTGTCGGTCGTCCCGCTGATCGCGCCGCCGACCTGCTTGGTCACCGTGCCCTGATACGTGCCCGGCGTCGCGCCGGGGCCGGCATCCGTGGCGTTGGTCGCCGCAGCCGCATCGTTCAGCCGCCAGTACACGGTCGGCTCCTCGTTGAAAATGGCCAAGCCGTATTTGTCTGCCGGCGCCGCCGGGACGGAGGACGTCCGGCCCGAGGCGGTGTACTGGGCGTTGACCTGCGACAGCGTCAGTGCCGTCGGGTAGATCGACACCTCGTCGATCGTGCCGCTGAGGTACCCGGAGGAACCTGCGTCGGCATAGCCCCCGGTGCTGTCGCCGCCCGCCCGCCAGTAGCCGATGTACTTCTCTCCTGCTGTGACATCCGCACGGGAACCGACTTTGACGCCGTCCACGTACAGCACCATGCCGATGGGGCTCAATTCGGCGACTGCCTGGTGCCACACCCCGTCGTTGTAGGACTTCACGGTCTGCAGCGAGGTGGGGGAGGACGACCCGTTGGCCCACACACCGAAGTTCAGCTTGCCCGTGTTGCCGAGGTAGATCTGCCGGTCCCGATGGGCCGAGGTGCCGGTTTGCAGGTCGGAGAAGCCCAGGATGCGGCCACCGGTGGTGGAGGTGGTCTTGAACCAGACCGACGCGCTGAAGACGTTCGGCGCCACCAAGGACCCCGTCGACGACGCGGTGCCGGCGCTGCTCCCGCTGAAGGTCGTGCCGGCGTCGCCCGCCACGGCTCCGGCCGCGCCCGGCGTCACGCCGGTCCCGAGCTGGGCGTCGTTGTAGCCCGCCAGGTCGCGCGCCGTCCCGGTACCGGCGGCGTCGTTCATCGGCCAGTAGAGCGATGCCCCCTGACCGAGCACGGCCTGCCCGTACGAGCTGGGGCCGCCGCTGCCGGCCACGGTGATGTTGACACCGTCACCGTTGACCAGATTGCCGTCCGGGTCCGCGGCTGTCAGCCGGTAGCTATAGGTTCGACCCGGGGTCAGACCCTTGTCGGTGAACCCGATCACCGGCCGCTCCCACTCTGCGGAGCCGACGGAGGCGGTGTAGATCGGTATGGTGCCGAGACCGTCCCGGTAGATGCGATATGTCAGGTCACGGTCGTCCCGATCCCAGTTGGCCGGGAAGCTGACGCGGACGGTGCCCGACGACGGCGATGTCACTGTCGGCTTGAACAGTGCACCGGAAAGTTGCGGTCCCTGCTTCGGTGACCCGCTCGCGGACTTCACCGCGAACCGTGCCAGCCCCTGCTGCGGTTCACCGTTGACTTTCGGGAACTCACCGCCGAGCACTACGTAGGAACTGTTGCCGGCGACCGTCCAGGCGGCCTGGCTCTTGCCTGAATAGGTTCCGACATCCAGACGCGGGAACCAGGACTGGATCGACGGCGACGGCTTGTTGACGTAGTTGGCGTAGCCGAGGTTGTCGTGCAGCAGCGTGCCGGTGGCATCGGTCGTGAACGCCGTCGCCCGGTTGAAGTTCGACGTCGCCGGCTGCGGCCAGCCCATGTCGTTGCCGCAGTAGTGGGTGTGCCCGACGTTGTAGACGGCCGCGGAGTTGGCGTAGACCCCGTACGTGTCACCGTGGCAGTCCTCGATCCACTGGATGGCACCAGTGGTCGGGTCGGCTTTGAACATTCCCTCGAGGTTGCCGCCGGAGCCGAACTTGTAGCCGCCGCCGTAGATCGAGGTGCCGTCGGTTGACAGTGCGAGGATGGCCGAGTTGGCGCCGCTGTTGGTCACCACGCTGTTGGCCGCCCAAGGCAGCGAGACGCCGGTGGAAGCGTCGAGCGACGCCGTACCCTGCGCTGCAACGCCGTTGACCGCGGCGAACGCCCCGCCGATGATGAGGCGGCTGTTGTCCGGTGCCATGACCATGGCCTGCACTGTGCCGTCAGCCGTCGGCGCCCAGTTCAGCAGTGCGCCGTTGCCGGCGTTGAACGCGGCGAGCCGGGTGCGGGTGGCGGAGCCGGACTTACTGAAGGCTCCGGCGACGTACACGGTCGTGTCGGTTGCGACGATCGCCGAGACGGTGTAGTCGACGCCCGCGGCGAAGGAGGTGACCAGCGCACCGGTCACCGTGTCGAAGGCGGCGATCCGGTACCGGGCGACGCCGTTGACCTTCTGAAAACTGCCGCCGATGTAGACGCGCTTCCCGTCCGGGGAGACCGCAACGGTCTTGATCTGGTTGTCGACGACGGGCGCGAAAGATGTGACGAGCGCACCTGTTTGAAGGTTGTACGCGAGCATGTTGCTCCGCGGCGCCTCATTCACGCCGGCCGGCGCAGTGGCCGGGCGTGCCGAGGTGAAGCTGCCTCCGACATACACCGTCGAACCGGCAATCGCCTGCGCCCAGGCGACACCGTTGATCTGCGTTGTCGGCAGCGAATCGGCGGTCACCGTGCCGGTGGCCTTCTGCCGCTCGGCGGCCGGTTCGGCCGCCGCCGGCGCGGCGACGGCGACGGTCAGATATCCGGCGGCGAGAGCCGCGGCGGAGATGAGGACGGTCAACCGTCGGGAGAGCCGCGCGGGCACGGGCATGGATGTTCCACTCCTTCAGAGGATCCGGGAGACTCCGTAACCGGGTCGGCGACTGCCCTCACACCCGGCCGGTACCGATCGTGCGACGGACCAAGACGCGGGGCCAGCTGGCAGTCTGGTCCGCACCGTTCCGCCTCGACGTCACCACTTCGTGACCGTCGCCCGACTCGACCGCCGCACGGGTCGGGACTCATTGAGACATCGCCGACTGGGCCAATCGTAACAGCGAGTACCCATGCGGGCCCTGGTACCTCCTAATGGGGCTGCAAATTCACACGATTGAGCTACCCTCCGCGACTGAAACGTCGGGGGCAGCTTGAGCTGGAACGGCGTTAGGGCGGCGAGCGGATGAAGACACGAGGCGGCGCCCCGTCCGCCGCCATATCGGACTACGTCGCGACGAGAAGTATTGGATCGCGGACGAGAACCCCAGGCTCCGGCCTTTTTCGCTAGCAGCTACGCGGCGACCACGCCATCGGACGGCGAGAGCCGCCGGCGCCGGGACGGTCAGCTCTCGCCGAGGATGTTCGCCGGGTGCTGACACATCGTCGCCGTGGAATGACCCGCAACAATCGCGTCACGTTCTGTCGCCCATCTCCGCGGCAGCTGGGACGTCGGCCAACAATTCCAGGATCGACTCGGACATAGCGTCGCGCGGCGGCACCCGCCGCCCGGCCCGGCCGTCGGTGAAGTGGTCGTCCACCCGGCGTCGCGCAAGCCACCACGGCTTGGCCGAGGAGAGCGTTTCGAGGCCGACGGTGGCGCACGAACCGTGCAGGTTCGGCCGCGAGGCGCTGGCCACCACTGAGGCGGACGCCAGCAGTTCGCGGGCCTGGTGGTAGGGAGGCCCGCGTCCGTGCGCACCGTCCGGGGGGGCCGCTTCGAGGAGGTCTGCACGGTCATTCGGACATCCGGTCGTCGGGCTCGCACCAGGGCTAACGCGTCTAAAACGGTGGCCGGATCCCGGTCACGGTCTCCGCCGACACTGACCACGTGCGGCTGCTCCGGCCAAGGACTTTTGCGGTAGAAAGCCGATCATCCACACCGAACGTCAAGAACAGGACGGTCCGCGACCACTCCGGTAGACCACAGTCACATCCGCGGTCCCAGTCACGGGGTCGGCCCGCTGATCGCAGCAACGGCGGTCCCCCTATTGTTCCGTGACGAAGCACGGGCCGTCCCACCAGCGTCAGCCGCTGTGCCGCGAGCAGCACCCTGCCCGCCAGCGACGCCCGGCACCGTGAGCAGCAAACCGATGGTGATGATCAGCAGCGGCACCGACGCCCGGATGGGGCTGAACAGCACGTTCCACAGGGTGTAGCAGCCTAGGACGACGACGAGACCTCCGGCGGCGCGCTGAGAGATCTGGACCGCGATGCACCGAACCACCTGGGCGGCGATCAATGCGGCGACCGCCAAACCCACGATTCCGAACCGGGCCCAAAGATCCCCGAACACCGAGTGCAGTTCCACCTCGTCACCGAACATGAAGTTGTCCACGTACCCGTTGTCAGGGTCATAGCCGAGTGATGCCATGCCCCTCTTTGCTACCGCGATGTCCTCGGCGTCAGCGACGACCCCCGAACCGAAACCCATCGGACGGTGCGCCATCAGGGACGTCGTGGCTCCGAGCTCGGGCCGGCCGCCGAGCAACAAGGATCCGCTGGCCTGGATCTGTGCCTCTGAGCGCACCTGCGCATCCGTGCCGAGCGCGCCGTCCAGGACCAGCGCCGTGCTGAGCTGGTAAATAACGACGACCAGCGCACCGACGAACGTCACGGTACGCAGCCACGACCGGGCACGCGTCGCGATCACTGGACGGAGTTGCCAAATCACCAGGGTGAGCGCGAGGAAGCAGACGCCGAACAAAGCCCGGGCGTCTACCACGGTCAAGGCCGCGCAGAGTACGGCTAACAGGACGAGGTCCAGGAGCTTGTTGCGGCTTAGCGCTGCCAGACTCAGGATCAGCACCGTGACAGGGATGGACCAAGTGAATTTGAGCGGATTGCCAGCCGCCAGGCCGGTGGCTCCGCCCAGTACGGCGTTAACCACCAGGCCGACGCCGAAGCAGACGCCGATAGCCCCCACCGAGAGATAGGTGCGACTCCACAGTACAACGCCGATGCCGCCGATCAACGTCAGGATCAGCCCGGTGCTGTACAGCTGGGCCTGCGTCAGTATCTGATGTCCGGTGCCGAGGATGGCGAGGAGGTAGCCGCTCACCAGCGCGGCGACCAGCCCGCCCGCGAGCAGTCGGCCACCCCGGAACCGCGAGAGGGAAGGCAGCCAGACCGGTGACAGCAAAATGGCCACGATCAGCCCGGGCGTGACGTCCGGGCCGACGGAGTTCCGCACGGCCAGCGCAGCAACGGCGACCGCAGCGATCAGGCGGGCTAGGCCCGGTGACGCCACGCCGACCGAAGGCGCCCCCTCGGGCAGAACCTGCAAGCAGACAACCTTCGCCAAGACCGACGGCCCCTTCCGCATCTGGGTCACGAACACGACGACGACCACCAACCCCCCGAGTCTAGGCGAGCTCCCGCCGCAGTGGGGAATTCATGAAGAGCCGGGCCAGCTATTGGGGCGATGCGCGCACCCAGTGGTCGACGGCCGGAGCCCTGCAATCCACCCATCTACCGATACCCTGGACTGGGCGCTGCAGTGATCACGCGGATACGACAAAGGTCCATCTCAATTCGATCAAATTGAGATGGACCTTGCCACCTGCGACCGTCAGGGACAACCTCGGGTCAGAACTGGCCGAGATGCCGCACGCCGGCCGGCTGTTCGAGTAAAGCCGCAATGTCCGACGGAAGCCCTTGGGCGACTCCGATGTTGCTGACAGCTGCCGAAGCCATCGCGTAGATGTCCGTCGACGGATTGACTGCCGCGTTCCTCCACGAGGAGTTCTTAGCGGCCGCTAGTGCCTCCGGCGTCTGGAAATTGGTCACGGACTTATTGTCCGACCCACCCCAACCCACCATCTTCGTCTGGCCGGCCGTCAGCCACCGGTTGAACAAGTTGCCGGTGACGGTCGGGCGCATGTTGTCTGCCGACCAACCGCTCACGTTGTCCATGGCGTAGATCTGGTACTGGCCACCGGTGCCGAACACGTTGTTCGACACAGTAACGTTCCGGGTGATCCATGGGACTGTCGGATCGGGATTCGGCCGACGGGAATCGTGTCCGGTCGCCGACGTGTTGGATGCCCGCCGACCGTCCTGTTTCAACTGCAGACTGATCAGGCTGCTGCGGCCGAACTCGTTGTTATAAAGCCGCACATTGCCCGTATCAAAGATCAGTGCACCAACATAGTTGCCGACGAACTGGTTGTTGGCCACGATTGCCGTGTCCGAGAGTTCGAGTTCCAAACCGGCTGCACCGTTTCCGTTGGCCGTATTGGACACCACGTCGATGTCGTAGCAGGACTCGTCACACCAGATGCCCGTGCTGTCGACATTGTTGCTCACGTTGTTGTGCACGATGCTCACGCCTCTAGCTCTCGTGATCTTGATTCCCCCCGAAAGGGGGGCAGACTTGAAGTGCTGGGTGTTGTTCCCGTCCACGACCGAGTCAGAGATCCTAAGGTTGTACGAAGCGTTGGTCCCGATGCCCAACATGCCGTTATGCGACACGGTGACGTTTTCGACGCGGTTGTCATTGTTTCGCACCGACAGTCCCAGCATTGCATTGTCCGTGATGACCAGATTCTTAACCAAGCTGCCAGCGTTGCCGATCCGCACCGTGCCGCTGTCAGAGAGTTGCGTCGCATAGCGGCGGACGCCGAAGCCCTGCAGAGTAACTCCCGTGGCGGTCGTGTAGATCGCCTGGGTCTTGTTGCTGGCCCTGACGTCGTGCCCGGACGGACTTCTGCCGATCCGCAGCGTGTGACTTCCGTAATCGGCGAAGAAGCTGTCGGCGGTGACGGCCGCCACCGAGCCCACCTGCTGCAGTGGTGATCCGTCGACAAAAACCTGATCTGGCCAAGCCGCCATGGGGTACGCCGGGTTCACGAACCGTGAGGCGCTGTTGCCCGATGAATCGTTCGAATGATTGAACTGAGCGCCCCAGGGGGCGACCCACGTCGATCCGCTCTGACTCCAGTCGGAGACTGTGGCCGAGCCGTCAAACCACACCGCTTCGCGCGGGTAGGACTGAAGCTTCAGCGGCTTGTCGATGACGACCTGCTCGTTGTAGGACCCGGCGCGCATCACGACGGTCTGGCCACTCGCAGCCCTGGACACAGCTGCAGCAATGGACCTCAGCGGGCTACCGAGCGTGCCGGGATCGCTGTCGCGGCCGGACGATGCGCTGACGAAGAGCGCGTTCGAGGGGATGGCGTATGCGGTACCGCCCACCGCCACCGACCCCACAGAACCTCCCGCTGGGACCGGTGCCGGTGCCGGTGCCGGTGCCGCGGTGGGTGTGGATGTCGAAGTGCTCGTCGGGGTCGGGACGGTGTTGATCGCCTTCGAGGCCGTGAACTGCCTGGCCAACACGGTTGCTCTGGTTGCGGCGCTCGACACGTAGGTCCAAAGACCGACTTCGCCTGCTGCGGTCAGCCTCGCGGAGCTCGAGTCTGTCACGGTCGACTGCCAATCCGGCTCCGCCGTTCCCTCCGGCCATGCCTTCGCCTCGAGTGTCACCGGTGACGTACCGGTGACCTGTACCCGAAGGGTGGTCTCGGCTCCAGAAGCGACCGAGAACGGCAAGACGACATTGCTCAATGCCGTTTCGTTCGAACCCGACCGTCGCGACAGGGCCAGCACGGCGTGTCCGTTGCTCCCGACCTTGAGACGAGCCCGGTAGGCGTCTCCCGCTGCCTGTCGGCGCACTTGCACGGCCTCATGGATCCCGTACCCGCGGGCCTTGTCTACCGGCACGGTGAAGGTCACTCGAGCCTGCACGTCACCCACAGTCGACCCGACCACGGTCGCCTCCGCCGATCTACCGGGATCGACTGTCAGCGAGGCGCCGCCGGTGCCGACGGACGAGCTACCACCCGACTCAGAACTGAGATTCCAGTCCCCACCCTTGGTGGCAGATCCCCAGCCGGAATCAACGTCCCGGGCGAATGCATCGTCGACGACAACCTGCCATGACGTGGTTGCCCCATTTGCCTGTCCTCCGACGATCAGGCAACCGGCGGCTAGAGCCACGACGGTCGATGCGGCGAGCCAGCGGGCTCGTTGTCGGGCCCGCCGGTGGGCAGCCCGTGATGACAGAGCGAGTGGTGACAATCCAGCTCCTTCGTTGCCGCCAGCTCCTGCCGGCGGTGTGGTGATCAACAAACGCCAATTCCTTCGTGATGCCGCTGGCGCGCGCTCCGAGTCCTTGCACGCTGTATACCTTCCTCGATCACTCGATCGTGGCCAACATCGCCCGAGTCACGACGAACTCAGAGTGCACGGCGACATCTTAAATTCATCGAGTTACGAAACTGTAACCCACCGGAATTGAAAGATGGACCGCCGTGAGCGCATCTTCGTCCCATCTGGAAGGTGCCCGGCTGATGCTGTCCATAGCGCCCCGTAGAGCTGAGACCTGCAAGTTCGATGAGCGTAGCTATCTGGACCGACGCTTTCGGACACTCGCTGGCCGACCTCCGACGACTGCGGCCCAACCTGGACGGACGGGTATCCGGTTCGTCAAAGTGCATCAGCCCTCAGCGTCCGATGGCAAATTTCACAGCGAAGACTTAGAAAGTCTTCTGTCACCCAATTCACTCATTCGCTTGATCATGCGCTTAGTGTGGGGGTGTTGAAACGGGACCGGCGAAGACCGGCGTCATCAATGCCGGCGCAATAGTCACCAGGATGGCGCGGATTAGGCCGTCGCCATGTTGCGCGAGCGGCCGCTGCCCGGTGTTGATCTGATCGCTGCTCAGCTTTCGCGGTCCCCGTTACGATGAGCTGTCACAGCTTCGAGCCCAGCGTGAGGCAGACCAGTCATGACCACTCCCAGCGGGGCTTTCCCAGGCCTGCCCGTCGCAGCAGGAGCGCCGCTGCGCGACCACTCGAACGCCAGCGGACGGTGGTTTCACAACCGCCTTGTCCTGGTGGGTATCGGCTTGGTGGCGGCAGGCATCACTCTTGTCGGATCCTGGCACGTATCCCTGTGGACGGATGAATCCGCCACCATCAGCGCCAGCCGGCGCAGCCTTGGCGAGCTTTGGCGAATGGTTCACACCATTGACGCCGTACATGGGTGCTACTACGCGTTCATGCACGTCTGGACATCGCTTTTCGGATTCTCTCCGTTCGCTGTGCGGCTGCCCAGCGCCTTGGCGGTGGGAGCCACAGCAGTGTGTGTCTATGTGCTCGGCCGACGGTTGGCCGGCACCACCACCGCAACCTCGGCGACAGCAGTCTTCATACTGCTGCCTCGCTCGTCATGGTCCGGCATCGAGGCTCGCCCTTTTGCCTTCACGGCGCTGCTGGCGGTCGCAGCCACACTGGTGCTGATGCATGCGCTGGGTCAACCCCGCGCCCGCGCCTCTTGGTTGGCCTACGCAGTGCTGCTGGGCGTCGGCGTCGCCGTGAACGTGTACGTCGCACTCCTGGCGGTCTGTCACCTGGTATCGCTGCTGTTCGACCGCTCTGTCCTTCCCCGACAGCGTCTTCGATGGCTCGCCGCGGCAGCCGGTGGCGCGGTGATCGCTTCCCCGGTGGTTCTCGAGGCCCGTATGCAGACCGGCCAGTTGGGCGGCGACGAGCTGCGTTGGACGAACTTATTTCGCAACATCGCGGTCAATCAATGGTTCCTCGGCGACACGCCCACCTCCACGACGGGACGGTCGACGACGCAACTGTCCGCAGGGAATGTCGGTTCCTGGTGGCTGCCGGCGTCCGTCGCGCTCGCGGTAGTCGGCTGGTGCCTCGTTCTGCTTGTTGTCTCCCGGGGTTGGCTTCGTCGACGGAGTGCCAGTGACCACGATCAGTGGGTCACTGCGTGGACCATCCCGTGGTTGGCCATCCCGACCGCGGTGATCGGTGGGTACTCCATCCTTGTGCATCCGATGTACAGCCCGCGGTACCTCACGTTCGCCGCCCCGGCCATCGCCATCGCGGTGGGCCGAGGGCTCGTCGTGCTGGCTCGGCGTTGGTCGCAGATCGCTACCGCGGCCGTGATCGTCCTCCTCGCAGTTCCCATCTACGTCTCGCAGCGGC
>JAABUT010004130.1_pt1 | contig 11784 bp, 14 predicted proteins | sample 5559281 | NCBI WGS metagenome assembly JAABUT01 (sample SAMN10711880, study PRJNA513359) | rock metagenome | isolation source: Antarctica rocks | place: Antarctica: Victoria Land, Ricker Hills nord | collected 2016-01-04
CGGGACGCATCAGCACAGCAGTCGTCAAGGTCATCAGATTCAGGAGTCCAGTCTCGCCCTGCAGGGATGAAGATCTACGGCAGGTGTCTCAAGCGAGCCTGACAGACAGGGTATCGAGCGGTTACGAGACCCTGCCGAAGCATGCGGGAGCGAATATTGAGCGCTCATCGCGGCTATGAGCGGATGTTCGAGTCGGCTTCGCTTTAGGTTTAGGGATCGGCCATGTGCTCACGAGGGCCGTTCTCGGCCGTTGTCCGACTGCGGCTAGCCGGGGCAACATCCGCATCACCGGAGACCGCCAGTAGGCGCGGCGGGACCCGCGGTCGTCCCTCCGTCCGTCTGGTCAGGGAGCACTCGGACGGACCAGCCCGACCTCGTAGGCCAGGATCACGGCTTGCACGCGGTCGCGCAGGCCGAGCTTGGTGAAGATGTGGCCGATGTGGGACTTGACCGTGCTCTCGCTGACGAACAGCTCCTGGGCGATCTCGGCGTTCGACCGGCCGCGGGCAATGCAGACGAGGACCGTGACCTCTCGTTCACTGAGGTCGTGGATCCGGTCGGGGACGCCCTCTCCGAGCGGAGGGGGCTGTTGGCAGAACTGCTCGATGAGCCGGCGGGTCAGGCTGGGGGCGAGCAGCGCGTCCCCGGCGGCGACCACACGTACGGCGTTCACGAGATCGTCGCGACGGACGTCCTTGAGCAGAAAGCCAGCGGCGCCAGCGCGCAGCGCGTCGTAGACGTAGATGTCGCTGCGAACGTGGTGAGCATCAAGACCTTGGCATCCCGGGAGCCAAGGCTCAGGATCCGACGAGTTGCCTCGATGCCGTCCAGCCGAGGCATCCGGATGTCCATCAGGACCACGTCAGGCCTCAGGCGGTCGACCCCGGCGACAGCCTCGATGCCGTCGATGGCGTCGCCGACTACCTCAAGATCGTGCTCGCGCTCGAGCAGTGCACGGAACCCGTCCCGGACGAGGGCTTGGTCATCGGCGATGAGAACCCTGATCATGTCGGCGCCACTTCGAGCGGCAGAGTGAGACGCACCTCGTACCCGCCGTCGTCCCGGGCCTGCGCGATTAGTGTGCCGTCGTAGAGTCGCGCGCGTTCGCGCATGCCGACCAGTCCTCTTCCACCACCGAGCCCCCGGTCTGGAACGGAGGCATTCCCGTTGGCGACGCAGATCTCAACCTCGGCCGGCGCGAAGGTGAGCGTCACCTCGGTACGGGCCCCCGGAGCGTGGTTCAGCGCGTTCGTGAGCGACTCCTGAACGACGCGGTAGACGGTGAGGTCGGTACCCGGGGGCAGCGCCGCGACCGTTCCTTCGACGGTGAGGTCGACGACCAGTCCGGCGGCTCGCACCTCTTCAAGGAGTGCGGGAAGGTCGCGTAGGCCGGGCTGGGGACCCAGATCGTCGAGTTCAGGCCCTTCGTGGACCGTGACGAGCCGTCGCATGTCAGCGAGTGCCTGCCTGGCGATGCGTTCCATGGCTTCCACTCGGTGTCTGGCCTCGTGCGGGTCGCCGTCGTCGAAGTCACCCAGCGCCGCACCGGATTGCACGATCAAGACGCTCAGGCTGTGGGCGACGATGTCGTGGAGCTCGCGCGCGATGCGGGCCCGCTCAGCCACCGCCGCGGCGCGCGCCTGTGCCTGCTGCTGCTCTCGCTGCCGGACGAGCTCGCTCTCCAGGTCGGACGTCCGTTCCGAGCGATCCTGGACGAGGCGGCCGAGCACAGGCGAGGCCAGCAGGATGAGATAGCTGGCCTGGATGCCCTGCACCTGGTTCGAAGCCTTGGGGTCACGGCTGTAGTGCACGACCAGCACGGCCATCCCCACTGTGGCGGCGCCGACGAGCCACTCGACCCGGCCGTCCTCGCGGGCCAGCGTGTAGAGCGCGATGCACAGCAGCGCGTAGCCGGCCAACGTGCCGCTGTTCGGGTCGGGAAAGAAGTCGGAGATGGAGGTGATGACCTGCCAGGAGAAGAACCACCACGGGATCCGCCGCCGCCAGGGAAAGGGCACGACGCTCGCCACCCACACCAGGCCGCTCCACACCGGGTGCGGCAGCACTCGCTCCGGACCGGGGTGCGAGACCTGCAGCAACCCCACGGGCAGGAGCAGCACCGCGACCACGACGTCGAACAGCGGCGGCCGAGGCAGCCACCAGCGTCGAGGCATGCCGAGACCGTACTGCCCAGCCAGGGCCTCGGCGTCCGACCGTCGATCAGCCCGTTTCGTCCTGCAGGACATGTCCGCGGGACCGCGGGCCGATGACGTCGGCCCGCTGACAAGCCAGCCTCTGAGCCAGTACCGACGGCCGTCGGTTCCTCGAAAGGAGAACACCATGCTCTCTCGCCTGCCGACGTGGTCACTGGTCTTGTTCGGGCTCGTTGCGATCGTGCTAGGGGTCCTGGGAGTCACCTACGCGCCACCTGCCGTGGCAAAGGTGTTCTGGACCGCCATCACTGTCCTGGGGCTCGCCAGCCTGGCGCTGGCCCATCGCACCCGGCGGTCCACCTGACCGACGCCGTGACCGAGCTGGTGATCGGCGCCCAAGGCGCCCTCGGGGGACCGGCCACTGGCCATCCCGTAGCCCACCCGCTGAACTCTGGCTAGTGCCGTTACGCGTAGCAGAACCGTCACTCCGGAGCTGGCACTACCGACCGGCCCTGCTGGCGGGACAGGATGACACGTAACGGCACTTACCCGCTGCGGTACGGGTCGGTGGCCTGAATCGCCGACGTCAGTCGCCGTGAGGGGCTTGGTGTGCGGGTTGTCTACCCCAAAGATCTTGACGCCGTGGTCGGTCCAGACCTGCACCACCCGGCGAATCTCGGCGTACAGGCCGGTCGGGTCGGTGTCGAAGTTCAGCGGGTAGATGTCCTGGTAGTTCTTCGGCGGGTTCTCCCGGAGCGTGCTCGTGGCACCGGTGGTTTGGACTGGAGACGGTCGTAAGAGAACGGCCCAACTGAGTCGTTTGGGGCGTGTACGCGTTGGTTTGGGCGAGGGCAGCGCGCCACTCACCTATAGGTCGAAGGCAGAGGTCGAGGTTCTAAACGGGCGACAGAGCAGGTGCACGCGTCCGAGAAGGCAGGGACGCCGCCGGTGCAACAGCGTCAGGACGGGACAGCGTTGCTCGGTAGCCGCTCCTCAACTGCGGGATGCAAGTGTGATAGCAACTCGAGGGAAGGTCGCCGGGGCCGACTTCAAGCCGGGGTCGGCGATTGGTGTGCGGAGCGCTGACGGCATGGCTTGGAGGTGAGGACCGTTGTCGAAATATGCTCATGAGTTCCTGCAGGTTGCGCGGCTCGTGCCAACAGCCCAGCAGGTGACCTCCTTGAAGGCCGGCACGCCAGTCAGAGACGCTCTGACGACCATGCGGAAGGGCGGCTTCGATCAAGTCCCCGTCTGTGCGGGAGATCGTGTTATCGGCGTCTTCTCTTATCGCTCGTTAGCGAACAGTCTGGCCTTCCTGCGGCGGAACGACGACCCACTCGATCTGCCAGTGGAGGACGCCGTCGAGGAAGCAGAGTTCGTGCGGGCCAGCCACGACGTCGGGACAATCGTAGACCTACTCGAGCGGGAAGGTGCCGTGCTAGTCGGTGAAGAGTCGCGCCTAGACGCTGTTATGACCGAGACCGACGTGATGCGCTACCTCTGGCGCGCGACGCGCCCCTTCGTTCTGCTACAGGACATCGAGTTGGCTATTCGATCTCTGATGTACCAATGTTGTTCCCGCGACGAAGGTGTGCTGGGGGAAGTATTGGAGCGTGCGCTTTCCCGTCAACGGCTGGCGGAGTCGGACGGGACCCTGAGTCTGGAGGAGTTGACACTCGGCGAACTTCTGGGTGTATTGCTGCATAGCGAGAGTTACGGCCGAACATTCTCCGCATCATTCGGGAGAAACAAGGGACTTGTCGCGTCGATGCTCGAGCCAGTCCGGGAAGTAAGGAACAAGGTCTTCCACTTCCGCAGTGACGTAAGTGGCGAAGAACTAGACATCCTAGTGGCCGCCCGTCAGTACCTACGACGACGTGTCGAGACGACGAGGGCGCAGTCGTGATCTTCAGTCAGCCGCGCACGCGGTCACAATTCGAATCCGAGTTCGCGCGGTCGTCCGCGCGGTCGCTCGTCGTTTCTGCACCAGTCGGCGCGGGCTTGGGACGATTGCTGGAGCAGTATATCGTCAATAGTGTCCGCGCCGCGAACAGCGTAGTCGTGATAGTCCCGATGCTCGTCTTACTGGAGCAGTGGCGCCACCGCTTGCAGTTGCAAGACGTGCCAGTAACGGCCCTCCACGGCGGCTCAGAGTTGCTGTTGGCACTTGACCGCGAGTCATTGGCGCATCCCGGTGTCCTGTTGCTAAGCGCACAGTTGCTCGTCACTAGAGAGCAGACTCCAGCATTCGTCCAACTCCAACCAGATCTGCTCGTTATCGATCGCGTGCGAGCCCCGCGAGAGGGCAAGACTGCTGACTGTCTGGAACGACTGATGCAGCGGGCAGGGCGTGTCGTGCAGGCTCAGGACGCTGTAGGGCCACCGCCCCTTCTGCCTGTTGACCAGCTGATCGAATATGGGCTTCCGGACTTCGCGTACGAAAGCGGCGGTGGCTGTGTCGTTCGCGTCATAGAGCCCAAATCCGACAGGGCCATCGAGGATTTGCGCCACCGAGCGGCTCTGATCCTGAACGACCTGGACTTTCTGGTCCCACAGGTCCCGTCCCTAGCCCAGCTTCACTCTCATATCGCGAAGGCAGCTGCGGACTGCGAGGAAGCGGCCCAGATCGGGAAGTCGGGCGAGGACAGCCGGACTATCGTGCAGGCGCTCAACGAACTACTCGAACAATGTGAAGCCCTAGAGGCGGATCCACGCGCGACTGCTCTCATAGCCGCCGTCATCGCGGCGGTTGAAGCGAGGCGACCTTGCGTTGTCACTGTGAATCAGATCGTTGACGGTGAGTATCTGATGGAGGTGTTACGGGAGGCTGGAGTGCGAGCAGCATTCGCAAGCGGTACAATGGAATCTTCGAGCGTTGATTTAGCGAATAGGGCGCTTTTTGAGGGTGGCGTGCTAGTCCGAACCCGGGCTCTGACACAATCCTCGGCGTTGCCCATGCACACCACTCACATCTGGTGGGACGCCCCCGCAACTTCGACGATGGCACAAGACCTTGCCGTTGCCATCGCGTCAGGCGACGTTGAGATAATCACTTTCGAGTCGGATGCGGCTCATGCCGCAGTCGACCTACTGAGATCAGATCTATAGGCCTTCAGCCGTGGCCGCTCCAATCATTGAGCTCATCGCAGCTCCCACCTGACTGAACCACGTTTACGTGAATCGTTACGGCCCTGATGCGGGAGTACTGCGCCAGGGAGCAGGGCCGAAGGTCGATGGGGTCGCGGGGCGTGCAGAAGCGCCGATCCAGAGGGCGACTCCGTGCGGTTGGCTTGTCTGGGTCGACCCGGAGCATCGCCACCGGCGGGTCGGCTCGGTCAACACAGGACCGGGGCCGATCGCCTCGCTCGCCTCCGACAGGTCCCGCTGCGGGCGGGCCGGCTCCCGGCAGCGCCAGAGCCGATTCGACGACATCAGCATGGTCGGGCGCCCCGGGATCGGCAAGGTCCGGAATCTCACCGGCCGGCAGCTGTGCGCACCCCGGCTTGCGGACCGTGGATGTCGTTGGTCAGACGGTGGCGCTGCGGCTGCTGGCCGACCGACGCGGGACGAGCTCGGAGCCGCCGGACGTTGACGGTGAACCGACTGCATGCCCTGGCCGGTGGAGCTGATCTCGGGTGGGGCGAAGACGTTCCTGTCCGCGACGCCGACCCAAGGCGCTGCTGGCCGGCGTCCCAAGCCAACTCCTGTCGACGCACGGGTTAGGTGCGCTTCCCATCGAGCTCATGGACCGCCCGGATCGATTGATATAGCTTCACGGCGGCCACGACAAAGACGATTGCGAACCCAATGATAAGGAGAATGGTGACATGGCTCTCGTGCTCGTATTCAACGATTGCGCTGGCGGCCGTGCCAGCAAATGTAAGTACCGCAATAGCAAGCGCCAGAGGAACCCCGGGCATGAGCATACGATCCTTCGTGGTTCCTTCGCGAACGCACACTTATTCTCCGTCAGTGGCCCCCATGCGCCGAAGTGTGGCCGGACTGACCCGATAAGCGGAGGCAGTCCCCGTATCCGCAACTCTGGCGGGTAAGGTGATACGTCGCTTCCTGTGCCCGCGGTGCAGTCCGCTGTCTCGTTTCAGCGAGATGACGAGCAAGTCGGCGCTTTTCAGCTTGGCAGGGGCGCTCCGTGGACCAAGGACCCCGGCGGCTACCATCTCGTCTGCGGCGATGACGCCTTGATGCCATTCTCGCGGCCGTCCCATGGCGACTAAGCTCCAGCCCCAAGTTCCCGTTTGGATGCAGAATCCGCATCGGCGTAAGCTCCTTCGGGCACCTTCCCGCATGCTGCGGCGTAGGCTGCAAGGAGAGGGTTAGTTGCGAGCCAGTCCTGCGCATGGGCAGTGATCACAGGCACCGCATCATGCGGAACGCCGCCGGCCCAAAGGGCCAGTCCGAGCGACAGGTCGGCATACGTCTCTTCTTCGCTCACCCAGGCGCCGGTGGCGCGCTGGGCAAGGGCGTTCAACTGCCGCACGTAGGCACTGGTCGGCACTGCATCGCGCAAAAACGTGAAAAGTCCTCCCTGTGGCTTGTACATCTTTTCAAGCGTGCTTGCTCCTTGCTGGGCCAGCGCCTGGAATTTGGGCACATCGGATAAATCACGACCACCATCAGCGGCGGCTCCTGAGCCCCCACTACCCGATGGGGAACTATCGGGGCCAGGTGGCGGACCATAGGGGTCGTCCCGGTCGGGGTCGTCCCGGTCCGGATCGTCAAGACGTCCCGTCTCGCGGGCCCGGCATAAACCACAAAAAGTGCGCCCAACAAGAGTGGACTTCTGTCCATGCTCCCAACACGTCAACGTCCAGCATGTGCTGCAAGTTGCGACAACTGGACTTCCGTGCAGCGACAGCAATTTGTAGTATGCGCCGCTTTGGGAATGGCAGGTCCAGCATTCCGTTAACATGGCTCCTCCTACCTACCGAGCCCCGCACTTTCCAGTCTGGCCACTGAACTTCACTCGCGCAAGACGAGCGCGTCCCCAGGATCACCCGGCTTCGCGCACGTGGAGCACCCGCCAAGGGTGTCAGGCAGCACCTCATCGAAGCCCGTTAGGTCGCTCCCGATCCGGTTTGCAGGAGGCCGGACTCTCTCCGAATCTGAATCCGGGTCTGGTAACGGCACGTGGTTCGAGTCACCGCACTTCTGCAGTGGTGCGCATATGACGGCATCGGTGGTTGTCCTGCCGTCGGCACGACCAAGCAGCGGCTACTTAGAGACTTGGCGCAGGATCGGTGTCCGGCCAGACTCGGTCCAGGTGCTCGGCGAGACGCTCCCACATTGCGGCTGCCCACCGGCGTTATTGGTGTGGCTCTCTCATGGCTTGCGTCCTCGCCGGGCGCCGCGCGAGGAGAGGCTCAAAAGGGGTTTGTTCTGCTCGAAGTAGCGGTGCCCTCCTTGCTGGAACATCCACCGTGGTGCAGACAAGGGAGACGCTGATGGGTGTGATCATTGGGATGGACCCGCATAAGCGCTCGGCGACTATCGAGGTCGTCGGCGAGCGGGCGGTCGTGCAGGCTCGGGGCCGGTACGGCACAGACAAGGCCGGGTACGCGGCCATGCTGGGCGCGGGGGGCAAGTTCGCCGACCGAACCTGGGCGGTGGAAGGGTGCAACGGCATCGGTAAGCACATCGCGCACCGGCTGGTCCACGACGGGGAGACGGTGCTCGACGTGCCGGCGAAGCTGTCGGCGCAGGTGCGGGTGTTCGCCACCGGCAACGGCCGCAAGACCGACCCGGTGAACGCGCACTCGGTGGCGATGGTCGCCCTGCGCACCCCAGGCCTGGTCACCGTTCGGGTCGATGATGATCTGCTGGTGATGGGGATGCTGGCTGACCGCCGCGACGAGTTGGGCCAGGCCCGGACCGCACGGTCAACCGGCTGCATCGCCTGCTGCTCGAGCTGTTTCCCGGTGGGGCCAAGCAGTTCCTCTCCGCACGCCAAGCCCGGACGATGATCGCCACCATCCGGCCGCGGGACCTGGTCGGCAAGACCCGCCGCCGGCTCGCCGTCGAACTGATCGGCGAGGTCGAACAGATCGACGCCAAGATGAAGACGTTGAAGAAGGAGCTCACCGCGCGGGTCACCGCCCGCGGATCGACGCTGCTGGAGGTGACCGGGATCGGCCCGTCCGGCGCGGGCCCGGCTCCTCGCCGACGTCGGCGACATCCACCGCTTCGCCGACCGGGACCGGTTCGCCTCGTGGAACGGCACCGCACCGCTGGACGCATCCTCGGGCAACCAGCAACGCCACCGGCTGTCCCGAGCTGGAAACCGGCGGATCAACCGGACCCTGCACATCATGGCCATCGTCCAACTGCGACACCGCACCGAGGGCCGCACCTACTACGACGCCCGCAAAGCCGGCGGCATTCCTTCCATGATGGCCATGCGCGCCCTGAAACGGCGTCTGTCCAACGTCGTCTTCGCCCGGATGCTCGCCGACCAGAAACGACGCGAGAAAGCGGGCCCGGGTGGGCAATCGGGGACGACTACCAACTCCAGCGTGACCGACCTGACCCCCGGGATCGGCTCTTCGGACAAGCCACATCCCGGACCCGCCAGCACCCAGCCTAGAACGGCCATCCCAGCGGCGTCTTGACATAAAGGGGTGCCATGAGCGTGTGTCGCGCCCCACCTCGCCCTTTCTCCACCGCTAGTCTGTGCACATCTCTTCGGATCGGTGTGAGTCGCCGCACGGCGCCTGGCCGGCGGGCTCGAGGGCGATGGATAGGCCGAATATGCCGGCCGTCCTCGCATTCCAGGCCCGAGTGTCTGGCGTAGGCGTGACCGCTCCATGCCGCGGTTCGTGTTCGCTTGCTAGTCTCCCGCGACAGGCTATATCGCTGCCAGTGCTGATTCTAACTCGGCCAGAGTACAAATCGAGCGCAGTCCCGGATACACCTCAGCTATGCTTTCTCCTGCCGGGAGCCAGAACGGACCCGGAGTGCACACAACGGCCAGTATTTGGCTCCAACGCCGGATGTCCACCTGAGGGATGCCATACATCATCAACCGGTGCCGTCGATCATTATGGTGATCAAGGTCCGCCTCTAGCTGTTGGGCACGCCGACTCATCTTGTTCCAGTCGCCAAGCTCATACGTTCCCGTACGAGGGTAAGACTTCGCCTCAATCAATATGAGTGTGTCGCCTCTCTCGGCGACCGCATCTGTCTCAATCTTCCGTCCGTCACGGCATGGACGTTCGCCGACGATTTGTCTGGCGTAGGGGCTGGGTGCCCAGCCGCTGGCTGCAACGACGGATCTGACGGTACCTTCGAAGTGCCGTCCTCGCTCGCCTCCCGGGGCAGACGCCAGCAGCTCGGAAAAGACAAACTGCCACTTCGTGTTGAGCGCCGCTGCGTCGACGACTAGCGCGTCGTCAGCTTCCAGCAATGGGGCCCCATAGTAGGGGTAAGCACCGACATCAGTTAGGGACGTCAGGACCTCAACGAAGTTGGCGACTGATGGTTGGGCGGCAGCCGGATCTATGCGGCGGAGCCAGTCTTCGCACATAGCCCACGTCCGGTCGAGGTAGTCGCGCAACTCAAGCCTGGGCTTAATCATGATTCCGAATTGCCACAGAGCATTAGACCATGCACCTTCCAGCGTGATTGCGTCCATGGTCAGCGCTCGCATCAATAACAGCAAGATGACATGCTGCGCTCGGTGCTCTTCGAGGGCAGTAGCCAGCAGTGTTGGCCCTTGTTCGAGCAGTTCTTCGAGTGAGTTCCAGCCCGGTGCGTACTGAGCGCGCATGAAAACGTCCGTCGTGTTCTGGCCACCCTGTGCCGCTGCCGCGACCAGCCAAGACCAGTCCAGCTGATCCTCAAATCTGCCCAACCACAGCACGTCAAGGAGGCCGTCGAAGTCATCGTCCGTAATCTCATGTATGGCTGGCCCCCGACTCACTTGCGCTCCAATCCTAGAACGCGGCGCCAAGCCGTCCGCTGAGGCTCGTGCGGCGAATAGGTCTTCCGCTTCTTGCGCCTCCGGTGGGAAGTCTACTTGGGGGAGATCCCCCCGCTTCCACGGACGGAGTGTGCCGCCGCGTGCGACAGCGCTTTGAACACCACGGTACAACTCCATCATGTAAACGGTCGCGACGAAGCGGATCACTAATCGCAATTCGGCCGCTGGCCAACCCAGCGTCTCCGGGACGGAGCCCTCTCGCCTGCCATATGTGCCTGTTAGGTGTTCGGCTGCCGCTCGCGTTCCGATTTGAATAGCGGGCGCAGCATTGAACCGGTGATAAGGTACGAGTCGGGTGAGGATAAGCCAATGTGCCCGAGGCAGGCCGCTTGCCTGGTTCGCAGCCAGGCCATGTAGTGCATCAATACAACGCAGCAGGTATTCGCGAGCCGGAGCCTCACTAGTATCGAGGGCACAGGGCGGTGGGCGCGGCAGTTGTATGCAAAGTTCGTTGACTTTCGTAGTGAATACTCTCGGGCCGATCCGATTCAGCTCGGCCTGGACGGCCTCCGGTGATGATGCTGCCCCCACCGTCGAACGCCCCGCCCGACTCATAAAGCGCTTCTTCGTGTGATGCGAAGCCGCATTGCTACAATGAATCTCTTCCCTTCTGCACTATCGCCCGCATAGCACGGATGACCGACAACTGGTCTAAACTTTGCTTATGGGCTCGGAGTGGCGCAGCCTACACGGTAAGCACCAAAGCCGTCCCAGCGCCGCCCCGCCTCGCTCGTCGGCCGCCAATGGGCGCGATGCGATGTTCGGGGCCGCAGTAGGCAGTCGGCGCCCCTTCTTACTGAGCGTGACGGTGGAGGAGGGACGATGACCCGCGATCTCTACATTGAGAGCCCGCTCATCAAGCATGTGCGGACGCGCTGACCCCCGGCGTGCGATGCAAGATTGAACGCTCGAACCGCGCGGTCATGCGGCACGTCGGTCGAACACGGGAGTTATTTCAGCTGCTTGCAATCGTCCCGACGCCGATGACCGCCGGCGGTTCGGCACGACAGCACTTCACCACCGGTGGCCGTCCGTAAGACCGGGTCCGGTGTCCGGAGCGGCGCTTCTGCTCCGCGCATTATCACCCCGCCCAAGCTGGACTGGCAATAGCGATCACTCGGCATCGGCTCTGCTATACGCTCACTGAGCGTTCCAAGCGGCCCACCGGACTGAGCGAACCGGAGGGTCATGTGATGCTGGAGTATGGCCGTGCGGTAGTCGACACTGCTCCGTTGCGACGAGCCGTTAGATTCCGGCATACTGCGTTGACTTATCAGTCGCGGTCCGATGACGAACACGGGGTCTTTTGCGAATTCTTCGATTGCGCGTCCAGCGGTTCCGTGGATTCGAGTCTGCGGACATTACTGTCCGCGGGCACGTGGCTGCAGTGGGTGAACCCCGGGCCGGGCGATCCGATCTGATCACCGCGTTGCGCCGGGTTCTTGATCCGCGGAGCACGGCCGCGAGGGTGGATCCTCTTGATGTTCATCGACCGCTTCCGCCCATAACACCGGTTATGTGGAATTCCACATAACCGGTTGTATGTCCCGCGCACGGTTATGTGGAGGATCTGCCTGCGTGGGCGGGTTTCCCCATACTGGGTAGGGGTTTGCTGGCGGAGGTGTTCCACATAAT
>JAABUT010004132.1_pt1 | contig 11778 bp, 9 predicted proteins | sample 5559281 | NCBI WGS metagenome assembly JAABUT01 (sample SAMN10711880, study PRJNA513359) | rock metagenome | isolation source: Antarctica rocks | place: Antarctica: Victoria Land, Ricker Hills nord | collected 2016-01-04
GCCACGCGCCTCGCTCAACGCCGCATTCAGCCTGCCCACGTCATCGCATGGTCGCTCTGGCGACGAACACACCAAGCCATGGCAAAAAGCTCACATCTTAAACTGAAATTGCAACTGTAATGCTAGTCTGGCTGGGTCAACGCCGGGTCAACTGCGCCCGCCATCCCCGTCCACATGACGTGATGCCGGTTCGCATCGCCCGTAACGCCTTCGCACCCGGCATTCCTGCCCGAGACGTGCTGCTGTCGCCCGACCACGCCGTCCATGTCGACGGCGGGCTGATCCCGGTGCGCTACCTGCTCAACGGCGCCACCGTCACGCAGGAGAATGTGACGCAGATCAGCTACTTCCATGTCGAGCTCGAGCCTCACGACGTGCTGCTGGCTGAAGGAATGCCGGCCGAAAGTTACCTGGACACCGGCAATCGCGCCGCCTTCGCCAACGGCGGCAAAGGTGTCATGGCTCACCCGGACTTTGCCCTGCGCACATGGCAGGCCAAGTCCTGCGCGCCCCTCGTCCATGAAGGTCCAGGCCTGGCGGCCGTCAGGGCAAGCCTTCTTGCACGCGCCATCGAACTTGGTCACGCGACCACCGCCGCTGCCGAGCCGGTGCTGCTGGTCGACGGCCGCACTCTGACCCCTGACATGGTTGGAACCACGCTGCACTTCCGCCTGCCGGCCGGCGCCCGCGACATCCGTCTGCTGTCACGTGCCGCGATTCCGGCCCAATGCGAAACAGCATCTGGCGACCACCGCCGCCTCGGGATCGCGGTCGCCGGCATGACCGCCGACGGTCAGACCATCCACCTCGATGACCCCAGGCTCACAACCGGCTGGCATCAGCCGGAAGCATGCTGGCGTTGGACGGACGGCGAAGCCACGCTGATCCTCGAAGGCATCAGAAGCCTGCAGATCAACGTTGCCCTGACAACAACCTACTGGGTCGCCCCGCCATCGCGTGCGGCTCAAGCGGCATAGCACCCGGCAGGCGCCTCAAGGCCAGGGCAGCGCCGCGGCGGTGACGCGGTCATTGACCCCCGCGGCCGGGCATGGTCGCCTACGCGAAACGATCGGAGGACTGCCGCCATGCCCATCATCGCCAACAACGCACTTGACCGCCTGCGGGCCGGCAAGACCGCCATCGGCTTCGGCGTCAGCCATCTGCGCAGCGTCGCCGCCCCTGCGTTGGCGAAGGCCGCCGGCTACGACTGGCTGTTCATCGACATGGAGCACGGCGCGTTCTCGGTGCACGAGGCGACGCAGATCTGCCTGGCGTCGCTGGCCACCGGGGTGTCGCCGATCGTGCGCGTCTGCACCGACGCGCTGGACGAGGGCACCCGGGCACTGGACAACGGCGCCCAGGGCATCGTCGTGCCGCATGTGGACACGCCGGCGCAGGCCAAGCGGGTGGCCGACGCCTTTCGTTACCCGCCGCGCGGCACCCGCAGCTGGGGCGGTGGCGTGGCGCAGTTCGGTTTTCTGCCGCCGCCGGTCGCCCAGGCTCAGGTCGAGGTGAACGACGCCACCATAGTGGTCGCCATGATCGAGACCGCCGAGGCCGTCGCCAACGTGGCCGCCATCGCCGCGACACCGGGGATCGACGCGCTGCTGGTGGGCACGTCCGACCTGACTGCGGACATGGGCATATCCGGCCAGGCTGGTCATCCGCGGGTGCAGGCGGCGTATCAGGCGGTGGTGGACGTGTGTCGCGCCAACGGCGTGCATGCCGGGCTGGGCGGCATCTACGACGACGAATGGGCGCGCTTCTACGTAAAGATGGGGACGCGGTTCATCCTCGGCGGCTCAGACCAGATGTTCATCATGCAGTCCGCCACCAGCCGGGCGGCGTTCCTGAACGGGCTGACCTGAAGCCCGTCACTTCAGCCCGTAGGATGGCTACTGCCTCATCGCTTCATGCGCCGAGCGTGTCCAGCAAAGCCTGCGCCCGCTGCCGCTTGGCCGCATCGGCGTCACGCGCCACGATCCGCTGCAACACCGACCGGGCGCGCGGATCACCCTGCTCGCCCAGTGCGAAACCCATCGCGTCGCGCTTTTCGAACCATTGCCGGTCGAACGGCTTCTCGATCACCGGCAATCGGCGCCAGTAATACTTCAGCGCGCCCGAGAGCCAGCCAGCATAGATGTCATCCCACGACAGCGGCTGGGCGTCGGCATTGGCGTTGTCGGGGTTGAACGGCTCGCTGAGCGGTTGGAAGCGCACGTCCATCGACATGCGCAGCTGGTCGCTGCGGTTCGGCACGCCCTTGTGGACGGTCATGCTGTGGAACACCAGCACGTCGCCGCGCGCGACCGCCCCGGTGACCCAGCGTCCGTCGAGCGCGTCCTTGATCTCGATGCCGCCGGCGCCGGCACCGATGTGGAAGTCGTAGACGCCGTCCTTGTGGGTGCCGACCGCCACCTGCAACGGCCCGGCTTCCAGGGGGATGTCGATCAGGGGCATCCAGGCTGTATAAACCTGTTCGGTGCCCTGGACGTTCGGAAAATCCTGATGCGCCTTGGTGGTCAGCTCCTCCCTGTCGGGAAAGATGTTGCGCATCAGAACGCGCGGATGCGCCAGCACCGGCTCGCCGAACAGGCTTTCAAAGAAGGTCATCAAGGCCGGGTGGTGCTTGAGGGCGTGATACGCCTCCAGCCGGTTGATCCGGCGCAGCACGTCCAGGTAGGCCGGTTCCGGATCGACGCAGAAGCCGGCCTGATCGGCGATCGCAGCCTTGACGGGGGCATCCCTTACCAGCCACCCGGCCTCGCGTGCCAGCTCGCCCACCTGAAGTTGCACGGCATCGACAACCGTTGCCGGCAACAGTCCGGGCAGGAACAGATAGCCGTCTCGTTCCATGCGCGCCGTCAACGCCGGCCCGTCGCCGACCAATCCCGAGCTGTCGATGAAATCTCGCATTGCCGTCCTTCCGGTTGGGCCTAATCCCGCACGTTGCGCCGCACCGCCTCGGCCATACGGGTGATGATCTCGTCCAGGATGCGGGTCGAGGTGGCGAAGTTGATGCGCACGTTGTTGGCGCTGCCCGCCTGAAAGTTCTCGCCGGCACTCAGCGCCACCTTCGCATGGTCGTGGAAAAAGCTGAACGCGGTGGTGCCTAGCCCTAGGCGCGAGCAATCCAGCCAGCCCAGATAGGTGGCTTCCGGCGCGTGCCAGCGTATGCCAGGCAGTTCGGCCGCCATCCGGTGGTCCAACCGGTCTCGCATCGCGGTCAGATGCAGCTTCACGTCGTCAAGCCAGGGCTGGCCGTGCTTCCAGGCGGCCACCGTGGCATCCAGGCCGAAGATGTTCACCGAACCCATCAGATGGCCCGGAAACCGCGCGTCGAAGCGGTCGCGCAGCGCCTGGGTGCCAAAATGCATCACCCCGCAACGCAAACCCGGAATGTTGAAGCTTTTGGTCGGCGAGTTCAGCGTGACGGTGCGCGCCGCGATCTCCGGGCTGATCGACGCGATCGGCACGTGTCGCGCGTCGCCGTGCAGCAGGTCGCAATGGATCTCGTCGGACACGATGATCAGGTCGCGCTCGACGGCAATGCGGCCGTAGGCCTCCAGCTCCTCGACGCCCCAGACGCGTCCCGTGGGGTTCTGCGGGTTGCACAGCAGCAGCACGCGGGTACGGGCGTTGATCAGCGCGCGCATCGCATCCAGGTCCATCACGAACCGGCTGCCGTCGCTGGCCAGCGGAAACGGGACCAGCCGACGGCCGGTTTCGGCAATCGCGGCGTGGAACGGCGGATAGGCCGGCAGCTGCAGGATGATGCCGTCGCCAGGCTCGGCGAACACCGAGAGCGCCGCGAAGGTCCCCTGCACGAGATCGGACAGGGGCAGCACCAAAGCCGGATCGACGGTCCAGCAGAAACGGTCCTGCATGCGCAGCGCGAACGCTTCCGCCACGCCATCATCACCGACGCGGCTGGCATAGCCGTATTCCTGATCCGCCGCCAGCCGATCGATGGCACGCCGGATCGGGTAGGCGACCGAGAAATCCATCTCCGCCACCCAGGCAGGCAGCACGTCGGGCGCATACTTCGTCCACTTTGAATTGCGCCGCGCCCGCAACACGTCAAGCGGCAATTCAAATCCGTTGGCTGTCATCGGTGGCTCCGTCGATGGGATGGCAAGGCGTCCTGCGTCGTAGCATGATGGCGCGACGGGTTTGGTAAGGGCGAGGGGTAGGGGCCCTATCTTGTCTGCTTCCTCAACGAATGGCCACCTGACCGGTGTCGGGGCGGATGATCAGACAGGCGGCTCTGCGTTTTGCCAGAATGGCGCAAGTTTCCATGGCGTCGGACTGGATCAGTCCAGTAACCTGTGCGCGCCAGCTGGTATGGCCGCGGACGGTGGCCTGTTCCAGGCGGATCTCACCGGCGTCGGCCACGCGTCGGGCGGCGATGGCGGCGCGGCGGGCGCCGGCTTCGTTGGCGAAGGCGCCGACCTGCACGGTCCAGCGCGGTGGCGCGGGACGGGGACGGGGGGTCAGCAGCATAGCGACCTGTGCGGCCGGGACGATCGGCAGGCTACGCTGGGCAATCCGCGGCGCCACCGGCACGTCTAGCTTCTCGTAGGCCTGGTCGAGCAGACCGATCATGTGGAGGTCGCGTTCAGCGGCCCGCGACGCACCCATCACCACGGCCACCAGGCGCATGTTGCCGCGCAGGGTGGAGGTTACGAGATTGTAGCCGGACGCCTCGACATAGCCGGTCTTGATGCCGTCGGTGCCAGGATAACGTTCCAGCAGCTGGTCATGGTTGAAGAACACCCGCCCGTGCCAGCGGAACTGCTGCACGCTGAAATAGCGGTATTCGACCGGGAAGTCCTGCACCAGCCGGCGTCCGAGCAGTGCCAGGTCGCGCGCGGTGGACACCTGTTCGAAGTCCGGCAGGCCGGAAGCGTTGCGGAACACCGTGCGGGTCATGCCGAGGGCGCGCGCCCGCAGGGTCATCATCTGGGCGAAGCGCGTCTCGTCGCCGGCCAACATCTCACCAAGGGCGGCGGCGGCGTCGTTGGCGGACTTGGTGACCAGACCGAGGATGGCTTCCTCGACGGAGATGCGGGTGCCGGGCAGCAGGCCCAGCTTGGTCGGCGACATCGCGCTGGCGTGCGGCGATACCGGCACCAGCTGGTTCAGGCCGACGCGCCGATCGCGCAACGCCTCGAACACCATGTAGAGCGTCATCATCTTGGTCAGGCTGGCGGGATGGCGCAGCTCGTCGGGATTGACGGCAGAGACGATGTTGCCGGAGTTGGCCTCGACCACAATGGAGCTGTAGCGATCCGAGCCGATCTGTGCCCGGGCGGCCGGCGCCGTCATCAGCATGACCAGAAGTATGGCGAGACCAGGCCAGGATCGATGCGACCAGGATCGATGCGGGCATAGCGCCGGGATCTCCATCGCCGCCATATCGGAACATTCCCTTCGTTTACGATACGAACCTACTCGCCTGCGCCATCGTTTGTCCAGGTCAATGGATAGGAAATAACGCATTTTGAATACGTTGGAGAGTGACTTTGCAGCAAGGGGCAGATGTCCGCCGTCAGCACCACCAGCAGTATCGGAACGTCATGTTGCAGTGCGGCATCTTCATCTTGACCCCGCCAACGGTCAGGCGTATAGAAGTTTTGCTGCAGCGCAGCATAGAAATTGTCCAGCCGCTGGTGCCTCACTGGAACACGGTGTGGACGCAAAGTCCCGCCCCGTCATCCTGCTCAGGGTTTGTTCGGGAGGTTTGGGGATGTTTCAGGAGAACGCGAGATGGTGAAGAAGACGGACACGGTGGCGCTTCGCGCGCCCGACGAAATGGCTGAGACGGCGATCGTGACGGTGTTGAAGGCCAGCCATGATGTTGCCGAGAGCATTGGCCACATGGCCAGGTCGCCGGCGCCCGCTGTCGAGGCTGCGAAGGCGAGTGCGGACGGCGCGGTTGCCGTTTCAGCAAAGATTCACAGGAACACAGGTGTTGATATGGAAAAGATGATGAAGAGCGCGGAAGATTTCATGTCGTTCAGCCAGGGCAACATCGAGGCGTTCACCAAGTTCGGTCAGATCTGGGCCGCCGGCGTACAGGATATGGGCAAGACGCTGGCCGCCACCGCCCAGGCGCAGGTTGATGTCGCCGTCGCCACCATGAAGGCGATGTCCGGCGTGAAGTCCCTGAAGGACGCCGTCGACCTGCACACCACCCTGGCGCGCAGCTCGGTCGAGACCGTGATGGCCGAGACCGGCAAGCTGACCGATGCCTCGATGAAGCTGACCGAGCAGGCGTTCGCCCCGATCAACGCTCGCGTGACTCTGGCGACCGAGAAGTTCAGCCGCGTCGCCTGATGCGACTGTTCCTTCGAGGGAGTTAAGGCAGAGGCCCGGGATCGTATCCCGGGCCTTTTCGTGCGTGCATGCCTTGGTGGCAGGTCGTTTTCTACTGGAAGCCCTCCTGACACCCTTTTCCCAGGGCTATCGAATCCGATATAAAGGTTGGTGGCCACAATCTGGCGGGGCGGCGATGCCGTGTATCGCGACTCCGTTCCTGAAGCATGCAATGAATGAGCGGTTGGCGATGATGAACGACGGCGACTGTTTTCCCCACGAGTGTCACGCCACCCACCCGCACGCGATCGGCGGCAGGCCAAGCCGGTCCGAGGAGCGCAAGGACGACAGGCGTAAGGACGATGTCCGCAAGGACGACGGGCGCCGGGGAGCGGAAACGCCCAACACCGGCGTGGCCGTCAAGGCACGGCCGAAAACCCGCAAGCCAGCGATGTACAAGGTGCTGATGCTGAACGACGACTACACGCCAATGGAGTTCGTCGTGCATGTGCTTGAACGCTTTTTCCAGAAGAACCGGGAAGAAGCCACCCGCATTATGTTGCACGTGCACCGGCGGGGCGTCGGCGTGTGTGGGGTCTTTACCTATGAGGTCGCCGAGACCAAGGTGACCCAGGTGATGGACCTCGCCCGCCAGAACCAGCATCCGCTGCAATGCACGATTGAAAAAGAATAGGCTGACGGCGCCGCGTTGGTTGGCAGCTGATTTCGTAGCGCAGGCGGAATTGGCACGAACGGTGAATCCATGTTTGTCGTTGAGGCTTCACTGGCTGCTTGCATCTGCCATCAAGAAAGATTGATGGACCCGCCAAGCCACACCATATCGTTGAATGACGGTCTGGCGATTGCATTCTTGCCGCCGTGACGCGTCTACTCACCATGCCGCATTCGCGGCATACGCCTCGCCCGCCCGACCCCGGACGGTCTTGACCACAGGAGCGTCGCAACCATGCTTTCGAGAAACCTAGAACAGACGCTCCATCGTGCCTTGTCGCTGGCAAGCGAGCGCAGACACGAATACGCCACGCTGGAGCATTTGCTGCTGTCGCTGAACGACGACAACGACGCTGCCACCGTGCTGCGCGCTTGTGGTGTCGATCTGGACAAGCTGCGCACGGATCTGACCGAATTCCTCGACAAGGATTTGGCTGGCCTGGCGACTGACCGCCCAGGCGATCCGAAGCCAACCGCCGGCTTCCAGCGTGTAGTGCAGCGCGCCGCCATTCACGTGCAGTCCTCCGGCCGTGAGGAAGTCACCGGTGCAAACGTGCTGGTGGCGCTGTTTAGCGAGCGTGAGAGCCATGCGGTTTATTTCCTGCAGACCCAGGACATGACCCGGCTGGATGCGGTAAACTTCATCAGCCACGGCATCGCCAAGGCGCCCGGCCGTTCGTCGTCCCGTCCTGCTCAAGGCGCCGGCAAGGACGAAAGCGGTGGCGGCAACGAGGAACGCGAGGAGAAGCCTAAGGCCCGCAGCCAGGACGCGCTGTCGAACTACTGCGTCAACCTCAACAAGAAGGCGCTGGCCGGCAAGATCGACCCGCTGATCGGGCGTGAGACCGAAATCGAGCGGACCATCCAGATTTTGTGCCGACGCACCAAGAACAACCCGTTGTACGTGGGCGATCCCGGTGTAGGTAAGACTGCTATCGCCGAGGGACTAGCCAAGCGCATCGTCGAGGGCGACGTGCCGGAGGTGCTGGCCAAATCGACCATCTACTCGCTGGACATGGGCGCGTTGCTGGCCGGCACCCGCTACCGCGGCGACTTCGAGGAGCGGCTGAAAGCGGTGGTGACCGAGCTTGAGGCGCAGCCGGTAGCCATCCTGTTCATTGACGAGATCCACACGGTGATCGGCGCCGGTGCTACCAGCGGCGGGGCCATGGACGCGTCCAACCTGTTGAAGCCGGCGTTGGCGTCCGGCACGCTGCGCTGCATCGGCAGCACCACCTACAAGGAGTTCCGCAACCACTTCGAGAAGGACCGCGCGCTGGTGCGGCGCTTCCAGAAGATCGATGTGAACGAGCCTTCGGTCGAAGATACGGTCAAGATCCTTCGTGGGTTGAAGGTGAACTACGAGAAGCACCACAAGGTGAAATACTCCGAGGAGGCGATCCGCGCCGCCGTGGAGCTGTCGTCGAAATACATTCATGACCGCAAGCTGCCGGACAAGGCGATCGACGTGATCGACGAGGCCGGGGCCAGCCGGATGCTGCTGCCGGAGAACAAACGGCGGAAGAACGTGACCCTGCGTGACATCGAGGAGATCGTCGCCAAGATCGCCCGCATCCCACCGAAGTCGGTCAGCGCCGATGACAAGGAGACATTGCGCAACCTGGAGCGGGACCTGCGGTCGATGGTGTTCGGCCAGGACAAGGCGATCGACGCGCTGGCAGCGGCCATCAAGCTGTCGCGGGCCGGGCTGCGCGAGCCGGAGAAGCCGATCGGCAACTACTTGTTCAGCGGCCCCACGGGTGTCGGCAAGACCGAGGTGGCGCGGCAGTTGGCGTCCACCTTGGGCATCGAACTGATCCGGTTCGACATGTCGGAATACATGGAGCGGCACAGCATCTCGCGGCTGATCGGTGCTCCGCCAGGTTATGTGGGCTTCGACCAGGGCGGCATGCTGACCGACAGCATCGACCAGCATCCGCATTGCGTGCTGCTGCTGGATGAGATTGAGAAGGCGCATCAGGACTTGTACAACATCCTGTTGCAGGTGATGGACCACGGCAAGCTGACCGACCACAACGGCAAGGTGGTCGACTTCCGCAACGTCATTCTGATTATGACCACCAATGCCGGCGCGTCGGACATGGCGAAGGAGGCCATTGGCTTCGGCCGCGATGTTCGGGTCGGCGAAGACGACGACGCGATCAAGCGGATGTTCACGCCCGAGTTTCGCAACCGTCTGGATGCGGTGATCACCTTTGCCGCCCTGACGCCGGAGATCGTCGGCCACGTGGTCGAGAAATTCGTCATGCAACTCGAGGCGCAGCTCGCTGACCGCAACGTGACGATCGAGTTGTCGTCGGCGGCCAAGGAGTGGCTGGCGGAGCGTGGCTACGACCGTCTGTATGGCGCGCGTCCGTTGGGCCGCGTCATCCAGGAGCACATCAAGAAGCCGCTGGCCGAGGAGCTGCTGTTCGGCAGGCTGGTGAAGGGTGGTTCAGTGAAGGTGGCGCTGAAGGACAACAAGCTGGACTTCGAGTTCCTGGAGGCGGCCGCTGTCGCATTGGCGAAGTCGGAAGGTGACGGCGACGAGGGCGGCACCGAGAAGGAGCCGGAAGTGGCGGGTTAATTCCTGCCGCGATCTTGACGACAAGCAACGCCGCTGGTGCAGACCGGCGGCGTTTTGCGTGTTGGCTCCCGGCCTATCGTCCGAGGCTCCCTGGAGGCAGGCCGACGAAGCCCGGCTCGAGCTGTGCCGCCAGCCGGAACAGCGTCGCGTCGTCGGTGAACTTCGCCACCGCCTGCACGCCGATCGGCAACCCCTGCGCGTTGCAGAACATCGGTAGGTTCATCGCCGGCTGGCCGGATGCGCTGAACAGCGGCGTGAAGGCGGCGTAGTCGCCCAGTTGACGCATGAAGCCGTTGCAGTCGTCGGTGTCGGCCATCTCACCCAGGGCCACCGGCGGGCGTGACAGCGTCGGTGTCAGCACCACGTCGAAGCCGCGCATCTGCCGGGCGGCGTCGCGCACCACGGCGTTGATGCGGGCGTTGGCGCCGTGCAGCGCGATGGCGGAGGTGGCTTCCCAGCGTGTCACGCAGGCACGCGTCAGGCGTTCGATCTCACCTGCCGCGGTGGGGCGGCCAAGCTCGGCCTCGCGCATTCGGACCAGCCCGGCTAGGCCGGACAGCAGGATCGTGTTGCAGGCGTCGAACAACGCGTCGCCGTCGATGTCGATGGCTGTGTCTTCTACATCGTGACCAAAGGCGGCGCAGGCTTGGCCGACCTGGCGCACGGCGGCGACGCAGTCCGGATGCACCGCGACACCGGTCCAGCTTCGCGTCACCAGCCCGATGCGCAGCCGGCCGGGATCGTGGCCGACCTGGGACAGGAAGCTTTCGGCGGGTGGGGCGGTGAACCACGGCGCGCCCTCGTCCGGTCCGGCGGTGGCGTCCAAGATGGCGGCGCAGTCGCGCACGCTGCGGGTGACGGCGTGTTCGTGGCTCAACCCCATCATCGCGTCGCCGCGGTGTGGGCCGACGGGGTTGCGTCCGCGTGTCGGCTTCAGCCCGACCAGGCCGCAGCAGGCGGCAGGGATGCGGATGCTGCCGAGGCTGTCAGTGGCGTGGGCCGCTGGTAGCATGCCGCCCGCGACTGCCGCCGCGGCGCCGCCGCTGGAGCCGCCGGGTGAATGGGTGATGCGCCACGGGTTGCGCGTCGGTCCGTGCAATGTCGGCTCGGTGGTGACGCTCATGCCGAACTCCGGCGCGTTGCTGCGCCCGACGATGACGAAGCCGGCTGCGCGCAGCCGGGCCACGGTCGTGCTGTCGAACGTCGTGGTGGTGCCGGCATACAGCCGGCTGCCGTGGGTAAGCGGAAGCCCGACCACCGGGGCGTGCAGGTTCTTGATGACGTATGGAACGCCGCGGAACGGTCCGTCCGGCAACAGGCCGGCGCGCACATCCGCCCGCGCCGCGTCGAAGCGCTCGGCGACGATGGCGTTCAGCGTCGGATTGGTTGCCTCGGTCTGGGCGATCATGGCGTCCAGCACCTCAGCGGCGCTAACCTCGCCGCTGCGCACCAGTTCGGCCAGCCCGATCGCGTCGCGCGCGGTGTATTCGGCGGGGGTCATGTCATGTCCACCACAACGCCGCGCCCTTCAGCTTCGGCACGTGCCAAGATGAAATGCGCCGCCGCCAGGTCCTGGGCGGCGATGCCGAGCGAGCGGTACAGCGTGACCTCGTGCGCATTGGTGCGGCCGGCCGCACCGTTCAGCACGGCGCCGATTTCGACGACAGGATGATCGGCGTCGATCACGCCCTCCGCCCGCGCGGCGATCACCTCCGCCGCCTGCGCTTCCAGCGATGGCAGGTGGTCGGTGAACAGCCGGGTCCGTGGCAGGATGTCCACGGCCAGTTCCTGCATCGTGGCGACGCTGGCGCCGACGGCGTTGATGTGCTGGCCTGGTTGCAGATGGCGCGCGTGCAGGAAGGGTTCGACGGCCGGCGTGACGGTCACCACGATATCTGCGCCGTCGACTGTCGCATCCACCGTCGCGGCGGCCTCGATGCCGTGCGTCTGCGCGAACGCGGCGGCTTTGGCGGAGTCTCGCCCCCACGCCACCGCGCGGGTGATGGGGCGGACGGCGCGCATCGCCGCCAAATGGGTATGCGCCTGTTCGCCGCAGCCCAGGATGGCCAGGGTGCTGCAATCCGGTCGCGCCAGCACGTCTGTCACAACGGCAGTGGCCGAGGCGGTGCGGACGGCGGTCA
>JAABUT010004133.1_pt1 | contig 11777 bp, 13 predicted proteins | sample 5559281 | NCBI WGS metagenome assembly JAABUT01 (sample SAMN10711880, study PRJNA513359) | rock metagenome | isolation source: Antarctica rocks | place: Antarctica: Victoria Land, Ricker Hills nord | collected 2016-01-04
GCAGCCTTCGTTCGGTGGCACGAGCCGGATGACGCGAGAGTGTCAAGTCCGGATCTGTGAGCGGCTCGGGGTGAGACTCCCCGGGCCGACTCGGCAGTCGGCCCTGGCGCTGTCCCGCGATCTCAGCGTCCAATACAAGACGGCTTTCGTGCTGTCCCACAAGCTGCGCGAGGCGATGGCGACCGAGGTGAAGGGCTACAAGCTGGGCGGTATCGGCAAGACGGTTGAGGTCGATGGGGCTTACTTTGGTGGCTACCAGAAGCCCGCCAACCACAAGGAAAATCGCCGGGATCGGCGCCTCGCCAAGAACCAGAATGGCAAGCGCCAGTGCGTCGTGGTGATCCGCCAGCGTGACGGCATGGTGATGCCGTCCGCATTCAAAACCGAAGGCTCAGCCTTGGCCTACATCCGCAACCACGTCGCTGCCGGGACCGAGGTTCACGCCGACGATGCGAATAGCTGGAATGACCTGCATGGGCATTACGTGGTGAAGCGGATCAACCACCAACTCTCCTATAGCGACGGCATCGCTTGCACGAACGGGGCTGAGAGCTTCTTCAGCCGCCTACGCCGGGGCGAGATTGGGCATCACCACCACATCGCTGGCGTGTATCTGGCCCGCTACGCCCAAGAAAGCGCGTTCCGTGAGGGGCACCGCCGGGACGACAACGGCACCCAGACGAGGGCCGTGGTGGGGCTAGCGCTCAAGGCACGGCCTTCGGTGGATTTCTGCGGATATTGGCAGCGTGCGGCACACTAGAACATCACTTCGCATGGATAAGCCGAAGCCATGCTCAAACGGGTAAGCGCCACAGTCTGAAAGATAGGACGAAGTTCTTGTTCTGTTCGCGTAGTCGTGCTAATCACGTGTGTTGCTTAGGGCGCAGCAGCCGTGCTTACCTCACCAGAGAACTGCATAAGGTCCGGGATGGAACTCTGCCGATGAGCCTTGCATTGTCGAATGAGCGTGAGGCAGCACGCTGCCCAATTTCTCCACGCCTAGAGCTTGGTGCATATGAAGCACTATGGTTGGAGGCTGGGGCGACATTCAAATCAATTGCTGAACGTTTTGCTGCCGACCCAACAGCGATGCCATCAGATTTCGTGCCGCCCCACGTTGCAAACCAATGTGCCGGCGAAGCATTCGCAAAACTGAAGAGCGATGGCGTCCATCGGTTCGGGATACGGGTTCACCACGCTGGCGACTATCCCAGCAAGCTGCGGGACGCCAGGCATCCGGTTGAGCTGCTGTATTATCGTGGTTTCTGGGAACTCGCCGAGACGCGCTCTATAGCAGTCGTTGGCAGTCGCAATGCATCCGAGGATGGCCTGGCTCGGGCTAGGAGACTAGCCAAAGAGTTAGTCGCTCGGGAAATCACCGTGGTATCCGGCCTTGCCGCTGGGATCGACCAGGCTGCACACAAAGGAGCCATCGAGGCAGGTGGAAGAACAGTCGCGGTTGTCGGAACGCCATTGGGGCAGATATATCCCAGGGAGAATGCCGAGCTTCAGGAATATATTGCCGAAAAATTCTTGCTGATTTCGCAGGTGCCTGTCCTGCGCTACGCCAAGCAGAAGCCGCCTCAAAACAGGCTGTTCTTCCCTGAACGCAACGTGACTATGAGCGCGTTGACGGAGGCGACCATCATTGTCGAAGCCGGCGAAACCTCTGGCACCTTGACGCAGGCGCGAGCAGCCCTCCATCAAGGTCGTAAACTGTTCATACTGGACTCGTGTTTTCAAAGACGCGACCTGACATGGCCCACCCGCTTCGAGGCGCAGGGAGCTATACGGGTTCGCGCGCCTGACGATATCTGGAGTAATCTAACCTGAATGCGTTTCAGGCAGATTGATGATTCGAACCGTGGAGATCACACGCTCTTACGAGAAGGTGATGTTTGCTATTATCTTCACGAATATACGTCAGGCCAAAGCTACAGTTCGAGCCAAGCCAACGACCTGATTTCCAATTTAAAAAAACCGGTTAGTAAGAAAGGTCGCGCAGAGTACGTGCATAAGGGACGGGCAGTTATTACCTGCTCGGCATTGTTGAGCAATGCGATAAATGCAGAATGGCTAAAAATTGGGACGCTTGTTCCCGTTCCACCGTCAAAAGACAAAGCACACCCATTATACGATGACCGGCTTTTACGAGTTTGCAGGAGGCTGGCTTCCTCCAACGCGCCAGACGTTCGAGAAATGGTCATCCAGACACAAACCATTCGGGCTGCGCACGAAAGCCCAGGCAACCGACCATCAGTGGCAGAACTTGAAGCCATCTATACCATTGAAGAACAATGTTGTTTGCCACCGCCGCGGGCCATAGCGGTCATAGACGATGTGATGACTGCTGGAACTCATTTCCGCGCGATGCACAACGTTCTGTCGGCACGTTTCCCTGAAGTGCAGATTGTCGGAATGTTTATCGCGCGGCGCGTGTTCCCAACGGTGGATGTTCTTGATAACGGACCGTTTTAAGCCAGCCCCCACCGCTGGTGCTTCCCATCCTGCTTGTCCGCAACCAGCTTGCCCCGGTTCTTGAGCTTCCGCAGCGTGGACCCCATGCGCAGCAACATCGTCTGCACCATGGCGTGATCGGCAGTGTTCATGCCCCGCGCTTCCATGACCGCCCGCACGATCTCGCGCGTCGTCATCGGCCCGGTCGCTTCCCGCAGCACACCGGAGATCAGACGGCTGGATTCATGTCGGACTGCCGCATGGCGCCGGGACACCGGCTTGATCCGCACCACGCCGATCTCAACGTCCGGATGGAACAGGCGGATGGTCGAGTCTACGGCATCAATGTCGAGAACTAGTTGCCGGACCTGGCTTTGCGCCAGTTCCAGCTTGTCGGCGATCTCCTGGCGTTTGCGAAGGAGACCGTGCAGAACGGGGTTGCTTGTGTCCATAGCCCTACAGTAGAACTAGGGCAGCGCTGCATCTACTTGCCCGTGGTGGCGTTTGCTACCTAATACCGCAGCTCGAGCCCTTGGACGCCGAACTCGGTCGCCACCACTTCGAGCGCGTCGGCGCTGCGGATATCGGGCCAGCGGTCCAGGAACCAGCGCGCCACCGCGTCCTCGTCCTGATGGGGCAGCACACTGCCCAGCCCCTCCGCCCGTAGCCGCCGGGCGTGGGAACTGGCGAGCAGCCCGGACCGGCGCGCATTGCTGACACGCAGCGCGGCCCGCATGTCGTCCAGGGACCGCGTGAGCCGGAACGGAACGCCGCCCGCGGCCTTGGCGATCTCCTTGGCCCGGTTCGGGTCGTTGGCCAGCGCCGCCTCCACCCAGGCCACGGCGGATGGCGTGTGCACGCTGCGTACGGGCTGGGCCAGATGCAGCCGGTCATTCCAGGCCAAGCCCGGACCAGCGGTCAGGCGCTGCCGGGCATCCATGGCGTGCACGGCCCCGGACGGCGCGATGGCGCCCCAGCCCGGCCGTGCCGCCAGGGCCCGGCCCCACTCCGCAAGCCCACCCTCGCCCTCATGGATCTCCTGCCCGCCGCCAAGCAGGCAGACGATCACCGATCCGCCCGGGTGCCGGGCCATGATGTCGAGCAGGTGGCCGGGTTCGGAGGTGGTGAGCGGCACCGGACGGTTGCGCGTCTTCCCGATGGCGTAGGATGCGGTCCAGCAGCGCTGCGCCTCGTCGATGACCAGAAGGCGCTCCGGCGGTGGCCCGGCCTCACGAAGATAATGGTCGCGGAAGCGGGGCAGGGCCTGGATCACCCCCTCCACCCGCTGCTGCGCCGCCCGGCGCCCCAGGCCGCGGCCAACGGCGTCCCGCACCAGCGCCTCCCGCAACACGTGCACCAAAGTGGGGTTCCCTGTTAGGAATGCCGCGCCCTGCCCGGCGAAGGCGAGGTCCAGGCCGCACAGGGTCTTGCCGACGCCCGGTTGGCCGGTCACGAACACCACCAGATGACGCTCCTCCGCCTGGGCCTGTCCAACCGCCTCCGCCACCGCCGCCATGGTCCGCGCCAGCCCGCCCCGCCCGGCCTGCGCCAGGGTCAGCGCCGTGACATCGTGGCGCGCATAGAGCAAGCAGGCGGCGTCGACCAGCGCCGGGACCGGACGATAGGACGCGGTGGCCCATGCACCCGGTGGGGTGGCCCCCGGCACGGCCGGAAAACCAGCGGCGATGTCCCGCAACAGGCCAGGAAGCAGCAGCCGTGTCGTCTCGATGACCGACGACGCCCCCAGGAGCGGCAGCGGCCTGGCATCCCGTGGCCGGTCGCCATTTGGCACAACCAGGACAGGAACAACCGGCATGCGGTGGCAGCCGGCATGGAAATCCGCGAGGTCCAGCGCCGCATCGGCGATCGCGACCCGGTCGGCCGCACTGAACCGCGTCGACTCCATGGCGATGCGGAACGCCAGGACAGCGCCCGGGGTAACGAGGACCGCGTCGACCCGGCAGCCCAAGCGCAACAGCCGGTAATCCAGCGACACCGCCCAGTCACGCGCGACGGGAACCGTGGCCAGGGCGTCCCGCAACAACCCGGCACCTGCGGAACCCGGCCGCGCAAGGAACGCCGGCACGCTGCCGCGCCACGCCGAGTCCAGACCCGATTCCAACCCCTCTGGCATGCGGCCACAGTAGCCGGAAGATGTTGATATCTGGTTACCCCGTGCTACCTCCATGCCGTGAGTCCCGTCAGCTTCTTCCAGCGCCCCTATCCCAGCGCCAACGCTGTGCTGCTGCACGGCAGCCGCCCGGTGCTGGCCGATACCGGCTTCGGCGCCGATGTCGCGGAGCTGATGACGTGGCTGGACAGCCGGGGAGTGCCCCCGGCCGGGCTGTCCTTGATCGTGAACAGCCATTTCCATTGCGACCACGCCGGCGGCAACCACGTGCTCCAGGAGCAGTACGGCGTGCCCATCGCCGCGCAGGCGGACGAGGCCGCGCTGGTGAACCGCAGGGACCCCGATGCGTGCCGTGCCAATTGGCTGCGGCAGCCGATCGAGCCCTATCGGGTGAACCGCCTGCTATACGACGGCGACACGGTGGGCACCGGGGAGGTTGCCTGGCAGGTGGTGGCGACGCCGGGCCACACGATCGGGCACATCAGCCTGCACTCGGCGGAGCATGGCATCTTGGTGCTCGGGGACGCGCTGCACAACGCCGACGTGGGATGGCTCAACCCATACCGCGAGGGCCCGGATGCACTCGACCGCGCGGCCGAGACCATCGAGCGCCTGTCGGTGCTGCCCGCGCGCATCGGCTATTCCGGCCACGGCCCAGCGATCACCGACCTGCCGGCCGCATTCGACCGCGCCCGCCGCCGGCTGCGCAGCTGGCGGGAGCAGCCGGAGCGCATCGCCTGGCACGCCTGCAAGCGCATCTTCGCCCATGCCCTGATGCTGACGAACGGCCTGGAGCGGGTGGCAATCCCCCCCGTCCTGCTCGACGCGCCGTGGTTCCGCGACCACGCGGCGCAGGCGTTCGGGATGACGCCCGAGGCCTTCGTGCCACCGCTGCTATTGGAGATGGTGCGAAGCGACGCGGCGCATTGGCGCGGGGAACGCCTGGTCGCCAGCGCGATCCACCACGTGCCTGCGGCCCATTGGGCGCGGGCGCCGACCGACCCCGCCGCCTGGCCGCCTATTGCCGACGCCGCCCCGGCCGTGACCGACTAACCCTCTGCCTCTCCGGCGCGCCGGTACGGCGACAGCTCGGCCAGCGCGTCCATGTCGGCCTGCACCGCCGGGCGCTCCTGCTCCAGGAAACCGGACACGGCGCGGCGCAGCCCGGCATGCGCGATCCAATGGGCGGAGTAGGTCGGCCGCGGCATGTAGCCGCGCTGAATCTTGTGCTCGCCCTGCGCTCCGGCCTCGACGCGCTGCAGGTCGTGCTCGATCGCGAACTCGATGGCGCGGTAGTAGCACAGCTCGAAATGCAGGAACGGCCAGTCGCCGCGGCAGCCCCAGTTGCGGCCATACAGCGCCTCGTCGCCCACCATGTTCAGCGCCCCAGCCACCGCCATGCCGTTATGCTCGGCCATCATCAGCACCGCGCGGTCGCCCAGGCGCTCGGACAGCATCGGAAAGAACTTGCGGGTCAAATAGGCGCTGCCCCATTTGCGGTCCACGGTCGAGGTGTAGAACTTGTAGAACGCGTCCCAGTGCCTAGGCTGAATCTCGTGGCCCCGCAGCGCCAGGAAACGCAGCCCGGCCGCGTTGGCGTCCCGCCGCTCCCGCTTGATCGACTTCCGCTTGCGGGAGTTCAGCGCCCCTAGGAAGTCGTCGAACGTCGCATAGCCCGCGTTCTCCCAATGGAACTGCTTGCCCAGGCGCTGCAGCCAGCCGGCGCGGCCCAGCGCCTCGCAGTCCGCCGCCGTGCAGAACGTCGCGTGCACCGAGGACAGCTTCAGCTCGCTGCAGGCCTGCGCCAGCGCGTGCCCCAGCGCCTCGGTCTCGATGCCGTCCCGGGCCAGCAGGCGCCGGCCGGGCACGGGGCTGAACGGCACGGCGACCTGCAATTTTGGATAGTAGCTGCCGCCGCCGCGCTCGAACGCGTTGGCCCAGCTATGGTCGAACACGTATTCGCCGTAGCTGTGCGACTTCGCATACATCGGCACCACCGCCACGATGCGGTCGCCGTCGCGCAGCGCCGCGTGCTGCGGCAACCAGCCGGTGCGCGCATTGGCGGACCCGCTATCCTCCAGCGCGCTGAGGAAGGCGTGGCTGACGAACGGATTGCCCGGCCCGGCACAGGCGTCCCACTCCTCCATGGGAATCTCGGCAATGTGGGGATGCAGCGTCAGGGTGAGCGTGGGAAGGCCGTCGGGCATGCCGGGCATATGGCGCGCTAATCGCCCAGGAAAACCCATCAAAAACCTTTGGAAGCTGTCGAAAACTCTCAAAAGCCCTCAGTCGATCTCGAACATGCCCTCGACCTCCACGGCGGCGTCGAGCGGCAGGGCAGGGACCCCGATCGTGCTGCGGGCGTGCCGCCCGGCCTCGCCGAACACCGCGACGGCCAGGTCCGACGCGCCGTTCATCACCGTGGCGTGCTGCGTGAAGCCCGGCGGCGACGCGATGAACCCGCCGAGCCGCACCACCCGCCGCACCCGGCCGAGGTCGCCGCCGCAGGCGCCGCGCAGATGGGCCAGCAGATTGACGAAGCACAGCCGGGCGGCGTGCTGGCCCTGCGTGATATCCACGCTTTCGCCGACCTTGCCGGTGACGGCGACGGTGCCATCCACCGCTGGAAGCTGGCCGGACACGACAACCAGCTTGCCGGTCACGACGTAGGGCACATAGTTGGCGACCGGCGGCATCGGCGTCGGCAAGGCGATGCCGAGCTCAGCCAGCTTCGCCTCGATCGGGTTCATCGCGAGTCCTTAACCATTGGCAACGAGGCGCAGCCCGGGCCGGCGTGAGCGCGGCTGGGCGGGCAGGTCCATCGGCAGCAGCGGCGAACCCGCGGCGCCGTCGTCCGGGACGGCATCGGGCACCCCCTCCGGCACATCGCAGCGCCCGAGGTATGCGATCGCCAGGTTCCGAAAAACGTAGTCGAGGATCGAGGTCGCATGGCCGACATCCGGGTCGCCCTCCACCCGCCCGGCCGGTCCGAACCGTGTCAGGGTGAAGGCGTCCACGTAGTCCCGCAGCGCCACGCCGTGCTGCAGGCCGAGGCTGACCGCGGCGGCGACGCTGTCCGTCATGCCGCGCATCGCCGCGCCCTCCCGAGGCAGGGTGACGTGAATCTCCCCCAGCGTGCCGTCGTCGTACTCGCCGGTGCGGATATAAACGCGGTGCCCCCCAACGGCGGCCTTCTGCGTGTAGCCGCGGCGGCGGGCCGGCAGCTCGCGGCGGTGCGGCGGCTGGGCCGGCATGGCGCCGGCGACCGGACGGGGCGGCATGGCGTGCAGAAAGGGAGCAACGGCATCGTGCATGGCCTGATGCGCCGCCAGCCCGGCGGGGACCAGGACCGGATCGCCCGACAGCATCCGGGCCAGCGCGGCCTCCGTTGTCATGCCCTGTGCCGCCAGCCGCGCCAGCGCCGCGCGGGCCAGCGTGCCGTCCGGCCCGACTGGGGAGAAGCTCGGCGCGATCCCGCCGGTGTCGGCACCCAGCAGGGCGTCCGCCGGGCCGGGCGGTAGGATGGCGGTACAGGGCAGGTCCGCCGCGCCGCGCAGGGCCGCCGCGCGTGCATCGTACGCCGCGGCGGCCAGCATCGGCACCGCAGCCTGTGCCGGCGGCATCGGCCAGCTCGGCAGGCGGGACAGCAGGTCGGGCTGGTCGCCGGCGAAGGCCAGGTCGGCGGCGCCGCGCAGCAGGGCGGCGATGCAGCGCGCCACGTCCCGTGCGGCCGGGCTATCGTAATCGAGGTCGAGCAGCGCCAGCAGCCCGTCCAGGTCGGTGATCCCCACGGCAAAGCGGGAGACACCCGGCGCCCCGAGCCGCAGCGCGGACGCGGCGGCGGTCACTGCGTCGGTGAACGCCGCGGTGTCGAACCCGTGCGCCCCGTCATGGAAGGCAGGAAGGTTCAGCACGAAGCCCGGCGGCGCACCGGCGCTGCCGTTCCACACCGGGGCGGTCGGCGCGGCCTGCCGATGCAGCAACAGCGAGTGCAGGCGGTCGGCCAGCGCCGTGTCTCCGGCCTCCTGCGCGCGGGAGGCGATGGGGCGAATCCAGCTATCGGCGGCGCGCGGCAGGCTGACGCGGCCATTGCCCGGCGCCAAGGCGGCCAAAGCACCGGCCGCCCGGTCGTCCCAGGCGGCCGGCAGGGTCAAGGAGCGCTGCGGCGCGTCCGGATCGGCGCCCGCCGCCGTATCGCGCATCCGCACGCCGCGCCAAATTCGAGTGGTCTTCATGCCGCTATGCCCATCATCCGATGCTACGGGGAGCGCTCTCGCGTTGGAAGCCGCAATTTCTATCGCGCAAGCATGATGGACCGCGCTGCCCGCGTCGCTTATATCACCCCGCATGACCATTGGTACCCGCCTGTTCACCTACTTCCGCGGCCGGCCCGTAGGCAGCGACCCCACCGGCAACCGCTATTTCGAGGAGAAGCGCGCGCGGCCGGGCCTGCCGTCCCGCCGCTGGGTGCTGTATGCGGGCGAGGTCGACGCCAGCAAAGTGCCGGCCGAATGGCACGCCTGGCTGCACTACACGACCAACGAGCCCATCCCGCTGTCATCCCGCAAACCCTGGCAGAAGCCGCACCAGGCCAACCTGACCGGCACGCCGGGGAGCTATCGCCCGCCAGGCCACGACTACCGCGGCGGCCATCGCGCGCCCGCCACCGGCGACTACGAATCCTGGACGCCGGGCAGCTAGGCGCATGGCAGGATCGAAGCGGAGCGTCGCCGAGCTGGCGGCGGGGGCGGTTGTGTTGGCCGTGACAGCTGGGTTCATAGCCTTCGCTGCCTCCAATACCGGAAAGGGCGTCGGCAGCGGCTACCAACTCTCGGCGAAGTTCGACAACGTGGGCACCATCGCCTCTGGTGCGGACGTGCGGATGGCCGGCGTGAAGGTCGGCAGCGTGGTGACGACCGCCATCGACCCGAAATCCTACGAGGCCGTAGTCAGGTTCACCGTGGAGCGTGACGTCAAGCTGCCGGACGACAGCAGCGCCACGATCTCGACCGGCGGGCTGCTCGGCGGCTCCTTCCTCAGCCTCAGCCCCGGCGGCAGCGACAAGGAGTTGGGGGATGGCGGGACGGTCACCATCACGCAGTCCGCGGCGAACCTCGAGGACCTGCTGGGCAAGTTCATCTTCAACGTGGGCAACCTCGCCGACGCGACGCAGAAGACGCTCGACCAGAACAAGGCGCGCCCGCCGCAATGAGCGCGCCGCCCACCCTCTGGCCATCGGCCGACGGCAGCCCGGTATCCTGCCGGGAGAAGCTGCGCACGCTGGAGGAAAACCACGCCGAGGCCGTGCAGGTGCTGCAGGACGCATTCGAGGACGCCGTGCTGATGGGCGTGGACGAGGCCGCCATGCGCCGCATCCTCACGGACATGGTCGCGGGCCTGCGCAGCCCGAAACGCCGCTGATGCGCCGCCTCGTGCTCATGGCCCTGCTGGCAACGGGCGTTGCACGGGCGCAGCCGGCCGGGCCGCCAGCGTCGCAGCAGCCCGAAGCCTGGCAGCCGCGCAACACGGCCGAGCTGTCCGTGCTCGACAAGGTGCGCGCCCAGCCTTCGCCCTTGACGGTGCGGGTGGGGCAGACCGTGCCGTGGGGCTCGCTGAGCATCACCGTGCGCGGCTGCGTCACGCGCCCGCCCAACCTGCCGCAGGACAGCGCGGCCTTCCTGGACGTGACGGACAGCCGCAGCACCGGCGCCGAGTTCCACGGCTGGATGCTGGCCAGCGCGCCCGCCTTGTCGCAGATGGAGCACCCGATCTACGACCTGCGGGTGACCTCGTGCCACTGAGCGGGCTGGCCTTGGGACGGTCGGCGCTGCTGCTCGACATGGACGGCACGCTGCTGGACATCGCGCCGACGCCGGACCAGGTGCGGGTGGCGCCGGGCCTGCCCGAGGCGCTGCGCCGGTTGCGGGACGCCATGGACGGCGCGCTCGCGTTCGTCACCGGGCGCCCGATCGAGCAGGTGGACGGGCTGTTCGGCAACGTGCCCTACGCCGTGGCCGGGGAGCACGGCGGCGCCATCCGGCACGCGCCCGGCGCCGAAATCGTCCGCGCCATCCTGCCCGACCTGCCCGTCGAGTGGGTGATCGCGGCGGCGCGCATCGCCGACGCGCATCCGGGCGTGCTGCTGGAACAGAAGCAGCGCGGCTTCGTGCTGCACTACCGGGCGGTGCCGGAATTGGGGCCGCTGCTGCGCGACGCCGCCCTGGCGCTGATCGCCCCGCTGCCGGGCCAGTTCCAGTTGATGGAGGCGCTGATGGCGTGGGAGATCCGGCCGCGCGGCGCCGACAAGGGCAGCGCCGTCGATGCGCTGATGGCCGAGGCGCCGTTCGCCGGCCGCCAGCCGGTCTTCATCGGCGACGACGTGACGGACGAGGACGGGATGCGCGCCGCCCGCGCGCTCGGCGGCGCCGGGCTGCGGGTGGACGAGTTCTTTGGCGGACCCGCGGACGTGCGCGCCTGGCTGGCCCGGGCGGCTGCGGATCCCCGGGCCTGGCCGCCGCTGCCGCTTCAGCCGACCGCGGCGGCGACCGTCTTGCCGCCCAGATAGGCCGCCCGCACGTCCGGGTTGCTCCACAATTCCGCGGGCCTGCCGGACACCAGCAGGCTGCCGGTCTCCAGCACATAGCCGCGGTCGGCGACGGACAGCGCCATATGCGCGTTCTGCTCGACCAGCAGCACCGTCGTGCCGCGGCGGCGGATTTCGGCGATGATGCGAAACACCTGCTGCACGATCAGCGGCGCCAGGCCCAGCGACGGCTCGTCCAGCAGCAGCAGGCGCGGCTTCGCCATCATGCCCCGCGCGACGGCGACCATCTGCAGCTGCCCGCCCGAGAGCGTCCAGCCCAGCACGTGCTCCAGCCGTTTCAGGTCGGGGAAGAAGACCAGCATCTCGTCGGTCTCCGTTTCCAAAACACGGCGGGCGACGCCACGGCGGTTGCTGCCGCCGAGCAGGATATTCTCCCGCACCGTCAGGCCGGGGAACACCCGGCGGCCCTCCGGCACGTGCGCGATTCCCAGCCGCACGATCGCCTCCGGCTTCATGCCGATCAGTGACTGCCCGGCGAAGGCCAGCCGCCCCATGATGTTGGGCACCAGGCCGGAGATGGCGCGCAATGTGGTGCTTTTGCCCGCGCCGTTGCTGCCCAGCAGGGCCACGATCTCGCCCTCCTCA
>JAABUT010004136.1_pt1 | contig 11770 bp, 14 predicted proteins | sample 5559281 | NCBI WGS metagenome assembly JAABUT01 (sample SAMN10711880, study PRJNA513359) | rock metagenome | isolation source: Antarctica rocks | place: Antarctica: Victoria Land, Ricker Hills nord | collected 2016-01-04
TTTAGGCGGCGCGCAGCATTCCGACTTCACCACGGTGGTGCGCCACGCCGCGCCGCGCACCGCCAGCCGCCAGACCGTGAAGAACGTGCTCACCGGCAAGTCGCGTGGCGTGTTCCAGGGCAAGATCGAGGTCGACCGCATCGCCCAGAAGACCGACGGCTACCAGATGAACCAGTCGCTGCTGCTGTCGCCGGACGCCGAGATCGACGCCAAGCCGCAGCTGGAAATCTACGCCGACGACGTGAAGTGCAGCCACGGCGCCACGGTGGGCGAGCTGGACGCCAACCAGCTGTTTTATCTGCGCAGCCGCGGCGTGCCGGAGCGCGAAGCCCGCTCCATGCTGGTGCGCGCGTTCCTGGCCGAGGCGCTGGACCCTATCACACACGAAGCCGGCCGCGCAGCGCTTGAGTCCGCGGTTTCGGCATGGTGGGAAAGACATACCTCATGAACGATTTTTCGCCCGCGCCCGTCTTTGACATCGACCGCGTGCGCGCCGACTTCCCGATCCTGAACGAGACCGTGCGCGGCAAGAAGCTGGTGTTCCTCGACAGCGCCGCCTCGGCCCAGAAGCCGCGGCAGGTGATCGACGCCATGGTGCACACGATGGAGCACCAGTACGCCAACGTGCACCGTGGCCTGCACTGGATGAGCGAGCGCACCACCGACGCCTACGAGGCCACCCGCGATGCCTGTGCCCGCCTGCTGAACGCTGCCGACCGCAGCGAGATCGTGTTCGTGCGCAACACCACCGAGGCGATCAACCTGGTGGCGCACAGCTATGGCCGCGGCATCATGAAGCCCGGCCAGGCGGTGTTGATCAGCGAGATGGAGCACCACGCCAACATCGTGCCCTGGCAGATGCTGCGCGACGCCCACGGCATCGAGCTGCGCGTGGCCCCGATCACGGATGCCGGCGAGCTGGACATGGCGGCGTTCGAGGCGCTGCTGCAGGACCGGAAGGTCGGCCTGGTGGCGATCACCCACATGTCCAACGTGCTGGGCACCTACACGCCGGCCGCGCGCATCGTGCAGCTTGCCCACGAATACGGCGCCAAGGTGCTGCTGGACGGCTCGCAGGCGGTGGTGCATCGCCGCGTCGACGTGCAGGCGCTGGGGGCGGACTTCTACACCTTCACCGGCCATAAGCTATACGGCCCGACCGGCATCGGCGTGCTGTGGGCGCGGCGCGAGCTGCTGGAGGCGATGCCGCCGTGGATGGGCGGCGGCGACATGATCGGCTCGGTCAGCTTCGAGCGCTCGACCTGGGCCGAGGTGCCGCACAAGTTCGAGGCCGGCACGCCCGCCATCGTCGAGGGCATCGGCCTGCATGCCGCCATCCAGTATGTCGAGGCGATCGGCTATGACGCCATCGCGGCACATGAAGCGGCGCTGACCGAACATGCCATCGCTCGCATGTCCGCCGTCGAGGGCGTCACCATCATCGGGCGCGCCCAGGATCGCGGCGGCGTGATCAGCTTCTCGCTCGACCGCGCCCATGCCCATGACGTGGCCACGCTGCTGGACCGGCAGGGCATCGCCGTGCGCGCCGGGAACCACTGCGCGGAGCCGCTGATGCACCGTCTGGGCGTTTCCGGCACCGCGCGCGCCAGCTTCGGCGTCTACACCACCCGGGGCGAGATCGACGTGCTGGCGGACACGCTGGAGCGCGTACGGGAGTTCTTCACGTGAGCGACATGTTCGCCGAGCTGCGCGACCTGTATAGCGCCGAGATCATCGAGCGTGGCCGGCGGCCCCGCAACATGCGGCCACTGGAGGCGTTCGACGCCACCGCCAAGGGCGACAATCCGATGTGCGGCGACCGGGTGCAGGTCTGGATACGGCACGGCGCCGACGACACGGTGGCCGAGGTCGGCTTCAAGGCGCAGGGCTGCGAGCTGACCAAGGCCGCCGCCGACCTGATGGTCGAGGCGGTGCAGGGCCGCTCGCCAGGCGACATCAGGATGCTGTTCGGGCAGTATCGGGGCATGGTGCAGACGGGCACCTGTCCTGACTGCGACGGGGCGTTGGAGGCGTTGAAGCCGCTGGCCAACGTTCACGAGTATTCATCGCGCATCAAATGCGCCACCTTGCCATGGACGGCCCTGGTCGCCGCCCTGGACGGATGCGGGGAGTCCAGCAGTGAGTGACGCCACCCATGAAAAGGCTGTCGCGGCCAGTTGGACGCCCGACGGCGAGGTGATCCCGCCGCCCAGCGAGGAAGCCGTGATCGCCGCCTGCGCCAGCGTGTATGACCCGGAAATCCCGGTGAACATCTACGAGCTCGGCCTGATCTACGCCATCGACATCGGCGATGCCGGCGCGGTGAAGGTCGAGATGACCCTGACCGCCCCCGCCTGCCCGAGCGCGCAGGAATTGCCCGAGCAGGTGCGCGATGCCATCCTGGCGCTGCCCGGCGTGTCGGCCTGCGACGTCGACATCGTGTGGGACCCGCCCTGGGACCAGACGAGAATGACCGAGGACGCGCGCCTGGCATTGAACATGTTCTGAGGCAACACGAGATGAACGACATGTCATCGACCACCACGCCTCCCCCAGCCCGGGTCCGCCGCGAGCTTCCGCCGCTGATGCGGCTGACGGACGCCGCGGCCGAGCGCCTTGGTTCCCTGTATGCCAAGGGCCAGGAAGGGATGCTGCTGCGCATCGGCGTCAACACCAAGGGCTGCTCCGGCCTGTCCTACGACATGAACTGGGTGCCGGCCGCCGGCCCCGGCGACGAGGTGGTGCGCGACCGCGGGCTGACGGTGCTGGTGGAACGCAAGGCCAGCCTGTTCCTGATCGGCACCACCATGGACTATGAGACCAAGGCGCTGTCGTCCGGGTTCACCTTCACCAATCCCAACGAAAAGGGACGCTGCGGCTGCGGCGAGAGTTTTCACGTTTAAGCCCCGCGTCGAGCCCCACGTCTGAGTCAGCGTAATCAGGAGACGCCTGCGATGTGGAACGCCGATTGCGCCGAACTTGCAGCCTCCCTGGAACGCCGGGTGCAGCGGCGGGAGATGGCGACCACGCTGTGGGCGACCCTTCGCCAGGAGGCCACCAGCGCCGCGGCGCATGAGCCGATGCTGATCCTGACCATGGAACACGCCGTGCTGGAACACCGCGGCTTCGCCGACGCCCTGGCGCACCGGCTGGCCGACAAGCTGGCGGATGCCGATGTCGGCACGATCTGTCTGGCGCCGCTGCTGGCCGACGCCATGGAAGCCGACCCGGAGATCGTCGCCGCCGCCGCCGCCGACCTGACGGCGACGCGCGACCGCGATCCGGCCTGCCCCGACCTGCTGACGCCGTTCATGTATTTCCGCGGCTTCCACGCGCTGCAGGCGCACCGGGTCAGCCATCACCTGTGGCGTGATGGCCGGCAGTACCTGGCCCGCTACCTGCAAAGCCGCATGGCCGACGTGTTCGGCATCGACATCCATCCGGCCGCCCGCATGGGCCGCCGCATCATGCTGGACCACGGCACCGGCATCGTCATCGGCGAAACCACCGTCGTCGAGGACGACGTGTCGATCCTTCAGGAGGTGACCCTGGGCGGCACCGGCAAGGAATGCGGCGACCGACATCCCAAGGTCCGCCGCGGCGTGCTGGTCGGCGCCGGCGCCAAGATACTCGGCAACATCGAGGTCGGCGAAGGTGCGAAGGTCGGCGCCGGCAGCATCGTGCTGCATGCGGTGGCGCCGTACACCACGGTCGTGGGCAACCCGGCCCGCCCGGTGGGTCCGAAGAACACCTGCCTGCCCGCGCTGACGATGGACCAGATGGTGTTCTGAACGTGCCGCCTGAAGACGCCGTTCCTGAGTCCGCGCCCGTTCTCGCCCGCGCCGCCGCCAGCCTGCTGGTGCTGCGTCACCGGTTGCACGGCGGCCCGGAGCTGCTGATGGGATTGCGCGGCGCCAACCACAGGTTCATGCCCAACCGTCTGGTGTTTCCGGGTGGCCGGGTCGACCCCGAGGATGATGCCGTCACTCCGGCGTCGGACCTCCGCCCCCATGTCGCCCGCCGCCTGGACCGTTCCGGGGCGGGCCTGGCACGCGCCCTGGGCGTGGCCGCGGCCCGCGAGCTGGAGGAGGAGACCGGGTTGTCCCTTGGTGCGCCGCCGCATCTGCTGCCGATGGACTACATCGCCCGCGCCATCACCCCCGACAAGGCGCCGATCCGCTTCGACGCGCGCTTCCTGGTGGTGGACGCCGAACACGTTACCGGCATTCTGGCGGGGTCGGGCGAACTGGAAGACCTGCGCTGGTACGACATCGAGCAGGCGCTGACGCTCGACCTGGCGTTCCCGACGCGAAAGGTGATCGACCGTCTGCATGATTGGATGGCGAAAAGCGTGGCCGAACGCGAGGACGCGACGACGGTCCCGACGCTGCGTAACCGCGGCTGGGAGATGGAGTAGGCCGGCCACGACCTGGAGCGATCGCCTGAAGCAAGGCCGGGTTGTCGGTGAAACGCGCACGGGTCCGCCTCGGGCGAAGCGGCCCGGGCTGGACCGGCGCTCAGGCCAGGCTCAGCCAGGGCGGCTTGCGTGGAGGGGGATCGGGCGCCGCCGCGGGCGTTTGGTTGGTGAGGGCGGCCCACATCTGCGCGAGGGTGGGGCCGGACTCGGGCGGCGGCGCGGGCTTCACGGGGCGCGGCTTGGGAGCCGGTTTCCCGGCGGCGGATGGGAGAGCCAGCGGTCCCTCGGGTGTGATCGCCAGCAGGCGGCAGAGCGGGCGCAGGATGCGGCCGGCTTCCGGGGCGGCGGCCAGCAGCGCCGCCATCTGCGGGTCAGCGAGCAGGGCCTGAAGCTGGCAGCCGTAGGAGGCCGCCTCCCCTGGCAGCAGGCGGATCAGCCAGGTGTGGCTGCGCGGCAGACGCAAGCCGGCGGCTGGTGCCTTGCGGGCGGATGCTGTGGAAGTTGGCCGGGTGCGCTGGCGGGCTGGGGCGGCGGGGTGTCCGGCGGTGAGGCGGGCCACCAGGGTGTCGAAGCGGGCGAGGCGGGTCCAGAGCAGGGTGACAAGGGGCGCCACCGCGTGGTCGCGGCCGGCGCGGGCGGCGGCAGCCTTCTGCAGCGCGGTGACGATGAGCGTCAGCCACTGCGCCAGAGGGGTGAAGGAGAAGGGCAAACTCATTGCGGGAGAAGACCACATCGGCCTCGGCGCTGCAAGGACTATTCTCCTAATTTATCGGGAACCTGCCCTGCTTCACGCGATCGCCCTGAGTCACGACCGCGCCCGCCTTGACTTTGGCCACTTCCAATCGTTGTTTCCGGAGGATTTTCACGGGATTGCCATGATGCATGTCTATCGGAGCCATACCTGTGGGGCGCTTCGCGTCCAGGATGCCGGCGCTCCGGCGCGGCTGTCGGGTTGGGTGCACAGCAAGCGCGACCACGGCGGGTTGATGTTCATCGACCTGCGCGATCATTACGGTCTGACGCAGTGTGTGTTCGCCGCCGGCACGGATGCGTTCGCGCAAGCCGACCGGCTGCGGCTGGAAAGCGTCGTGACGTTGACGGGCGACGTGGTGGAGCGGCTGGGCGGCACCGTGAACCCCCGCCTACCGACCGGCGAGGTGGAGCTGCACGTGCGGACGCTCGACGTGCAGTCGGCCGCCGACGTGCTGCCGATGCAGGTGGCCGGCGACGAGCGCTATTCGGACGAGCTGCGGCTGACCTACCGGTTCATCGACCTGCGCCGCGACAAGGTGCACCGCAACATCATGCTGCGCGCCGGGGTGATCGCCTCGATCCGCAACCGCATGATCGCCAGCGGCTTCACCGAGTTCCAGACCCCGATCCTGACCGCCTCCAGCCCGGAAGGCGCGCGCGACTTCCTGGTGCCGGCGCGCAACCATCCCGGCAAGTTCTACGCCCTGCCGCAGGCGCCGCAGCAGTTCAAGCAGTTGGCGATGGTGGCCGGCTTCGATCGTTATTTCCAGATCGCGCCGTGCTTCCGCGACGAGGCGGCGCGCGCCGACCGCTCGCCGGGCGAGTTCTACCAGCTCGATTTCGAGATGAGCTTCGTTACCCAGGAGGACGTGTTCAACACCATCGAACCCGTCATCGCCGGCGTGTTCGAGGAGTTCGCCGACGGCCGCGGCGTGACGAAGCCGCCGTTCGTGCGCATTCCGTATGACCAGGCGCTGCTGGAGTTCGGCAGCGACAAGCCGGACCTGCGCAACCCTTTGCGCGTGGCCGATGTCACCGCGCAGTTCGCCGGCTCCGGTTTCGGATTGTTTGCAAAGATCGCGGCCGGCGGCGGCATCGTGCGCGCCATCCCGGCCCCGGGCACGGCCGCCAACCCGCGCAGCTTCTTCGACAAGCTGGGCGAGTGGGCGCGCGAGCAGGGCGGCGGCGGCCTGGGCTACATCCAGTTCGAGGGCGGTGCGGCCAAAGGCCCGATCGCGCGCAACCTGGAGCCGGAGCGAGCCGAGGCGATCCGCGTCGCCTGCGGCCTGGGCGACGGCGACAGCGTGTTCTTCGCCGCCGGCAAGCCCTATGAGGCGGCCAGGTTCGCCGGCGCGGTGCGCACCCGGCTGGGCCACGACCTCGGGCTGATCGCGGCCGGCGAGTTCCGCTTCTGCTGGATCACCGACTTCCCGATGTATGAACTGAACGAGGAGTCGGGAAAGATCGACTTCAGCCACAACCCGTTCAGCATGCCGCAGGGGGGCATGGAGGCGCTGGACACGCAGGACCCGCTGACCATCAAGGCGTTCCAGTACGACATCGTGTGCAACGGCATCGAGCTGTCGTCGGGCGCCATCCGCAACCACCGGCCCGAGATCATGATCCGCGCGTTTGCCATCGCCGGCTATCCGCAGGACGAGGTGGAGGCGCGGTTCGGCGGCATGTTGAACGCGTTCCGCTACGGCGTGCCGCCGCACGGCGGCTCCGCGCCCGGCATCGACCGCATCGTCATGCTGCTGGCCGACGAGCCGAACATCCGCGAGGTGATCCTGTTCCCGCTGAACCAGCAGGGCGAGGACCTGATGATGGGCGCCCCGGCCGCCGTGCCGGCGGCGCGGATGAAGGAGCTTTCGCTGCGCCTGGACCTGCCGCCCGGGACCGGCAAGGAGGGGTGATCCGCCAGGCGCCGGCGACGCGGACGCGCAACATGCGCGCAGCCGTGCTGGTGCAGCGCGGCAAGCCTCCTTATCTTGGTAAAATGTATTCGGAGATCATTCGCATGCGGCATCTGACCTTGGCGGCCGTTCTGGCCGCCGCCCTGCTGCCGCTGGCATCGGCACGCTCGGCCGAGCTGGCGGAGCATCGCGCCATGTATGCCCTGTCGCTGGAGTCCGCCCGCGGCGACGTGATCGCGGCGTCCGGCAGCATGGTCTACGAGGTGACCGATGCCTGCGACGCCTGGGCGGTGCGCCAGCGCCTGAAGATGACGCTGACCAACCGCGAGGGCCAGGACATCGACATGGTGTCGGACTACACGACCTGGGAAAGCAAGGATGGCCTGCGCTTGCGGTTTCGCCTGCGCCAGATGACCGAGGACGCGGTGACCAGCGAAGTGACCGGCGACGCGACGCTGCAGGCCCGCGGCGGTCCGGGCACGGTGCACTACATCCTGCCCGGCGACACCACCAAGCCGCTGCCCGGCGGCACGCTGTTCCCGATGGCGCACACCGAGGTGCTGCTGGACGCCGCCAAGGCCGGCAAGAAGTTCATCACCCTGCCGCTGTTCGACGGCACCGGAGCAGAAGGCGCGCAGGACAGCACGGTCGCCATCGTCGGCTGGACCCCGCCGCAGGACAGCAAGTGGCCGACCTTGTCCGCCCTGCCGAGCAGCCGTGTCAGGGTGGCCTTCTTCGGGCGCGAGGCCGCGTCGCAGCAGCCCGAATACGAGGTCGGCATGAAATATTGGGCCAACGGCATCGCCGACAACCTGCAGATGGACTTCGGCGATTTCGTGATGAGCGGCAAGATCACCGAGCTGAAGGTACCGAAGCAGGGCTGCTGATCTTGGATCGCCGGTCCCCGGGGCCGCCCGCCGCCAGAAGAAAGGCGGCGGGCAGGCGCCCGGCACGAGGGGGGAGGTGGGGTGCCGGACGCGACTGAACAATACGCCGACCCGCCATTGGTTCCGCCATGCCATCGGAACCTACCGTTGCTCCGATAGAATCCGCTATCATAACGAACGGCCGCGAAGTGGTTGCGACCGGCAACCGGAAAGCTCCGCATCATGGCAGAAGACGTCAGCGCGCCTGTTTCGCCGCGTTCAGGCCCGATGCGGGTGGTGGCGGTCGCTGGCGAGGCCGAAGCCCACCAGATCGGCGACCGGGCGGCCGACCCGAAAACCGTCTGCCTGGTGGTGCTGGCGGTGATCGCGGGCTTCGCCGTGCTGTCGTATGCCGCGGCCATCATCCTGCCGTTCATGGCGGCGGCGGTGCTGACCCTGTTGCTGTCGCCGGTGCGCCGGGTGATGACCGGCCGGCTGCGCCTGCCGGCGGCGCTGGCGTCCCTTATCCTGGTGCTGCTGCTGTTCGGCTGCGTGACGATGGTGGCGTACATGCTGTACCTGCCGGCATCGGACTGGGTTTCCAAAGTGCCGGACAGCATCCCGACCCTGCAGAAGCGCTTCAGCTTCATGCAGCAGCCGCTGGACGCGTTGCAGCAGGGCGCCGCCAAGGTGCAGCAGGCGATGGAGCCGGTCGGCAACGGCGCGCCGGCGGTGGCGGTGCAGCAGTCGGGCGGCGCCGGCAAGATCGGCCTGTCCATCCTGCTCGGCACCAAGCTGGTGCTGGGGCAGGTCATCACCGTCGCCGTCACGCTGTTCTTCCTGCTGACCAGCGGCGACGGGCTGTTGCGCAACCTGATCGAGGTGCTGCCGCGCTTCGACGAGAAGCGCCGCGTCGTCGGCATCATGCAGGAGCTGCAACGCAACATCTCCGGCTACCTGCTGACCATCACCGCGATGAACGCCACCGTCGGCGTGGCCAACGGGCTGGCGATGTGGGCGCTGGGCATGCCCAACCCGATGCTGTGGGGTACGCTGGCGTTCCTGCTGAACTACATCCCCATCCTGGGACCGCTGACCGGCGTGGTGATATTCCTGTTCGTCGGCCTGTTCAGCGCCCCGACGCTGGTGGGCGCCTTCCTGCCGGCGGCGGTCTACCTGCTGATCCACATCGCCGAGGGTGAGGCCATCACGCCCATGCTGCTGGCCAGGCGCTTCACCCTGAACCCGGCGCTGGTCATCATGTCGCTGTTCTTCTGGGACTGGCTGTGGGGCGTGCCGGGCGCCTTCCTGGCCGTGCCGCTGATGGCGACGATGAAGATCATCTTCGACCGCGTGCCGGGGCTGATGCCGCTCGGCCACCTGCTGGGCGGCAGCGACAAAGAAATGGCCAGGGAAGCCGCCGAGGCAGCCGCCAGGGCCTGACCGCGGCTGCCCCCGGCGGCGGAACCCCACCCTGCGCAGGCCGTTACAAGGCGGCAAACCGGGGCATAAACATGAACAACATCATCTATATCGTGGGCTTGGTCGTGGTCGTCGTGGCGGTGCTGAGCTTCTTCGGCCTGCGCTGACCGGCCGAACCCCCATGCTGCGGCCGATATGGCGCGGCGACCTGCGGCTGGCCTTGGTGTCCTGCCCGGTGGCGCTGTACAGCGCCCACCACGCGCAGGGCACGCTGCACTTCCACCTGATCAACCCCGACACCGGCAACCGCATCCGCATGGTGACGCAGGATGCCGAAACCGGCGCCGAACTGTCGCGGGCCGATCTGGTGAAAGGCTACGAGGTCGGGAAGGATCAGCATCTGGTCGTGACCGAGGACGATTTCGAGAGTGTCCGCATCGACAGCTCAGACACGATCAAGGTCGACAAGTTCGTCGATGCCGCCACGATCGACCCGCTGTGGTTCGACACCGCGTATTACATGACGCCGGACGGCAAGTCGGGCGCCGAGGTGTACAAGGTGCTGCGCGAGGCCGTGGCCAAGGCCGGGCGTGTCGCGCTGGCGCGGGTGGTGATCGCGCGACGCGAACGGGCCGTCGCCATACGTGCCGTCGGCCCCGGGTTCGTGGTGCATACCTTGCACGAAAGCCGCAAGCTGAGCACGAAAGCCGCGAGCTGAACGACCCGGGCGAGCTGTTCGAGCCGGTGCGCCAAAGGCCTGTCGACGCCGACATGATCGGCTTGGCGGTGCAGCTTATCGAGCGCCAGAACGGCGCCTATGATCCTTCCGACTTCGAGGACCGCTACGAGACCCGCCTGCGCGCGCTGATCGCCGCCAAGGCCAGCGGGAAGCCGCTGAAGCAGCCGGCGATGCTGCCCGCGCCAGACAACGTCATCGACCTGATGGCGGCGTTGAAGCGCAGCCTGGCCGGCGATGCGACGGAGATGCCGGTCGCCAAGGCCGCGCCCGTCAGGAAACGTGCCGCCAAACGGGCCTGACCACCCGGCGGGCGCACGCCGTCATCCGCGGCGCCACGGGATTGGGATGTGGCCGCGGCCGGCGGCGATGTCGGCCATGCTGCGGCCGGACGCCACCGAGCCGCCATCCGCCAGCAGCGCGTCGGCATCGCCTTCGCGCGCCTCGCCGTCGCGGTGCTTGATCAGCAGCCAGTCGGCCCGCCTGGACGTGGTGCGGTCGCGCTTCATCCGCACCAGCACCCAGGAACCGTGCAGCCGCTCGCCGTGCAGGGTGAACTTCAGGTCGCCGGTGGCCAGGGCCTGGGCCGGGTCCATCCCGTCGGCCTGCCAGGTGCCGCGGTCCCACAGCTGCACCGTGCCGCCGCCATATTGGCCTTGGGCGATGCTGCCCTCGAAGTCGCCATAGGCCAGAGGGTGATCCTCCACCTCGACCGCCAGGCGCCTGTCGTGCCGGTCGCGTGACGGGCCGCGGGTGACCGCCCAGGACCTGAAAACGCCGTCCAGTTCAAGCCGCAGGTCGTAATGCAGGCGGGCGGCGGCGTGCTTCTGCACCACGAAGCGCAGCTCGGCGCCGGATGCCGTGATCGGCTGGTCGCCGGCAGGTTCCGCGGTGCGGCTGAAATCGCGCCTGGCGCGATAGGTGGAAAGCCTGGTTCTGGCCACGTCCGTTGCCCATGTTGCCGTTCTCGTATCGAAACACAGCCGGTCGTTCATGGTTCCGCGGCGGCCGGACCGGGGGTGCGGCGGCCCTGGGGAACCTTGCCTGCCGGGGCGCGTAATTCCAGCAGGGCCAAGGCCCCGCAGATGATCGCCATATTTCAACAGGAGTGGCTCGATGGTTGACGAAAACAGGTTCGAAGGCACTGCACGCCGGGTTGGCGGCCGTATCCAGGAGGCCGTTGGCGACTTCGCCGGCGACTCGTCCAGCCAGGTTCGTGGCCGCGCCAACCAGGCCGCCGGCGCTGCCCAGGACGCCTACGGCATGGTCAGCGACGAGGCGCGCGCCTATGCCGACCAGCTCGGCGAGACGGTCAAGGACCAGCCGCTGGTGGCACTGGCGATCGCCGCCGGCGTCGGCTTTCTGCTCGGGCTGATTGTGCGTCGCTGATTTTGGCTGGTTGCAGGCAGGTCCTGCTATCAGACTGATGGATCGACGGCCGCTGACTTGGGAGTCAGCGGCCGTTTCCACGTTCCGGCTTTGACACCGCCGTTCGGTCGGCGGCCGTCTTGTTTTATCTTCGGGGTGGTGCCAGGCTTTCTAAAATTGAGAGTTCTAACTTGGGGTAGCTATCCTGCTGCGTTATGTTGGCAGCCTTTGAGGGTGGGAGCTACCGATGTCTGCGGGTGGATTGCACTGCAAGCGGTGCGGAAGTGTGGAC
>JAABUT010004137.1_pt1 | contig 11764 bp, 10 predicted proteins | sample 5559281 | NCBI WGS metagenome assembly JAABUT01 (sample SAMN10711880, study PRJNA513359) | rock metagenome | isolation source: Antarctica rocks | place: Antarctica: Victoria Land, Ricker Hills nord | collected 2016-01-04
CACTGACCATGAACGACCCACCAAGCTCGCGATGATGTCCATCGCGCGCGAGGTCATCCTCCTCGTGGACGCTGCCAAGTTCGGCGCACCGGCACCCGTGCTGCTCTGTGACTGGGAAGGCATCTCCGCCGTCATCACCGACGGACCACCGCCCGTCCGGATTGCGCGGCTCCTGGCCGACCTCGACATCGCCCTGGTTGTGCCGGGGGACATCGACACTCGAGCCTGAGAAGGACTGGACTGTCGCGGTCGACGCCCGACACAGACAGGAGTTCCGAAGTTGGTGCGCCTTGAGGCCGCGGCGGCGTCCATCACCGGCAGGTGCACCGACCGACTCGTGGCAGCAGTAAGAACACCAAGGGGCATGACGGGGCGCTTTTCGGTGTCGGCCATACCTACTCGTCATCGAAGCCGGCTTGGTGGAACTTCAGGGTGCGCGCGTTCTCGAGGACGACGCGGACCCTGTCCATGGGGAACCCGTCCGCCGCCGAGGCTTGGATCTCCACCGTGACCTCGAGCTTGGCTCCGTCGACGGCGGCGAGCTGTTGCAGCACCTCTTGGCTGACTCGGGTGAGGTCGCGGGCATACCGCTCAGGGTCGAGCCTGTAGACACCGAAGAAGCGGGTGTTCGTCGCTGTCTCATCGGGGGGCGGACCGGGGGAAGGTTGGGGAGGAGGCGCACGGACACCGGGTAGCGGTACTGCATGACGAGGTGCAAGCGGCCGTTCTCGCACGGACCATTGAGCGCGATGTCGGCCGCGTCGACCACTCCGTAGGTGCCGGTGCTTCCGTCACTGCGACGCACCTTGTCTTCCCGGACGGTCAGCCACCTGTTCGAATAGACCTGCTGGCTTCCCACGGAGTCCATGCCGAGCATCGGGCCAGCCGGGCACGGGTCGCGCCGCCTGTCAGGGCTCAAGCACTGGTTTCGTGGTCACGAGCCGGGTGCGCACCGCACCCCCGGCGAAAGCGATCACGACCAGCCCGCCGGCGAATGTCAGCCAGCCGATGTGCTCACGGAGAAGCACCGCAGCCCAGCAGATGCTCATCACCGGCTGCACGAGCTGGACCTGGCTGACCCGCGCCATCGGGCCGATGGCCAGGCCGCGATACCAGGCGAAGAAGCCGAGATACATGCTGACGACGGACAGGTAGGCGAACGAGGCCCACTCGGCCACCGTCGCCGACGGGGCCTGCCGTGCGACCGCGACGACAGTCAGCGTGAGCATCAGAGGGGACGCGACAACCAGCGCCCAGGACACGGTCTGCCAAGGCCCGAGCTCGCGCGCGAGCAGCCCTCCCTCGGCATAACCCACTGCAGCGGCCACCACCGCACCGAACAGCAGCACGTCCGCCCCATGGACACGCCCCAGGCCGCCGTTCTGCAGGAGTGCAAACCCGACAGCGGCGGCGGCACCCGCGGCGGAGAAGAGCCAGAACGCCCGCCCGGGCCGCTCCCGGGTTCGGACGACCGCGGCCACCGCGGTCACTGCGGGGAGGAACGCGATGACGACGGCGCCGTGACTGGCGGGGGTGACGGTGAGGGCGTACGAGGTCAGCACCGGAAAGCCCACGACGACACCGGCTGCGACGACCGCGATCCGCAGCCACTGGGTGCCGACCGGGATCGCGGGTTTCACGACGGCCAGGACGAGGCCGGCCAGGACAGCAGCCACGACCGCGCGGCCCGACCCGATGAACAGCGGCGAGAGGCCGCCGACCGCCACCCGGGTCAGCGGAACGGTGAACGAGAACGCCGTGACTCCGAACAACCCCCACAGCGCCCCGTTTGCGGTGGTCGAGCCCGTCGGGGTCTCCGGTATCGGAGCCGCGATCTCGGCAGTAGCGCTATCATCTCGTGGCATGCCTAACAGTAGCAGCGGCCGCATTGAGGAGGCGGTTCAACGGTGGGTGACGCATGCCCCTCCCGGCGCGCAGCTGCCGTCGACCCGCGAGCTCGTGCGCGAGTATGCCGCCAGTCCGGTCACCGTGCAGAAGGCGCTCTGGCGCCTCAAGTGCGAGGGCTTGATCGAGAGCCGCCCCGGAGTGGGGAACTTCGTCCGCATGCCGCGGGCCACGCGCCCACCGGACTACGGCTGGCAGAGCGCCGCCCTGGGGGCCCAACGCAGCGTCCTCCCCAGCATTTCCGGAGCTCTTCGGACCGCCCCGCCTGACGCCCAGGCTCTGCACTCGGGCTACCCCGAGCCAGGCCTGCTACCTGAACGGCTCGTCCGGGCCGCGCTGATCCGCGCAGCTAGGGGCGCCGCCGCTACGGCACGCCCACCCGCCGCCGGACTGCACGACCTCCGGTCCTGGTTTGCTTCCGAGGTTGCCAGCGCAACGCGAGCCGACCTGTCGACGCCCACGGCCAACGACGTGCTGATCGTCCCAGGGAGTCAGAGCGGGCTTGCCTCGATCTTTCGTGCCCTCGTCGCCCCGATGCAGCCGCTGCTGGTCGAGTCCCCGACCTACTGGGGGGCAATCCTCGCCGCACGCCATGCCGGGGTCATCCCGGTCCCGGTGGCGAGCGACGCCGAGGGCCCTGACCCCGACCGGCTGTACCGCTCGTTCCGGGAGACGGGCGCTAGGGCGCTGTACGTCCAACCCAACTACGCCAACCCCACCGGCGCGCAGTGGTCTGCTCAACGGGCGACGGCTGTCCTTAACGTGGTCCGGGCGCACGGCGCTTTCCTCGTGGAGGACGACTGGGCGCACGACTTCGGTATCGACACAGACCCCCGGCCGGTCGTTGCGCAGGACGACTCGGGGCATGTGGTGTACATCCGCTCGCTGACCAAGAGCATGTCGCCCACCGTCCGGGTCGCCGCGGTCGTCGCTCGGGGACCTGTCCTCGACAGGGTCCTGGGCGACCGCGCCGCCGAGTCGTTGTACGTCAGCGGCCTGCTCCAGCAGGCGGCGATCGAAGTCGTCGACGACCCCGGCTGGGAGGCCCATCTGCGCCGGCTGCGCCCACAGCTTCGGGAACGACGGGATCTGCTGGTCGACAGTCTGCGCGAGCACGCCCCCTCACTTCACGTCGACCGCATACCGCGGGGCGGCCTTCACCTCTGGGCGAGGCTGGCCGACGGCACGGACGTCGAGCGACTCATCCGCGACTGCGAGGGCCGCGGTGTCTGGCTCGCATCGGGTCACGAGTGGTTCCCCGCGGAGCCATCAGGGCCCTACCTGCGGCTCAACTTCACCGGACCGAACCCCGCCGGCTATGCGGCGGCAGCCCGAGCCATTGCGGCTGCCCTCGCTTAGCAGCGCGGAACCCTCACCGTATGCCGTGGGGGTGGCGCGCGCCGGGGCGGTCGAGGATGTCTGAACGGCCTGGCTGCTCGGCGTTTGACCTGTTGATAGCGTCACGCTTCGTGACGCCCGGGATGCCCGCGCCGCGCATCGAGGTGGCCGACCCTCGCGATCCAGCGGTCGGGGCCCTGCTTGACGCCTTGACCTCGGAGCTAGCGCTCGGCGGTTACGCGCCAACTGAGACCTTCGGCTACAGCGTTGAGCAGCTGGTGGACAACGCCGTGCATCTCGTCGGCGCGACGGTCGGTGACCGGCTCGTCGGCATCGGCGGTGTCGAGATCCAGACAGAAGACGTTAGCGAGCTGAAGCGCTTCTATGTAGCGCCAGGCCACCGAGGCGCCGGCGTCGCCGACGCCATCATCGACGCCCTGATCCACTACGCCCGGGGGCGCAACGTCGCCCGTCTCCGACTGGAGACCGGCGAGAAGCAGCATGCGGCGGTCGCGTTCTACCAACGGCATGGCTTCGACGTCGTGCCGCGCTTCAGCCCCTACGTCGACAGCGCCACATCCGTCTGCCTGGAGCGAGCGCTTGACGCGCCCTAGAGGATCGGCAGGAGGGGTGGGGACGGTGAGTCGGCAACATAGTGGCGGATGACCTGGGTGAAGTCGGTGTCGGCGGTCAGGCCGAGCCGGTGGGCGCGCTCGGAGTCGAATCGGGCCGGCCAGCCAGCGACGATACTGCGAACGGCGGCATCCGGGACCCAGTCGATGAGTGCCACCGCGTCGGCGCCGCCCACCTCCTGGAGCGCAGCAACCATGTCGGCCACCCTCAGCTCGAGCGCGGGCAGGGCGAACGCCGTGGGCGGTCCCCAGTCCGCGGCCGCGGCCGTCAAAGCCGTGAGCAGCCCCTCCAGCGTCCGCCGCGGCGACGACACGGCGACCCGTGTGTCGGCCGGCACTGGGCATACGGCCCGCTCCCCGGCTAGCGGCTCTCGGATAATGCCGCTGAGGAACCCAGAGGCCGCCGCGTTGGGAGGCCCCGGGCGCACGCTGACAGTCATGAGCCGGAGGCAGCGCCCGTCGACGAATCCCTTACGGGTGTACTCGGCGACGAGCTGCTCGACGACGAACTTCTGGATGCCGTAGCTGCTTCGTGGGGTGGGCAGAGTCGAGTCGGTAACCACGTCGGGCAGCACCTGGCCCGGCCATGCCCCGTACACCGCCAGCGAGCTGGCGAACACGAACAACGGCTTGGTCGCGGAGGCGCGCGCGGCCTCGAGCAGCAGCCGGGAGCACTCCACGTTGGCGCGCATTCCTAGGTCGAAGTCCTTCTCACACTCGCTGCTGACAGCAGCAGCGAGGTGATAAATCGCCGACGCGCCGGTCAGTAGGCCCGAGCCGGGCGCAGCCAGGAGGTCGACCAGGTCGCCCGTGACGACCTGCACCCGCGGGTCGGCGACGAGGTCGTCGGGCGGCGAGAACCGATCCACCAATGTCAATGCGGTCACGGGCTCGGGCGGCGCGCCCACCAGGCTCAACGGTCCAGCTCCCAACAACGCTCGCGACAGAAGGGTGCCGAGATAACCGGCAGCCCCGGTGACGACGACGTGCATCCGCAGACCTCCGTGGCGACCGATGCCGCCCGCGGGCGCGGGCGGACCGAGGCCCATCGTCGCGAATGACGAGGTAGATCGCGACCTCGGGCCATCCTCGACCGAGGAGGGCCACCCCGGGGCGAGAAGGGACCTGGCTATTCGTGACGGCGCCGCCGCCACAAGTCGTGCTTTCGGCGACACGATGAAGCATCGTTTCGCGATGGCGCACGCGCTGGCAGCTGCGCCGCTCCACGACTGGCTCTCCCCCGTCGGCTACTCGGAAGGCTGAACCAAATGCCCGAAGGCATGAGGCAGGGGCGACGTGCAGTGGCCCGAGGAGGTCCGATGGATGGCGCCACTCTCGGTGTAGCCGACGCTGAGTCCTTCGAGGTAGTGATGGCCGACCGAACGCGATGGGAGTATGTCGCCACTGATGATCGGGAGCTGTTGCCTGGTGCTTCGGAGGCAGTGGTGTATGTCTGTCGGGGGCGACGCTGACCATGCGTCGAGCGCCCGGTCGGTGCTCGGTCACGGGGCCGAGGCTGAGCGCCTGCGGAGCTGGCGCCGCACCTGACAGGGCTTCTCTGCATCAAGGAGCAACTCACGAACGCTCACGACGACCCTCCAGTCGACCGCGAGGCAAGATCGACGGCGGATGCCTCGCGCGCGCTCCGCCCTCCGCGGCGCCTCCAGCTGGCCCGTCAGCGCGGCTTTCGACTGCCACCGGGCGCGGTGAGCGTTGCCTATCCCTCGCGCTGGGCGAACCCGCATCGGCCGGCGGAGAGAACGGCGGAGAACAACGCGAGGGCCGTCGAGATGTACCGCGACCACCTCGAGCGGCATCCGGACCTGTTACAGGCAGCGCGGGAGAGTTTGATGGGACATGACCTTGCCTGCTGGTGCCCGCCCGAACTGCCGTCCCATGCAGACGTGCTGCTGACTTTTGCGAACTCCGAGATCTGAGCGGGCTTCGAACAGCGCCGCCGCCCACGCACCGATGGCCGCAGCTTCATGTCGGCCGCAGCCGCGTCAGGAACATACCTGCTGTCGCCGCCGAAATCGCCCGCGTACTGGCACCCTCGTCGACCACTGCACTCCTCCGCGGCACGGTGTGACCTGACCTGGGACGCCGCGGCCATGAGCGCTTTGCCACGTCGGCCCCGCCTGATCGAGAGGGGACCAGCCGAACAAGGCCCGACCCGGAAGGCCGACCTGGCCGAGTAAGGCACCCACGCCCGGGCCTGGTCGACAGTTGGAGGCCGTCGTCGGGTCGGCGTGCCAGCATCACCCTCAGCTCCGCCACAGTCTCGTGGCTTCCAACGGTCCAGCCACCGGCAGCGTCCCAGCGCAGACAGTGACGTTGACCCAGGCGCCGTCGGCGACGGGGCCACGGACCAGCGCAGGAACCGAGACTCCGGCGGTCCACCCGGCTGACTCCATGGTCTCGAGTTTCGCGGTCGCCACGGGGTACGTGTCGCCAGCAAGGGTGAGCTCCGCCCTGCCGTCCGAGGTAACGCGGACGCGGTGCAGAGCAGTAGTCGTCAGCCGAACCAGAGGGTGTACCCCTGAGGTTCGGTGGCCAGGCGCGCCCAGGCGGGTCCTGTGGGTCCAGCACGACCGGCCACACGCTCCCCTGGTCCAGCTCGTCAATGCCTCGATGTCGAAGCGGCGCCCGGTTGCGGGCCTCTGTCTATTTCGAACTCCTGCCGGTGGTCCACGTCGATGGGTGTCATCACCCTGGCCATCGCCATGTGCGAGCGGTCCATGTGGACCTGCTCCGCGAGGGTCTGGAACTCAAACGCAACTAGTGAGACCACCACCGTCACCAGACCGGCGACGCCGACCAATGGGCACGACCAGGCCAGCCCATCCGACCCCTCGACGACTGCCACAGCGACGCCGAACTACGTGCCCGCCGCCACCCACGCGCGAAGGCCAATCAACGCCTCGCGACCCCAGCCCGCGCACGGCTCCTTTACCAGGCAGCGCGCCCACCCATAAGCCCGCACAGCCTGTCCAAACGAGACCGCGTCAACATCGCGGTACTCCTCGGTGGCGGGCTGCTCACCGAAGACAACAACCGCAAGTACGTCCCCACCACCGACGTTGAGATAAGCCTCGACCCCCTCGGCTAAGGCGTCGACGACAGACGGCACGACCGGGAAGGTCGCCTCGCCCGCGCTTGCCTACTACCGCCTTACTGTCGAGTTTCAACACGCTGTTGACATGAAGACGCACTGGTCGCGGCATGTGCAAGGCGTGTCCGACTCCTCGACTAGCGTCCTGCGCATGACCACCCAGATTCCGATCTCAGTCGCTGCACTTGTGCGCGACGGTTTGGTGCTCCTCGTGCATCGTCATCCATCGCGTCAGTGGTATCCCGACTGCTGGGACCTCGTCGGCGGACATGTCGAGTCGGGCGAGTTGCCTCACCAGGCCATCAGGCGGGAATGTCTCGAAGAACTCGGGGTCCACGTCCAGGACCCCCTACCCATCCCGATGACGCTCAGTGACGCCACTCTCGACATGCACGCATTCCTCGTCACGCGCTGGCAAGGGGAACCTGTCAACGCCGCACCCGAGGAGCACGACGATCTTCGCTGGTTCCGCCCCAGCGACCTCGCAGATTTGAGGATGGCCCACCCGTCCAGCCTGTCGAGCATCCTGAGCGCCGTCCAAGCCGCAACCGATTAGCCGCTACGAACCGTTCGGCTCATCGCCAGTTCCGGTTTCAGGGTGGCGTGTCGACCTCACGGGAGTCCTCGACCGCAGGCGAACGAAGAAGCCCCGCAGCATCTGCTGTGGGGCTTCTCCGTCGTGTTGTGCGCCAGCCGCGAGCCGAGGTGACTTCGACTGTCGTGACCTATGTCGTGACGTGTCGCGACTTCTGTCAGTTGACTGACATCAAACTGTCGTCCGACAGTCCCAACGCAACTCGTCAGCTGCAGCCGCTGGTGCTGCCGCATCCTTCGCAGACGTAGCACGACCCAGCTGGGCGCATCTTCGTACCGCAGGTCATGCACATCGGCGCGTCCGCTGACTTGCCGGTGAACTTTTCCATGAGCTCGGCCGACGAGTGGATCTCGGCGCTGACCTCACGGGCCGACGCTGCTCCCGAGCCGGAGCTGACCACGGCGGCGCTCCCAGCACCGGCACTCGGCGCCACAGCAGGTGCAGCCTCCGACTTCGGCTCCTGCTTCTTCTGCACCGGAGCCGACTGCGAGTACGACTCCAGCTCGTCCTCGATGTCCTCGTCGCTGTCGGCCTCGTCCGCCTGGTACGACCCGGTCTCGAGCTGGCGGGCTCGCTCGGCCGCTGAGTGGATCCCCATGTAGCCGCGGGTCTCGAAGTCGAGGTAGTCCAGCGCCAGGCGGCGGAAGACGTAGTCCATGATCGACTGCGCCATCCGCACATCCGGGTCGTCGGTCAGGCCGGCCGGCTCGAAGCGCAGGTTGGTGAACTTCTCGACGTAGGTCTCCAGCGGCACGCCGTACTGCAGCGCCACTGAGACCGCCAGCGCAAACGCGTCCATCACGCCGGCCAGGGTCGAGCCCTGCTTGCCGAGCTTGAGGAAGATCTCGCCCAGGCCGTCGTCCGGGTAAGAACCGGCGGTGAGGTAACCCTCAGCCCCACCGACGGTGAAGGACGTCGTCTGCGACGGACGCCGCTTCGGCAACCGCTTGCGAACCGGGCGGTACTCGATGACCTTCTCGACCTTGACCTCGCCAGCGGCGAGCTTGTCCGCTGCAACCCCCTTGGCGGTCGAGCCACCATCCGCCAGCGGCTGGCCAACTTTCGCGTTGTCGCGGTACACCGCCAAAGCCTTCAGGCCGAGCTTCCAACCCTGGAGGTAGACGTCCTCGATCTCCTCGACCGTCGCGTTCTCAGGCAGGTTGACCGTCTTGGAAATCGCACCCGAGAGGAACGGCTGCGTCGCAGCCATCATCTTGACGTGTCCCATGGCGGAGATCGACCGAGCGCCCATCGCCGTGTCGAAGACCTCGTAGTGCTCGGACTTGAGCCCCGGCGCGTCAATGACGTGGCCCTTGTCGGCGATGTACTCGACGATCGCCTCGATGGTCTCGCCCGTGTAGGCCATCTTGCGCAGCGCCCGCGGAATGGTGAGATTGACGATCTGCATCGAGCCGCCACCGACGAGCTTCTTGAACTTCACCAAAGAGAAGTCGGGCTCGATGCCGGTCGTGTCGCAGTCCATCATGAAGCCAATGGTGCCGGTGGGGGCGAGCAGCGACGCCTGAGCGTTGCGGTAGCCGTTCTTCTCGCCGAGCTTGACGACGTCATCCCAGGCCTGGGTGGCGAGCTTGTGCACCCCGAGGTCCATCGAGTCGAGCGTCTTGATCGAGTCGTTGGCGGACTGGTGCTTGCGCATCACCCGCTTGTGGGCATCCGCGTTCCGGGCGTACCCGGCATACGGGCCGACGACCCCGGCGATCTCCGCCGAGCGCTTGTATGACGCGCCGGTGAGCAGCGAGGTGATGGATGCCGCGAGCGCCCGGCCACCCTCGGAGTCGTAGCCGTGGCCCGTCGCCATGAGCAGCGCGCCGAGGTTGGCGTAGCCGATGCCGAGCTGACGGTAGTCGCGCGTGGTCTTGGTGATCGCCTCCGTCGGGAAGTCGGCGAAGCAGATCGAGATGTCCATCGCGGTGATGACGAGCTCGGTGACCTTCTGGAAGGTCTCTGCGTCGAACGTGTCGTCGTCGCGGAGGAACTTCAGGAGGTTCAGCGACGCGAGGTTGCACGACGAGTTGTCGAGCGACATGTACTCGGAGCAGTTGGCCACCACCACGCCACTGACGACGTACGAGTGGTTGCGAGGCTCCGTCAGGTTGTAGGTGGTCTCGAACCCCCGGGACTCCCGCGAAACGAGGCGCACGGTCTCCTCAACGTCGTAGACGGTGTGGTGGTCCACCACCTGGGTCAGCTTCTCCGCCTTGCTTGGGAGGGTGAAGCCGATCAATGCAGCGAATTCGCGCAAAGAACGCCCGGAGATCCGGAGGTCGAAAGACGGACCGTCAGAGCCGTAGACAGCCTGACTACCGTCCTTGCGGGTGTAGTGGAAAGACTCTGACTTCGTCCCCGTGTTGTAGATCCGGCTGGCCATACCCAAAGACGCCAGAAGCTCCTGGACTCCCAGCAGCAGCTCCTCAGAGCGACTACCAAGTCCGACGTACCGCGTCCCCTTGGCACGGTCGTTGACAACGCAGCCATCGGCGTCGAACAGTCCACTTAGGTACGACACCAGCGCCTCCTCGGGCGCCTCGAAGACTGCGGCAGGAACGACCTTGCCCGCTGATCGCTCTTGGCTTACTCCCAGCGCAGCAAGAAATGCGCGGACGTGACCGTTGCCACTGCGGAGTTGCCTCGTGCCATTGGCCTGCACGCTGGGCTTGGCGTTGAAGCCGGTCCAGCCACGGAGGAGTTCTTGGTGTCGTGGCATGACAGCTTGGTGCTCTTCGGCATTGCCGTAGACCGTCACAGCCACCGCATCGGTTAAGCACCCGTCGCCGGTGAGCCATCCGAGGTAGTGGGCAAGGTCCTCATCCCATTTCTCGGGCAGGTTCAGCCGTGACGCCCTCAGCGTCACCTCGCGGGTCGACAAGGGGAGCTGCTGGTCAGCCATGGTACGGGGCGCGAAGTGGAACGAGCGCGTGACCTGGTCGTCCTGGAAGAGGTCTTCGGCCCTCACCCACCCACGGTTCTCGGTCCAGACTCGATGCTTCGGGGTACACCGCAGCCGGGAGCCATCCGTGAATCGGAGTTCCAAGATCTCGTTGGTGCCAGTCACCATGTAACGCGAGGGAGCCGACGCGACGACTCGCGAGGTCGGCTCCTCCTCGCTCGTGACGTCGTTCGTGTAGACATCGAATGCCTCACCCTGCGCAGCGCGACTGACTAAGTCACCGATCTGAACCAGGCCCTTGTCGGTGACGACACGCTGATCGGCAGGGAAGCACGGGTTAGACGCGGTGATGCGGCCCGTCTCCGGGTTCGTGTGCCAGTCGTTGATCGTGTCGTCGTACTGGATCCCCGGGTCGGCGCACTCCCACGCAGCCTTGGCGATCTTCTCGAACAGCTCGTGGGCGTCGACGGTCTCGATGACCCGGCCGTCGTCGCGGGCCCGCAGCCCGAACTCGGTGCCGTCCTCGACGGCCTTCATGAACTCGTCGTTGACCCGGACCGAGTTGTTGGCGTTCTGGTACTGCACCGACACGATGTCCTTGCCACCGAGGTCCATGTCGAAGCCCGCGTCCCGCAGCGCGCGGATCTTGTCTTCCTCACGCGCCTTGGTCTCGACGAACTCGACGATGTCCGGGTGGTCGACGTCGAGGACGACCATCTTGGCCGCACGCCGGGTCGCGCCACCGGACTTGATCGTCCCCGCGGACGCGTCGGCGCCGCGCATGAAGGAAACCGGGCCCGACGCGGTCCCACCGGACGAGAGCAACTCCTTGGAGGAGCGGATTCGCGACAGGTTGATGCCCGCGCCGGAGCCACCCTTGAAGATGAACCCCTCCTCCTTGTACCAGTTGAGGATCGACGCCATCGAATCATCAACGGAGAGAATGAAACACGCCGATACCTGCGCCGGCGAGGAGGTGCCGACGTTGAACCACACCGGCGAGTTGAACGAGAAGACCTGGTGCAGGAGGGCATACGTCAGCTCGTGCTCGAAGAGCGTCGCGTCCTCGTCGGTGGCGAAGTAGCCGTGCTCCGTGCCCGCCTTGGTGTAGGTCAGCACGACGCGGTCGATGAGCTGCTTGAGGCCGGTCTCGCGGGCCTCGGTGCCGAGCGCACCACGGAAGTACTTGGTCGTGACGATGGTGCTCGCATTGATCGACCAGAAGTCAGGGAACTCGACGCCGCGCTGCTCGAAGATCGTCTCGCCGGTCTTCC
>JAABUT010004139.1_pt1 | contig 11757 bp, 9 predicted proteins | sample 5559281 | NCBI WGS metagenome assembly JAABUT01 (sample SAMN10711880, study PRJNA513359) | rock metagenome | isolation source: Antarctica rocks | place: Antarctica: Victoria Land, Ricker Hills nord | collected 2016-01-04
GTTTTGAATCTGAGTCAGATTCTGAGTCAGATCTGAGCAAGATTTGAATCAGATCTTGATCAGCTTTCTGATCATCTTCTTAATCAGTTTCTATTGACTGCAGTTCAAATCTGTCTTCTGACAATAGCATCTGATGCTGATATAGCTTTCGATCATCATTTGCTTCAACTGACTTGACGTCTGACATTCTGATCAGCGTGTCAACTTTCAGATTCTGTTTTCTTGACTGATATATGATCTTGAAGTTATATTCAGATAACTTCTCAACTCATCTAGTCTATCGTTTGATCAGTTCTTTGATCATCATGAAGTACTTCAAATTCAGATGATCAATGAAGATCTTGATTGAAATATCTGTACATTTCAATTCAGAGTGTCAATGCTTCAAGCAGCGAATAATGATCAGCAGTTTCTTGTCATAGATCTCGTAGTTGCATTCTGCGAAAATCATGTTCTTGCTGTAAAAGATCACTGAATGTAGAATGTCTTCATCATCATACTGAAACAATACTTCGTCGTTCACGTAGTTCGAGAAGTTCATTTTCAGAATAGCTTCTCTGATTGAGTTGAAATGCTTCAGAATGAAAGCTGTCATCATCTGTTGCTTTAATTCTTCAAAGATCATCTGACAGATCTTTATTCATTCAAAAAGATGATCTTTTTGAATCAACTTTATCATGAGTCGAATGATCTTAGAGAAGTTCTTTATGAATCATCGATAGAAGTTGCAGAAGTCAATGAAGATCTGCACATGAGTCAATGATCGAGACACTTTTCAGCTTCAAATCACATCTACTTTTCTAGAATTCATTCGCAGATCATTGATGAATATCAGTAGTTCAAGAAACAAGATTTTCTGAATCTCAAATTTGCACTTGTCAATGTCTATCTGCAAGTCAACTTCGCGAAGCTTGTTTAGCACTTCTTTCACATGAGTTCTATGTTCTTTCAAGATCTTACTATAAATGAGAATATCATTCAAGTATGTCTGACAGAACTTGTGCAAACAGTCAAACAATACATTGTTGATATAGTGCTGAAAAGACATGAGTTCATTGATCAATTTGAAGAGCATTACTCTATACTTGTAAACATTGAAGAAAGTAACAAAAGTAGTCAAATTCTCGCTTTTTGAACTCATGTGCAGTTTATTGAACGTGACGATAATGTTGAGTCAAGTCAGATACTTACTGTCTTGAATTCAAGCTAGTACTTCGTCTATCAAGAGTATTGAATAACGATTTCTTTTGATCAGAGCATTCAGTTTTTGATAATTCATGCAAAAGCAAAGACTATCATCTTTCTTTTTGACAAATAGTATTGACGAAGCGAAGAGAGCTTTGCTGAAGATAATGAACTTCTTCTTTAAGTTTTCTTCTAGATACTTCTTGATCTTTTGCAACTTGTGACTCAACATGAAATACAATCAACTTCTAAAAGACTGATCTTCATCTTCTAATTCAATCTTATGATCATATGATCGATGTGAAAGCAACTGCGTTATCTTTTCTCTATCAAAAACATTCAGAAAGTCGTGATAAATTATCAAAAGCTTTTTCTTCAGTTCATTTAATGACATGACAGAAATCATTTCATTCAGTTTCGCGAAATCTTTGACTGAGCTAAGCGCTTTGTTGATTTCACTAATGATCAAAAAGAAGATCTTGATCTTTTTATTCTTGACTAGAGTTCGATATGCAGCGACTTCAATCATGACAATATTGACGAGTTTCTTTGTCTTAGTTGACTGAAATGAGCGAAGTTGATTGAGATCAACTTGAGTGCTTTGCTTTGCTATAAGAGCAGATTCAATGAATCTATTCATTGATTTCTGATTCATGAATCTCTTCAAGATGATCATTGATGTAACAATTGAGTTCAAGTTCTTTCGTTTTTTTTTGCAGATCTCATTTGATTCAAATCTGTGAAATGCTGATTGACTGCTTGCTTTCAAAACAACAGATTTCAATGTTCAAATCTTCAACGATGATATTAATCGATCATTTGCAGAATCTATCAACATTTGATTTCTTTTCAATCAGAGATTTTCAATGATTATCTTGTGTTGATCTAGACGAGTTATCAATAGAGACATTATTTCATTCTTGTGTTCTTGTATCATGATCGATGTATACAGAGCGTGTGTAATCGACTTTTGATCAGAGATTTCATCATATGATTGAATCAACTTTGATTTTGACAGCGATATTGACTGAATATCAAAGTGTTCACATAGCTCTGACATCAAAGATTCATCAATGAAAGTCATGTCAATGACTTTCATATCTATCAGAGCGAGAGATCTGAATATCTTTTCTAGACTATTCAAGATGATGTCAACAGTGAACAACTTGAAATCAAATGAATCATCAGATATGCTGATGAAGCAGAATATGAGTATATCGCTCTCAATCACTACTTTGACGAAGACAAGTCATTTTTTGAATTCGCTGCAATTTCGTGCATCTGAGCTGATTCAAGACAGTCACATGCTTTATGTTCTGACTTCTTGCATTTGAAGCAGAGTTCTTTTTTAAACAACTTCTCTCTAGCAGAATCAACGTTCAATATTTTGAGTTTCTTTCATGCAAAGATTGAAGCTGAGATCACAGTAGTGATCATCGTCAAGATGCTAGCGATAAAGCGAGTGACTTGAATCGTTGATGTCTTGAAGACTGATCGAGCATTCAATTTTGTCAATCGAACATCGACTTGCATGCAGATGTTGACGAATTCATTCAAATTCATAGTTTGTTCATTGATTGTGACTCGCTGAAGATCTGAGCTAATCTTATACTGAAGATCATTTAGTAGAATTTCGTTATTATATTCTAGTTTTGCACTAAGTCTCTGAAATTTCATTCAAAATTCATGAAAGAAGATCTTGTTTTAATACAGCTTCAAGAACTGTTGTTGAGTTGTGTGACGTCGATTGAAATTGTCATACATTTTATTTATGATTGACAGTATCTCTTCTGCTTCAAGAAACAAGTTCGTGATCATGTCTCTCATTCTAAATGCTATGTGTTTGATCATCATTTCACTGACTCGACTTTTCACATATGCAATCTTCATTTCTTCAATAGAAAAATGATTCTTGTTCATCTTCAGCTTGTTTTGCATTCAAGACAATCAATTATTCACATTCTGCTTCGAATCTTTGAACAGAAGTGAGTCAGATAGCTTGATCGACTTCGAGAATCGATTTTTCGAAATCGAAGTGCTTAGTCGACTTGATGTCACTTCTAGATGATGTATAATCACGTTCTTTTTCTTCATCTCTTTCTGTAAACGCGTTCAAACAGCATTCAATGTTGTCTGTGTAGCTTTCAACTCGATGTTGATAGCTTTCAATTCGACGTTGATCTTGTTGATGTCATTCAACATCTGAATCATGTCATTGTGAGTCTCAATTTTGATGTCATGCTGTTGATACATGTACTTGATAAAGACAACGAGATTGTTTGCTTCATGAGTGCTTATTCAAGCATTCAGTTTCGTGCTGATGCTGATCTTGATCATTTCGTGATCGAAGAGCAACGCATTAGTGTTCTCTTCTTTGATATTCAATGATGCCTTCGTGTCTTCTTCTTCTGATGCTGTTCAATTCTGTGATAGAAGTGATTCTCTTTCAGCATTTCAAGTTTCATAGCGAGTCGTGCTCACTAATTCTGATTCTAATTCTGTGCTTCTAGTCATTGTGTGAGTAGAAAATTGCTGATCGAGATTCAACTGAAATTTCTGATTTCAGTTTTAGAACAACACGTTCATGTTCTTCTGTTCTTCTGTTCTAACGACGAGCTCAGTAAAGAGTTAATCTAGAGCAACGCGTTCATGCTCTTGTGTTCTGTTCTAGAAATTTCTTGATTTCTAATGAGTCTTTTGAGCTCGATTTTCTGATTTCAATTCTGATTCAAGTTTGAATGATGTAGCTTGTTTTTATATCATCTACACGTCGATAGCAAGATTAATAAGCTTTGAACTAATGTTATGAATCTGCATAGAGCGAATCATATGAGTGTATTCTAACTAGAAGTTCAAAGCTGAAGAAGAAAGAAGATGCAACACGTCGTGAGTTTTAATCACGAAGACACGCTAGATCGCTAGCGTGTCAACATCAGCTTTATACTAGTCTATGATAGTCTGACATGATCTATGTTAGATTAACTTGAAGTGCACGATCGCAACAGAAAGTTTTGATTCATTGAATTAAATCATTAATTTAGTCATCATTATTTTAATTTAGTCACATCAAAATCTGTTTTATGTCTTTGTAATTTTAAATCATAAAACTGCTGCTCAGTTCTGACATTACTCAATTCATGTATATAAAAGTTGAATTTTCATTCTTTTCTTTCATTTCTTGTCTTTCATCTTGTACATTATCTGATGTATTATTCTGTATCTAGTTCAAGTAATATAATAATCAATTTTTTATATTGATAGAATCTTTAATTCAGTCTAGTCTTTGACATTACAAAAGATTTACACTTTCTGCAATGTTTTCATACATTGAAATCTTGTTTAATTATTCTTTCGCTCAAATGAAGTTATCTCACAATTTCTTAATCAACGATGAGTGTGCTGTTAAACAGTTCACTCAAAGTATGATTGAAAATTCAGTTGAGATCTTTCGCGCAATGCAAAAGCTTCAAAATCAAGTTCAATAACATGATATTATTATTTCATTCTCATTCATTGTTTTTAATTCTTCAATTTATATAAAATTGAATTCTCAATCTTTTGCAATGATAGTTCAAATTATCACATAAATCTTGAATAATTAATCTTCTTTCATCATTCATCTTTCTGCAAACTTTATCGCTGTCATCATCACTTTTAAATTCAAGAAGCTTCTTGACATATTTAAGTATGAGAGAAACAAAGATTGATTAAATGCATGAAAGCAGAGTCTGATACAACGCATGAATGTGAATGATGATCATTACTTTTTTCATCAAGTTAAGATCATTTATGTTGAGTCATGATTCATCATAGATAAGAAGACTTACAATTTAATGAGTCAATATTAAGTCAATGATTTTTATATCATTTTCATCTTTACAAATTAATAACATAAGTTGCATCATTGTTGCAACAACTTTTTTAAGACAGAAGATGTTTATTTATATCTTTGTGAAACTTTAAAGCAAGACACAAATAACTTTACTGACTACTACAATTTTTTTTATCAAAAGAAAGAATATTCTTTGATGAAAGATTTCTTGTTGATTGATTGTTTAAAGTGTAATGTCAATTATTTCACTCAAGTCATTGCTTTCTTTTGACAAAATTTTGATAAAACTCAATCATTCATTTTTCATTAATAAATTTAAGCATTCTTTAACATCAATGAAGAGTTTCAGCAGCTTAAGCATCATTAATCTCACTTTGTCTTCATTATTGTTTCATTCATTAAAGTCAAAAGCATCTTTGCATTAATTAATAACTTTTTGAGTTCAAAAATCATCATTTCTGTGACTGTTATTTTAACAGTATCTTCATTTCTTTCTTTCTCATTTCTTGATAAATCAATGAATTTAAGCTTCATTATTATCATCATTTAAGATAAGATTTTGATCATTTTTGAAATTAAGAAAATTTGCAACAAGTGAAAGCTGTGTTACTACTGCAAATTGCAACATTCAAGCAAAATTATTAAAAAATGCTTAAATAAAAAGTTTTTCACTCTGCATATCATGAACATTTACAACAGTAACATCATTAATATAAATGAAGAAGTTTCACTGTTTATGAAAAAAGTTTAGTTTCTGAACTAAGTCATGCTCAGAAATTTGTATACATATCATTTTGTTTACTAATCTCAATCTTTTTATTCTCACTTCAATTATATAAAAAGTTTTTTGTTAAATTTATTTTAAAACTTTTTAAATTTAATTTAACATTCAAAAATAATTACATAATAGTATTTTGTATTTTACATCAAGCTTAATTTAAAGTTTTCATTCTTACTTTGATTAATAGTGAAGTTTTTGCTTATATCTTTATGAATAAATTCTTTGCACAACAACATCATCTTTTCTTGCATTAATTAACTCACTTTCACAAACTTTAAGAATTTGATGATTAAGTCACTTTAATCAATGACATTACTTATATTATTGAAATCACAATGATTCTTAATGAACACATTGAAAGACTATTCTTTTATATCATTGAATTAAATTAATATTTCATCATCATGAATCTATCATAACTTTGTCATCACATCATTGATGTCAATTTTAAACACAATATTCTCATCTTGTTTTTCTTCTTCTGTTTTAATCATTGTTGCTCATTCTTCATCAAGATTTATGATTTTAATCAACAAGAAGAAAATTTCTTATTCAAAGTTAACAAAGTAGCTTTCTTTTAATCTTGTTCTCAATTTGCTCATAAGAAGCAATTCAGTTCACGAATCACTCATAAGAAGCAATTCAGTTCATCAATTACTTACAAAAAGCAATTCAGAACTCAGTTTGCTCATAAAAAGTAATTTAGTTTCTCATTCACTTGAAAGAAGTAACTTAGTTTTCAATTCACTTGCAAGAAGCAATTTAGTTTCTCATTCACTTGAAAGAAGCAACTCAGTTTTCAGTTTGCTTGCAAGAAGCAATTCAGTTCTCAATTCACTTATAAGAAGCAACTCAGTTTCTCATCTGCTCATGTTAAAAATCAGCATAAAGTAAGTTAATATAAATGTTATTTAACTAGAAAATAAATGTTAAGAAAGAAAGATAGTTACAAAAAAGAAGTTGATTACATATGTGTATTTCTCAGTTGATGTTAAACTCAATAAAAATTAATCAAGATAACAAAGCAAGAATAAATCTGATAAGATTAGAAAACTAAGTCTGACAAGACTAGAATCATAATATTATTTCTTTTCTTCAATGATTCATGTTTGCATGAATGTATTTTCTGCTCAACTCGATTGACTGCTTAATCTAAATCATGATTGATTGAATTGTTGATTAGTATGATTTGTTCAAGTATTAAATATGAAAATCATCAATAATCTTCTGAATATTCATAAATTCATCATCATCAATGTTGTATCAATTGAGATTATTATTATAGTCATTTCATTTGACTTTATACTGAAGTCATCTTCAATATCAATGAAAATTCAATATATCATTAATTTCTCACTCATTTTCATCATTTATTACTATTGAATCTGAAAGTTCATTCTTTTGATCAGATAAAAGATCATCAACGACAGAACAAAGCAGATCAGAATGAAATACATCATGAATATGTATAAACTTTGATAATCTCAGTTTATATGAAGAGTCAATGAAATCTAAATTAATGAAAGAATTGAGCATTTTATCATTTAACTTTTTAAAAAATCTCGCTGTAATGATGTTTCTTTCATTCAGAAACATTTTTGATTCAATCTTATAATCAACTTCTTTTCTATGTTTATTGACTTGTTTCATCATTTGTTTTCATGTTTTGACTAGTGACTTATGAGCAAACTTCAATGTTTTGTTCATATGTTTAAATATATTCTCAACTTTAATTATCTGCAAACATTCATGAAAACTTTCATATTCAACAACATTGAGTTCAAAGCTCATATGAGAATGAAAGTCTTTGTTTAAAAAGAAAGAGATCAAAAAAATGATTGAGAACAAAACATTATTGTCAATGAACTCAATCATGAATAGTAGTTTAACTCAATCATTCTGCATGTATGAACAGAAGAATCAAAGATATCTTTTAATGTTTTGATTAATTCATTCACTTTGATCATTAATTTGAAGATGATAAATTATGAAAAGTCAAAGATTAATGTTTAGTCTTTTGCAAAGCAACTTTCATAGAATGAAGATAAATTGAGAATCTCAATTTGAAACAATAAAATTGAGTAAATCATGTATTCAATATATTCATTGAAGCATTAACTCAGCTGTTTTTTCTGCTGTGATCTTTTCATCATCAATGAAACAAGAAATATAATGTCATTTCTTTATCAATTTACATGTCATTATTAGTATGATGTTTTTATCTTTCAAAAAAGATAAGTTGATGATGAAATTCATGACTATGTTCTTTCATTATTGTTCAAGTATAAGTAAAGAATGTAGTAATTCATTGAATTTATTTTAAGAAGTCTTTAATTACTAGCAAATGTAACAGTTTCAAATATATTTATTTATTGTCTTTTACATTGAAAATCAATAATAGTATCTTTTTATGATTTTCATCATTCTGAGAATTTTGAAATGATTAATAAAAGATTAATCATGAACTTTTTGAATTAACTTTATTTGAAGATGCTCATTAAAGAAAATTCATAAAAGATCATTTTAATATAATATTTCATTCTGAACTCAACAATCTCTTAATTTAATATCTTTATATTGAGCTTCATTTCTTGTTATTGCTTTGCAAAGTAGCATACAATTCTTGTTGATCTCATTAATTTTAAAAATTTGTTTATAAATTAATTCATTAATGTTCTTCTTTAAATCAATGATTTTTATTCAATTCAATGTAAAAATTGTAGTTTGCTGATAGTAACATCATTCATTCTTGAAACTTCTAGAAACTGAATTAACTCAACAAGTCAATGCATTGACTTTGATGTTTTATTTATCTGAGTGATACATGATTTTGAAGTTGAAGTCAATGAGTTTTTATATTTAACACATTTAACATTTACTTAGCTCTTTATCTTTCATTAATGATGTTAAAGTTTGATGATCAATGAACATTTTAATGAGTAATTCAGTCAATTTCAGCTCAGATCATTAATGTTTAAAAACATGAATGATTGCTAGTAGTTTCTTGTCATAGATTTTGTAATTGCATTCAATGAAACTCAGATTCTTGCTGTAGTAAATCATTGAATGCAATGTTTCTTCATCATCATACTGAGAAAGTATATCATCATTGATGTAGTTGAATGAGTTTATTTCAAGAATAATTTCTTTATTCTGATTGTTACGATTCTAGCTACGCATCTATGTTGATAGCTATGTTGATGACTATGTTGATGATTATCATCGATCGCTCGTCGCTAGACTATAGAGTTGTTTCAAGATCAATTTTATTCAGAATTAGTTTATGTTCTTCTAAGTCATATAGATAGTCGACTCTTTTCTTCTAGATACTTTTCTTTCTTAGCATTTATATACTCGTTACATTACACTCATATGACTCACTCTATGCTGATCTCTAACATTATATAAATGCTTCTTTGTTACAGACGAAGAGAAATAATCTGCATCGACTTGCTCTGCTCAATTCACACAATTATTGACTTTGATCTAGTCGACTTGCGATCATGCAAACACTCATTCTTCTTTCTCGTGAGCTGACTCAGCGAGAATAAACAAAAGATTTGAACTCGTGCATTGATCAGCAAGTATAAACAAACGATCAAAATCATTCAACTAGATCAGAAGATCAGCGAATTAATCGTTCATTCAGATTCGCAAGAAATTCTTCGAATTTGTTGAATAATCAAACGAAATCAGTCTATGACTGCGTGAAGTCTCTACTTTAAAGAGCAATCAAAGAGATCAGTCTAGAACTGCGTGAAGTTTTTATCTTGATGAGCAAATCTCAACAATGAGTCTGCTTCAATGACATTCATCATCAATGCAATGATTCATCTATTCTCATCACTCTATTCATCAGTGAATCGATTCGTCTACTCATTCATGTGCAACTAGTGAGTCTGCTACAATGACATGATAATGTCTTTGATAACAAGCAAATCTTTGAGTTTGTTTCTATATCGAAATTTCAGTGAGTCTGCTTCAACGACACTCTCAATGCAATGATCTACTCATTCTCATCATTCTATCTATCAATGAATCTGACTCGTCATCGAGTTCACATGCAACTAGTGAGTCTGTTTCAATGACACGATCAATGCAATGATCTACTCACTCTCATCGCTCTACTCATCAGTGAATCTGATCATACATTCATGTGCAACTAGTGAGTCTGCTACAATGACATCATTCTATCTTGCATAGTGAGTTTGTTACAATAGACATTTCGATTTTACACAAGACTAAGAAAATACATTGATGCAAACATGAATCATTGAAGAAAGAAAGTAATGTTACGATTCTAGCTACGCATCTATGTTGATAGCTATGTTGATGACTATGTTGATGATTATCGTTGATCACTCATCGCTAGACTATAGAGTTGTTTCAAGATCAACTTTATTCAAAATTAGCTTATGTTCTTCTGAATCATATAGATAGTCGACTCTTCTCTTCTAGATACTTTTCTTTCTTAGCATTTATATACTCGTTACATTACACTCATATAACTCACTCTATGCTGACTTTTAACACTGATCAAAATGATGAAGAATAGAGACTTCAGTCATTTGTTTCTTCATATAATCAAAGATCATTTAACAAGCTTAATCTCATTCAAATATCATCTCTTTTTAAGTTAGTTGAATCAAAGAATGAACAATCTTCGAAAAGTTCTTTATAAAACGTTGATAGAAATTGCAAAAGTCAATAAAGAACTACATTTGAATGAGATTTGTAAAAGTAGATCATTCAACTATTGTTTATACTTTTCTGAAGTTCATTTTTAGTTCTTCAATGAATAGCAATAGTTTCAGAAAGAAGATTTTCTGAACATGAAACTTGCATTTGTTTATATTCATCTGAAGATCAGTCTCTTGTAGTTTATGTAGAACTAATTGTACATGTCACTTATGCTTCTTCAATATTTTGCTGTAAATAATAATGTCATTTAAATAAATCTGACAAAACTGATGTTGATAAAAAGTTGAGTTATTGATTAATTTAAAAGACATCACATGATATTTGTAGAAATCAAAAAAGATGATAAAGATAGTTAAATCTTCGCTGCTTGAATGCATACACAGTTTGTTAAAAACAATAATGATGTTCAATTGAGTCAAGTACTTGCTATCTTGAATACAAGCGAGAGTTTCATTTATTAATGATAAGAAGTAACAATCTCGTTTAATCAAAGCATTGAACTTTCTGTAGTTTATACAGAAACGCAAGCTATCATCTTTCTTTTCAATGAATAGTATGAGCAAAGCATATGAAGCTGAGCTAAAAGATATAAAGTCTTTATTTAGATGTTTAATCAAATAATTCTTCATCTTTTGAAGCTTGTAATCAAACATATGATAAAAACAACTTCAAGAAGATGTTTTCTTGTTAATTAACTCAATTTTATGATCATAAAGACAATGAAAGAATAGTTAATCAGTCATCGCTCAATTAAACATGTTTAGATAGTCATGATATTTCAAAGAAAGCTTAGCTTTGACTTCTTTCAAAGTTTCTTCATGTAAAAGCTCTTGTAAATTTACATCTTCTGATTTATTTCTAGCTGTTTTTAGAAGTTGATCAATTTTCGTGATGATGATCATGAAAGTAGTCACATTCAATCATTTGACTAGTGATTTATATGTTGCAGTCTTTATTATTGCTATGTTTATTAAATCAAAAGATGAAGCAAAGTTGATTAAATTAAATGATTTCATGATTTTATTGAATGAAGATGACTTCTCGCTGAGTTAAGTAACAACAGAAGAGATAAATCTCTTTAATATTTAAGTAAAGATTAAACTCTTCTGTTCTATCGCGATTTTCTTGCTTGAAAGAACAGTTGAATGAGCTTTGATAGAAGCTTTGATATAAGTTTTGAAACTAGAAAATTGAAGAAAATCATCTTTCATATCAATAATCATTTTAATCTTCTTCATTCATGTTTTTTCAAGAATCA
>JAABUT010004147.1_pt1 | contig 11750 bp, 14 predicted proteins | sample 5559281 | NCBI WGS metagenome assembly JAABUT01 (sample SAMN10711880, study PRJNA513359) | rock metagenome | isolation source: Antarctica rocks | place: Antarctica: Victoria Land, Ricker Hills nord | collected 2016-01-04
CGTCAACACCGGTTTCGCCGAGCTGGTCAACGACGGGTTGACGGTGTTCGACCTCGAGGACCGGGTCCGCGCGTTCAACGTCGTGCTCCCCCGCGTCCGGATCATCGCTCTGGAGGACTTCGACCCGCTGCGCTACCTCTAGTCGGCGCTCCGCTCGGGCTGGGCTGTCGCCGGTTGGCTGCGAGCGGTGATCTCCCATTCTGTCGGTGCTCGCCCGTAGCGTCGGGGTCACGTGCGCGCTGGACCGGGTGAGCCGTGCTTTGAACGACATCGCCGAACCGCGCTGTGGTCGCTGACCGATAGTGAGGTCGACGCGCTGCTGCTCGATGCGGCGTCCGCGAACCCTGTCACCGCCCCGATCGCTGGGGACGCCCGCTCAGGTGCTGCGCCGGTCGAGCAGGCGGTGCAGGCGGTCGCGGCGCTGCCGGTCGAGCTGGACCCGGACTGCCGTGCCGAGGCGGTCGCGGCGATGCGTGGGCACGCCCGGTCCTTCGATCCGGTCCAGCTGGCCCGGGTCGGTCAGCGGCTCGTCACGGTGGTCGACCCGCATTCCGGCGACACGCTGTTGGCTGTGCGGCTGGAGCGGGAGGAACGGACGGCTGCCCGGCGCCGCGACTTCACGATCGGCTCGCCTCAGGGTGGGCTGGTGCGAGGCCGGTTCCTGCTGCCCGCCGCCGACGCCGCCGTGGTGGTCACAGCGCGGCGCCCGTTGGCGGCGCCGCGACCGGCGGGTGCCTCCGGCGGGGCCGACCCGTGGCAAGACCCCGTCGCAGCGGCGGCACCGACAGCACGCGACGACCGGACAGACGGTCCGCGGATGGCCGATGCGTTCGTCGAGCTGTGCGACCGCGCCCTGTTCGCGGGCGATCTGCCGGAGACAGGCGGGGAACGCCCCCAGCTCGTGGTGACCGTCGACCTCGACCGGCTCCGCGCCCGACCGGTGCCGGCGAACTGCTCGACGGCACGCCGGTCGCCCCGGCCGCACTCCGCCGGATTGCCTGCGACGGCGGTGTCATCCCGGCCGTACTCGGCAGCACCGGACAGCCGCTCGACGTCGGCCGGAAGACCCGGGTCGTCCCCACCGACATCCGCCGCGCGCTCGTTCTCCGCGATCGCGGATGCGCGTTTCCCGTCTGCGACCGACCGGCGTCCTGGTGCGACGTCAGGTTGCCCCAACGCGCACCATCTCCGCCACTGGGCCGACGGTGGACCGACCTCGCTGGGCAACCTCATCAGTTGTAGAACAGCCTGCCACGGCAGCCAGCGCTCCACGCGGCCGTGGCTACTGTCGGGTGTTCCGCCCCGTTCATCTGGTCATCGGCGGTCCGGTCGAGGCTTGGAGGGCACGTGAGCAATGCGCCTTCACGTACGGTTGTGGCCGCATTAATCGCCTTCTTGGTGATGGCGCTCTCGCTTTTCGGAGCATTGGAGGCTTTTCCTCAATGGGTGCGAGGCACGGCCCAAGCCATCGGGACGCTGGCCGGCATTTATCTGGGCGCACATTTTCAGGCCCACGATAACAGGAAGGCGGCTGAAGGCGCGGCCAAGTCATCCGTAGTGAACTTGGTGGCTTTAGCGAAGGGTATCGGTGCCCTAATCCAATCGATTGCGGACACTCGGGAACGCTTGCAGTCGGAGCCACCGAGGTCGTTGGACGCCTATCAGAACGCGTTCAATGGGATGCTGACGGGTGTTGACGCACAAGGGCGGGCGATCTTAGCTCAAGCTGAGGCCGCAACGGCCGCCTGGTTGCCGTTCGTACGTGACGACGACCCGTTCATGAAGCAGTTCGGCGGAAGTTCAACTCCGAGCTCGGCAGAGACAGACGAGGGGTAGGTGGACAGACGTGGATAGGCCGATGAAGGTCGTCAAAGTGATCACAGATCGCGAGGTAGCTGTCTCTGGTGGCGCTGAGGCGGGTATCGCCATTGGTGACACCTTGCTGATACTTGGCCCTCCCATCCAGATCAAGGACCCTGACAATGACGAGATCTTGGGTGAGGTCGTAACGAACAAGGCCGTAGTCCGGGTGTATGACGTCAAGGATCGGTTCGCACTCGCCCGAACCTTTCGAACCCGTACCGTCAACCTAGGCGGAACCGGTGCGTTTAATCCCCTCGGAAAGATCTTCGAAGCCCCGAAGTACGAGACTCGTACCGAGACGCTTCGGCGGAGCAAAGAAGCGGGTGACGTGCTCTCGCCGCAGGAGTCCATCGTAGAGGTCGGCGACCCGGTCGAGAAGTTCAAGGGAGATGACGAGGACGTTCCTTCCTCAACGGTGTGGCGATAGGCCGGGCCTGGGCGTGAGGTCTTGACTTGAAGTAGCAACACAACTTGGGGGCGTCTCAGGCGGGGTCCCGGGGCGTAGGTCGCCGCGGTGTCGGGCCGGCCGGGGTCCTGTTCGTCCTAGCTGCCCCGGGTGGAGACGCCGGGCGGGCGTCGACAGGACCTCCGTCAAGAGCACTGGTCGCCCGCCCGACGCCGCCGGCCAGCCCAGAAGACGGGACTGCCGGCGCCCGCTGGACCTGCCCGCAACGCGGAGCCCAGCGGGGGTCGTTGGCCTACTCGGTGACCCTGGTGATCTTGGCGCAGGCGGCGGGGTGGCCCGGGGACCTGCGCCGCGGCGCCGCGCTGCTGTGCGCCTTCCTCTCCGACGACGACCTGGCAGTCGCCACGATCGCCACCGAGGCCACCGAAGTCGCGCGCCCCCTGGAGCTGATCCAGGCGGCCGTCAACCTCCTGCGCGACGCCCAAGACCTCTCGCCGGGCTGGTTGACCTGGTTCCGGATGGTCGCAGCCGAGCAGGCAACCCGTGAGGCCGGGGAGGACGTCGCATGATGCGAACCCTGCCTACACCAAGCCCGGGCGCGAGCTGCCCGCAGTGCGCCGGGCTGCGGATGTACGCCCTGACCTACAACCACACGGCGACGTGCACGCTCAGGGCACGCACGGACAGCCGGGGCGCTGCGGACCACGCCATGTTCGGCAGCTTCGCCGGGACCCGGACACGCGACACCACCACCACCGAGCGAGCACTACTCATCGCGGCCGGGATACCCGAGCAGGCGATCCCTGACCAGGTCGACCTCGACCGGGTCACCACGTCGGTTCTCGTGCCCCGCTGGGACGGCATCGACCTCGGCGGCATCCCGTGACCATGGGCCGCCCTGTGCGCCCCGCCACCGTTCGTCAGGGTGGACTGGCACAACTGGGCAGGCGTGCCCCGTCAGGGCCGGAGAAGGCAACCTCGAGCTTGACGGCGCCGACCGTGGCGCGTCACCCCTTGAACTTCGGCGCAGTGTCGCTGCCGCACGTGAGCGCCCGGTACTCCCGGTTGTACATCTCGGTGCTGGACACGCTCCGACCCTTGCGAGCATGTCGACGGCCGGCCGCCGAGTAGTAGCTGGCGAAGACGAGGAAGATGACGATGAAGGCGATGATCACGATGGACTCCTGAACAGTGGCAGGCGGGCGGCCGACGCGGGTAGCGCGGGCCATTGGATTGCCGCCTTCGATACCCAGGACTTTACGGATTAGCCCACGGAACCGGACAACTGCAGGGACGGGATGTGGACGAGGACATCAGAGGGATGCTGTCCAAAACCCTGGTAGGGGACCCCTCCCGGGCCGTCTATGGGGCCCCGCCCCGTTCTGGCCGTCGCGGTGCGGCCTAGTCAGAGCGGATAGTCGCGTCCGTCTCCCCATGTTGTCCGGCGCTTCACCGCCCAGCGAATGAGTAGCGGGTCGAGGAGACCAAAGATGAGAATAATGCCAAGAAGGATCAACGCCTTCTGTGTTCGGTCGGTGCTGGCCAGCGCTACAGGCGCACAAATGAGTGCCGGGCACATTATGGATCCGATGACGTAGATTCGTCGATCCTGGCGCGCAAGCGAGCCGTCCGGGTTGATGCCGGGCGAGTATGGCAACCGCCGTCGACGCTTCATGTCGGAGAGGTCCTGAATACGGACCGTCGGCACCAGCACGCGTTCGGGTGAATCGATAACAAAGATTAGCTCAAACATGTCGCCCGAGTTCATCAGAAGCGGCGACACAGCGACCAGCTTGTTGTTTACGTCCACATCTAGCACAGGATTGAGGTGCCGGGGCCGCGTTTCCCCAATAGCGACAGTTCGCACGTCCAGTCCCTTTGTCGAGATCTCTAGGCGCCGAACCCAGTCATCAATCGGGAACGCTCGATTGCCGGTGTTCGCGATCTTCAACTTTGCGACGGATGGATTCTTGAGCGGCCTTTGTCCGTCGGACACGATAAGCTGTGCCTGTACGCCGGGCACGGACCAGACGTTGCGCCAGCGGGGTACGACGTACTCAAGCCGCTTCCGGGGGAGCGCCCGCACCGCTAGCACGACGCCAATACCGGCGGGAACGCTGCCCGGAAAAAGGGCCAGCCAAGGCGTCACAGAACTCATGGCACCTTTTACCACACTCTGGAGTGGCTGATGGTAACGGACGACGCGAGGCCGGTGGAGACGGACGGTCAGGACCGCTCGGGCAACGAGGCCGCCCGCTATCGCCGCCGGCTGCGAGACACCGAGGCCGAGCGTGACGTGCTGCGGGACCAGCTCGCCGCAGCGCGCGCCCGCCTGTCCGCGATCGAGCGCAACGCCGTCCGCGAGCTGGCCGGCGGGTCCCTGACGAACCCCGACGACCTGGGCACGCTGGGCGGCCTAGACCTGGACGACCTGCCCCGTGACGAGGCGGGCGAGCTGGACACCGCCGCGGTGCAGGCAGGCATCGACGCGCTGGGGAAGGCCCGGCCCGAGCTGACCATCACCGGAGCCGCGCGGGCGACGGCACGCACCGGCCCGTCGCCAACGGGTCAGGGGACCCGGCTGCCGATCCCGACGTCGACCTCGTCGTGGTCCGACGTCCTCCGACCCGCAGGTTGAGCGAGAGCGCCGCACACTAGCGCGACGGCGGTGAGACACTTCTAGAGCAGTGATCTCACCGCTGGGCCAGGTGCCCGGGTCAGGTCGCTGACGACATGGCGGCCGGTGGCTGCCCTGCTGACCGCCGGGCGCGGACCGCGGATCCCGTAGTCCCCCTGTGCCCGGAAGGCCCACACCATGACCATGACCCGCTATTCGGCTGGCCCGCTCGTCAGCCCGGAAGATGTCGAAGCGCTGCTCGTGCGACCCGCGATCGAGATGTCCGTCTTCGGCCGCGTCTCCACCCTCGTCCTCACCACCGCACCCGCCGTCCGGTTCCCCGTCGTCCGCCAGGACCCCAGCGCGGACTGGGTCGAAGAGGGCGCGGAGATCCCGATCTCCGAGATGGACCTCGCCGAGGTCGTCGCCGCCCCCGCCAAGCTGGCCGGCCTGACCATCGCCACCTCCGAGCTGCTGGACGACTCCGTGGACGGCTCGGCCGCGACCATCCTCGGTCAGGGCCTCGCCCGCGACCTTTCCCGCAAGATCGACCAGGCCGCGTTCACCGGGATGCCCGCCCCCGCACCGGCCGGCCTGGCCACCCTGACCGGGTACGCCGCCGTCACCGCGCCCGCTGACTGGGAGAACCTCGACCCGTTCCAGGACGCGATCGGCGCGGTCGCTGCCGAGTCCGCCACCATCACCGCGTGGGTTCTCAACCCGCTCGACGTCACCGCAATGGCCAAGGTCAAGACGTCCCCGGGATCCAACGTCCCCCTGCTGTCGGCCGACCCGACCTCACCGACCGGCGACGCCATCCTCGGCATCCCCGTCTTCACCACACCCGCCCTACCCGCCGGCACCGCCTGGGGGCTCGACCGCAGCCGCACCATGCTCGTCGTCCGGCAGGAAGCCTCCATCGACGTCGACTCCTCCATCCTGTTCACCAGCGACCGCGTCGCCGTCCGCGGCAAGATGCGCGCCGCCTTCGGGTTCGTCCACCTGAGGTTGGGCGAGATCTCGCGGGCTGTCATCGGGCGCCGCCTTCGAGCGTGACGTCGAGCAGGTCCACCGGGTCGAAGGTGTAGACGCCGACACCGGGGCAGGGCAGGTCCGCCAGCGACCGCCACCACTTCCGGCTCACGATGATCGAGCGGATCTCCACCTGCTCGGCGAGGGAGGAGACCGGGTAGTCGTCGGGGTCGATGCGACCGGACGCGGCGACCACGGCCAGCCCCACGGCTGCCGTTCCCCGGACGTGGAGAGCGAGGCTGTCGTGCACGAGGTCCGCGGCGTCCCGCCACACCCGGAAGAGCGAGGAGTCGGAGACGTCGGTCACAGGCGCCAGCCGGACCTGGGACGGGCCGACGCGGACCAGCCGCACGGTCGCCCAACCGATCATCGGGTTCGACGGGTGGACGTGCACCGGCGGCACACCGTCCGGGTTCCGGATGTTGGCGAGGAACGCCTCGCCGTCGTCGGCGCGGAGGCCCTGGTGCTCCGCGTCCAGGTCAGCAGGTCCAGCACGGCGGGCCGGCCGTGTCGGGCCTCGACGATCTTCTCGGGGCGGTGGGTGATGGGGATCGTGTTCATGTTCTGGGGGTCCTTCCGATGGTGGAGTGGGTGGTCGAGGCGGATCTCATGCGGCGGCCTCGGCGGTGCGCAGATCGAGTGAGCAGCGCTCGCAGCGGGTCCGGCCGGCGCTGGTCAGCAGGAGCGGCTGCCGGCACAGGTCGCAGCGCTGAGCCGCCCGAAGGTGCGCACCTTCGTCCACGCCCAAGGTGGTCGCATCTTCGGCAGCTTCGGCAGCTTCTATCGCGGGCTTCGGCGAGGTCCCGCGGAGCGTCCACAGCCAGCCGCCGTTGAACTTGGACTTGTCCGGCTTGTCGCACAGCCGCTCGCGGGAGCGACGGATCGCAGAAGTGGAGAAGCCCGCTGCCCGGGCGGCTGCCTCGACGTCCTTGCTCGGTGCGGTCCCGCCGCGGTTGGGGTGGGACAGGTAGCTGGTGATGAACTGGTCGACGGCCGACGCCTCGGGACGGTCCTCGCCACGCTCGGGTGACGCGAGCAGGGTCTCCGCTATGTGGGAGCTGGTGCCCAGCCACTCGATGCGGGCGACGTCGGCACCGGGGACGCTGGTCAGCCGGTACCTGAGCGAGGTCGACTTCTTCGCCAGGTTGTTCTTGTTCGAGGCGAGCACCCGGATGTCCCCGGTCTCGTCATCCGGATCCTGGGCGACGAGGAGCCCGCCACGGGCAGCGCCGATGATGCCGATCGAGCCGCCGCCGCGGTACATCGCCGGGCCGCCCGTCGACTTGTTGAGGTGGCGGAGCAACAGCATCGTGCAGCCCGTCGCCTCGGCCACGGTGTTGAGCCGGTGGAGCACTGCTCGCACGTCCTGGTCGCGGTGGGCGTCCGCCTTCCCCGGCAGGTAGGCCATCAGCACGTCGACCACGAGCAGCACCGCGTGCGTGGTCTCGATGAGGGATGTGATCTCGGCGATGTCGCCCAACGTGGGCGGCCGGGTGACGACGTAGCCGGCCGGCGTGACCTGCTCCACCTCGGTCAGAACGTGCACCAGCGCGGGGTCGGCCCCGGCGGCGTCCAGGCGCGGGCGGACAGTGTCGGCCAGACCGTCCTCGGCGGACATCACGGCCACCGCCCCAATCGGACAGGGTGTGCCGTCAGGCCACGGCGTGCCGGTGGTCAGGTGGCCGCTGAAGTCCACCCACAAGCTGGACTTGCCGAGCGAGGGATCGCCCTCCATGACGATCAACTTCCCCTTCGGCAAGCGGCCCGGCCACAACCACGCCAGTCGCTCCGGGACCACGTCGGCCATGCACCCGACGCCAGGCAGCCGCGAAGATGCCGAAGATGCCGAAGATGTGGCCACCTCGGGGCTGGGCACCTTCGTCGCGCCTTCCCTGCGACGAGCCAGCTCGGCGGCGCGGGCCTGCAGCGCGGGCAACGTGGCCACCATGGCAGCGATGCTCTCCGGGGGCACCAGCCCGTCCAGCTCGTGCTCGCTGTCACACGGGTCGGTCCCAGACCCCGTGTGGGTGGAAGCCGCGTCGACGGCACCGGAGATCATCCGGTCCATCTCGGCAGCCGCCTCGTCGTCGGTGGCCCGGTTGGTGATGGCAGGCATGAAGGCGTCGGTGATCCGCTGGCAGCAGGTGACAAGGCCGGCGTGCCCGTCGGCGGCCAGGTGCGTCAGGTGCCAGATGGCGTTGGTCGCCACGTCGTGCCGGGACCCATTGCCCGCCTCGATGCTCACGATCGCCCGGTCGGCCATCACTGCCATCCGCCGGCAGGGGTGGTACGGGTTCGTGGTGGAGCGCATCCAGTCCCCCACGAAGCGCTTGGCCACCCCGGCCGATGGCTTGTCTCTCGCCAGCTCGCCGTGCGTGAAGTAGTCCTTCCACTTCTCGGGTACCCGGGGCAGCGTGGACACGTCCGGCGGGGTGTCGGACACGTCGCCGGTCGGACTCACCCAGGTGTAGACGCGGCCGGACGGGTGCACCGAGGGCGGGAGCACGGCGTAGCGGTGCCTGGCCTGGAGGACGTCGATCCCGTTGCCCAGCATGCCGGGCCACGCCAGCCCCTCATCGGTGGCGTAGCAGAGATGGCCGCTGCGGGTGTCGAGCTGGTTCGTGGACTTCCACGTCGGGGGCAGCGGGCCGAGGAGAGCTTCGAGCTCGTCGAGGGTCCTCCCGCCGTTCTTGCCGTCGTAGTCGTCGATGTCGACGAGGAGCAGGGTCTTCGGGATGTGTCCGCCGACGTTGCTCTCGGGCTGCTCCTCGGCCCAGGCGTAGCAGTCGGCGTAGCCCGGGTAGGGGGCCTTCGCGCCGGTCCACCCGGTGGGAGGCGGGTTCTTGCGGCGCGGGGGCAGGGGGAACACGGGCCAGCCCGCGTTGAACAGCTCCTCCCATGCCCGCCCGTACGGTCCGAGAGCATCGCTCTCCACCTCGATGGCCGACATCATGTCGGTGTTGGGTGAGATGCTGGTCTCGTCGGTGGGGATCGACGTCGCGGCCTCGGTGGGCACCTCGACCGAGGTCGCGGTCACGCCGCAGTCCCGGACGTCGGCCCACCCGCGAGCTGGTCGGCGATCCACGTCTGCACGTCGGACTCCCTGTACACCACCCGGCGGCCGAGCCTGCTCGATGCCGGCCCCGTACCCAGCTTTCGCCAGGCCCGCAACGTGCCGTCGGGGACCCGGGTCAGCTCCGACACCTCGGGCAGCGTCAGGAGCCTGGTCGACGAGCTGGCGGCCACGGTCGGCCCGCCCGCGTCGAAGATCTTGTCGCCCTGCATGGGGATCTCCTCATGGTGATCGTCACAGCCGCCGATCGACGGCCGTGGTTCCCACCGTCACCCCGCGTACGGGCTAATGCTGGGGATCGATGGCCCACCCCTCCGTCACCGCGGTTTGTTATCGAAATGTGACTTGGTGACCGCTGGACGCCAGCACTAGTCCGTTTCCGTGTCAGCGTTTACGTACGACATCCCACCGTGCGCGACCGCCTCCAACGTGTGAGCACTGCTCACGCCGTGCAAACGGTCATCGTTGTGGTCTCGGACACGAGGCGGTACGCCGTCCACGAGGAGGCCCACCATGGGCCAGACCGGCAGGATCACGACATCCACGAGCGACCAGCGCAGGGCCAGGCTGGACGGGGCCCTGAAGGTCAACAGGCACACGGAACCCAACATCGTGGACAGCCCGCCGAGCCCCAAGATTGACGCCGATCCGCCCCGCAGGCCGTTCGACGGTCCCCTGGCGCACGGGGACTGGCCCGCGGACCTGATCGCTGCCCGGGTGGCGAAGTCGTGCGCGGAACAGGGCGTTCCCGTCACGATCACCGACCCGCTGACGATCGCGAAGGTGGCGACCTTGCTGGGGGTGGCCCCCGTCAGGTCCCGCTAGACCTGCCAGACGGGCCGGACCCGCTCGGGGTCCAGCGTGCGCGCACCGAGGACACCAGGGCCGATGACGGCGTGGTCCAGCACGGCCTTCACGATGGCGGCCTGCCGGGTCAGGTCCAACGTGTGCCAGGTCGCGCCAAGGGCCGCGCCGTTGCCCGGGAGCCCGTGCAGCGCGTCGGTGTGAGTGGCCCTGCCGATCCGTCGCTGGCCCAGTTCGATCCGGGCCTCGATGACCTTGCGGGCGGTGATCCACTCGCGCATCGTGATCGCCTTGTCCCCGTAGGCGGACGCCAACTCCTGTAGCTGCGCCTGGTCGGCGGCGAGGTCGTCGTTGATGTGCGCCAGCGCCTCGTCCTTCGCAGCGCGACCGGTCAGCACGTCGGCCAGCTCGGGGCTGTCGAGCCGGCGCAGCACGTCAGCGACGACCAGCGACTCCACCGGCCCGGCGACCACAGTCAGCCGCCCACAGCCGCCGTGGTCCGGCCCCTTCTGGCAGACGTAACGGCGGGTGTCGCCCCGCGCCGCGGAGTAGAGCCTGCTGTCGCACTTCCCGCACCGCAGCATTCCGCTCAACAGGTACTTGCGAGGGCTGCGCTTGCCCGTCACGGCGTTCTGCTGCGTCAGCGCGAGCACCCGGCGGTGCTGGTCCTCGGTGATGATCGCGGGCCAGGCTGCGGTCGCCACCTGCACGCCCAGGTGGTCCCGCAGCCCGGCGATCCGGGCCGAGCAGAGCATCGCCCGCAGGGTCGGGGTGCGCCAGGGCTGCCCGGCGACGGTCGCGACGCCGTTATCCTGCAGCCCCGTCGCCAGCGCGCGCAGCGACTCCCCGGCCAGAAATCGCTCCACCATCTGGCGGACGACCGCGGCCTCGGACTCGCGCACGGTCACCTTGTCCGCCTGGTAGCCGAAGGGCCGCTGGGACCCGCCGTGCGGCAGACCGGCCTCGGCGTTGGCGCGCATCTTGCGCTTGACCCGCCGGGACAGCTTGCCGGACGAGTGCGCCGCGGTCGCGCCGTAGTTCCGGGTCGTGAGCAGCCCGTCCTCGGAGAGCATGTCGATCAGCGAGTCCCCGATCGCCAGCCACCTGAGGCCCGCGGCCTTGCACACGTCGAAGAACTGCTCCAGCTCCCCGGGCTGGCGGGTGAGGCGCTCCAGGCTGTAGACCATCACCGCGTCCACCGCCCCGGCACGGACGTCGCCGAGCAGCCGTTCGTACTCGGGCCGGAGCTTCCCGGAGAACGCGCTGATCGAGTTGTCCGTGTACTCGCCCGCCACGGTCCAGCCCTTGTCGGTCGCGACCTCCCGGCAGTCCTCCACCTGCCGGGCCACGCCCAGGCCCTTCTTCTCCTGGTCCGAGCTGATCCGGGCGTAGATCCCGACGCGCATCGTCTCCGTCATGAGGTCAGTCTAACGACGGGTCAGCACCCTCGTCCTGCTCTGCGGCCACCATCATCGAGACGTCCACGCCACCGCGTGGCACGGCGCCATCGCGGCGGACGGCCTCCCCCGGTGCCGACCGCCCGACGACGGCTGGTCCGACCGGGCAAACCCGGGCATCCACCGACGGGCTCCGTGAGTCCGCCGGACGCGGGTACGACGCGACGTCGATCGACGACCTGGTCGGGGCCAGCGACGCTCGATCGAGCCTGACCTGCCGGCGCGGCTCGCGAACTCGGCGGACGCTTCGGTGGGCGACCCACCCGCCGTCGCCGACGGCATCAACCGCGCTCTGGTCCGCACGTCCAGCTGAACCGGTCCGGTGGCGTGGCCCAGCCCGATCGGGTCGCTACCCGGTCAGGTCGGATTGCCGGGAGCCGCGTTGAGCTGGCCGATCCGCAGGCGGTTGCCGAATGGGTCGCGCAACCCGAAGTCGATGCCGTACGGCTGCTCGGTCGGCCCGTCGGTGATCTCCACGCCGCGCTCGACGAGCCGGCG
>JAABUT010004148.1_pt1 | contig 11749 bp, 16 predicted proteins | sample 5559281 | NCBI WGS metagenome assembly JAABUT01 (sample SAMN10711880, study PRJNA513359) | rock metagenome | isolation source: Antarctica rocks | place: Antarctica: Victoria Land, Ricker Hills nord | collected 2016-01-04
CAAGAGACAAGGCGCATCAGAACCATACCAAAGAGGGAAGTGAGGCACATGCAAATACATCTGCATGCTGCCACAAGTGATACTTTGGTGCCATTTCCACGCATCCATGAAGAGGTATGCTGTACATGCCACATGGATACACATGTAGGTGTGCAGTATGTCATGCTGCAGCATATAATGATGACTCTGTATTTGCATCCTAAGGTTCTTGAGCGCTTGGGTCAAGCTGTCCCTAGCCGGGTTTCATGTGCTGGTGGTCTCAACCTTGCTGACCCCCAAGAAGTAGTGGAAAGCATGCAAGACAAGCTCACAGAGTTAGCTTTTGGTGTTCTTCGCTGTCTTATGTTATGCCATTCAGAAGTGGTGTGATCACTGCATGTTGCAGTGCTGCACCATGTTGCTATTGCCTGTTGCCTTTGCTGCTATTGCATTATGTGGCAAAGCTGTTGCTACTGCTTCTGCTATTGCATGTTGATGCATGCCGCGGGTGTATGTGGTTGCTGTTACACTTTGCAATTGCTACATGTTGTTGCTGGGCTTGCAACGGGTAATGCCTTTGCCTTTGATTGTTGCCTTTTGAAGACTGCTAGTGTTCACAAGTGCTTTGATCTCGAGCTTGTCATCTAGATATGTTTGACACTTGCTTGCATCCAGGAATGTCAAGGGAGACTGGCGCTTCATCATCCCCAACAAAGAGGTGAAACAGCATGGTCTAGTCACTGCGGTTATGAATGCATATGAGCAAGGGCAGTACCTTCAATGGACATGGGCGTTGGATGACGGGCTTGCTGTGCTGCCTGGCACTGTGCGCAAGCTCTGGGATGTGCGTGAAGCATACAAGGCACAGGAATGGGGTTGGGAATATGCCAGGGGCTATCAAGACTACAGGAGGGGGACACTGGTGCTATGGGGATCAGAGTCGAGTACCACTTCTACACATGTCGACTGGACCATTGCACGCAACATTGCGTTTGCCACTACAGAGGTAACTACAATGGTTGTTGCCGTTGAAGCCCAACTGTCTGGTACAATATAGTCCACTACAAGATTGGACTACGAGCATTTGATGATCACATTCTGTGCAAAGGTGCAATGCAGGTTTTGTGTATATGTCCACTAGTTCAGGCCTGTGCTTTTAAATCGCACTCAAACACTCACTGAGCTGAACATTCACTGCGATACTCATTGAGAGAAGATTTCAAAACTTGCCATGTGCAATGCAGGTACCTCTGGGGACAGTTCTGTCTGTGTGGGCCTTGTATAACCCGGTTGTGATGGACAGGGTGAATGCATGGATCAAGACACACAAGCGAAAGCAAAGAGGCCTAGGAGCAAGGCTTGTGTTGAGTGAGGATGATCTCAAGCAAATGCGTGATGATTTGGGAGTGGATCAGAAGACCCAGATCAGCCATGTGCAAATCATAACTCAGGCACATGGTGAGATGATTACCGTCCCCACAGGCCATGCACATCAAGTGGTCAACAAGCAGCCATGCATCAAGCTAGCTTGGGACTACTGTATGTTGGAGAAATTGGTTGAGTACGTGGCTTGTTGGCAACACATTGGTGCTCCTATCATGGGCAACAATGGCATAGAAGACTACACAGCATTCATGGCGGTGATCTCAAGGGCTGTCTGTCATTTGAGATGTGCTCCTGGGTGTGACTGCCACAAGTTCGTAGGTTGATGCACACAACAAGTCTTTTGTCTAGTCAAGCTACCTTCGTGACTTTAGTCTAAGCAAAGCATTTGATTTGATTACATGCAGCAAAGTGTCAAAGCATCAATTCCCCAGTTTTGCTTTCATTGATGCTTTGCGCATTTGAGCAAAGCACTAGAACTGTGGACATGTAGTGTAACTCCAGTGCATATCAATCACAAGACCTGCTTGTGTCATCAAGTGCAGCAGTGATGGATGAGCTGGGCTGCACAGCATGTTGCATCATCATTGATAATATTTCGTGACCATGCACTCTCAGTCAGCAGTCACTGAATGCAGTGTGACTTGCTGCCCATCAGGTGTTTACACATACATCAGTTGAAATGGTCGTCAAGAGGCATAGCTACTTTACAAGATATCTGTGCAGACACAGATCTTGGCTACATACAACATGGCGCATAGGAGATAGCTGTGTTTTGCAATCTCGTCATGGTGTCAATTCCCAGCTGACAAACTGGTCAACCTCACAGGCACTACATGGCTAGTGTCTGCATCAGACTGGCAGTCTGATCAACAGCTGATACCTTCTTGAGCGTTTTGCGAGGTCTGCTCCTCACAGTCGTTCTCTGAGTCAGAGTCCTCACAGTCATCCTGTCAGTCCTCTGCATTGCAGAGTCTGCTACTGCAGTCTGCTGTTTCGGTTACGGTTACGGTATGGGTGTCAGCTCTGATGTACCTTAAGGGAAAAGGAGGGAAGAGCTAAGGTCGCTCGAGACCGCCAGAACATACCTGAGCCCGTGCCAAGGCGGACCTTGATGTGTCGCCCGCTCGACTTATCTAGGAGTTTCTAGACATTCCGAAGTTGTTGAAAGTACTGGATCATGCCTGTCAAGATAGTTGCATCGTTCAACTACAAGGGAGGGGTCGCAAAGACCACAAGCGTCATCAACATCGGAGCAAAACTTGCCATGGACGGCAGACGTGTTGGCCTGGTCGATATAGACACGCAGTGCAACTTATCATCCTTTTACCTGCCGGAGCCTATGCAAGCTGCAGAGAACCCTGAAGAAGATGACGACGTGGAGTTGGAACAGGAAGAGCCACAGGGCGAAGACGCAGACAGTGCTGGCATTGCGCAGGTAATGCTATGTTGTAGCATCACCTGCGCAATGCAAGGACGTTTCCTGATTCTGTCACATGGCTTTCCTGGTGCAAGCCATCACTTGTGCATTTGTTAAACTTGATCACCAAAACTTCTAAGCAGAAGCTGATCTTCTGCTCATCTGCAGGATCGCCTGCGGCCTGCAACTTTTCCCACCTCGATGGTCTCGCCAGAACTGTTGTTACAAGAACAGGCTCAGCCCAATGTTTTCACAGCATTGGAACCTTACTTTATTGGTGCTGGCCTCCCAGCCCAGCCATTTAACTTATGGTGAGTCAGCTGCTGACTTTTATATCAAGCACCTGTGACTTTTAAGATTCTTTGCAACACCGTCCTTGGTTCTCCACTTGATCATGGTGACTTCTGAAGGACCCAGTGCAACTCCTGTTGCTGTTTAGCAGATGGCATATTCTCGAGTATGGGACTGACCGCTACAGCAATTGAATTGCTTGCTTTCAGCTTTGCTTGTGCTCCAGGACATCACGACTTCCAGCATGCAAGCTGAGGGAGGCTTGTTCTTGCTGCCAGGGAGCAGCAGGCTGATTGAGTTGGAGCACACGCTCAGCACCACAAGTTTTGACCACCAGTTCAGCACTGTGTTTTGGGGGGCGTTTTGACATGTGTTGTTGCAGCTTGCCAGGAGATATCAGCTGGACTACATCCTGGTTGATTGTGCACCAAATTATGGAATGCTCAACAAGGTAGTCTGTATGCCTTATCGCTCATGAGCTGTTATCTTTTATGGTTTACAGCTGCCACAATGTCAGCCTTTCATTTGACTACACATCGCAGCAGTGTGCAACATGAAAACTGTTCAACCACACTACTGGCAACACACCAGTTATGATACGCACACAACTCAACAGTGGTTACCTTCTTGCCTACAATATGGTTTGCTTGCTGCGCAGGTCTGTGTCATGAGCTGTGACTACATATTGCCCCCGGTATTTGCTGATTACTTTTCACTCAGCTCCGTGCATGGGCTGCTACATGTGGTGCTGAAAGATTGGCTGCAATGGCACAGACTTGTCATGTCCAAGCAAACAACCCTCCGCTCACCTTTGCAACCTTACCTTTTCAAGCAAGCCACACCCAGGCTGCTTCCTTTTCTTGTCAGCAAATTCAAGCTGTGGAGGTAGGCTTGAAGCAAGCGCGTGTTGAGTTTGCTAGCCTTGATTCATGTTTTACATACGTCAGATTGTACATATGTCAGGTTGCTCATCCAAGATTATGTTTCGGAGAAATCAAGTCATCAGTGCAGACTCCAAGTGGATTATGGCTCTGCGAGCAGTCGTACAACATAATGGGGTTCCTGATGAAGTGCGTGCTATGTACCATGTCGACTCACGCCAGATGGTAGTTGCTTTTCTGAAAGACATGTGCAGTATCAATCAGCTGAGCCATGCAGCAGGTATTCCAGTAGTGTGTCTTTGCGCCAAGCATGTCTCTGAACATGCTGCAAATGGCCATGAGGCGCGACAGCGTATGGCACAGGTGCAATTTTGTCAGCGTCGATTTCAGTCACTCGGACGGTTCTTATGTTCTCTTCCAGGTGTTGATGCTGAACAGACATCTGGTTCATGTACATGATAGTCCCACAAGTGTCATGTACAGTCAACAACAATTTTCACGCTTTTGTGGCTGCTTGCAATGCCATTTCAATCTGTTGTATAGACCAAGGCACCAAAGGTGTGCAAAACCGAGCAATAGCTGCTTGACAATCCTCCATAAGCTCGTTACATGTAGCTTTCATTTGCTCTTGTTTACAAGGCCTCAATTCACCATTGGCTATACTTTCCCACTCATCCAGCCCTTCATGTCAAAGAATCCATCTCTCGGTGACACATTGTCTTCGTGTCCACCTTGCGATGCAGACCATGCTCTATACATCTTGATGCTGATCCACCAGGTTGGTAATACCAAGTGTATGTGAAATGAATGTTTCAACATTTATAAATATTTAACATTTCCAGAATTTCAGCAGATGATCAATCCCCAAGCAACTTTGAAAAAACTCAGCAATATATTTTAGACAATCAGAACTTTGTAAATAATAATTTAAATAGTTGTGTATTCCCAGATCCCATGACCTGATCACACTATTAGCTTCTACAATGCCTTACCGGGGTAAAGCAGCAACATACACACAAGTGTGGTAAGGATCAGGCCTTGGCTAGGTGTGCTTTGCGTACATATGCATGAAACATTCAAATAGCATTGTATTGTTTGCATTGTCATGTCGTGCTGTTGCTATCAATCATGACCACAAAGTTTTGTTGAGAACAACCCCCAGTCATAGCAGCTCACTATTATGCCTCTTGCCTTTATAGACTCAAGGTGTGCATGCCAATGGCAAGGATGGAAAGACACTATAGCTTGGGTGTACTGTGGGGGGACCAAGCCCAGCTGCATTCTTGCCACCAAACTGTTTTGCACGCGGTGTACTGCAAAAGAATGCCGATCATCGTCATCACTGAAGCAACAAGGGGAAACATTGGAGCATCATTGAGCAACATTGGACAACATCGCCAAAAGCTGCTGGCGGGACATTGAGACAGACCTGTATTCTACAGCTATTGCGAAAAAGGACATCATGCAAGGGAAACAAGAAGAGGGCACACCACTGGATGATGGGTTTCTGCCTTTGGAGATTCCGCAACTTGCACTGGCAGAATCAACCAGATTATGGATGTTCTGGACCTCTACAAAAAGGCAAGAAGTTGAAACAGCGCTCGCTAATGCGATTGCAGAAGGCTTGACAGGTTTGGGATGCACATGTTTGAACACGTGTTTTCAGGGCAAGCACAACACCAAGATTGCTTTTGTTCTTTTGAAACAGAGTATGGCAACATCAGCTGCACCTGAATTTTTGATATTGACATACAGTCCATCCTTGATAGGTATTTCCGACTAGTGTCAAGCGGCAGTCGCCTGGTGGAACAACAGGGCTTACTTGCAGAGGGTAAGCTGCCTCTTGAGTGACCCTGGCACACTATGGCCAAGGGCAACTCAATCGGCAGACCTACCGCAGCTGGCCCCTCAAGCTAAAAGCTTATTGCATGCAGCCGAGCTGACAGATCACAGCCAAGCTGACAAAACCGGCCCAACTACCGCAGCTGCGCGTGAGGCTTTGTGATGGCCCCTCCCACCCTTGCATGCTGCTGAAGTGGACATTTCTGCTGATTCATCACAGGATGGTTGACACACCTTGCAGAACCATGTTATTGCTCAGGCTGGGTACGCATTTGGTTGCTTGGACAGGGCGTGTCATGCTGTGAATGCAATGCACAGTAACAGCATGCACCTTGCTTTGATTGATGGCCACAAGGAATACAGCACACACCTTTGGAGGTAGTATGCTGTGACACCAGCTGATGAACTGAGCTGTCAGCAAAACATTGGTAGTCTATCATTGCGTGTGTCAAGCAAGGAAACAGAGTCTTGTCTGATTGATTCATTTCATGTCTCACCAAGTGAAGTTCTTGTGTCAGTTGGGGTTTCCTTGTGAGCACTTGCATGATGCAAAAGTGCCGCTTGATTAGGAGTAGGTTCTGAGTGCACCATAGTATTCACTGTCACCAATGTTCGAAACGAAGCTGGTTTTGCTGGACCAGTTGCTGCCGCTGCTTCTGTCACATCATTGCCAGGGTCATGTACCGCTGCAGTGTTGGCAGTCAGTCTTGCTCTTACGCCCCTGTGTCTTTGGAAGGCTTCTTAATGTTTTGGGGACTGCGTTGCGCGAGCCACAATGTACCTTGAGTTTCTGGATTTACAACACCACTGCCGGAGTCATTTGCAAAATGCTGTTGATTCTGCATTGGAGTGCATGGCGCCGGGTCTTGCAGTCCTTTACACAGTAGCAGATGTCGTTCAGACTGCTTCTTGAGGGGTGAACAGGCAAATCTGGACTGGTGCAAGCTTTGCCCCTCTGGGCTGACCGCGAGAGGGGCAAAGTGATGAGATGTCCATTGGGGCTGAGTTGCTTGGACTTCTGGTTGAAGCTTGTGTGCTGTTGCGTCATTGTGAAGCCGAGAACTACTATGCTTGACTTTCATTTGAGAAACCCGCTGCTCTAGGGATGATGCATGATTCTATTGCTATTGTTGACCGCCGTTCACACTTAATCAAGCGCTTACTCAAAGCTTCGTCACAAACAGGAGTGTCGCTAAGCCAACATACTTGCTTGACAGATAGCAACTGAAGGGCGCCCCAGCTTCCAAACAGAAACCTGCATACTCATGGTGTCATGGTATGTGGTGAGTGGACAGCTCCACAAGTGTGATGTGAGTCCTCTGCCTACCCACAGTCAGAGCTCCAAGATCAAATGCAGCTGTGCAGTGACAGTGAATGGCTGTGGTCTTAGTTGCTGACTTTGCTGCATTATGCAGATTGCAAGCACGTCTTGTTCCGAAACGTGAAAGGATGAGTATCAGCATGTGTACATTACAGTTGGACTAGAGCATGTGTATAGTTGTGGGTGGAGCACTCCTCCAGCACAAGTGTGTGACCATATGACATGCAAAACCTACCACTTTTCCAAAAGATCACTATCAAAGGCTTGCATACAACTGGTCTTACATACAACTGGTTTTACATACAACTGGTTTTACATACAACTGGTTTTACATACAACTGGTTTTACATACAACTGTTTCGGTGACACAAGCCTTTAATCAATCTCTAAATCCGTGCGTGTTGCAATGGAAGAAACGAATGTAAGGACGCTAAGCTTCCGGTCTAGAGCAATTGACATAAACCTCTCAATATCAGCCATGCATTAACACTGCAACAAGACAGCAATTGCTAGTATGCTCATTACCGTGGCTGCTACTGTTGAAAGGGTGTGCTCAACCTGGACGTTGTTTGCGCTTGTTGTTGCGCTTGGTTTTGTGCTCAGTCTTGAACTTTTTACCAGTGTTCATCTCCTCCTGCCGCATGTGGAGGCGGGTCATCATGAAATCTTGCAGTTCTTGCTCAGACACATTTGTCTTACTGCAGCACACGGCTGGCATGAGTCTTGCAAACCTGCTCTGGCATGGTATGGTATGCAGCAGCACCATCAGCAAAATAGGCATACCCTATGGCTATAAAGCCATGGTGAAGTTGCCAGCTTTCTGGGGCAAAGCAGTATCGCACTTGGGTGAAACCATGGCGTGCATATGCTGCCCTGAATGAGTGTCCAATTCTGTGCACTCCAGCTCTGAACACTAGCAATGGCAATGCAGAAAATTGCTCTGGTTTCAGCTGTGTTACGTGGTTGTTCTGATGCAGAACCACTTCCAGAGGAAGCATCTGAGCTTTCTTAGGCTCCAGTCTTCTGGCTGACACATCCATTGACTCTGTGGGCGCGGTCATCATCTGTTGAACGGCCCACTTGACGATTTTATCGAGGCTGGCTGCATACATAGTACGTTCCAATTCATAGCAGGTTTGCCACGAGTTGAGGAGGCGTAGTTTTGGGGTGTAGCTGGCTGCTGATGCTGCCTCGTAGAAAAGCTCTTTTGAGCTCCAGGCCTTCAAATAAACTGCTTCGAAGTCGTCAGGAGAAAGAGATGCACTGAATGCAAGCTCAAGATCTAGTGCCTTGAGAGCAATCGTTGTGACGTAGTTCCGCCTAAAAGGGCAGATCGCTGGCTCCAGATCCAGTGCCTGCTGTGCAGCGCACGCATCGCGAATGTGGCGCAGCACGTTCTCAAGTACAAGAGCTGACTGGTCGCTAATCATGATGGTCATGATTAGCGGCGAGGTAAACAAATAGCAAAATCTCAGGCTGCGAAAAACAACAGGCTGCGAAAAACAAAACACACACTCACGCATGCCCTTTCGAAATTCAAACACTGTTTCAATCCTTAAGTCAACCTCTGCTGACTGTGTCGCTGGAGCACACATTTGATCGGAAGCGTTTGATCAAAAACTTCCTGGTCGTCTTAAGGATGCCTGTTGCATGCCATATGTCTGTGCCAGCAAGTGTTTGTGCCAAACTGCAGCTTGTAAGCAATCCTTCTTGGACTTTCAGGCGTGTTTCACCGGCTATTCTCAGCCTGTGTTAGTTTACGACAAGACACGCAGCAAGACACCAGTCGCAGTGCTGGCGTTTCACGGTAGTCCTTCATTAATTGGCTGCAATAGCTCCCGCAGGTTGTTTGCTGTTGCATACATTCGAAATTGTTGACAGGTCTGTTGACAGGCAGCCGCAACTGCTTAATGCCCCAAAAAAAAGGACATATATGTCACCTTTGCTTGCCACACAGTTTGAAAGACACAACATTTTGTGCAACCCTGGCATGGGCCATACAATAAGTGGAGCGCTGATACCATGTACGGTTTCAAGTCTGCCGATTCTGCCTGGTTGGCTTCAAGAGAACTGCTTCAGTGCATTAACATAGCAATCAAGCAGCAATACTTGCCATCTGCAAAGTTGCTGTTGAAAAGGCTAAGGCTTGCAAAGTGAAGTTAATGCCTTAAACGTGGATGAGTGTCGTATTTGACCGCTGGAATTCCAGATGATGTCAAGTCAGATATTGGCACATGTTTGAAGCCAGCGTGTAACTCCTTGCGAAGTGCATTACCAGAGTCATTGCATCATTTCGGAAAATGTAACAAACTTGTCTGGCAACTGCTGAACAAGGTTCTACTTGTTGATCAGGGTACTATCGTTAGAAACCAGCTCGGTATGCATGCACCACAATCATCAACACTTCATTTCTGTACAGCATGCTGCTGCTGTGCATGTGCTGGTGCCTGCAGCAGGGCAACTAGCGCCAGTTGTAGCCGAACAACTTGATGAAGCCTGCAACAACCCTTGCAAGAGGATGATGACATAGTTTGCAGATGCCATGCAAGAGGATGAAACTTTTCTCACTATTGCTTGCCGAAAGTCGCTGTTGGACAACCATGAACGACATCTCACGGAACATGTGCTTCTTTCGCTGGTCTATACTGATATTAAGACCGCTTGTGTACCTTGCTGTTGGGCATTCTGCTGCTTGGGCACAGCTTGCTACCATCGGGTGTCGACAACAGTTGCTCACTTGGCTTGTTCAAGGTACTGTTGCATGGCAGAGGGATGGTCTGGGAGGGCTGCCCAAAAAAATGAAGGATGTAATGAAGTCTTATGTGGCTGAGAATGATCTCTTGCAAGAGTTTCTAGATGAAGATTGTGATGTTGGGGCAGATTATGAGGCTATGACAACACGGTTTTGTGCCTTGTTCATCAAAAAGAAAGGTGGTGTATCAGACAAAGAGCTGGTCAAGATGATGGAAGGCAGGGTTTCACTAAGAAGATAACCATAAGCTTTCCTCAAAGAGCAATGAAGTGGCAAGGTGTCCGCATTCGAGATATAGATCAGGATGTACAACAAAACGTTGAACTTCTCCAGGATGATGATGATGACTGATTGGGAACAGACAGGCCTAGAAAGCAGTTGAGTTTTTTGCTTTGTTATATAACATTGAGTGGAATGATATTGAACATACTGATGAGCACAGATAGGCAGTCTGATTCAGTCACACAAATACAACTTGTTTTGAAAATGGGAGACATAGTGCGTGGTTTATACCCATTCAATGCAACGCTTGCATTGCATCTATATAGGTGATACATGCCACAGGTGAGAGAGCAATGCTGTCAAAAAGCAATGATGTTGCAAGCAGCCAACAAGAAAATGTGCATCAAACACATGTGTTTGACAACACACAAAAGAACGATTGGCCGATGTTGAACTTCAACCTTCAAGATAGAAAAATAAATGAAAAGTGCATCAACAAGCTTGCAACGTGCTTCAGATTTACACTGGGCAGCCATGGCCAGTGTGTTGTTAAACCACATACAGCGCAATCATTGTATCAAATTTTGATCAATTACGATCCTTGCCAATGTTTACGAAAGCGTCGTTGATTGCCTGAGTCAGGAATTCCACCTATCCCTCTTGGCGTCAAGGTCAAAGTCGTTTTCCTCAACTTTCTCGTCAGTATAGAGAGCTTGTTTCATATTTCAGAGTTTACTGACGATCCTTGCCATCCTTGGCTTTGCACAAGGCAAGGATGGCAAGCATCATTACAAAAAAATGTGTCGTTTACCTAAAATTTCCTGCCACACAGGCAGGTGCGTGTTGATTCACTGCTCAGATCAATGACAGACACAGTGGATATTGGATACGTTGCAAGATAAACAAGCGCATACTGGCCCTTAATCAGGCGCAGAATGTTTCATATCAAAATTGAATATCCAACCTATTTTCTTTTCACAAAAAAGGTTGCCTGAAAACCCTCAACATGCAACAACAGAACGGTCTCAACTAGAAACATGACAGCTTGCTGAATATTCAATAATTGAATATCTGGCAAACTGTGATTCACATACAATGCTGGCAGGTGCATGATGATGCACTGCTCAAATCAAGTGGAACCACTGTGGATATTGGATATGCCGCAAGAGAAATGAAGCCAGACTGGCCCTTGATGAGGCACAACATCTTACACGTCATAATTGAACATCCAGTTAATGTTTCTCCCCCAAAAATGTTGGTTGAAAACCCTCAACTTGCAACAGCTAAATGGTCAAATCAGAATATGGCAAACAGACCCAGGTCAGACCCAGATTAGACCCGGGTCAGACCTGGAGCAGACTCAAACCTATGACAGCTAGCTTGAACGAAGATCTGCCAAGCTACCCTTATCAAGCCCTTCCATGGCAACTGACTACTGCGGGAAACACCGCTGCTCAATAATCGACTGGAATTCACGTTTGAAGAGATGCCCCACAGACAGCAAGACATGGTAGAGTTTCTCACAGAGGCAGAAGACGCCATCAGGAGCTTTCATGCCACACAGGCAGGTGCGTGTTGATTCACTGCTCACATCAATGACAGACACAGTGGATATTGGATACGTTGCAGAATAAACAAGCCCATACTGGCACTTAATC
>JAABUT010004149.1_pt1 | contig 11746 bp, 11 predicted proteins | sample 5559281 | NCBI WGS metagenome assembly JAABUT01 (sample SAMN10711880, study PRJNA513359) | rock metagenome | isolation source: Antarctica rocks | place: Antarctica: Victoria Land, Ricker Hills nord | collected 2016-01-04
GTGTTGATATGTTGTGCCACAGCACATCATGCCAATCGTGGTAAACTGGCATATATGCGCGATGCTTGCCTTCTAACTGATTGCACGCCGCACTCTCCTCAGTGAAATTGTGCTGGAGGTATGTGCCATGCTCACATTTTTGTGGTGCTGCAGTTCAATATGCCCATTGAGGTGAACTGGGATGTGATGGACACCCAGCTGCTGCAGCGCTTCTGGAGTGGGCACCCGCGTCTGCGCCACGGCACTGCCGACCTGCTGGAGCGTGTCATGGTCTTCCACAGAGGCATACACACAGTCAGTCTTCGAGAGCATTACACAAGAAATGAACACAGATTCATGCCCCCCCTCACTAACTGCATGTCTGCAAACAGCGAGCACTTTCTGAGCTGCTGAAGCAAGTGATTTGTGTTCCACAGAGGCATTTGTGCCGTGAGTCTGTGTCTGTCATAATCGTGACATGTCACAGTAAAGATTGCATGTTCTGCGCGCAAGTGAGCACTTGTGAGCTGCTGTGGCAAATGATTGTCTTCAACACAGTCGTACCAACAACAGAAGCTGTTGCAAGTCAGCATGTGCAGATGTCACAGTGAAGCACTGTTGAGCTGCTGGACAGGGTCTCATCGCCTATCACATCATGCATTTCCATGCTCAGCCTGTGCAGAACGCATCAAGCTGCCCTAAAACTATGCAGAGGGTTTGTTTGCCTGACTGCTGTGTCCAACAATTGTCTCTGCTTCTCTCTGGTGTAACAGTTGGTCAGTTCGAAGCATAGGGCTGCCGGCAAGTGTGCTGCGGCTTTGCACAACAGCAACACTGGCCGTGGTTGATGTTCAGGCACGCTCCAAGGGGCTGTATGTGGAGGACAAGATCGACCTGCTTATGGGGTACCTGGTGGTGAACCCCCTGGCCGCCCTCATTGGCACAGTCTTTGGCTGGAAAGCCAAGGAGAAGACCAAGAAGGTCGGCCCCATACCTTCTTGCTAGAATTACATGACCTGCAGAAGTGTCTTGCCTGCACTAGCAAAGCCATGACCAGCATTTCTCAGGATGCAAAGGGCATCATGCAGCAGCCCTTGTCGACTATTGTTTCTATGTTGGTGCATTCACCTGTGTTTTTGTGACTCCTCTCTTTCTCTGCTCCTTTGTTCTTGCTCCTTCTCATGTTGTTTGTTTTTCCTCTTCTTCTGCTTGTCACTACAGACAAACGTTGATTTTGGTGGGTGCAGTACTCACCTGGGACTGCGTCGATTTGTGTGTACCTCCTTTCTTCTTCTATTTCTTGTCACTGACAGGTATCTTTCTTCCATTGTGTGCAGTACTCACCTTTGACTGCAAGCAATGAGCATAGTCCGGTAGCAGATCTGAGCCGGGGCGAGGGCCAGCATGACTACGCAGCTGCCCAACGTGCGGGTCTTGAACACCCCAACGCCAAGGCAGGCGCACCATCCCCCATGTCATGTCATGTCATGTGCAACTTTCAGTACTCATGAACTTATGTCTGCTGTCTGTGTCTGCTGGTAGAGAGGCGGAGCATGCTGTCTCCACAGCAAATTAGCAGGCTGTAGGGATAGATCAAAGTTCAAAGCCTTCCAGTTGCATGCAACAAATGTCAGAACATGCTGCTCTGGTTCTATGATAAGGCAAGCCAAGGAACCACACTGCCATTTGATGCGAGCTATCAGACTGGCTCTCCAGCAGCATGCCTATTTACGGCATAGGATTTACAGTTGCCATATACATTGTTGATGCTGAATCTGATACAAAATAAGATAAACGCCGAATTCTGCTGTTCTGGTGATTGCAAGCTTTGCTGCGGCATATCATGCCCGGCAAGAGGGTAGCTACATGCCGACTATGGACAGGACTAGAGCGACACTGCATGCAAGGACAAGCTTTCAGAGCTGACTGCAGACTACTGTCTGAGATCTGCTGGAATTGTAATTGCCTAGTTGTACAGCTTGCACTGTGGTTGTCTGATGCTGCACAGGCCAGTGGTGTACCATGGACTGCATGGACACATTTGTATGTGAAGCGCTGCCGGTGTGTGTCACATATAGTCGGCTGCAGCCTTATGGCCTCTTCAGGACGGGTGTGTGTGTGTCTGTGTGTGTGTGTGTGTCCGTCATGTGGGTGATGAGGCACATTGCAAAGGTTGATGACAGATGCAGCCAGCCCATTCCACTAGCTGTTCATCACTCACAAACTTGAAACTTGGTCAGGTTGCAGACTCGTCTGGCTCTTTTGCCCAGGGTCGAGTCGCCCCTGTCAGATGCCTTTGTCAATGCATTGCAGGTGGTGAGGCGTGTCACACCTGCAAAGGCTGACAACACTTGCACGCAGCATGCTCAACCAGCAGCATGCTCAACCAGCTGTGCACACATAACACCCTTCACTAACCTGAGACCTGTTCCTGTGAACCAGAAAGTCTGGCGCTTCTGTCTATGATTGACACCATGAGACAGCGCTGTCTAAGCACTGCAGGTGGTGAGGCGGGCAACACTGCAGAGGCTGATGCCGGACACAGGCAGCACTGTTGAACACACTCACTAACACTGGGAGCCGTTCCAGCAGACCAGAAAGCCTGGCTCTTCTGCCTGCAATTGACACCTCTGCCAATGCACTGCAGGTGGTGAGGCGTGTGACGCTGCAGAGGCTGATGCCGGATGCAGGCAGCGTGTTCAGCCAGCTGTTTACCACGTTGGAAATCCAGGAGCCCTGCTTCACCGACCTGGTCATCCTGTACCGCAAGAGCAAGCAGGTCCTGGACCGGCCCAGCTCTGAGAAGGACCCCCTGCCCAAGTACAGCAAGGCAAGTGATCCTGTAGGCACAGGCTACCAATAAAGTCTGTCCTGATGTGTGGCAGCATCACGCATCTGTCAGGTGACAGTGTGTGACACGCTGCAAAAGCGAGGCAGACTATCACCTTGATGTTTATGCAGAGTAATGTGATGAGACCAGGTTGTCTCTAAGAGTGATGTTAATGTTGACTCAGCGCAAGTAGGAAGATGGTGGGGAATCGTGATTGCTTTGATTACACCCAGGACTCCAGATTCAATGACCCCACAATGACTGCAGGGTGTGGCGAGCTTGGATTGCTTTCAAGTCCTAAATTCCGACCTCGAAACCCACAATGGCTGCAGGGCTTAGCGAGCTTTGATTGCTGTCACAGCCTTGATTCTAAACTTGAAACCCACAATGGCTGCAGGGCATGGCGATTTGGATTGCTTTCGCAATCTTAATTCTAGACTCAAACCCCCACAATGGCTGCAGGGCATGGCACAGCGCAACATTGTGATCAAGTCCTTCTCTGACGTGCCTATGGCCGACGTGGAGATGATCTTCCCAGAGAAGAAGGTCTTCATCAAGCCCTTCGTGCTCATCCAGCTGGTGGTCACTGTCGTGCTGGCCATCATCACCATCGTCACCACCCTTTTACAGGTACACCGCCTGTATCTCTGATCTGTATGCATCTAAAACATCTCCACAATGTAGAAACGCGTTTTTATTGTCCCCAGGCGTCTCTGAGTTCAGATTTCCACTGTAGAATGGACGTTTTTTAAAGAAAGAAAACCGCTTTGGTACTGACAAGAGCTGTTGGTGTCTGATGCTCATGAAAAGTGATACAGGGCAAATGCTGTCAGCACAACCCACATCTCAATACCTTCGGCCAGACTTGCCCTGCACATACCTAGCTCATCATGAGCCAGGAAGCGTAAACATTGTTGTTATCGTTGTCACTATCACTAAGCTCGCATCTCACACTGTTGCTGCAGAGCAAGATCAATCTTTCGGTGCTGGCGAGTCTGACCAGCATTGTAGCGGCCCGTGCTGCTCAAGTGTGGAGCAGGGCGCAGCTGACGCGGCAGCAGATGCAGGACGCCATGACCCAGGGGCTATATGAAAAGGCTGCCGACTCCCAGGAGGGGGTGCTGCACACAGTGCTCAACCAGATGTCTGACCAGCACACCAAGGAGGTCATCTTGGCCTATGCTGTGCTCCTCATACGTGGTAAGTAAGACGACCTTCATTCTGCCACACATTTCCTGTTGGCAGTGTTGTCAAGTCCCTGAATGGTCAAGACAGACTGGCTTGTGAGGATGCGCTGTCAACTATGCTGCATGATGACTTTGAGGCAGGTGACACTGAACAAAATGATGCAAGGCGCTATCAGACTTGTTGCAAAAAACAACCACTAGGATGTTGTGTGGCAAACATTGTGCGAGCGCTTGGTGGTGCACCAGCAATCTCAAGCATGCAAGCAAACATGGCTGGTGCTCTTGAGTCCCAGGAATGCTCACATGGTCTATACACCAGCATTTGCTCAGTGACTAGTCAAGACTCTCTTGCCTGGTAGTTGCGATGATGCAGATGGCATTTGCTTTACTCACTGTGAGTACATGCATGACACTGTCAGGGAGCTGCTCGGGAATGTACATGCCTGACCATAAAGAGAACTTACTGAATGTATAAAAGAATGAAGGAAAGCAATTTTGCATGAAAGATGACTGAATGAATGAACAAATGCATGATTGATTGAGTGAACAAGACTGTCAAGTGTGTGTGTGCTGCAGGGGAGCCGGTGACTCAGGAGGCTCTGGACAAGCGGTGTGAAATCTGGCTGGACCGCGTCTTTGGCTTGAAGCTGGACTTCGCCATCGAACAGTCTGCCTGTCTGTCTGGAAGATGGTGTCATCACTCGTGACATCCAGGTGGGCCTTCCGCTGTGGTTCGCCTGTCTGTGTGATTGTGTTGCCACTGCCATATGTGGCAACATTAACACCAATACTCAGGACAACTTGCCAATCTGCCTAGAGATGTATTTACAGAGCCTGACCACTGTGTTTGCTCTGCTTCTGCCTCTCTTTCTCACTATCAGTTCCTGTGTGTCTAATGTGTAGCCTGCAGTCTACCAAGCAGTAGACACTCTCTTGGTGTGAGTGCAACACATCAGATGGCTGCACAAGGGGCAAAGCAGGGGCTCTGAGCAGCACTTGTCTGTCTATACATGTGCAGTGACCTCGTTGCAATATAATTCGAGACATATCACCACAAATCATGTTTGTTTACAAACTGAGATTTTGTCTGAGGAAGATGGATATCCTCAAAGTCACACCACAAGCTGCACACGTTTTGTTTGTCAAGACCAGATGTGCAGGCATGTCCTGATAGGGCTTGACAGCCTCAATTGCATAATCACACCTGAAGTCACATGTGCCCAAAATTGTGTCAATATTCGGGTTGAGAATGCTTGCAGTGGCCGCTTGTAGCAAATTCACAGACTGCAGCCTGAGCATTTTGGAACTTGCCAAAGCATTTCGTTTCCCTGGAAGTAAAATCACTCTGGGCATGTGTGCTTGTTCAGGGCACGTTGACGCCGCTGAACCCCACCAAGGCTCTAGCAGCCCTGAAGCACAAGTGGGAGCACCACTTTGACAAGCAGGTCAGTCAGCAGTGTCTGCATCATAATCACTTGGTGTGGCAGGAGAGTGTATGCACCTCCATGACTATATGTATATACCCTAAACCCTAAACTGTCAGCAGTCATTTGCTCATCCGCTGTAAGCCAAAAAGCATCAATGTGGCATTTGCAAAGGAGGCTTCGATGCGCTTATGTTTCATCAGGGTGCTGCTTACTTTGTGAACTGCAATGAACGTATGTCTTTTCAAAGGGACTGCAGTCCGCCATGCCAGCACAACAGCTGCAAAAACAGGTCTGTCTGTCCTAAAGCCTTTACAAGTCGTAATGAGATATCACCAGCAGCTTGACTGGTAAAGAAATGGTTAAAATGCAAAGTGACGCCAAAGGACTGAATAGCTGGACCCTGGTGCAGACGTCGGGGGGGGAGGAACCCAAGGTTCCTGGAACAGAGCCCATCTCTCAGGAGCGCCCAGTAAGCCTTACCGTCTTCACTGTGTGCACACTAGCTGCAATCACCAACTAAGGGAAATGCTCTTATTGTAGTAGTCAGTATGGGGTCTGCATGGTCCGCAATTTTAAGGCTTTTGTTGCAGTCAGCATTGGCTTGAGAGCCTTGCACAAAATTCATTCAAGTGGTCTGTCCCAACATGCACATACAACACAACGGTCTTGTGGCAAATCTGCAATGGTGACCTAACCCCGCAATCTGATTTGGTTGCTGCTGAGCAGAATGTGCATTAAAGGAAGATTACCTCCAGCATTACTTCTTATTGCTGCAGTATGACATGAGCATCACTACAGAGACAAACCACCCCCAGCCCCAGGCCCAGCCCATCCCCCCAGCAGCCCCTGCCTATCCCACCACAGTCACTCAGAGGCGCCCCAATGACTATGAGCAGGGCTCAGGACAGCTGACTGGCGCCGGGGCAGGGCAGTATGCAGGCTCAGGGCAGTACACAGGTGCAGGGCAGAGCTTGGGCTCAGGACAGTTCCATGGTATAGTCATAGCTCTATGCACAGTTGTGAGCAGTGCATGGTCCGTGTCTGTGGGTTGTCATTCCAGTCTGAGCTGTGCTTGCGCTTACCCTTCAGCAACGCTGCACCTCTATAGTCCTGTAGGAAGTTTGTTCACTGGGTGGAAGGATAGCTCTGATATGGGACGGCTGTGCAGGGCAATCTGGTGGCACAGGGCAGTACACAGGGGCAGGGCAGAGCCGGGGTTCAGGAGGCAATGGGTCAGGGCAGAACGCTGGGGCAGGGCAGTTTGCTGGAACAGGGGCAGTTAATGGGGGCTCAGGACCAGTCAGCAATGTAGCAGAGCACGGCTACTCCAGCTCCCCTCGCTTCAGCAGCACTCCTGTAGACTGGGGCTCCTCCGCTGCACCAACAACAGCTGCCACAGGCACTTCATACACTGGCGCAAGCCCAGGTACCATGCTGGAGTTGCACTGGTTGAATTAGTTTACAGGCCATGTATACGATGCATTGTACCTGTAGCATGCCTGTTGTGCTGGTCCATTTGTGGCAAGCAGAGATTAAGCTGCTGGAGAGTGGACACGGCCTTGAGTAGAGCTGACCGCACAGAGTGCGCAACAAATATGTAGCATTATTGCTGTGATACACGTTTATGTACCCTGACCTGAAGTGGTGCAGAGTTGCCTTGAGCATGGAAAATGCATATGCTATGTGCTCTGTGAACACCAAGTCAGTTTTGCTTTGCAGCAGTATACCCGGCTTGTATGGACACGCTAGCTCACCGTCGCAGTAGTGTGTAACGTTTTACATATGCATCAACTATTGTGTCAAATGCAGGACCTGCATCTCAGGAACCACGTTTAGGCCAAAACAGCTCAGATGTTGAATATGAGGCTGGAACCACGACAGACGGACCACGGCATCCACATCTGGACAAAATGCTTCACCCTGTCACTCAGCTGCTGCACAAGTCTGGCTGAGAGAGCATTGCATGCTATCATAAGTGACCCAAAATCAGCGTCTCGATTTGTGTATCACCATATGAGCATGTACAGTGGCGTGGAGGTCACAGTGTGTCATGGGTTTTGCTGAAAGACTGCTGACTGCTACAGACTGCTGACTGCTCTGCACAGCTGTCACGAAACACAACAGTTATTCGACACATGCTGTCCAATATTCCTCATCACAGTAATCATTTTGCTGTCAATTTTGCCCGGGGGGCTTACAATTGCATGAAGCTGTACAAAACTCGGCAAAATGTGCGTGAACTCACAGTCATGGAGTCAACTGGCAAACACTCCTGCGTTCGTTTTGCGCTTGGCACCGGCTTTGCTCCAAGTCGGAGCCTCCCAAAACCATAGCCTGCTCAACAAGCAAACTTTTTGGCTTTTGTGTGCAAATGCTCTCGCTGCAGGTCTTCTCTGGACACTTTGGATGCTGAAAAGCTCTCCAGACCCTGCTGCAGGTCAAACCCAAGTCCGAACCAACTATTTGCTCTGAACGCTGCAGACGTTGTCACACGTGCGCGTATGACATACAAGGCCTGCCAGGCTGCACCGCCAGCTGCATCGCGCTTTGATCGCATTGGGACTTGTTTGCTGAACAGGCACCGGCTTTACAATAGAACTTCGGTCACTCCTGCAGTTGCAAGATAGGTCTTGCGCCCTTGGGACGCCTTGTAGACGCAAGTGAGCTGTGGCTTGCACGGGGACTGCAATTCGTATTTAGCACCTTACTGTCTGTATTGTGGAACTCAATAAACACGCTGGCTTGATCAACAGAGGGCAGCAGAAAGGTTGAGCTGCTAAAGCTCGGAACTTGCCGCTTAAGAAGAGCCTACCTGTTTCAGGCAGGTTCATCAATTGCAGCATACCTTCGGCAGGTAGCCATGGCGGCTTAAGAAGCGATCGCAACAGCTGGTGCAGTTTCAGGGAAGAGTGACTCCAAGCAATATAAGCTGGAAATCAAGAGAATGATTGCTGGGCACCTCTTCTGGCATCTTCCATCCAACAAGACATTGGCGAGAATTCCTGTGACAGGCAATAAAGCATCATCTTGACACCACATGCAGCTGATGTTATATGGGAACACAATCTCTGGAAATGTCTTGCCATCAGTACAGGGCCGCCAAAGCATGATGTCAGCAGTACAGAGGGACTGCATTCTGTCATCCATTGACAGGGCCCTGACTCTTGGTCAGGGCCCCCAGCAACACCCCTTTTGTGTTACATGATGTTCATAAAACCCAATCTGTGTGCGGAGACAATCTCAAACCTGATTTTGTGATGACTTTGCGCCACACACCAATTGTTCCCCTCACAACAGGGTTTGCCTTGGACCTAAAGCAGCAAGATGGCATGTATGACAGCAGCGAGAAAGTTGGCAAGGCCATCATATATGGCAGGATGTGCTTGCAACAGCTGCCACAGTCATTGTGCAAAGTCTGAGTGGGACTGACAGACCTGCGTACCATCACTCACCTACATGTCACCCTTAGCCATAAATTCAGCTGATGCTGAACCAGCCATCTCTGTAGAAGCGTGTCCTGTACATGTGCTTCCAGATGTCAAAGGTGTTTTACTGCAGCTTCTCAGCAGCCACCCCAGTGATCTACATGTAGACATTCCCAACCTGAATTCTACAGTTGACATCACACATTTCCTTGGACACGGTGCAACAAACAACGTTTACAAAGCACTCAAGGATGGACAGCAGGTTATAGGTTGTCAATTTGGACTGATGCTGGGGGCTTAGCATGTTAACTTGTTCTGCGTTTGACAGGTAGTGGCAAAGCATCGAGTCAGCAGACCATTAGGGTTTGAGTTGGGGTTCTCAGCAAACTGCAGGGGGTGGCAGGAGTGTCAATCCCGACACATCCAAGCCAAATGAGTGGCAGCATCTTGACTATGCCTGTCATGGAAACGCTGACCTGAAACACCATTCAACTCCAACATCTTCATTGCACCTTTCACATGCTAAAAGCAACCTTGCAGGTGAGTACACACCTCTGCTTTGTATGCTAGGCTACACTACACTGTCCTATGCTATGCTGGTTTGCAAGTATATGGTATTTAGGTGCACATGTCTGAATCATGTTGTGCCCTGTCAAATTTTGGGGTCTAAATGGTGGCATTACCTTGCAGAAGGCTCATGTTCAGGGCTTCTTGAACAGAGATGTGAAGCCTGGCAAATCTATGGTGTGCGCAGCTGACAAGTGTTGCCAATCCGACTTTCATGGCTTTCAGCACGGAACATGACTCATCCTGATCCGAAGTCGGCCAAGGCTCGCTGTTGTGCATTCAGGCACCCAGTGGCATCGTGCTTGACGGCAAGCACACGATAGACATGCAAACTTTAGCTTTCTAAATCTGAGCAGCAGCTATACCCTTGTCCTGAGCCTCACAGTCAACTAATATACAAACATACATGCATATGACCGCTGCAGCACATTGAGGTTGTAGAGAGAAAGGTAGCACCAACAAAAATTGAGAAGCAGATGGAGTTTTGTACAACGTCAGTGAATGGGCACGGGCCTGCCAGCCGCACTGCTTTTCAAGCTACACCATTCTTGCTGGTCAAAGCTGTGCAGGCAAGGCTGCAACTTCAGAAAGCCATTTGCACATCATTTTGTACGACAAGCGTCCAGCGCACACCAGGTACAGCTGATCCCTCCTCATGTAGCCTGCAAGGCACATCAGTAGCATTTCAGTTTGACAGAGCAGCACGGTCTCTTGGCCAAGGTGTTGAGTGATAAGCAGGCACACTCTCGGCTGAGGCTGCCACACATTGTCAGGCAATAGCAAGACGACATGTTGTCTGTCCCATACAAGCTGCCACCTTTGTAGAACTTGTATCATGCGAAAGAGCACCTGCCAGCAGACGAGACATGCCAAAAGTTGCTGTAAAGAAAGTCCATGACAAATGAAAGGCAGTCCAACGTGATTACTGACCTGAAAGGGTGCCTGAGGGGATGATCTATCAAGGCAGAAAGCTGCCAGTCCAAAGCTTGACAGGACAGCAATGAAAGCTGTAAAAGGCAGGACTCTCTGGAACGACAATCATGTTTGAGAGATCTCATCGTCAAGGATGTGCCTTTATTCAGCAAGGCAATTTGAAAGTCAGAGCCTGATCAGTTGTCACATCCTCCCAAGCCAACCTGCACAGACAGACATGCTGCTGTTGACAGCGAACAATAGCCAGGGTGTTAGTAGTACTTGGTGCCCGCCAGCATCAAGAGCAGTGCCAGGGTTGAGGTACAGGACAGAGTCTGACAGGATGCTGGCACTGCAATGTTCTTGACTTGCTCAAAACTACTACGTATACAGCAGCAGCCTGAGTTAAAGTGATAGACTTTCAATGCAATAGAGCAAGCTATGCACAGAGCAAGCACAAATCGGCATTTGCAGCTGTCATATGGCACTGAGTCAGCAGCATAGACCAGAGAAGACAATCTGCTGATGGACCCACATGTGCACTGTAGCATGCAAACCTCTACATGCAATAAGCGGCTGTCAATTTTGAGAACTATGGCTGCTGTGGCTGGCACTGGCTGACCTGAGGGGACCTCCAGCAATCAGAGCTGCTGCTGCTCAGGTGGAGGGGCTTGCATTCAGGGGGGGACCTCAGAAATGGGGGTTGGAATGGCCGCCCTGGGGGCTGCCCTGCATGACACGAGACCGTTTACCATGCCTAGTACGATCATAGCTTGCGTGTTTGAGCTAAAAAGTCCAATCGTTATAAAAATCATATGTGCTACAGAGGAACGAGCTAATTTTTTTTCAGATCCACTTGGCGTAACGTAGTTAAAGAAGTGTAAATTATAGCTATCACACTCACTGTATAAATGATGGAGTAAAATATATACAAGCATATGGAAAAAGAGGTAAAGAAAGTCTTAAAAATCCATAAGTACCTAATTTCAATATAATTCCAGCTAAAATAACAGAACCAGCTGTAGGTGCTTCTACGTGAGCTTCAGGTAACAAAATATGAACAGGTACTGAATGACGAAGTTGAAGTCATTGCACATTACAAATGGGTTATAAGATCAATGAGATGATTATTGCCAAGCAAAATTTAGCATTTGGCAAAGCTGTGAATTGTATTTGTTGAAACAAAACTTCGGGCACTGCATTAGGGGAGAAAGCAATAGTAGTAGTGCACAAATACAGATAGTGTCGCAAAAGGGGCAGCATGATGGCTGAAGAGCAGCAGCACCTTGCAACTGATAACTTATAACCATGCAAAGCAGTATGCATGGCATACCTGTGCACTTCACAGGCGCCTCACGGCAAATAAACATTTCAAGCGGGCTTGTGGCCACATGGGTGACTACATAGCAAAAAGCTGCT
>JAABUT010004151.1_pt1 | contig 11743 bp, 12 predicted proteins | sample 5559281 | NCBI WGS metagenome assembly JAABUT01 (sample SAMN10711880, study PRJNA513359) | rock metagenome | isolation source: Antarctica rocks | place: Antarctica: Victoria Land, Ricker Hills nord | collected 2016-01-04
GACGCCATCCTGGCGACCAAGCGGCCGGTGCAGGACGTCGCCGGCGAGATGATGCTGGTCGCGCGCTTTGGCATCGCCACCTGGGGCCATTGGCTGGGCGAGCTGCTGCCCAAAATGGTGGTGGTCGAAGATCGCTTTCCTGGCCGCTTCACCTATGTCCTACCGACGCATGTGGTGCATTGGCAGCGCACCCATCCAACCTACCAGCGCATCCACGAGTCGCTGCTGGCATACGGCATCACCGACGATCGCATTCTGAACATGGAACCTGGCAACGACTACCGGTTCGCAGCCCTGCACGCCCTGACGCCGATCTGGCAGGATGGCGTAATCCACCCGCAGGCGGCCGAGCTGATGCGGTGCCGCATCATGCACATTCCGCAATCCGAACCCTCGCGGCGTGTGGCGCTGCTCCGTACCGATGCACTCGGTCGCAACATCGACAACATCGACGAACTCGCCCCGCTGTTGGAGGAACACGGTTTTCGCTTCCTGGAAACGTCGCGCATGCCGTTCGTCGCCCAGGCGGCAACCTTCCGCGACGCCACCGCGATCGCCGCAGTGCTCGGCTCGGCCATGACCGGGTTGATCTACTCGCCGCCTGGCGTGAAGGTGCTGAGCATGGCGCCGGATGACTTCGGCGATCGTTTTTTCTATGGCCTGACCCAGGAGCGCCGCGGCATGTTCATCGACCTGCGCGGCGAGATCGGCACGCCGCATCAAAGCCGGGCACGCCACTCCAGCTTCCATGTGCGACCTGCTATTCTGCAGGCCGGGCTGGACGTGCTGTTTCCCTCGAAGGCGATCCCAAACCTGACCTGATGGGGATGCGTTGAAGTTTCTGCAGCGGGTACGACGCTCAGCGCCGACCCTGGGCGAAGCCAGTCAGGCTATCACATTGTGACAAAGGGGAAAATTGATGCCCAGGCTGTAGATCGGCGTGGAAGATTGACCCCCTGAGGGGGTAATCGGCGTCCAAAATTGACCCCTGATTTGTGGCAACACGCCACCCAGCATTTTGGGTGTGGGGGGAGATGCTGGTTGTGGAGACGATTGCTCGGATCAGGCGGGCGCACTTTGTTCAAGGCAAGACGATCAAGGCGATTTCCCGGGAGCTTGGGATTGCGCGCAACACCATTCGCCGGATTTTGCGCTCGGGTGGGACAAGCTTTGCCTACCAACGTGACGTGCAGCCGCGGCCGAAGCTGGGTGAGTGGACGGAGGAGCTCGATCGCCGTCTGATCGCCAATGACCAGTTGTCGCGGCGTGAGCGGCTGGGCCTAATCCGGGTCTTCGAGGATCTCCGTGGCGCCGGCTACCAAGGCGGCTACGACGCAGTGCGTCGTTACGACCAGGCGCGCCGGCGCAAGCAGGGCAAGGGTTCGAGCGACGCCTTTGTGCCGCTCACCTTCGCGCCGGGCGAGGCGTATCAGTTTGACTGGTCGCACGAGATCGTTGTGCTGCGCGGCGTCACCACATCCATCAAAGTGGCGCAGGTGCGGCTGTGCCACAGCCGGATGCTGTTCGTGCGGGCGTATCCGCGCGAGACGCAGGAGATGGTGTTCGACGCGCACGATCGTGCGTTCGCGTTCTTTCGCGGCACGTGCGAGCGCGGCATCTACGACAATATGCGCACAGCGGTGGACGTGGTGTTCGTTGGTCGCGAGCGGGTGTTCAACCGCCGCTTCCTGCAGATGTGCAGCCACTACCTGGTCGAGCCGACCGCGTGCACCCCAGCGTCGGGCTGGGAGAAGGGGCAGGTTGAGAACCAGGTCAACATGGTACGCGAGCGGTTCTTCAAGCCGCGGCTGCGGTTTGCCTGCTTTGCCGAGATGAATGCCTGGCTGCTGGAACGGTGCGTCACCTACGCCAAAGGACATCCGCATCCGGAGCGCGGCGACAGCACGGTGTGGGAGATGTTCGAGGCCGAGCGGCCGAGCCTTGTGCCGTATGCCGGCCCGTTTGACGGCTTTCATGCCAAGGCGGCGTCGGTGTCCAAGACCTGCCTCGTGCAGTTCGACAAGAACAAGTATTCCGTGATGTCCCAGGCGGTCGGGCGCCCGGTTGAGGTGCACGCCTACGCCGAGCGGATCAGGGTGCGTCAGGATGGGGCGATCATCGCCGACCACGAGCGGTGTTTCGGTCGCGATCAGACCCTCTACGACCCATGGCACTACGTCCCTGTGCTGGCGCGCAAGCCTGGTGCGATGCGCAACGGGGCGCCGTTCAAGGACTGGGTGGTGCCCGGTGCGCTGGGCCGGGTGCGCCAGAAGCTGAGGTCTGTCCCAGACGGCGACCGACAGATGGTCAAAATCCTGTCTGCTGTGCTGAGCGATGGCATTGCGGCGGTGGAAGCGGCTTGCATGGAAGCGCTCGAGGCGGGGCTGTGCAGCAGCGACGTCGTGCTCAACGCCCTGTCGCGCCAGCGCCAGCCCGCGGCTCTGCCGCCAATCCCTGTGCCAGCCGCGCTGATCCTGCACCAGCAACCGGTTGCGGACTGCGCCCGCTACGACACCCTGAGGAGGCTGAACCATGGAACGCCATAAGATCCTGGAGATGATGGTCGAGCTCAAGCTGCTCGGCATGCGCCTGGCGTTTGACGAGGTGCTGGCCAACGGGATCAAGCGCCAGCACGCCGCTCAGCAGATCATCGGCGACCTGCTGGCAGCCGAGATCGCGGAGAAGCAGGCGCGATCCATTCGCTACCAGATCGGTGCCGCCAAGCTGCCCCTGGCCAAGGAGCTTGCCGACTTCGACTTCACCGGCAGCCCAATCAACGAGGGCCTGGTGCGCGAGTTGGCGATCGGCACCTTTCTCAGCCAGCAACGCAACACAGTGCTGGTTGGTGGCACGGGCACCGGCAAAAGCCATCTTGCCGTTGCCATCGCGCGCAATTGCATCCGCGCCGGTGCCCGCTGCCGGTTCTACACCGTGGTGGATCTGGTCAACCGGCTGGAGGCAGAAAGCAAGGCCGGGCGGGCAGGCAAGATTGCCGACACGCTGACCCGGCTTGATCTCGTCGTGCTGGATGAACTGGGCTACCTGCCCTTTGCCCAGTCCGGCGGCCAGCTGCTGTTCCACCTGATCAGCCGGCTTTACGAGCGCACCTCCGTGGTGCTCACCACCAGAGGGCATAGCGTCGGTTGTAATTTAAACAACGCTAAGCCGGAACGGACGTGAGCGCCATTGATACTGTTGGCTTGTCCAGCAATCGTCCGTTCTCTGGACTCCTGCTGGACCACACCGCAAAAGCATCCAGACCCGTCCACAGAATACGTCCCGCGATCGTTGTCCGTCCCAGAATGGCCTACCACATTTCAGAGACGCTCTGCGTTCCCAGCTTGTTCACCCATAGCGTTGTCTGCGTGACAGCCGACGCTATGCCCTCCACCTGCTGAAAGAATGGCTCTGACAGCTTCACGGTGGATTGCCATAGAGCCGCCTGAGACGGACGCTGCGGGTCCCACCACAGGGTGTAATCGTCAGCCACCACGACGTTGCGCCCGCGCCGGCCCTTTGGGCCCTCTGCGGCACCCAGCTCAACAGTGGCGGAAATCATCGAACTGAACAGCCGGAGCATTTGATCTTTGAGCCGGGGCACGGTTCCCCATCGGCTGCCAGTCGCAAGCAACCCCAACTCCGCCATGAAGGCGGACAGCGAGGGGCCAAGCACCAGTTCCCGCGACTTGGTACGTACGGCCTCCGTGGTCAGCCAGGTGAGCAGCAGCCGGGGATAGCTCCCATACGGAAGCCCGATCTCTGAGGGGACCAGGATGCTGACGGTAAGATGCCCATTAGAGTGGGTGAATTCATTCCCCTCCTGGGCGCTGTGCGGAAGCGTGGCTTGCACCAGCACGCGGGCCATGAAGCCAAGGGCATCTGCTTCCCTGGCGCTCTCGGCCTCGATGACCTGCGCATCCTCAAGAAGCCGATCAACACTGCGACGGCGAGGAACGACAGCGCCGCTCCGGTCGGCAGCGTCGGTCACACGCCGCCCTCTACGACACGGTAAATGGCGAGATTGATCAACGCCGCGCGGCTCTGGCCCATTCTCTCGGCCATTTCATCGACCTTCGCCAACAAGTCGGGGGCAATGGTCAGCGTGATCTGCTGCTTCGTGCCTTTCCGCACCCCTGCCGGCTTCGCATCCGGCGCGCCGGATATAAAGCTCTCAGTCGTCTTGGGTTTCACTGCTCTAGTGATCGCCATTTCATATCATCCTGATACGGTTTGAATGGTAATTCACTTTGTAAAGACAATCTTCATGAGGGTTGCTAGTTCATCGCAGGCTTTGCTGTCCCGAGGGTGGTACTCCTCAACCGACAAGCCCTGTCCAACGGCATTGGCGAACGCTTTTCTTCGTCGGATCGGAGCGTCTAAGTGTGTGAGTTGGGGATGATCAGCCAGGGCAGCCGCCGCGTCTGCGTTGTCAGCGGAGGCGGTCCCCGGATCGGCACAATTCAGGATCGCATAAGCCTCCAAGCCATCCCGAAGTGACATCGCTTCCTCGACAAGAGAGGCGATATCCGCAAGCGCCCATACGTCAACCGAACGGGGCTGAAACGGAACCAGCAGAACGTCAGACAAGACCAACGCCGCCCGAAGGGCCGTCGAATCCCGGCCACCCGCATCTATGATTATATCGTCGAACTTACGCCCTTGCTGCTGGACCTGAGCGCGGAGAACGGGGCCGTCAGGGTACTGCGAACAAGCCAGACCGGGCTTCCGGTCCGCTTCTGCTCGAATGGCAACGGCGGTTTGAGAGGTGCCCTGCCGATCGCCATCGATGAGCCAAACGTCACGGCCGGCTAGCGCGCGAGCAAGGGCGATCTGCACCGCAAGGGTCGTCTTACCCACGCCTCCCTTGGTGTTCCCGATCGTTACTATCACCTTACATGGTCTTTCATATTAACCTGATTGTATCCTGAGTGTGTGGACACATCGGGTCAATGCAATTCGACGATGCTACCCCGATTCTCTCTTTTTAGCAGCCGTTGCACCTGGGCTGGCGACCAATCCAGCTTGCCCGCCGGAGTGAGCACGCCCTGCGCGTGCAGTTCCGCCGCAATAGCGCGAAGGCTGCTCGCGCCTTCCGCCTGCACTTGGCGCACTATGGCCGCATCAAGCAGCCGGTGCGTATCGAAACCGGCCGCAGCAGCGTCTCCTGTAGCGTATTGGACTGGATTGGTCATTTCGAAGCTGCCTCAACCGCTGGCGCGAAAACCCGAGCCCAGTCAGCAAGAAGAGGCGCGCAGGTGAGTTGGTACAGCAGCCAGCAGGCATAGACCGCGTCGGTGCTGAAGCAGCCGCCGGCACCGAGTAGGCCGTGGGCGAGAGAGTGGCGTAACGCCGAACCTGGACGGTTATGGAACAACAAGTCGAGTTCAAGCATCACCTCGGCCGGGATGCATTCTTCGAGCTGCGGGCGGAGGCGGCCCAGCAGCGCTGGCAGGCCAACATCCTCCTCGGTCATGTCGTCAAATTCGATAGTCGGATCGTGGCCAGCCAGCCGGAGAACATAGCGGAGGGACGGCTCCAATTGGGGCACCAGCAAGTGAACGGCCGAGCGGTAATCGCCCTGGAGCAGACGGGTAAAGCCAAGGCTCATCAATCCCGCTTGGTCTTCGCGCACGAACGGTGAGTGCAGCACGATCGGAAGCAGGTGGTGTTCGCCGATGGCGAAGCGTCCGGCAATCGACAGTCGGGCGGGCTCGAACCGTCCGACAACAATGATGTGTCGGCGGATATCTTCATGTTTGTTGATGGTTGCCTTGAACCACTCTTCGCCGGGTTCCTCTACAGTGGGCGCGGCGTCCACCTGCACCGCGCTCTTCCCGTCCGCGTCCAGGTAGCTGCTTCCCATCATGGTCGAGAGCGGAGAGCTTTCGCGGCTCTCCAAAGCTTGGCGCCGCAGCTCTTCGATGGGCCGTGACCGCGACAGGCAGGCCAGCTCGCGCAGGGCGGTCGGGAGGTCCATGGCGTCAAAGTCCCGCAGCACCGCGTCGCGTTCATCGCCTATGTCGAGCGGGATCGAGAACTGTCCCATCTGACCCAGCGAGTCTTCCTGCAGGTCACGCAATTCGCGGCGTAGCTCGCGCCGCCGCGCGTCGGTGCCTTTGACATGGCGAAGTGCAAATAAAGCAGTCTGAACCCAATGCGCCTCCGCTCCGGGTCCCGACACCTGACCGCGCATAGCCAGGATGTGCTCGACGGCCTTGAGCTGACAGCGCCGCTTGCTGTCGGCATCGCCTCTTTGGTCGTGCAACTGAGCGGCCAAGTCGAGTGCCGCCCTTGCCGCGAGGGCGTAACCGTCGGGTTTCATTCGATCGGCAACGGTCTCAGCATCGGTGGCGACCGCGGCCGGGTCCAGCAGGTCGTAGCCAATGCCGAGTTTGGCGGCTTTGACGAAGATGCCAATTTCGCAGCGATCGCGCGCGAGTGCATATACTGTTTTAAGAGTGGCCACGGTCCGCTCGGGTTGTACACGCTTGTGTCGTGTCACGAAGCCGATCACCAGCGCTCGCTCGACGTATTGAAGAGCCTCGGTAGACGCTAGGCCCGGCGCATTGAAGGACGGCACACTACGGCCGGCTACAAGCTGCTCGGCGCACTCGCAGTAGGAGTCGATGGCCAGTGTGGCAGACCCACCGAGCTTGCGGTCGTTAGACCAGGCAAGGTCGGCAAGACGGGCGCGGAGGCCGGGATGGGTGAGCGACGGCGCCAACTGCGCTAAGGTCTGGCTTTGCTCGCGTCGGAAATCGTCTGGAACAGGCACCCGCTGCGTCGGCGTGCTTAGCCACGGACCCCACTCTGCTCCCCTATCTGATGGTCGCAGCACGATGCTGGTAGCCCCGGCCAACAACTGCATTACACGCGTGTGGTCAGATTGACCCTGAGCTCGTGCAGCCGCAAAGGCCCATTCAAAGACGGCGGACACGCTCCGACAATCGACCGTTCCGAGGCTCGCCGTTAGGGCGTTGATGGCCATCGCGTCGAAGTGATCGAAGGGCACAGTTTGTGGTGGCCATGCCTTTGCAGGCGTCCCAGTTCTCTCCTCGTCGGACATACCTAATAGGCCACCTTGAACGTGGGGCTATCCTCTGGCCGCGTCCGCCGGTGGTCGTAGATGCGCGTCGTCGCGATGTTGGCGTGCCCGAGCCATTCCTGCACCTTGGCGATATCAGCCTGATGGTCGAGCGCGTTGGTTGCGGCGGTCGCCCGCAGCGCGTGGGCACCGATCTCGAACCCGAGCCGCGCGGAGTAAATCCGCACCAACTTGTAGACGCCGTCCGCGGTAATCGCGCGCTCAAGCCGGCCGGTGCGGTTGTTTCGAACCGGCCGGAACAGCGCACCTGCCACATCCTCCGCATGTCCGGTTGCCTCCAGGTAGTCATGGATCAGCGTCTGCGTGCCCGGGTGCAGAGGCACATAGCGCGTCTTGCCGCCTTTGCCGGAGATTTTCAGGTGCGGCACGCCCTTTCGGGCGTGCTGAGCGTCGCGGACCCGCAGCTTGCACAGCTCCTCGCGCCGCAGCGCGTGGAACAGCAGCGTCGACAGGATGGCGCGGTCGCGCTTGCTCTTAATGGTGTCCGTGTCGGGCGCGGCCAGCAGCTCGCGCGCCTGGTGGTCGCCAAGCGCGGGCGTTTTGCCTTCGCCGCTCTCCGTCTTTGGCCGCTCCACGCCTTTGACCGGATTATGGGTGACGGCGTTGCGGTCGCAGAGGTGCTCGAACAGCGAGGCGAGCGACGCTAGCCGATGCCGGATCGTCGGTCCGCCCAGACCGCGCCGCGCCAGCTCGTCGCGCCAGGCGATGATGTGCGCGCGGGTGACGCTGCGGAACTCCTCCGGCCGCGCGATGCCGGTGAAGCGGGTGAAGTCGCGCACCGCGTTCTCATAGGCGCGCCTGGTGCTCGGGTTGCTGAGATTGGCGAACCACTCGACCTCGGGCGGCACCACCGCGAGACGTTGGAACTCGGGAGCAGTCAGCAGCCGGGAGGCACGGGAGGGGGCGATTTCAGTCGGAAGCGTCATCTTCTGTCCGTTCCAGGACGCATGGCCACGTAAGCGACCCGTCGTCCGGGCATGAAGCCCAACCCTTCGTAGAAGGCGTGGACGCGAGGGTCTGCTCGTCCGCTCTGCATCAGCACGTGATAGCAATCCGCCTCCCACGCATGTGCCAACGCGGCTTGCACCACCGCCTTGCCGTGCCCGCGCCCCTGTAATTCAGGATGGGTCACAACGTTTTCGAGAAAGGCATGGCGTCGTCCACCGCGTAGCAGGTTTGGTGCGGTGACGAGCATGCAAGTCGCGGCGATACGGTCACGCTCGTCGGAGATAAAAACGCTGACGCCCGGCTGGGTCAGAGTCTCCTGCCAGATGGCCTCGGCGCGCTCGCGCGGCTGCGCGGCTGCGCGGCAGCACTAACCTCCGACACATCGAACAGCGCGAGGAGTGCGGGCAAATCGGAAGGAAGGGCGAGCCTGGCCATGAGCCATTTTACTCTTGATAAAATCTGTTATCAATAGTAAAAGCTGAGCCCGGGTGGCGGCAAAAATGGGGGCGCTCGACCCACGAAGTTCGTTTGGTCTACCCTCGTAGCCCAACTTGGGCTGAACTACGAAAAGGCTGACACGTGGCAGACAGGATCGTCGAACTTCCCGGGCAGCCACAAGTCTTTGCGCTTATGAACAGTCGTCAAATGCTGCGCAAGCTGGAATGGGAGTTGAACGAGCTTCGGACCGATCTGGGCTACCCCAGCGGCCACCAACTTGCGTACAGAGCGCTCAACTGCGCTGTAACGACATGGCAATTGGTGGATTGGGTATGGGCAGATATGACGAACGAACAGCGATGCGACTTCGGCAATTGTAATGAGTTCGAGCCAAAGCATTTGGCCAAACACTGTATAGAGGCTAACTCCGCTTTGGAGATTTGCGAAAGCATCGCAAATTCGTCGAAGCACCGAAAGCGACGAGCGCATCTCTATAATCCGACAGTTGGTTGCAAGATGCTCGCGGAAGTTGAGCCCTTTACATGCGGAGATGCCGTCGGACGGCCACTTAGAGCATTTTCACACTGACTAGAACCAAAAGTCAGCTTGCGCTTAGTGTCGAGTTGGGATTTGAAGCTCTCCGGTTGGTTTTGGCCGGAGGAGTGGGATGCAGCGGCGGCGTGGCAGAGCGTATTCTCAGGATCTGCGCGAGCGGGTGTTTGCGTTGTACGATGTCGGGGACGCTGTTGGTGAGATCGCCGACGCGCTGTGTGTCAGCACCTCCTACGTCTCGAAGGCACTCAGCCGGAGGCGGGATACGGGCGAGACATCGGCGCGCCCGCAGCGGTGCCACGTGCCGCCAAAATTGTTCGGGCTCTACGATGCGATCTGGGCCGAGGTGACGTCGCGTCCGGACGCGACCCTGGCCGAGTTGCGCCGCTGGCTCGGCGAGGTGCATGGCGTCTCGGCAAGCGACGGGCTGATGCACGGCACGCTCGCAAAGCTCGGGCTGACGCATAAAAAAAGACGCTCCATGCCGCCGAACAGGACCGTGCCGATGTCGCTGCGGCGCGTGCAGACTGGAAGGCGAAGCAGCCCAGCCTGACCCCGGGTAGGCTATTCTTCTTGGACGAGACCTCGGTCAAGACCAACATGGTCCGGGAATATGGCAGAGCGCCCCGGGGCGAACGCCTGGTTGCCACTGTGCCGCATGGCCACCGCAAGACATCGACGTTCATCGGCTGCCTGCACGAGGGCGGCATGGTGGCACCCTATGTGCTCGACGGGGCGGTCAACGGCGAGTTGTTCGTCGCCTATATCGAGCAGCAGGTTGTTCCCAGCCTGGGACGCGGCGACGTCTTGATCATGGACAACCTGCCTGTCCACAAGGCTGCTGGCGTTCGCAGTGCCCTGGAGGCGGCCGGAATAGCTTTGCTTTTCCTGCCAGCCTACAGCCCCGACCTGAACCCGATCGAGATGGTGTTCGCGAAGACGAAAGCATTGTTGCGCAAAGCAGCCATCCGGACGGTTGATGCGCTGTGGCGGGCGCTCGGCAAAATCTCGCAGTCCCTGACCCAAGAGGAATGCGTCAACTATATCCGGCATTGTGGCTATGTTCAGTCAGGCTGAAAACGCTCTAGCTCATGGAAGTGGCACGCAGTGATCTTATATCATGGCGAGGAGCATCGAGCGTTGGATGTTTTTGACCGCGCTTACGCATTCTGGCGAGATTTCATAGACGAACGGTGTCTGCCGCCGGAGTAAGCAAAATCTTGGGCAATCACGCAATAAACCGGATTATCATCTGCTGATCGGCCGGCTCCAGCATTCCCAATGATCAGCTATCTACGCATCAGGCCGCCCTTTGATCTCCAAATCGGCAGACCGCAAATGCCCACCTAGCGGCGAGCTTGAATTTGTAGCACTAAGTGCTATAATGGACTCCTATGCCCTTGGGGCTTCGATGAGGGCATGTGCGGATATTCAAAAACAAGCCATTTGCAAGGTTTGCCCGGAAAGCTGGACTTGACGATGGCGAGTTACGGAAGGCCGTGGACGATGCCACGAAAGGCCTCGTGGATGCAGACCTTGGCGGCGGCCTGCTCAAACAGCGCATTGCGCGGGCAGGAGGAGGGAAGTCGGGCGGATTCCGCACGATCATCATATTCCGGGCCGGTGACCGGGCGTTCTTTGTCCATGGATTCGCTAAAAATGAGCGCGACAACATACGCGACGACGAATTGGCTGCGTTCAAGATGCTTGCAGCCCAACTACTCGCTTACGACGACGCAGCCCTCGTCGCGGTGTTGGCGGCTGGCGTCCTGATGGAGGTAAAAGGCAATGACTAAGCAATATCGTAGTTCGGCCATGGCCTCGATCCATGAGACGGCCGAAGGCCTGCATTCGGCTGGCGTGATGAACAAGCAGACCATGCGAAAGTTCGATGAAGCCTGCTTGACGCCGGTGCGTCCCCTGGAGGCGGCTGAAATCCGCGCGTTGCGGGAAAGGGAAGGGGCCAGCCAAGCCGTGTTCGCCCGCTACCTTAACGTCACCACAGGCCTGGTCAGCCAGTGGGAGCGGGGTGAGAAGCACCCGCAGGGGGCATCGCTTAAGCTGCTCTCTCTCGTCGCCAGGAACGGGCTTATGACGGTCGCCTGACAATGATCCCGACCATCACCCTTGACCGCGGTTCCGCATCAGAATTACATATCAGAAAACGCCAATGATTCTAACGCTCTAGTTTCGAGGCAGAAGTCTTGAGTTTTGCGCAGTGGTTGCGCCGAGTATCCCCCATTGATTTCGGCTATAGAGAGCTATGTTTGATGATCCTGAGATCGGCGTGGTGATCGCGGACCGGCGTTCTGGCGTTCGCCTCACTCGTGTAGGCGAGGCCAACGAACTAGGTTACCCGACTCTCATTGAGGTTCGAGCCGGGCCATTTACCGGCGAAGTCAGGGACGACACAGTTGGCGACTATGCTTTGTTCCTGCAACAACTTGAGTCCCTCTACCAGCAACTCTCGGGGACGGCGACTCTGGGCAGCTATGAGGGATTTAGCCTATCCCTCGTGGGCGCGAGAGGGGACATCGGGGTTTCTGCCACGATCATCGGAGAGCACGTTCCCTCGATCCGGTTGACCTTTGAGGCCTCACTAGATCAGAGCTACCTACCTCCGATTATTCGATCCATTCGGCGCGAGTTTCCACCTCCGACTCGCGTGCGAAATTCTTGCAGACCGTGTGAAAACCCGGC
>JAABUT010004154.1_pt1 | contig 11735 bp, 13 predicted proteins | sample 5559281 | NCBI WGS metagenome assembly JAABUT01 (sample SAMN10711880, study PRJNA513359) | rock metagenome | isolation source: Antarctica rocks | place: Antarctica: Victoria Land, Ricker Hills nord | collected 2016-01-04
TGTTGCCTACAAGCAATTTCAGGACCAATGGCAGCTAGCTATTGACTGTAGAGTCAATGTGCGGTACAGCCTAGAATGCAGTTTTGATCTCTACTGTAGGATTGATTGTAGAAAAGAAAAGAAAATCCTACGCGGTTAAACGTGATAACGGGAACGCGCCATAAGGCTTGAACGTAGCCCGAGGCAATTAAGCCCGTAAGATTTCGAACATTATGTGCTCTACCTGCTTGACCGTCCGGCGACGTCGACCGGGGTTCCGAAGTATGTCACGGGTTCGACTAGCGAGAAATAGGCAGAAGTCAAAGTCTTCAGACCTTAGGTTTGAACCCGAGACCTTTCACTCAATAGCCAGCAGTCATTTAGCGTCCGACCACCGGGACAAAGGATTGATTGTAGTCAGGCGGAATCACTTTGAATTAGGGCTGGTTGTTGTACTTGAGGGTTACTGGAATGCTCAGAGTAGTACATTGTTACAATGTCTGCCATCCTCAGCTCATATGTTTGGCCTGAGTTGGACTCAGCATTTTCAATCATTCATGTAATGGCCTATGAATAATTATAATGCAGAGTCTGAATCAGCTGGGCTCAGATTCAACTGGTTAGGCAATGTGTAACTAACTAACACCCAATTCACAAAGGTTGCATACTGCGTGCAATAAAAGGATGCAGCCATTCTGAGCCCATAACAAACCAGCTTGTCTCTCACGCAGTGTGACCAGCTGGCATGAAGAGAAATCATTGACTGTCTATGCAGAAGCACTGCAACTGCTGGCTTCTTCAATGACACAGTTCATGCCTTTGCAAGGTTTTCAGGAACCCATATAAGGCCTATCATGGCATGGTATTCACCTGAGCCCTTCACTACAGCGTGCTGAGCATGACAGTCATTGCTTTCAAACTGTGTTGCCCTTGTCTTTTGTGCTGTCTGCCCTGTCACTTTCTTGAATGACAGCTGTGTATTTGAGCATGCGTATTCTGCAGCCATTTGGCAGCTGTCAGCATGCTACCTGTCTGAATCTTTCAGGTAGAGCAACCTGCTGTGCCTAAACTCTGGGCCATTTTGCTTGCATCCTCAACATGGGCTGTTGAGAGGTCTGCCAGTCCCAGAAGCTGCTGTTGATGTCTTATTGTTATCGTGAGGGTTGTTCCATAAGCTTTGCATTGCTATACAGCAGGCAACGCCATGATTGCCTTAAAGCGTTTACAAGGATCTAGAGGTCACTGTGATATATACTGTGTGGCTAGCCTGGAGTTTGTATTGGGGATGCTGCTTCGTGCTATTTCGAGTATCTTGTTGATTGCCTTAAAGCGCCATCTGCTGGGCCCACCATGCCAAGTGCTCATCTGCATAGTACCTTGAAAGCTTGTTGTGCGGACCAAGCTGCAGCTCGTTCAGCTGCTAGTGTCTTTTTCAGCTGCAAGTCTAAATGATATGCGCATGCCAGCTCTTGCTAGATTGCATTTCACATTGTTTGCATTGCAATATCCTATGTTCTTATAGGCCTGCTGCTTTCTATGCTCAAAAGTTTTATTGCTTTTTTGGTTTTTGTGGCAAGTTATTGCTGTCCCCTGGAAGCTTTTCATTAGAGAAGTCACTCCATATGCGTGTTTATGCAAGCAGTTGCATAATGCCTGAGCCAAAATAGTGTTTTTGTATTGACACAGCCTCACAAACGACTTTTTTGCATATCTCCCGCTACAAGCCATTATACTGTGCGAGCTTGGTAGCGTCAGGCAGCTGTGATCCACAGGAGCACACAACCATGCACATGTAGTAATGTATCTGCATAGTGCCAAAGATATGGTGGTGTCTGAGTTTTGCCCCAACACACCTCCAAAAACCCACTCTGCTGCAGATCTTGTGCTACATGCCCTTAAACTGTGCAAGCTTGGTAGCATTAGGCTGCTGTGATGATCAGGAGCACATAGCTGTGCGCATGCAGTGATGTAATTGCGTATTGTCACAGATATGCCAAAATGATGTTTTAGCACGAACACACCCTCAAAATCATTTTGTGACATATCTCCTGCTGTGAGCCGTTGTACTGAGCAAGCTTGGTGGCATCAGGCAGCTGTGATCTTCAGGAGCACACAGCCATGTGCATGCATGAATTTAACTGTCTAATGCCAAAGATATGGTGGTGAGTATGTTTTTGCCTAAACACACCTTAACAAAAAACCACTCTGTTGCACATCTTCCGCTATAAGCCATTCCTGTGTAGGCTTGGTAGCATTAGGCAACTTTGACTCAGAAGAGGCTAAGTTTATGTGCATGCGCAATTGTAACTGGCTACTGCGTAATATACGCTGGTTTGCATGTTTTCCCCATCCACTGTTAGGAGTGACCATGCTACATGCTTTTCTTTGCAGTCTGCAGGGGTTGTGGGCAAGCTGTTGCCATTCTGACAATCCGCAGCATAGGTATCCAGGCGTGCACCGTGTATCGATAAGTTAACTGATACACAACGTTGCTTGCTTGTTGCTTAGTGAGCAAGATTGTTGGCCAGTCCATTCATTTGCACTGCAGCTTGGAAGTGCTGTTGCCCAGAGCTCACCTGTCATCAATCAGGTATTGTGAGCGTGCCCCTTGGTTCCTTGCTGGCCTGTACAAATCCTGCTTGATGGTGCTGTAGATCCAGCACGTAATGGAAATTAGCAGTAGCTGGGAGCAGTACTCAGTACTATTCAGAGCACACAAGCCATTATACTGTGCAAGCTTGGTAGCAATAGGTTGCTGTAATCCACAGGAGCACACAGCTATGCGCATGCAGTAATGTAACTGCCTATTGCCAATGATATGGTGGTGAGTGTCTTTTGCCCTCAACACACCTTCAAAAAACTGCACTGTTGCATATCTCAAAGCATAAGAGGTTATTTTGCAAGCTGTTGGTGTCGTCTGGAAGGTGTGATCCAGAGAGTACCAATGCTATGTGCATGCAAGCAAACACCAGCATATTGCTGAACATATGCCCTGGGATATGTTTCCTCATCGACACACCATCAAATCAGCGTTGTTGCATAACTCAATGCGTGAAAGTTGTTTTGTAAGCTGTTGGTGTCATCTGGAAGCTACAGTCCAGTGAAGGCCAATGCTATGTACATGTACATAGCATACATATGTGCATGTAAGCAAACAAGAGTGTATGGCCAAAGATTTGCGCTTGGGTGTGTTGCCATCCTGAAAATCAGCACTGTTGCATATCTCAGAGCATATGAGGTCGTTTTGCAAGCAAGAGGTTGTTATACGCTTGGGTGTGTTTCTTCATGCGTACACTACTAGGCTATGTAAATTCAGCATTGTTGCATAACGCATAAAGCATAACAGTTTGCTTTGTAAGCTGTTAATGCCATCTGGAAGCTGTGATCTAGTGCCAATGCTCTGTGCAAGTAAGACACAAAGGTGAACTGCTAAAAGTATGTGCATATGTGTATCTGATCATTGATACACCCTCACAGAATGAACACCGTATACATAGGTATGTCTTAAGCTATACTGGGCTGTTTAAAATTTTGTGATGAGCTATTGTCAATTGATAGCTGTGACTCACAACAGTGCACCAGTGTGCAACAGTATTGTATGATAGCAAGCAGCATGAGCAGTATTGTTTGCAATGAGCTGTATACATGTAGCTACAGGCTGTGTATTGCCTTGTTGTAACTTGTTGCAATTGGATGCTATTATACATGCATTGAATTTGATTTATTTTGTGCAGAGCTTGTCACAGGTACACCAGGCGTTGTTGGCTGCTCCTTGTGTAACAAGCTATGCTGATTGTGTTTGGGTGCGATTAGGCTTGCATGCTGCTTGCAGTTGCCCACGCAGTTCTAGGGCTGCCCTAAGTTTTGATGGCTGCTTGTTTGAGCACATAGGTGTGCATACAGCACTTGCTCAACAATTGAATCTAGCCCAGTGATGCTTTGCTGGCTGTCTGCACGCAGTACTGTACCCATTGTTTGCTCAGCTTGCAAAAGGCATGCTTGGCTTGGTAGATAAAATGCTGCAGTGAAATTGCTTAAGCATGATTGGCTGTTTTGAGCTAAATAAGTCTCGAGGCTTAAGGTTGTTGATTTGATGAACTCCGCACATAATTTTGAATATTGCCCGCGTCAAGCTCGGTGTCTGCTTGTGTCAGTGCAGGCAATGTTTCATGCCATCAGATGCGCATATTCTGAAGCAGCTAGTTTGCAGAACATTAATGTCATGCTGGCAACTCCAAAGCATGCTTTGCAGCGGATTGCCATTAAGTGCTGCTGTCCTTGCAGTAATGGCAAATTGCATTGATATGTCCATTCAGTCATATTGGGCTTTGCCGCTGAGGCAGTCAGCTTCAAGCTTGGCAGTTGATTGTGCTTGTCAAGCATGATGTCTTTGCGATGTGTGATGCTGCCACAATTCCATATGTACATTTGTGTAGCTTTGCACTGCTAGGTAAAGCTAGCTGTCTGGTCCGGCAAACATACGTATACAGCATAATCAGGGAAATGCAGGCAGTCATAGGCATGCAATGGAGATTGGCAAAGTTTGTTTTGCAGGCATTGGCAGCAGGTAGCTTGGCTTGCTCACATTATGCTGCTAGGTCTGCAGCAAGCTTTGTAGCTTAAGCTTTACTTGACAAATTTGCAGGCAGTGCTTGCTGCTTGGCTAGGCAGCCTGACATACACAGCTTGCCTGAGCTTGCTTAAGCATACATACAACCTTGCTTATGCAGACATTGGAATTTGGTGAAAGCAAAAATTGGCTTTGCTTAGGGTATGCTGCTAGGTTTGCATATGGTAGCAAGTTTGTTACCAGCTTGTTTGCTTGCGGCGCTTGCTCAGACATACATGCCCGGTTAGGCAACAGAGGCGTTCAAACGGCAAGGAGCATCGGCTACGAGAAGCATTCCGAGGCACCGTTCAATATTTGAGGGCCCCGGTTTTTTCTTTCTGGATTGGCATGTTTTGGATTTGGAGCTTTTCATATTACTGGTTTATTTGGTCCACAGGAATTTGGGTATCTGACCCTTATGGTATTACTGGTAGTGTTCAACCAGTTGCACCTTCATGGGGAGCTGATGGGTTTGATCCTTATAACCCAGGTGGTATTGCGTCTTAACACGATGGGGCGCGTTCTTTGTAAAAAGAACTAATGAAAGTTCGCTATGTGCTGAGACCTTTTGCTATTCCTGAAGTCCTTCTGGGAAAAATCGGATGGTAAAATCTTCCGGTGAAACCAGTTCAAACGCATCCGTTTGCGTGGTAGAAGCTTGATGCGTTGAGGCGCCGCTGGCATTTCCTTCAAGATTTTCGCACCGGAGCATTGGTGCAGCGCTCCGCTCACAGTACGATCGCAAATATGGATACCTCACGCCCCGGATCACATCTTATGACTCAAGCTGTATATCGTGAGCATCAGGACGAGAAATCTCGAGCACCCAGGGGCTCAGGTCTGCATATTGCGGCGGTACTGCGGAGGGTTGTGATGATTGGCCGATGCTGACAGGCATAGTAAGCCAATCAGCACACCTTTCTGTGTGCGGGCTCACCGCCGCGAAAAAGGTATTCAGCGCTCGTGGCTGATCGGTGAAGACGACAGCAGTTTACAGGCAAAACAGGGCTGGAAACACAGCCTTGACTTGGCAGCTTGCTGTGTGCAAAGACCAAAAGGAACTGGTATGTTCTGTTGGTCGACATTCGTGGCAAAACAGGACAACTGTCATCTGTAGTATGCGGTTTGTGCTGCAGCACAATGTGCAGTCAGCAACAGCCTTCGCAACAGAAATGACAAAAACCTGCTGCCTGGACAAGCTTGCCTCTGAAAGAGGGAAAGCCTGTGCAGCAAAACCTGTGTTTGCTGTGTTGTCACTTGTATTGGCACAACGGGGCAGTCTGCCTACAGGGAATGCCGCTTGCAATCAGAACTGCGCTTCACAGGAGTGTCAAAACTTGCTTATATCACCGACCGAGACTTAATGTCCCCACTGTAGAGCCTAAGCAATGCAAGGACTCCCAACCCGTCGAGAGCATGTCAATCTACCCATGTGAGGTCAGTTGAGACTTTCCATGTCAAGCGTTGCGGTCGTGTCAGCTCGCCTGCGCAGCACACGCCAAAAGTTGCAAAACTTTTCAAGCGTAACGTGACGCCGGCAACAGCAACAACACCATGTTGCAGTGCGTCACAGATCTTAGCAGTCACAGTCGCTAAGCAGTGTGACCTGAGAACAAGCCAAGGGAAGCTTGGGCCCAATTCGGAATCACCTCAAGCTTCTCTACGTTGAATCGCCTAGCGGCGTCGTCTTTTTCTTTTCTTTTCTTGCTTTCTTGCAAAGGCTGTATCATTGTGAAAAATAGGGAATAATATCTTTCTTGAGATGTGCGGCTGAATCATTACCATCTTAAATTCATTATGTGTAGGCTATTACAACAGACCATCTTTGTATGCATACTATCTTGACCCTTCCTCAATCTGACACGAAATGGCACCAGTAGTGTGGCATCTTTAATCAGGCTGCGGCAGCCTCGATTGTTTCCGCGTCGCCAAGTACGACGATAGGCGGCTGCTTTCTTGAGCCTGATTTGCCATCACAGCAAGACGCTGACACTTTTCAGCTGGACCACAAGCATATTTCGTATGCTTCACCCGCAGATATTGCTAATGTTGTGTGCATTACTTGGGCTGTTTCTGTTTGTTTACCTGCCTGGCTTGCATGACGGTGATTCTGCCGTCTGGGATCATGTCTTTGGTCAGCCTAGAGGTTCGGATGATTGGCACGAGCAGAGAAGTGCTTTCATACATGCGCAGCTGATGCTTAGCACGGCTACGCCACGGTTACTTCCTGTACGATCACCGCCTGCGGACCATCTGCGAACGGACTCGTATCCTCTCATCTCTGGCGATACCTTTCGTTCGGTTTGTCACTGGACATTCGATGAGACTGGCAACAACAATTGGAGCGCAACTGCGATGCAACCGGGTCAGCTGGTGTTCGTGAAAACAGATATGTTAGAAGAGTTTTTCACTTCAAGACACTCCAGTATACGGACGCCGTACATCCTGATAACCCACAATTCTGATCAAGCTGCGCCCGGGCAATACCTGTCCAGACTGAACGATTCGATTTTGGTGGCCTGGTATGGCCAAAACGGCGATGCGACGCATCCTAAGTTTCACCCTTTGCCAATAGGCTTTGCCAACCGGCAACATGAGCACGGCAATATGGATCGTCTGATGAGTCATGCCCAGGGTCTTCTTGCCCAAAAAGCAAGACCAGCGCGACTGTATGTCAATTTAGGGACCTCTTCCAATCCTACAAGGCAAGTTTTTATTGATGCGCTGAAAATGTGGGGCCCAAACGGGAAGGTTCGTTTTGCATCTAACAGCGACCATGGGGAGTATCTTTCTGACATGATGAATAGCAAATTTGTCTTATCCCCTCCCGGCAATGGCATTGACTGCCACCGCACATGGGAGGCACTTTTAATGGGCGCAGTTCCGGTAGTTCTGCCTAGTCATTTGTTTGGCGAGTTACGGCAGTCATCTCCCGTGATGACAACGCCGGACTTCTTGAGGCTGTCCGTTGGTCATTTGGACTCGTGGGATTACGGACCATTCGACGGTTCTGGTGTGTTTGCAAATTTCTGGTTCAAACAATTTCACTTGGCGAGTCTCAAAGCAAGGCATGAGCTGTCGTCGCCTTAAATTTGCCCAATCTGAAGAATGCAGATCTCGGTTTCAATCGGCCTCTCGGTTAAGAGCACGAAGTGTAGCACCAACAAAATGAAATTCCTATGGGGTAGCGACCAGAATTTCTACACAGCTAATGTTCTACCGTACGTGATTCAAGTGTTTCCCCCTTGAATGTGAAACCCTGAAACTCGCTGTGTGACACAAATTTGAAAAACAAGACTGCCATTTGTAGGTGCCTGGGGGCGCTCAGGGCTTGTTCTGTTTCCTCGTATAGCAGGATTAGTATAGGATCCCGCTGATTCCGGTAAATGGCCAAGGACACGCGTTGGATCTGGCATTGGATGGGGGTTTCTTGGCACTGACCGATTGACTAGCTTGCGTTTCTGCTCACATGCTGGTTGCACTCTATGTTAGGGATGTGAGGCTAAACTTTTTTAGCCGAAATCCAAGCTTTGTTTCATACACTATCACCGCACGATGCAGCAATGCCGCTTTGTTTAAGATTGAGGAAGGGTTACAGTTTATCATGGGGTCACAAGTTACCATGGTCGAATATAAATTTTGAAGCTAACTTCGTGTCAAGCTGACCTTCCAAGTCGTGTGCGTGAAATCTTACCCTACACCCTATTGCAAGGGATCTGAGAGACAAGTCAGGAGCACGCAGCTCACACAACTGTCTATCATCACTGTGAACTAAGCAGTCATACCACTTGCAAACCTAATTATGCAGGCTGGTGACTTGCTGACCATCAGGCTCTTCATCGCCATCCCCCAACGCAACATCCGCCTCGCAAAGGGCAGCAACATTGTGCGCAAACAAACAGGGAATGTCCTTGGCACGCTTGACTTTGCGTTCTACTTGTGCGCCCACAGGTCCGAAATTAATGTCAAACAATTTTTAGTTAGTTCAGAATTATGCGTTTTCGGCAGACTGACATATGAATATTTATATTACAGCGGAATCTAAATGTACAGCTGCAATCAAAGTCTTACACCACTCTTGCATTTCTGTAGCAGAGAGCGTTCTGCTGCATCCCTTGCACACGCCTTTCAGACCAATGTGCTGGCGGGGATTCATTGAGCTATGCAGACATCATCAGATCCAAACCTAATTCAAAATCTGGGGTAGTCAGCAGAAATGCAGTCAGCGATCAGGGACTTCAAAGTCAAACGGCAAGGGGAGGGCCAAAATCTGGCGTAACGTCCTGCACAGGCACTGTTGTAGGCTGTGTGAGCCTCTGCAGGTGGTTGCACTTGAAAGCAAGGTTTGCTGTCTGCACAAGCTTGGAAAAAAGGGGGGAAAAGTGTACACTTTTCAGCGATCATAGCAGGGGCCTTCTAAGACGGCAGCCCAAAATTATGACCATTAGCCATAGCCCAAAGGGAAAGGACAAATCCTAAACCTAGGGTAGCTCAGGCCTATACTGTCTGGTTTTGTCTGTCTTCTCCCTCTCTAGTACTCTCCTAGACGTAAGAATCTTGTGAAATGTCAAAACAGAGTGTTCATGCAATTTGGACATAACTTTGCCTGCAGGTCCATGCTCTATACCAATCTTTGCTAAAGCGTAGCATGAAGTGTGATAGTGTGACCCAGATTGTCCTATGAGTATAGGCAGTGTGGTAACATTGTATCCATAGTCCTTAAGAGCTCCCATCAATGCTTCATGCTGTGCTTCCTTTTCTTGCGGCTTTTCCTCATATCTTGTATCAGGGCAGTATCCTCCTTCAACAGTTTTTATGCTCCTTGGACTTCCTTTAGGCATCACTGGTGTCAAGGCTGTCAGGCTGGATCCAGAATTGTCAACATGGCGCAAGTATTGCTGTTGTTCTGCCATTGTCACTTCCACTATCAGCATGTCTGGCCTCATCTTGCTCTGCGTATCTGCCGCTCCACTCTGCAAGAAAACCCTCTCCGCCGTAGGGTCCAAGCCCCTTGCTTGTAAACATCTGTCTGGGAGTACAAATGCTCAAACTCTCTTGCTGTGCACGCCTATATCTTTGAGTCCTTCAATTTTTCCTACATCTACAATCAGGTAGTGACTACCACACTGCCCTTTAATGAAATTTTGGATGACTGTTCTCATGGCTTTATCATGTCTAGCTATATATTGTTTGCTCATGTCTGGGTGCATGCAGCTCCCAAAGATGTGGTCCTGAGAGTCTTCACCTCTGCAGAGCGGGCATCGTGTGTCTATGGCTATTGGTTGCTGAGGCATGTATAGCACATGCCTCTAAAAGGCCATGTTCTTATTCCAGGTTTGGCCCATCCTATGCTTGCAGATGTTCCTCTTGTGTGATTCTGGAATGGTTGGCATTGTCCACAGCGCATCACTGTGCGATTTGACCCTGAGTGGCTGCACCTTGTCCCATAGCTGAAAGTACAGTGAGTTTTGGTCTGACTGGCCTAGTTTGTGCTTGTCATGCAAAGATATTCTCAATGAGTCATCCAAATCTCTTATGCAAGCTCTGGTTTCTGCTGGCCCCTCTGCCGTCTGGACTTGAATGATTTATTGCAACCTTGAATGATTGTGTGTAGTCATTAGATAGGTCATAGTCAAAGTGTCTGCCCATGCAGCATGTATCTGCTGCCTCATTTGCAAGCTTATCAGCTAACTCGTTGCCGTGTATGCCTATATGCGGTTTCACTTTGAGCAGGATTGTCTCATCGCCCGCTTGTGCCCGTTGCATGAGCTCGTGTCCGATCGCTTCAAGAATTGGTCCATGGCAGTCGTCAACTGTCTATGTCAAAGACCTTAGGTGAATGCCGATCTTCTGCATCGAACACTTCGAGTCTGTTGCTATGCTCTCCGTCATTCCCGATCTGCAGTGTCTGAGGGCAATCAAAATTGCTACCAGTTCGGCCCTGTTGATATTGTTTAGCATGCTCTGCTCAATATGGATGTACCTTGAGACTCAGGTTTGCAGGCTTGTGTTCCCAATATACTCCTGAGCCAATGACTAGACTTATGTGTGGGACCTTCTTTCTGCTTTCATCCATTTCATGTATATGATCTCATCTGGGCGGAGTTGAGAGATCAATTTTATGAAAAATGTTGCTGAACTCTTCACTGGTTGGCTGCTCTTCAGGTGACCACGCTGTGGCTGGAGTACTTGTGGCCTTTGAGTAGTGCTAGGGCGGGTACAAGCCAGTGTCTTGGGCATTAAATTTGAACTTGCTTCTATCAATTGTTGCAATCGCTTGCACCGTCTGGTGTGATAGCCACCTTGCATAGGAGCTGCCTTTGTCATCCCACCATGGTAGTACAAAGGCAGTGAGCACCGGTGCTGCAGCTTTCTCTGCACTTAGGACTGCCCATCTCATGGCCTCTTTCATGGCTACAGCCTCATATTCAGGTTTCACTTGTGATGTGCCGGTCCACTTCATGCTGTATGCATCAAAGTTGGCTCCAAACAGTGCATTCTCTGCATGCATGCTAAAGAAGCATTTCATGTCTGGGTTGAAGTTCAGAGGGGAGGCAAATCTTTCAGTTGTCACGCTTAAACCGTCCCTGAATGCTTGCATGTATCTGTACGGGATTGTGCACTGGTCTGCTAGCTTGCTTCCATCAGTTGGTTTATTGGTGGATCTGTTCAATAAATATGCAATCGCTGTTGGAAAGTCCAGATGACCATAATGTTTGTGTGTTTCAGGTTGGTGCAACTGTGAGTGTCTGAAGGCGCTGTAGAGGATGCGGACGCGGTGCATAGTATTGAGCCGCATAACTTGCCAGAGGGGTTGTACACGTCCGCCATCGTCTCCCAAACACATTGACCCCTCCAACTCTTTAAAAGGGACATACTTGAACATGGGTTTGATGTCGTGGTCAGGATTTACTGTGTCATTGGGGTCTATAGTTCTTTTGTCTGTGATATGACATCCATGTTTGATATGGTCCATTTGATTCTGTTGCCGAATCAGCCTGGCTCCATTCCTTGTTTACCACCACCACTATGGGAACGAAGCGCGGCTGAACACCTGTCTGAACGCTTTCAGCCTTGTCTTATGCTAGCTGAAACTGACTAGAGTATGATCAGCAACTTTCAGCTTACATGTCGGATGTTGTCTGAT
>JAABUT010004156.1_pt1 | contig 11730 bp, 12 predicted proteins | sample 5559281 | NCBI WGS metagenome assembly JAABUT01 (sample SAMN10711880, study PRJNA513359) | rock metagenome | isolation source: Antarctica rocks | place: Antarctica: Victoria Land, Ricker Hills nord | collected 2016-01-04
TGGTGGGCGATACTGGGTTTGAACCAGTGACCTCTTCCGTGTCAAGGAAGCGCGCTACCACTGCGCCAATCGCCCGTCGGCCAAACCCTGACCCCCCGGTTGAACGGAGGGACGAGCGTGGGTAGACGAGGTGGAGACGGGATTTGAACCCGTGTACGCGGCTTTGCAGGCCGCTGCCTCGCCTCTCGGCCACTCCACCGTGTAGGCAGGTCGTACTCGATGCCTCCGAGCGGACAACCGGGCTCGAACCGGCGACCTCAACCTTGGCAAGGTTGCGCTCTACCAACTGAGCTATGTCCGCACGAACACCAGCGGTGTAACTTCCCCGCTCGATGCTTGGTAGACATTAGCGGAAACGCCTGGCGATCCCCAAACCGACCCCCACCCCACGGCGGTACGGCTCAGCACGCCTGCTGGCGCCCCGGTTACGCATACCGGACCCGCCGAACGGCCCATCCGCCGACCCGTCGTAGGCGGGGTCGATGTCCTGCTTTCCCTGGGCGACTCGTCGGCCCAGGACGGGGTCGACGACGGTCCCGGGGGGTGCGTGTCGAGCGCCCCGTCCCACCTCGGTGCGGGCCCAGTCGAGCAGGCGCACCGTGGTCCCGGCCTGCAGCTCCACCGGCAACACAAGGCCAGGAGAAAACCCACCGACACCAGCTCGAAGGGGCCCCCGCGGAAGACGTCGTGCACCGTCGGGACGAGCACCCGGGTGATGCTCTGAGTCGTGACGAACTGCGACGCATACTCGCGGATCGCTCGGTCACAGGTCGACGGTCGCGCTTCCGAGAATGCCGCCGAGGTAGCCCACGCCACCGAAGAGGGCGAGGATGAGCGGCGGTAGCGACAGCAGCATGAAGAACGCCGCCTCCGACGCCAGCCCCGTCACGCGGTAGCGCAGACAAGCCCCCACGGTCTCGACCACGAGGCGAACGGCCGTGGGTGCGCCGTTGATCGTCTCCAGACGGCGCGTGACCCGGCCCTCAAGTCCGTCACCGGCCACGGTGACCGCGCGGGCTGTCAGCCGGCCGCACGGACACGGGTGGCCGCCCTACGATCGGCGGGATGGGGACGCATACGGTCACGAACCAGGTGCCGCCGCTGCCCGAGCACAACACGTTCGCGGCCGACCGCGTGTTGGTCGAGGCGATTCAGCGCTGGGGTGGGCCAGGGGTCGAAGCGACGCTGCACGACCTCGGTCGACGGGCGGGCACCGCCGAAGCACGGGCCTGGGGCGATGACGCCGACGTGCACCCGCCCCGCCTGCGGACCCACTCCCCCGGCGGGGAGCGGGTCGACCGGGTCGACTACCACCCGGCGTACCACCAGCTGCTCGGCGTCGCCGTGGGCGCCGGGCTGACCGGCGAGCCGTGGACGAGGCCCCCCGGCTCCGGCGCCCACCTACGAAGGGCCGCAGGCTTCCTGATGTGGAGCCAGGTCGAAGCGGGGCACGGCTGCCCGGTCTCGATGTCGTATGCCGCCGTGCCCGCGCTGCGCCACGACGCTGAGCTCGCGGCTCGGTGGGTCCCCCGGCTCGCCTCTCGCACCTACCAGCCCGAGCTGCGGCCGGTCGCCGAGAAGGAGAGCGCCCTGTGCGGCATGGGGATGACGGAGAAGCAGGGCGGGTCCGACGTCCGGGCCAACACCACCACAGCGCGGCCGGTCGGGTCGGGTCCGGTACCGGGCGAGGCGTACCGGCTCACCGGGCACAAGTGGTTCTGCTCGGCGCCGATGAGCGACGGGTTCCTCATGCTCGCGCAGGCCCCCGGCGGGCTGACCTGCTTCGTCGTCCCCCGCGTGCTGGACGACAGCTCCTCGAACTTCTTCGCCTTGCAACGCCTCAAGGACAAGCTGGGCAACCGGGCCAACGCCTCGAGCGAGGTCGAGCTCGAGGGCACCTGGGCATCACGCCTCGGCGACGAAGGTCGTGGGGTCCGCACCATCATCGACATGGTCGGCGCCACGCGTCTCGACTGCGTGCTCGGGTCGGCCGCGACGATGCGGCAGGCCACCGTGCGCGCCATTCACCACGCTCGTCACCGCCGGGCGTTCGGTGCTCCACTGGTCGACCAGCCGCTCATGCTCAACGTCCTGGCCGACCTGGTGCTCGAGAGCGAGGCCGCGACCTTGATCGGTATGCGTCTCGCGCACGCCGTCGATGCGGGTGAGACCGCGTTCGGCCGGCTGGCGGTCGGCGCCGCGAAGTTCTGGGTGTGCAAGCGGGCGGTTCCTGTGGTGGCTGAGGCCCTGGAGTGTCTGGGCGGCAACGGATACGTCGAAGAGAACGGCCTGGCCCGCCTCTACCGTGAGGCACCGCTGAACTCGATCTGGGAGGGGTCGGGCAACATCATCGCCCTTGACGTGCTGCGGGCCGCGCAGGACCCGGTAGCGGTCGAGGCCATGGACGCAGAGCTCACGCCCGCCCGGGGATTGGACCGCCGGCTCGATGCGGCGATCGACGATGTCCGGGGCGCTCTGGCGGCGGTCCCGAGCGCCGACGCGACCGACGCCCAGCTCGGGGCCCGGCGGCTCTCGGAGCGACTGGCGGTGTCCCTGCAGGCGGCCCTCCTGGCCCGGTACGCGCCGCCCGCGGTGGCTGACGCCTTCGTCGCCGACCGGCTCGCCGGTGACCACGGCCAGACGTTCGGCGCCCTGAGCGGCACGACGACCCGTCGCGCCCGGGAGCTGGTGGACCGGGCGTTCAGCCTCTACTAGTCGAGGTCGAGCGCGGTCGTGCGCTCCCACTGGCCCTCGACGCCCACCGTCTGGAAACCGAGCAGCTCGTTGACGTCGAGCATCGGCCGGTTCTCCTCCGCGTTCCAGGTGTAGACCGCCGGTGCCTCGGGGGCCAGCTCCGCCAGCTGGACGAGGTTCGCCGCCTTGACCAGCGTCCCGAGGCGATGGCCGCGGTGCTCGCGGGTGACGAGCGTGATGTCCTGCTGGGCCGCCCGGCCCCGGTCGTGCGGCACCGTCAGGCTGGTGAGCGCGACGAGCCGACCGCTGGCGACATGCTCGGCGGCTGCGGTCAGCAGGTAGCGGTCCCCGGAGGCAAGACGCCGCTCGGCGGAGACGACCCGGTCGGCGTCCCACACCTGCTCCTCGACCGCGATGTCGCCGTGCGGGGCATCGGTGGACATCCGCGACCAGATCCACGCCAGGTCCTCGAGCCGCTCGTCAGGGGCGAAGCCCCGCCACGCGGCCGTTCGGTACGTCGGCGCCGCCACCTCCTCGGCCGCGTCGAGCACGGGCCGGAGCCGACCCCGCTCCGCTGAGACGTCCAGCCGGCTCATGCGCTCGACCTGTTGGAGGATGAAGCCGTTGGCGGCCGCGAAGCGGGTGCCCGGGTCGTCGGCCGGGACGCTCCCGACTCCGGTGCGGGCCGCCACCTCCGGGCGGCCTGACCCCCCTGTCGACAACGCCCAGGCATGGAGGCGGGTCCGGCCGGCGTTGCGGGTCGCCCGACCGATTCCCCGTAGGAGGGCGGTCCCGACACCGCGACGACGGTGCATGGGATGGACCCAGACGTTGACGAACGCCTTGTCGGGCTCCTCAGAAAGCGGCAGACCGGCATACCCCCGCCCGACGATCGTCCCGCCGACCTCGGCGACGAACCGCAACTCTCGTGCATAGGGCGTCGGCAGCCATAGCCGTGCCGTCTCCTGATAGGTCGTGGACAGCTCGTCCTGGCCCATGAGGTCGTGCATCACCGCGTTGTAGACGTCCACCGAGGCCCGCAGGTCGGGGTTGTCGACCTCGACCGTCCCCCGGACCTCGCGAACCGTCACGTCCGTCGCCGCCATGGACACGAGTCTGCCGCGCCGACGTCGGTGCCGCCACGACCTTTTCAGCCTTCGCCGGTCTTGCCGTCGAAGAGCTCGCGGACGATGTCGAGCTGGCCAGCGTGCCGCGCGTACTCCTGGAGCAGGTGCAGGAGCACCCGCTCCAGCGGTGGTGGCGGCTCCCCCTCCCAGCGGTCCCCTGGGGCCCCCCGGTCGCCCAAGGAGTGAGCCAGGACGAGCTCCCGGGTATGCCGCCCGCCCGCGTCGAGGGTGTCGAGCAGCTCGCCGAGCGACTCCTGCGGTGCGACGTACCAACGGTCATCGCACTCGTCGGCCCAGGGGTCGTTCAGATGCACACCCTCGAAACCCCAGACCAGCCAACGACGTTCGACGTTGACCAGGTGCTTGACCAGTTCGATGGGCGACCATCCGGACGGCAGCCGACTGGACCGTAACGCCTCCTCGGAGAGGCCAGTGACTCTCTCTCGCACCACATCCCGGTAGAAGTCGAGGTACCCGAGGAGGACCTCTCGCTGGTCGTCCCGGGGTGTAGTCGGCTCGGGGAAGTCCATCGTCAGCTGGCGTCGAGGCGCTCCAGCTCGTGGGGCACGTCGATCCCCATCTCCGGCCAGGTCGGGTCCATCTCGGTCAGAGCGTCGAGGATGAGCTGCTGCACGGCATACCGGGCGTACCACTTCTTGTTCGCGGGCACGACGTACCACGGAGCACCCTTGGTGGAGGTCTTGTCGAGCACGGCTTGGTAGGCCTCCATGTAGGCGGCCCAGCTCTCCCGCTCGTCGATGTCGCCCGGGTTGTACTTGTAGTGCTTGTCGGGGCGCTCGAGACGGTCGCGCAACCGGGCCTTCTGCTCGTCCTTGGAGATGTGGGTCATGACCTTGATGACCTTCGTGCCGGACGCCGCGACCTGGCGCTCGAAGGCGTTAATGAGGGCGTAGCGCTTCATCCATTCCGCCCTGGGAACGAGGTCGTGGACCCGGACGACCAGGACGTCCTCGTAGTGCGAGCGGTCGAACACGCCGATCTTCCCGGGGCTGGGCAGGGCGTTGCGGATCCGCCAGAGGAAGTCGTGCTGCCGCTCCTCGGGGGTCGGGGCCTTGAACGCGGTCGCCTTGATGCCCTCGGGGTCGACCTGGCTGACCACGTGCTTCATCAGGCCGCCCTTGCCGGAGGTGTCCATCCCCTGCACGACGAGGAGCAACGAGCGCCGGCCTCCGCCCTTGGACTCGGCGAACAGCCGCTCCTGCCAGTCGCCCAGCTCGGAGGCGTGCGCGGCGAGGGCCTCCTGCCCTGCGGCCTTGCCTTCGGAGAAGCCGGGCGTCGACTCGCAGTCGACTTCGGCGAGCACGAAGCCCTTGTCCACCCGCAGCAGGTCGGCGAGGGGCCGCGCCTCCTCGACGACCTTCTCGTCCTGCCTCTTGCGTCGGTCGCTCTTGTCGAGGTTCTTCCTCTTGCTCTTCTCGGGCTTCTTCGCGTCCTTCGAGTTCTTGGCCATCGAGCCATCCTGCCGGTAGGAGGGCGCACCCGCCACGACATACTCGCCGAATGCGCCTGCTGTTGTCCGAGCTGCCACCCGGAGCAGGTTCGTTCCCGGCACCGGTCGGAGCCGACCTCGACGACGCCGCCCTGGCTGACGTGTATGCCGGGGGGCGCCACTCCAGCGGTTGGCTGCGGACGAACTTCGCGACGAGTGTCGACGGCGCGATCACCGGGGCCGACGGCAGGTCCGGTTCGGTGAACAGCGAGGCCGACCATGTCGTCTTCGAGCTGTTGCGGGCGCTGAGCCACGCCGTCGTTGTCGGGGCGGGGACCGTGCGCTCAGAGGGCTATCCGGCGTTGGCCGTCGACTCTCGGTGGCACTCCGCACGCCGAGCGCTGGGTCTGCCTCATGACATCCCTCTGGTCGCCGTGACCAACCGGGGAGGGGTCCCGCCGTCGTTCCTGGGTCAGCCGGTGGGCAGCGTGCTCCTGGCCACCCACTCCTCCTCATCCGGCCTGGACGCCGCTCGGGAGCAGCTGGGTGGTGACCAGGTCGTGGTCTGTGGGGAGGACGCCGTCGACGACCGGCGGCTGGTGTCGGCCTTAGCCGAGCGGGGTTGGACCCAGCTGCTGTGTGAGGGCGGTCCGCACCTGCACCGCTCCATGGTGGCGGCCGGAGTGGTCGACGAGATCTGTCTCTCGGTCACGCCCGTCGTCGTCGGCGGGGCCGGCCCGCGGATCACCGCCGGCGGTGGGCTCGACGCGGCATACCGGCCCGTGGTGCTCGTCGAGGCGGACGGCACCGTTATGGGCCGATGGGTCAGGCCGTCAGGAAGTCGCTGAGGACCCGCTCCCAGCGGGCCGAGTCGAGGTTCCACTCCTTGCAGTGACGGGCGGTGTCCCAGCGCTCCCACGTCACGAGGTCGGGACGCGCCTCGGCCAGGGCGATCGACGGCTCCGCCGGCACGAAGCCGTCGTCGACCGAGTGCTGGATGAGGATGCGGTGGCGGATCTCCGCGGCCCGGGCGACCCAGTCGGTGAGCGCGACGTCCACCGGGTGGTGCACGCCGACCAGACGGCGGGTGGCGCGGCGCCCCATGACGAGGGTGCCGAGGTCGCGCAGTGGTGGCGGCACATGGTGCAGTCGGGCGTGGTGGGCCAGGACGTTGCCCCAGTCGACGACGGGCGAGTCGAGGAAGACGGCGTCGACGAACCCGTCGAGGGCGGTCTGCTTGAGCGTCTGGAGGATGACGGCGCCGCCCATCGACCAGCCGCCCAGGACAACGCTGTTCGCGCCGTCGGCGAGCGCGAACTCGAGGGCCGACTCGACGTCACGCCACTCGCTGAGGCCGAGGTTGTAGCGACCGTCCGGGGCCGGTGGCGCCCCGGGGTCGTTACGGTAGGTGACGACGAGACACGTGTAGCCGAGGCGCAGCAGCGTCGGTACGGCTCGGAGGCACTCCTCGCGGCGGGCGGCGCGGCCGTGGACGAGCACCGCCCACTTCCCGTTCGGGCGGTCAGGTTCGAGGAGCCACGCCGGCATGGGCCCGAGTTCACCGTCGACGGCGACGGGCCGGAACGGCAGCCCAAGCGAGGTGAGCGGGTCGTCCCAGTAGTAGTACTGGTTCCACCGGGCCGTGCCCGGCTCCAAGGTTCCTCGGTCACGGGCGATGATGCGGCGCACGACGCTGCCGCCAGAACCATCCGAGCCGCCGGAGTCGTCGCGGCGCAGGATGTCGCCGACCCGCGCGTGTCCGGCGCCGCCGTCGAGCCACAGGCCGTAACGCCCCGGCACGACGGTCTCCGGGCTCACGGCCAGGGTGACCTCGTCGCCGTCGACGGCGAGGATCCGGGTGTCGTCGGGTCGGCGCTGGTCGGGGGTGAGGACCCGGCGCGCGAAGTACGTGGCCGTCGCGAGTGACCCTCCGACTGCGGCGCCGACGACGGCCGCGCCGCTCGCACCGGCCACGATGAGCGCCTTCTGCGCGGGGGCGGTATCGGTGCGCGAGGCGGGCATACCCGTGATGGTCGCAGGTGGCATACATCCAGCACTCGTTCCGGCCCCCGGCCACGCCGCCCCACCCCCGGCCTGGGCCGCCAAAGGTCACCTTTGGCGGCTGATGGTTCGGGTGGCCAAAGGTCACCTTTGGCGCCATCCGCGAGATCGAGTGGTCACCTTGGGTCGTCTGGGCGCCCTCCAGGCGACACAACGTGACCACTCGGCATCCCGTATGCGCCAGAGGTGACCTTTGGCGGGCGGGGGGGGGACGCCGTATGCGCCAGAGGTGACCTTTGGCGGGCGAGGGGGAACGCCGTATGCGCCAGAGGTGACCTTTGGCGGGCGGGGGGGGGACGCGGGGGCCTTGGGGTGGGGGGCAGACACAATGGCGGACATGGACCAGCCGATCGACCTGCCTATCCAGCCGATGCTCGCCAAGGCCGTTACCGGCGTGCCCGCCTTTGACAGCGTCAAGGGCGGGCTGGCCTACGAGCCGAAGTGGGACGGGTTCCGGTGCCTCGTGGTCCGCGACGGCGACGAGGTCGAGCTGGCCAGCCGGGGCAGCAAGCCGCTGACCCGCTACTTCCCGGAGGTCGTGGCCGACGTCCTGCGCCTCATGCCGGCCAAATGCGTCGTGGACGCCGAGATCGTCGTGCGCAGCGGAAACCGGGGCGAGGAGCGCCTCCAGTGGGAGCACCTTTCGCAGCGGATCCACCCCGCCGAGTCGCGGATCCGCAAGCTGGCCAGGGAGGCTCCCGCCGAGCTGGTGTGCTTCGACCTGCTGGCCCTCAGCGACGAGTCACTCCTGGACCTGACGTTCCGCGAGCGCCGCGCCCGGCTCGAGCAGGCGCTGACGACGCTCACCGACGAGGACCCCATCCACCTCACCCAGATCACGACCGACGCCGCGGTGGCCGAAGACTGGTTCGAGCGGTTCGAGGGCGCCGGGCTCGACGGCGTCGTGGCCAAGCCGCTCGAGCAGGCCTACGCCCCCGGCAAGCGGACCATGCTCAAGATCAAGCACCACCGGTCGGCCGACGCCGTCGTCTACGGCTACCGGGTCCACAAGTCCGGCCAGGGAGTGGGCTCGCTCCTGCTCGGCCTCTTCACCGACGGCGAGGGTGGTCAGGACCGGTTGGTCGGGGTCGGCGGGATCGCAGCGTTCACCGCGAAGAAGCGCCTCGAGCTCGTCGACGAGTTCGAACCGCTGGTGGTCCGCGACGACGACGGCAACCCCATCGACGCGGAGACCGACCGCTCCCGGTTCTCGTCAACCAAGGACGTGTCCTATGTGCCGGTGCGCCCCGAACGGGTCGTCGAGGTGGCCTTCGACCAGATGGAGGGCGCGCGGTTCCGTCACGCCGTCACGTTCGTGCGGTGGCGCCCGGACCGCGAGGCGACGTCGTGCCGGCTCGACCAGGTCGAGCGAGCGCCCGCCTACGACCTGCGCGAGGTCCTCACGACGGGCTGAACCCGGTCGAGCAGCCCGACCATCTCGGGCAGCTGGAAGTAGGCGGCCGTCGCGCGTGCGTCCGGCGACCCCAGGGCCGGGTCGGCGCCGGCCGTGAGGAGCGCCTCCGCCATGGGTGCACGCTGGCGGAAAACTGCAGTGACGAGGGCGGTCTGGCCTCGGCCGTTGACCCGGTCGGGATCGGCGCGCCGCGCCAGCAGGGCGGCCACGAGGTCAGGGTGCTCGTTGGTATGCCGCGAGGATCAGCAGGCTGTCCCCCTTGGCGTTTGGGAGGTTTACCGGGGCGCCATGGTCGACATACGCGGCGACCGTGTCGGTCTCACCGGCCCGGACCAGGTCGAAGACGCTGTGAGGAGATCGAGCTCCTCGTCGGTGAGATCGGGACCGGCGTCGGTGGGTCGGCTCGGGTCGCTCAGCGGCGTCGCCGCCTCGGGGAGTCCCAGCCTCCGGGCGGCTCCTCGGGGTTGTCCCGCATGTAGCCTCCCTCGTCCGGGAGGTACTCGGAGTCCTCGTAACGCTTCTTCGACGGCTGGACGCGCGGCGGCTCCCCCGGCATCTTCGGGTAGTCGGGCGGGAAGCTCAGCTCGGGAAGCCCGTCGCCGACATCGTGCTCCCACCAGGCCAGGGCGCCCGCGATGTCGCCGACGTGCTGAGGCATCGAGGCCCAGGGATCGCTCCCCGACGCGACGATGCCGGGGACCGTCTTGACGGTGAAGTCCGCAGGGCTGACGGCCGGGAGGTCGTCCCACGCCACCGGCATACTCACCGGCGCTCCGGCCAGCGGGCGGGGGCTGTAGGCCGACGCGATCGTGCGGTCGCGGTTGGCCTGGTTGAAGTCGACGAAGACCTTCTTCCCGCGCTCCTCCTTCCACCAGGCGGTGGTGACGAGCTCGGGCAGGCGCCGCTCGAGCTCGCGGGCGATGGCGATGACGCCGTGCCGCACGTCGAGGAACTCGTGGTCGGGCTCGATCCGCGCGTGCACATGGACGCCACGGTTGCCCGAGGTCTTCGCGTATGCCGTGAGCCTCAGCTCCGCGAGGACGTCCCGCAGGGTGACGGCCGCGGTCACGGCGTCCTGGAAGTCGCGACCGGGCTGGGGGTCGAGGTCGATCCGCAGCTCGTCGGGGTTGTCGGTGTCGCCCTCCGCGCCCGTCACACTGACCGGCCAGGGGTGGATCGTAATGGTGTTCATCTGGATGGCCCAGACACCGACGGCGAGCTCGTTGAGGACCAGCTGCGGGTGCTGGCGGCCGGACGGGTAGGTCAGGGTGACCGTCTGCGCGTAGTCGGGCACTCCACGGGGCGGGTTCTTGGCGAAGAACTCCTCCCCGTCGATGCCCTGCGGGAAGCGCTGCAGGGTGATCGGCCGGTGCCCGACGATCGGCATGAGCCGGTCGCCCACGGACACCAGGTACTCGGCCAGGACCAGCTTGGTGATGCCGGTACCCGGCCAGAGCTCGCGGGCCGGGCTCGAGATCCGCACCTCCCGGACGCCCTCCGGACCGGGCACCTCGAGCACTCGCGCATCCTTGGCCGCCATGGGGCCAGCCTAGGACGCTGCCGGCGCACCTCCTCGGGCTGAAGGGGACCTAGGTCCCTAGGCACCCACCCGATGCCTACCTAGCGTTCTGGTATCCGGGTCCACCCGAGTGACCCGTCAGGGAAAGGTCTTACGCAGATGGCCGCCACCACACGCCGACCGGGTCTCGTCACCCTCATCGTCGTCCTCGTCGTCCTGCAGGGGATCGGGAGCATCATCGCCGGGATCATCGCCATCTCCGCCTCTGGGATGGCCGCCGGTGCAGTCCTCATCGTCGTCGGCCTGATCTATCTGGCCGTGGCCAAAGGCCTCCTCGACGGCCGCAACTGGGCTCGGCTGACCGCAGCAGTGGTCGCTGCCGTGAACCTCCTCTTGGGCGTCCTGGCCATCATCAACTCCGGCGGCTCCAGCAACCAGGGCTCGACGATCGGCACCGGCGTCCTTGGCCTCGTCATCCTCGTGATCCTCTTCTCCCCCAAGGCGAACGCCTTCTTCGGCTCACGGTCCCTCTCCTCCCGTCCCGCCTGACGTCGGTTCGCGCGCACGGGGCGCCGAGAATTGACCTGGTGTTTACCTGCACGGTCCCTGGGGATGAGCCGGTAGCGGTTAGTTTCGTGGCTCCTGGCCGATCGGCCACTTATACCCCTATGCCCCGAGACCCGGAGTACCCGTCCCCGTCCCCGTGCCCTCCCCCTCCCGTGCTGTTGCGCCGCGCTGCGGCCACCGCCCTCGTCCCCCTCCTCGGAGCGGCCACTCTCGTCGCCACCGCGGCACCCGCGCAGGCCGTCGACACAACGTCACCCGTCGTCGTCAGCGAGGTCTACGGAGGTGGTGGCAACACCGGCGCCACCTACACCAACGACTTCATCGAGCTCTTCAATAGCGGCACGACGCCGGTCGACCTGTCGACCTGGTCGGTGCAGTACGCGGCCGCCGCCGGGCCTACGGTCACCTCCCCCAGGTACGCCGTCACTCCCCTGACCGGCTCTGTGGCGCCTCGGTCGTTCTACCTCGTGCAGGAGGCTAAGGGCAACGGCGGCACCACGCCTCTCCCCACCCCGGACGTCATCGGCATGATCCCCCTGTCGGGGACGGCTGGCAAGGTCGCCCTCGTGAAGGACCAGACGGCGCTCACCTGCACCCCCGGGTGCAGCGCCCTGCCCGATGTCATCGACTTCGTCGGGTTCGGCGGCGCGAACGACTTCGCTGGCAGTGGCCCGACCGCCGCGCCGGCCAGCACCACCTCGGTGCAGCGCACACCCGGCGCCTCTACCAACACGGGGGACAACAAGGCGGACTTCACCGTGGCCGACCCCGCCCCCAAGGCCCCCCGGCCACCGTCGCGCCGCCGGCCGACCCGTGCGCCGCGACGCCGGCTCCCCCGGAGTGCATTGCTGGGGCGACGACCATCCAGGACTTCCAGGGCTCCGGGTTCGTCTCTCCG
>JAABUT010004157.1_pt1 | contig 11728 bp, 15 predicted proteins | sample 5559281 | NCBI WGS metagenome assembly JAABUT01 (sample SAMN10711880, study PRJNA513359) | rock metagenome | isolation source: Antarctica rocks | place: Antarctica: Victoria Land, Ricker Hills nord | collected 2016-01-04
CTTCTCGTCCACGAAAGCGGCCAACGGCCGGTGCTCGAGCTTGCACGGCTTGGGCCGTCGCCCGCGCAGTTCGGCGCGCTGGTGCGCGGCGTACGGCGCATACCGGGCGCGGCGCCGGCTTGGCGGGCCGGCGCCGGTCTGGTTGCGCGAGAGCTCGCGGCTGATCGTCGATGGCGATCGACCCAGCTCGCTAGCGATGTCGCGCACACCCTTGCCTGCCACGCGCACGTCCGCGATCGCCAACCGCTCCTCCAACGACAAGAACCGCCCCGACACGGCCCGGGGAGCGGCCGGTATCCGGCCGCCAGCCGCCTTCCGCCACCGATAGCCCTGACGTCTTTCCACGCCTACAGCCTCACACGCAGCCGTGTTCGTCCGGCCCTGCCGGATCAACGCCCAGAACTGGGCCTGTCGGTCCGACTGCCTCTGCTGCCACTCCGACATGATCAACACCTCCGCTACCAGGGGTGTTGCGACGACCGTCTGAGGCCAAGGATCGTCCGTCGGACGGTCGAGAGCCGCCACCGACCTGTCCCTGCGACAGCGCTCTTCAGGAGCGCCCTTCAGGGCTGGCCAGGGCGTGCCACTCGCGCTCGAGAAGCGCGTACTGGTAGCCATCAACCCACCCCAGGTCGGCGTGCCAGGAGTCCTCGACCCCGTGCTGCTCGCGACGCATCCCGGCTTTCTCGAGCACCCGCACAGAGGCAGGATTGTCGGTATTGCAGCCTGCCGTGACGCGCCGCAGCTCGAGGCGCTCGAAGGCCGCGGCGAGCAGACCGCGCGCGAGGTCGCTCCCGAAGCCTCGTCCAGCGAAGGCGGGATCAACGATGTAGCCGATGGCTCCCTCGGTGAGCTGCGGCATCCCGGGCTGGCCCATTCCGTCAACGACGTCAAGGAAGCCCATCGCCACGATGTGGCCGTCAAACTCGGCGACGCACAAGAGGTCGGTCTGGCTACCCGGTGCTGCCAGCCACTCCCGGCGGAAGGTCTCCGGGTCGACATGGGTGCGAAGCATGAAGCGGTTGACGCCCGGGTCGTTACGCACCGCAAGCAACGGCTCGATGTCGTCCTCTCGGGCGTCGCGCAGGAGCAAGGTGCCGACGCGCATCGGCCACGGGCTGGTGTGCATCCGGCAATCCTGGCAGCCTGGTCGACGACCGCTGCGCCGGAGAGCACAAGCTCACCACGACGACGTGCCGGCCCCGTCCCGACAGCGGTCGCCTACCGGACGGCCCGCAAGGTCGCGACGGGACGCCTTGACGGTCACGCGGCGCGACGGTGGCAGGCGTGAGCCTCGGCGGTGTTGACCTTCGAGCGGCTGCAAGGAACACACTCGCCGTCGTGACCCGCCCCCTGCTGACGATCAGCGAGTTCGCCCGCGCGGTCGACCTCGCCCCGAGCGCGCTGCGCTACTACCACGAGGCGGGCCTGCTGCCACCAACCGAGGTCGACCCGCAGACCGGCTACCGCTACTACACCCGCGAGCAGGAGCGTCGCGCGTTGCTGCTGTCCCGGCTGCGCGCCGCCGGAGTCTCGATCGAGATCATGCGACAGGTGCTGGCTGGCCCGCCTGACCTCGCCATGCCGTTGCTCGAGGCGCACGCGGCCACCGCGCGGGCGAGCGCCGCCCGGACCGAACGGGTCGTCACCGAGCTGGTCGCGATGCTGCGCGCCGGGCAGGGCGACGCGTCAGTCACGATCGATGTCGACGGCCCCGAGCTAGCTGCGGCCGTTCGCGCCGCGGCTGGCTTCGCCTCGCACGAGACGCCGGGACTCGCCGTGGTGCTGCTCGACGTCCGGGACGGCGCCGTGCACGTCGTCGCGACCGACCGCTACCGCCTGCTGCGCTGGCAGGTGCGTGCGACGGGGACCGTGCTGCAAGGCGAGCGCCGGGCGGCGGTGCCGGTCGAGCAGGTACCCGCGCTCACGACGTGGCTGGAACGCCGTGCCGACGTACGGCTGACCCTCGACGCGTCGACCGTGCTCGCGGACGGCAGCGAGCTGCTGCCGGTCGAGACGGCCGACGACCGCTTCCCCGCCTACCGGACGGTGCTGGCGGCGCTGCCCGACCGACGTGGGCGGGTGACGGTGAACCGCGACGCGATGCTGGCGTCGCTCGACCTGGCGAAAGGCGAGACGGTACGCCTGAGCGCTGGTTGTGACCGTCTCGTTGTCGCCACCAGCCGAGACGAGCTCGGCGCGCTGCCCGCTGTCGTGGTCGGTGCCGAGGTGACACTTGGCTTCGCGGCCTCGTTGCTGGCCGATGTGCTGCAGCTGATGACAGTTGGCGCCGTCGTGCTGGCCTGGAGCGCGCCGGACGGGGCCGTTCGCGTTCGTGCCCCCGAGCACGGCGAGCCGCTCGTGCTGGTCATGCCGACGAGGCTCGAGCCGTGAGCGGCACCTACACCGGGCCACCGCCCGAGGTCGCGCCGGTCCGCCCGCGGCTCCTGACGCGGGCGCTAACGACCTGGCTGGCCGCGGCGACCCTCGCGTTGCTCGCAGACGGCTTGCTCTACTTCGCGCTGGGCTGGGAGGCGTCCCGTTTCGGCGGCCGAAGCGCCGCCGTGGTGCTCACCCTCATCACGTTGCCGAGGATGCTGCTCCTGCTTACCGGCGGGACGACCGCCGACCGGTGGGGGATGCGACGCACGGTGCTCTGCTCCGACGCCGTGCTGTGCCTGCTGCTCGTCGCGCTGCTGCTGGCCCTGCGCTCGACCGGATCCAGCGTGCCGCTGCTCGCCCTGCTGGCCAGCACCCTGGGCATCGTCAGCGCATTCCGGATGCCGGCCGCGGGCGCGTTCCCCCGGCTGCTCGCCGACGGCCCGCAGCTCGCGCGCGCGATGGCGCTCACCGGCACCGTGCTCACCACCGCCCGCCTCGCCGGCACGGCGCTCGGAGGCCTCGCAGTGGCGCTACTCGCCCTGCAGGGGGTGGTCCTCGCCGCCGTCGTCGGGTACCTCGCGGTGCTGCTCCTGGTATGGAACGTCCGCGTCCCGGAGGCTCCCCCGCCGCACCGGGCGAGCCCACCCCAGCGGAGCCTGGCCCTCGCTCGCCGGACGCCGGGCGTGCTGCCGCTGCTCCTGGCAGTCGGTCTGCTCGCCGGGAGCGTGCTGCCAATACTGGGCCTGCTGGTGCCGCTGGCCGCTCGCGCGCGTAGCTGGACCTCAGGTCAGACCGGGTTGATTGAAGCGGCCTGGCTGGTCGGCACCCTCGGCGTCAGCCTGATCGTCGTTCGCGTAGGCACGTGGCCGTCTGCCCGCGGTCCGTTCGTCGCCGGCCCAATGATCACCGCCGTGGGCACGGGAGTGATCGCGTGGGCGGCCAACCCTACCGTCGCGGCCGTCGGCGCGGTCGTCCTCGGCATCGGTACCGCAGTGTTCACCAGTCACGCGATGCCGCTGCTCGTGCACCGCACTCCCGCAGGCATGCTCGCCCGCTTTCAAGCACTGCTCGGCTTGGCGTAGGCCGCCGCGATACTCGCCGCGACCAACGGCCTCGGGCTGCTTGCCAGCCACGTCGGACCGACGACGGCGATCGTCGCGGCCGCCGGTGCGTGCGCATGTGCGGGTGCCGTCGTCCTCGCCACCCCATCGTTGCGGACCGCCGCACTGCCTAACGACCGGCAGTCCGAAGGTCAACCGGAGCAGGCGCAGGGTGCCCCACGCTCGGGCAACACGTCCCGGTAGACGATCGCCATACGGTGATCCGTTCCGGGATCTTGGTGCGCTGGATGCTCAACCGCTGGCTGTCTTCGCTGGCGAGGTCGAGCCGGTCTGGTTGTTGTTAGGCAAGCACGAGGCAGGCGATGCCGGCGAGGATGATGATCGCCGCGGCACCCCGCCCCAGCTTTTCACCAAGGGGCGGCAGATGGGCACCGGGCAGGCGCCGGTGAAACGCTACGACCGCCAGCTGCGCGACCTGACCATCCCCGTCCGGGCCGCCCCGTCGTTCATCGTCTCCCACGAGGTGGCGCTGACCGACGCCCCCGCCGCCTACGACATGTTCGACAAGTTCGACGGCTACACAAAGGTACTTCTCAAGCGCAACGCCTGACGGCCACGACGGCCCGGCGCCCCAGGGCGCCCGGCCCAGCCCTATCGCCTCACAGCTCAGACCACCGCCGCCGGAGGCGAACAGCCCTGGAGTTCGGTGTTCTTCTCCTCGCCCCCCGACGACGAGCGCGACCCGCGTCGGTCAGCTGAGCGGGGCCGTGAGCTCGACGTTGATGTCATCCGGGTCCTGGAACGACAGGATCGCGATCCCGGCGTCGGTGAGGTCGTTAATCTCGCCGTGCTCGATGCCGGCGTCGGTCAGTGCCCTGGCGGCGGCGTCGAGCTCGACGCGCGAGGCGACGGCGAAGCTGGCGTGGTCCAGGCCGGTGTGGTCGGGATCGAAGCCCGTGCTGCCGACCGGCCGCAGGCCGAACAGCGTGCCCTGTGGCGTTTGGTAGACGGTGCCCCCGTAGAACTTCTCCGGCGAGTCCTTCACACCGGGCTCGTCGACCGAGTCGGACGCGTCAATCGCGATGGGCCAGCCGAAGACCTGGTCATAGAAGGCTTTGGAGCGGGTGATGTCGGTGACGGTGAGCCGGACGTGGGCGAAGCCCGAGCTGGTAACCAATGCCATGGCCTTGCCCTACCCGCCTTCGCCGGCGTGTACCTGACGAGCGACGGCATCGCGCACGAAAGCCTCCGCTGTGGATGGTGGAGGTAGGGACACACCCCAATCGGCTTGGGGGACAGGTCTGGCCGCCCGAACGGTGCCCGGTGGCCAATCGATCAGCGGTACAGATCCGGATCGTTCACTTGTGGGCCCAAGGTATGGCCGGTCGTTCGCTCAGCCGAGGTCGGTGGGCACCGCGACCCGGTAATGGCTGCTCGTCATCCCGGCGTCGTTGAAGGTGGTGGCGAGGTGAATCAGATGAACGTCGGAGTCGAGGAGCCCGAACAGCGGGATACCGCCTCCCAGCAGCACCGGCGCGCGGGTGAGCACGATGTCATCAATCAGGCCGCGGCGGAGCCAGTCCGCAATGACCTTGCCGCCGTCGACATAGACCGCTGTCGAGGCTCGCTCAGCGAGCAGCGTCAGCGCTTCGTCGGTGGATGTCGCCACGGTGACTCGCGAGTCGTCGGTCGCCAGCGTGCGACTGAGGACGATGACTTGCTGCTGCGGGTAGGGCCAGAAGCCGAAGGTCAGGACCTTCTCGTACGTCCCGCGGCCCATGACGAGGTGATCAACGCTGGCCAGGTGCTCCTCGTACCCCGGGATCACCGGGGGATCCGCGGGCGGCTTCGCGTGTCCGGCGATTGATGGCGGATCAGTTAGCCAGGCGATGTCCCCGTCGGCTCGGGCGATGTAGCCGTCCAGACTCGTTGCGATGAAGACCTTGCCCTGCCACCTCCGTTGACCACTCATGCGCCCTGCCTACCAGCAGGCGCCGACATCGGACCGTCCACCACCATGATCACGCGACCCGTTGTTCCTCCGGCTGAGAACTCGTCACCGTTCGACGATCCGCTTGTGACTGACATTCCGGCTTGCCGTCGCCGCTGAGGACTGGCCGAGGCCCGTTCGGTTATCCGATCCTGCATGAGGGGGCAGGGACCGAGCGCGGCTGCTGTCCGTTGCGGGCGAGGTCGAGGCGCTGGGACGGCTGAGACGATGGTGCGATGACCGACCTGCCGGCGACTCGCCCGCTGCCTCGGATAGCCGCCCATAGGGGGGCGTCGGCGCTGTGGCCGGAGAACACGATGGCGGCGTTCCATGGTGCCGTCTCGATGGGCGCGGACGCGATCGAGTTCGACGTGCACGTCACGGCGGACGGGGAGCCCGTCGTGCTGCACGACTACGAGCTTGCCAGGACGACGTCGGGTGTTGGGTTAGTCCATGAGCGGGACCTGGACTATGTCCGCTCGCTTAGCGCGGGCCTCTGGTTCGACGGCCGGTTCTCCACCGAGAGTGTGCCGCTGCTGGAGGAGGTCCTTGCGCTGCAGGGCGTCGACTTCGAGCTGGAGGTCAAAGGACTGCCGACCGCTCATCTGGTCTCGGAGATAATCGACGCTGTCCAGCGGTTCGGAATCGCCGACCGAGTCCAGCTGACTGGGCATCACCATCTGGCGCTGACAGCGATCCACCGTCAGCTCCCCGGGGTGCGTCTTGGTCTGTTCCCACCCACGTATCAGGTCTGGATGACCGATCACCTGTACCAGCAGATCGTCCAACAGACGGCACTGCTCGGCGGCTTCGACGTCGTGCATCTGCGGCTTCCGCTGCTCGAAAGAGTTGATGTGCCCGGGCTGCAGGCGGCCGGGCTGCTCGTGCACGCCGGAGACGTGAACTCCGCGGCGGAACTCACTGCAGCGTCGGAGTTGGGAGTCGATCAGTTGACCACCAACGACCCGCGAGGTGCACGACGGCTGCTCCTCGATCTGGCACGAGGGTAGTGCCTGGTCCTGGTCACTGGTCCGGGACACTGTGCGCAGCATCCGGTCCCGGGTGGTGCGCTTGCTGGAGGTGATCCGCGTGCGGGACCGGTCAGGTGCCAACCGGAGCATGATTTCGGGGCCGGCGTTGATCAGATCACTTCCAGGAGTGTGCGTCCATGAGCTGCGGGATCGTGCTGTGGCCGGACGAGGACGCCTCCTACGCGATCAAGCAGCTGTGGGAGGAGCTCTCTGCCCACGGCATCCCGACGCTGGCGACACACACGCACCGGCTCCACCGTCCGCACGTTTCACTCTCCGTTGCCGAGAGCCTGCCCGTCCAGGACGCCCTCGACCTGGCGGGGACGGTCCCGCCCGACGGGTCCGGCTGCTCGCGGAATCTGCCGGCGTCTTCCCGACGGGGCACCTATTCCTCGCCTGCGGTGGCCGGCCAGGACCTACTCGCTGAGCAGCGCCGCGTGCACCAGTCCCTCATCCCTGTCGCGAGCAATCCATGGCCGCACTTCGCCGCGGATGAGTGGACACCGCACATCACCACCGGCTGGGCACTGCGCCCGAGTCAGATAGCCGCCGCCCTCCCACGCGTGCTTGATCGGCTCCCGATCCGGGGATGGCTCGATCACGGCGGTGTCGAGGACGGCGACTCCGGCCAATGCTGGCCGTGCCCACGCCCAAGGCCCCACCCTCATTAGGCACCGACGCCCGAGTCCGCCACCGCCTGGCCAACTTCCCCAATACGGCGCGGAAGTGCCCCTTGGACCGCCGCGGTGAGGTGCTGAGCATCCTGCTGACTGAGCCCGGCCTCGCGTCGCTGACGCTCACCGAGGTGAACCCCCGGCCGGCGAGCTGATCGACCGCTACATCGACAAGCCTCAGCAGAGTCGGAGAGCACTGCCCGTCCAGAACAGTCCGGAAACGGATCCCGCTGCGGGCGGCCTCGTAGGTTGTGGTGATGACGTCCGACGACGAGCTCGGCTTCCCGCGTGGCACGAGTGACGAGCGTGAGTTGTTCCTACGCTGGCTACAGTTTCTTCGCGGCGCCGTGACTCGCAATCTCGACGGCCTCAGCGACGGGCAGGCCAGGTGGACACCAAACGGCGCGCTGATACCGCTGCTCGGCATTATCAACCACCTGACCCATGTGGAGTGGCGTTGGATCGACGGCGGCATGCTCGGCCAGGAAACCAGCAGGAGCGACGCGGAATTCACGCCCGGGCTCGAGTTGACCGTGCAGGCTGCTCTAGCCGCCTACCGGAAGCGGGCAGCGGCCACAGATGCCGCAGTGATCGGCATGGCTCTTGATCAGCCCTGCCGATCGGAACACGGAGCCGACCTGCGCTGGGTCCTGCTCCACCTGATCAACGAGACCGCTCGCCACGCCGGCCACGCCGATGCCACCCGCGAACTGCTCGACGGCACTACCGGAGAATGACCGCCGTCCTGATAGCCCGACAACCCGTGCTGCGCGCTCGGCCCTGTGCCGCAACGGGATGGGCTTGTGGGACCGGCACGTGAGCCCGCCGGCCGGCACTCTGAGCGAAGGCCGACTCTCGTCGAGGGACCAGCCGGAAACGGGTGGCAGGGAACCACGCGCTGCTACCAATATCGGGGCCGTCGGGGTTGTCGCCTCGCCGCTCGACAGCCGGACATCGAGCTGGTTGACCGTTGAACGGTCGGTCAGCCCGACCTCGGGCAGGGAGTGGCAGCGGGTCGTGGGGGCGGGGTTTGGGCAGGATGTCCGGGTGATCGCTCCGTGGCCGGCTTCGACTTCGGTAGAGGTGCGAGCGGGCGGGCTGCTGCGGGAGTGGCAACCGGGAGACTTCGAGGCGATGGTCGGCCTGTTCGACACCGCGGAGATGGATCGGCGGACACCGTTGGCGTCGCCCTTCGACGCCCACGCGGCCGCGCGGTACGTCGCTGCAGCCCGTCAGGCGCGCCGACATGTCGGCGCTCTGCACCTGGCGATCACCCGGGACGGCGGGGCCCCGCTGGGGGAGGTCCTGGCGTTCCCGATCGGCGACGGCAGCTCGGTCGAGCTGGCGTACGCGGTAGGGGCGGCATACACCGGACACGGGCTGGCCCGCCGAGCCGTGACCGCCGTGCTCGAGTTGACCCGCGGCGCCGGCGTCAGCCACGTGGAGCTGCGGATCACGGACGACAACCTGGCCAGTCAGCGGGTCGCGGCCGCCACCGGCTTCACCGTGACCACCGAGCCGTACGTCGAGCGTCGCCGCAAGGGCCAGGTGCTGCGGCTGGCCACCTGGCGGCAGAGCCTGCGCCCGCTCGGCGCTCCCGACCGGAGACCCGAGGGCGACACCGGTGCGGGCGGACCGCAGGAGGGGTAGGTCCTGCGCGTGCAACTCGTTGCCTACGAGCGCCGGCCTGTGGCGATCCTGGAATACGACCGCGTCTGGCCCATCGTCGCCGAGTACGTCAGCAACCTGCTGGCGGCGGCGGTCCCGGTCGCCAGTCTGACTCATGTTGGCAGTACTGCCGTACCGGGTCTGTCGGGCAAGGGCGTCATCGATCTCATGGCCGTATTAGCGCCGTCCGCTCTGCCGGCCGCGGTCCAGTCGTTCTTGGACGCAGGGTTGCAGACCAGGCCCAACGGCTTCCCTGCCAGTCGGCCGCTGCTCTTCACCGCTGTGCAGACTCCGACCGGGGTGTACCAGGTGCACGTCCATGTGGTGCCGGAAGGCAACGACGAGGTGCACGTCCAGCTGGGCCTAGTCACTGCCCTTCGCAGCGATGCGAGCCTTCGAGAGGAGTACGCGGCCCTCAAGCGCAAGATCGTGGAGTCTGGTGACGTCGATCCGGTGCCCTACTCGGCAGCCAAGGACGAGTGGCTGGCCCACACGCTCTCCCAGCTCGGTCTTCCGCCGACGCCCGTTGCCTTCGGCGGCTAGCGCTGCCTATTGACCGAGCTACTGCGGCCGTCTCACGCCAGCCTCACGTACAGGGCAAGGCAGCCCCTGCAGGCCGCTGAGCATCACCGATAGCCAACGACCACCGGACACTCGCCGAGCGGCCGGCGGGCAGCCGTGCTTGCGGCCCGTATGGGGATCGCTCAGCTCGGCTTCAGCTCAACGGCCGGGTCGCGGCCCAAGAAGGTCCCAACGGTTGCCGGCAACATCCATGAAGACGACGACCTGCCCGTACGGCTCCTGCCGCGGCTCGGTCAGGAACTCCACGTTCATGCAGCGCATCCGCTCGTAGGCAGCCTCGAAGTCGTCAACGCGCAGGAACAGCCCGACGCGGCCGGCGAACTGATCTCCGACCACCCGCGCCTGGCGCTCACTGTCCGCCTGCGCGAGCAGCAACGCGGTCGCTGCGCCGGGAGGTCGCACCACGACCCACCGCTTGGGTCGGCCGCCGCCAGTGGTCAGGGCCGGCTCGTCCTCAACGAGCTCGAAGCCGAGGACGTCTACGAAGAACCGGATGGCCTCGTCGTAGTTGTCGACAAGGAGCGCGAGCTGTTCAAGGTGCATCCTCTCAGGATGACCACGGCGATCTGATGATGCTGGGGAAGCTCGCCGACGGTGGTCCCGCAGCACGATCCCATCCGGGCACGCGCCCGGATCGGTGCGTCATACGGGACGGTCAAGATCATCGGCGCTGGACGCCGCCAGTGTCTGGAACATGACGTGCAGGCCGACCAGTCCATGCTCGCGGTGGTCGAAGGCCGCCGGCACGGTTGTCAGGATTTGGAAGCCCAAGGACTGCCACAGGTGGACTGCGACGGTGTTGGTCTCCACCACGGCGTTGAACTGCATGCTGCGATAGCCGCTTGAGCAGGCCCATGCCAGGGCGTGCTCGCCCAGTGCCCGGCCCGCGCCACGCCCGGCCTGCGGCGGGTCGACCATGAAGCTGGCGGTGGCGACGTGCGAGCCGCGGCCTGGCCGGTTCGGGCCCATCTTGGCCGAGCCCACGATGGTGTCGCCCTCGATGGCCACGACGGTGCGGCCCGGAGGCTGCTCCATCCACAGGTCCCGGGCCTGCTCCAGCGAGAGGCCCTCGGGGTAGGCGTACGCGTCGCCCGAGGACACGATGGCCGAGAAGAACGGGTAGATGCCGGCCCAGTCCTGGTCCGAGGCCTCGCGGATGATCACAGTCGATACTGTAGGAACACAGCTGTGCCGAGGCCACCGCATCAGGTTGCCCGGCCGGTCCGGTAGCCGATCCCCGGTGACACAGGCGCGCACTGTGCCGGTCAGGTCCGTCCTGGGGTACGTCCAATACGAACTGACGCGGACGCGTACCGAGCGGCCTGTGCAGCCTCGCGGCCGGTTCCCGCCACGGAACGCTCGTCGTCGTCGGCCTGCGGGTGATGAACCGCCATGCTGGTCAGGTGACGTCGACACCTTCGTCAGCGCCCGCGCCGCCGCGGACAGGGGCCGCAATAGCTCTCGCGGCGTTCTTGGTGGGCGTTATGTATGCCGGCATGAGCGCGTATTGGGGGCTCGGCGGCACCGGGCTGCTGGACACCATCGGCGGCGCGCTCGAACGCGAAGGCCGGGCGGGCAACGCGGGCTTGCTCGTCGTGCTCTGGGTGACGGTCGTGCTCAAGCTCGCGGCCGCCATCCTCGGGCTGGTCGCCGTCCTGAGGCCTCGATGGGTACGCCCGCGGCACCGCCAGGTGGCGCGCCGAGCAGCCTGGGCCGCCGCGCTGATCCTCGTCCTCTACGGTGGCGTGCTCACCGTCGTCGGCCTACTCGTCCAGTTGGATCTCGTGCATGCATCGGCGAACGCCGACCACAAGGCGCTGCGGTGGCACGCCTACCTGTGGGACCCCTGGTTCCTGCTGTGGGGCGTGCTCCTGGCTGCTGCGCTCGCACGCTCACGCGTAGCGCAATCCGAGTAGCCAAGAGCCCGGCCTTCCCGAAGACGGTGAAAGCCCGGATCTTGCGACGCACCCGCGCTTCGCTGTCCCGCCATCCTTCTGCGGCACTGCGGCGGTACGCCGCCGCCCCGGCGGCGACGTCGTAGAAGAAATACAGGCAAGCATCTGCTTCGCAGGCCGATCCGCTTTCGGCGGACCCTGCAGACTCGGGTGCATGGAGTCGACGCCGGTCGTAGCGCGGCCTTTCGAGGCTGCTGACCGGTCGTCCGTTTTGGCCTTGGCGTCACGTCTGGCCGAGGGCGTCGCCGCTTGGCGTGAGCCGCAGCAGGTGCTTAAGGCGGTGATCGACTGGGTTCGCTGCTCGATCGATGACGCTGAGCAGCCCGACCGTGCTGTCTTCGTCGCCGAGGTAGAAGGGGTCGTGGTCGGTGTCGTCACTGTCGGC
>JAABUT010004158.1_pt1 | contig 11726 bp, 13 predicted proteins | sample 5559281 | NCBI WGS metagenome assembly JAABUT01 (sample SAMN10711880, study PRJNA513359) | rock metagenome | isolation source: Antarctica rocks | place: Antarctica: Victoria Land, Ricker Hills nord | collected 2016-01-04
GGTACGCCTCACGGCTGTCACCCATCCCGTGAGCGAGCACGACGAGCGGTCCGGAGGCGCCGGTCACTTCGTACGCGAGAGTGCCGCCGTCGACGGTCAGGTACTCGGTCATGACAACCTCCACATTGGCTATGAGTGCTAGCTACAAGCTAATGTGGTTACCCGACCCTGTCAAGGTCGCGCCAGGCACCTGCTCCGCGGTTGAACGTCCTCCGACGACCGCGGCCCGCTCGCGACCCGACCGAGCGGATCCGGACGGACCGCTCAGGTGGCCAGGTCGCGCGTCCCCCAACCTTCCTTGAGGCGGCGATAGGCCAGCGAGGCACTGATCCCGACCTCGGCGGCGGCGCAGGGCACGGATGCGCCGGCGCGACCACCGCTCCGTTTGCCGGGACGCTTCCCACCACAGCGCCGAGCACGTACCGCCAGAGCGCCCTGGACATGTCCGCGCCCGGAACGATGGGCTACCTCGACGAACTCCTGGTCCAAGCCGGTGGCGCATTGACCACTTGACACCGCCCACCTTCTGCGCGGACGACCATGTCCGAGAAACGCGGGGCAGATCAGTTCGACGATGAGCAGTCGGCCCTGGACTGTGGTGCGGGCGTTAGCGAGCGACACGAGAACGTCCGGACGATATGGGCCTTCAACAAGCCACACCCCACCCGGACGTTCTCCTACGATCAACGCGTCACGCCTGTCGCAAGCGGCGGCGACCAGCGACTGGGGCTACGGCCCTGCGGCGTCGGGTCAGTGGCGCACGCGTCGCCTGACCGGAGCGCGGACCGTGGCCGACGCGGTAGCGGTCGCACGTCCGGCGATGGCAACCAGCCGCCGCGGAGGACTGATTCCGGCCTTCTCGAACTCGCGGACTGCGGTCGCGGCCTCCGCGATCGCCGCGTCGGTCAAGACCGGGGCCTCACCGCGACCTGCTGGGCTGTCCACCAGCCGAGTCTCCCCCTCCGGGTCCGGCCCGTCTAGATCGACGTCGGCGCCGCGGCAACGACCACGGCCCACACCCGCGGCACCCTAACGACGAACCAGGAAGCCGCCCGGGTACCCCCCCCGGATGGGCAGCCAGACCCCCATCGAGTTCGAACCTCAACGGAGGGTCAGCGGCAGCTCTTCCGGCTCGCCGAGCGTTTGGCGGGCAGCTCACGGTCGAGGGCGGGCAGCACCACTAGTCGCTCGCCGGCCGTCGTCGGATGGTCGTCGTCCCGGGCAGTCCCCGGCTCCCGCGTCCCCCGGCCACGGCCGGCCGCGCATCTGCTTGTCAGCTTCGCTGACGGACCGACACCAAGGGTTCCTTCGAGGTCGTGGTCTCGTCGCGGCGCCGCCATGCGCCATGCGCCGCCGCCATCGGCGGAGCCCGCGGGCCGGCGTTAACAGCTGGTGAGCTGGTCGGCCTTGTCGTTGACCTTCTGCGCGGAGTCGTCGAGGGCCTTCGCGGTGCCGAGGGCCTTCTTAACGGCTGCGGCGGCCATTCCTGCGCGGCTGGTGGCCGGGCCCGCGGAGTCGTCGACAGCCTCTGCCGCGCCGTCCTCGACCTGGCCGGCGGAAGCAGGGTACTGACGCTGGGCGCTGACCAGATCGGCGAAAGCGGTGCGCGCGTCGGAGACGGCGGAGGTGACCGCGTCGATGGTGGTGGTCACGGTGTCGGCTTGGGCCTGGACGGTGTCCTGAGCGGCGTCAACGTCGCTGACGTCTGCGGCGACTTGGCCGACGGCGGCGTCGACTTGGCTGACGGCGGCGTCGAGGTCGCTGCTGGAGGTGTCGGTGCACTGCTTGCTGGTGGTGCGGGCGGCGGCGTAGTCGGTGTCGACCGTGTGCCGGGCGGCGGTCTCGTGGGTCAGCTCGTCGGCCAGCGTCGGGTGATCCAGCGCCGCCGCCAGCTACGGCCGGTCCTCCCGGCTCCCGGACGCGTGATCGGTGAACACCCGAGAGCACCCGGCCTGATTGAGCGCGTCCACCTGCAACGCCGGGTCCTGCTCCGCCGTGCTCACCCGCGCGTACCCGACCAGGCGCCCGGCCGGCTTCGGCTTGCTCGCAGCCGGCCGCTTCCGCGCGCGGGTCGGAGCGGCGCTCACCGTCGACCGGTTCCCGTCACGGCCGCCATCCCAGAACCGTAGGGAAAGCGTGTGAGTCGCCAGTTCGGTGACGCGCGCCGTCCGCCAGCGGCGGTGCAGCGGCCGGAGCGGGAAGAACGCTGCCTGTTATGCGAGCCGTCGAACCCGGAATCGGAGGACAGTGCCGCGGGTGGACAGCGACCAGTTCGTCGACGCGCTGCTGGTGGCCCCGGTGGCCGCGGGGGTGGTGGTGGTCGCTGCCCGGTCCGGGATCGGCCTGGCCGGGCTGACCGACCCGGTGACCGTCACCACGCTGGCAGCCGCCGTGTGCGGCGAACTCAGCCCGTGGTCCGGCGAGCACCGGGAACTCGCGGCCTGGCTGCTGGAACAGGCCCGGCCCCTGCGCGGCCTGGTCGTGGACCTGGTCGACCACCCAGGGACCCAGTGGTGGTCCCAGCTCCTGGACCGCAGCGCACAGCTCGTCCTCGGCGACGACGCGGTCGGGCCGCCGGTGTTCACGACCGACCGCTCCCCGTGGCAGGACTACGCCCAGCGGCCCACCGCCTGCGTCACCAGCTCGACGGCACTGACCCCGGTGGAGACCGAACCCATCCGGTCCGGGCGGCACGCCGTCGCAGCCGTCGGCCGCTCCGACTGGGAACCCACCTACCCACTCCCCCAAGCCCAGCTGCGCATCCACTCCGACGCGCGGATCGCCGAGATCACCGGACCCGACGACTGGAACCGCCTCGTCCAGCGGTACCCCCACCCCCACCACGCCCAGCAAGGCGCGGTCAACCAGAACCTGCACGAGAGCGCAGGCATCCGGAACGGCCCCGCGCCGGACTGGGCCGACGCCGCAGACGACCTTGACGGGGTCCACTTCACCTTCGCCGGGATGCTGACCGCCCTGTTCGTCCCGACCACCCATGACGGCGTCCTCACGACCCTGTGGGCCCCCGAGTCCGAATCCACCCTGTGGCTCCGCCAGGTCTGGGAAGAACCCCGCCAGGGGACCGCCTACCCACCCCACCTCGACCTCCCCGGCGACGTCGCAGCCGCCATCAGCGAACACGTCGTCTTGGCTGACCGGCCCCGCCGTGAACCGCTCCACTGGCTGCGCTGACACCACCCGCCTGTACTGACCGTTCCTTGATCTGGGTGCGCGGCCGAACTTTCACAGAGGGCCGCGTTCCGCCCCCGAGGTTTGTCGACGGGTGACGATGCGTGGGTGGACTGGTTGCTACACAATGTGACGACGGCGAGGCGGCAGGAAGCCCGCTGGAACGCGTCGGAACTGGTCGAGGACGCGTCGGGCTGTCGTTCATCCCGCCCGGCGAGCCGTGGCGCAACGGCTACGTCGAGTCGTTCAACGGCCGCGTCCGCGACGAATGCCTGAACATCAACATCTTCTGGAGCCTGGCCCAAGCCCGCGTCGTGATCAGCGACTGGAAGGAGGACTACAACCACCGCCAACGGCACAGCTCGCTCGGCTACCGGGCACCAGCGGTCTACGCTTCAGCCTGCACACCAATGAACGACTCCCGCGACTAGTGGATCCGCTCTCGCTGGCCCGATACGCTGCAACTTCGCGCCGTCTTCGCTCGGCACATTCACCGTGTGGACGACCCGGAAGTACTGCCGGAGCGCTTACGGCACATTAGGGGCAGTGCGTTCAGGATCAAGCGATCCCGAGCGGACGCCACCTGGTCATGTAACCGGGCCAACAGCCTCGGCCCCTCACCGCCGAGCTCTCGCAGGAGTTCGATCGGCGAGCAGTCTTGGATCGACGACGTCGAGCTCTGACGTTGATTTCGGGGTGTCCGGAGGCGACTCCTGCGCGGTCTTCAATCCGAGTCGGCTTGGACGCGTTGGTAGCGCTCGTAGATCACGCGTAAGCCGAACGTTCTAGTCTCGATCAGGTCGAGAGGAATGTCCTCGGTGACGGGTGGCAAGTACGGCGTGCCACCACCGACCACGATCGGAATTCGGAAGATGCGCAGCTCATCGACCAGGCCGAGTCCGATCGCTGCTGCGGCGAGACTGGCGCCACCGATCTCGACGTCCTTATCGGTCGCCCCGAGCGCCGTGGCGACACCCTCGGCCACCGACGAGTCAGCGAGCCGGGCGTTTCCGTGGACGCTGTCGAGCGTGCGGCTGAATACGACCTTCGGGAGGGCGGACCAGACGTCGGCGAATTCGGCCCCGAGCTCGGTGTCGCGCAGCGATGGATCGGTCTCCCACGGCAGCATCGTTTCGTAGAGCCTGCGGCCGCAAAGGTGGGCGCCGAGCTCGCGCACTCGCGCGAGGTGGAACGCAAAGAGCTCGTCGCTCGGTGCGGTCCACCCGAAAGCGCCGTCGCGATCGGCGATGTAGCCGTCCACGGAAACGCTCATCGAGTAGATCAGCACCGCTCGATCGTAGTCCGGCCACTCGCTCAAGCCCGCGTCGTTATCACCGACTGGAAGGAGGACTACAACCCATCGCCGACGGCACGGCTCGCTCGGCTACCAGCCACCAGCGGTCTACGTTGCAGCCTGCACCCACCAATGGGTCAGCGCAGTAGCCATCAACGGCCACAGGAGCCCCACCGGGCAAGGTCGTCCTCGCCTCAATCCACGGCCGGTGCTTCAACTCGACCCCGCACAACTGCCCGGCCGGCTCCAAGATGCGCTGCTCGACCCGACCCTGCACCGCGCTGTCGCAGGCATGAGCGATCCCCGCGTCCGAGGCTGCCTGCGACGCGTCCTCCACCTCATCAGTGCAGTGCCCGCACCCGTGCCGTCCGCCGACCGAGGCGGAGCCGGACGTCCTGACCTGCCTGCGCACGCCTACACGCCCACCGCCAGCGGTCTCGGCCTGCCATGATCCACATTCGCGCCTGTTAGTCCCCGCTCAACGGCGCGGCACCGTGAGCACCCCGTGGACGGGATCGAGAGGCGTGCCGACTGTGGTCCTGATCTCGCTCGCCCTGTTCTCCCTGGCCTGTGCGGGCGTGTTCTCCGCCCTTCTGGGGCTGTCCAGCGTCCTGCGGTGGTCCCTCGATCGGGTCGGGGCGACCGCGCGCGCTCCGGTGGGGTCGCAGCACAGTCGCCGCCCCCTCTCGCCGGCCGACGTGGACGCCATCGAGCGCGAGTGTGAGATCGGGCCGTACGCGCCCCGGGTCGTTGGCGCTCGTCGCGCCGGCCAGGACGCTCGCCGGCCAGAGCTGGACGCCTTCTAGGAGCGCCTGCGGGCCCTGGCAACGGGACGCCCCGCTGGACGTGCTGGCCGAACGCGGGTTCGAGGGCACGACCGTCGACCTGGTCGCGAAGGCCTGCACGCCGTCGCGGCCCGGGAGCCCCGGGACGGCGCCGAGCCCGGCCCCCGAGCTAGGGCGCTCACCCGGCTGGGGGCCGCAGCTGCGGGTCATCTGCTGCTGGCTCAGCTGTCGGGTGCACCCGCCAGATCCAGCCGAGGGGGCGCAGTCCCAGCCGACGAGCGACGCCCTGGGAAGCGAGGTTGTGCTCGGAGGTGCTGTAGAAGAGCACGCCGTGATCCTCACCGGCGACGTCGGCCCAGGCAGCGGTGACCGCGGCCGCGTGCCCTCGGCGGCGAGCGTCAGGGTGAGTCCACACCCCTGCCTCGGCTGAGCCGTGTCTGGAGCGCGGGGTGTGGCACAACGCCACGACGTGGGAGCCGTCCATCGCGATCGCCCAGGGCCCCAGCCGACCGGTCAGCAGCTCCTCCCATTCCTGCGGCTGCCACCACGCCTGCGGTCGCGCGGCCGCGAGCATCGCGGGAACCATTTGGGCAGACGTGTGCATCTGACCCACGCCGGAAACGCTTCGCGGGGACTTCACCAGGTAGCTGGGTCCCTCGCTGACCGTCACGGGAACGACCGGCGCCAGCAGCTCGGCCCACCGATCCAGCTCCGGTGGGCGGCGGCTGGGACCCCCCGTCCCGCTGAGCACGCTCTCGTCTAGTCGCACCTGAGCGGCCAACACCGGGGGGACCGAGGAACTGATGCGAACGGCGCACCCGTCGCTTGCGGCCGCCACCGCAACCAACGGAGCCGGCTCGTCCCGGCCGTACGCGTCTGTCCCCCAGAGCACGTCCATCTCCAGCCCCACAGGCTCAGATCGCTCATCGCCGAAAGCTAGCCACCGCCAGCGACGGAAGCCCCGAGTTCTGGCTAGCAGCGCCCGGAAACGGCGCCTGCTGGGCCGAGCGGCGCTGCCGGTCAGGCACGGGTTTGGAACCAGTACGACCAGCGCGTCGCCGCCCCGCGAAGTCGTGTCGCCAACGATGAAGCGCGCCGATCGTTCTCGAGCCGGTCGACCATGGGCTGGTGCCGATCCGAACTGCGACCGCCGACGACGTCGACGCGGTCATCGAGCTCGCGGCCGCCGCGCGGACCGACCATGCCGCCCGCCAGCCGGTGTTCTGGCGGCCCGCTCCCGACGCTCGCGACCGGCACCGTCCCTTCCTGGCCGGGCAGATCGCCGATGAGAAGGTCATCACCCTCGTCGCCACCGACCACGGGACCGTCGTCGGGTTCGCGGTCGGCGTGTTCCATCCCGCTCCCCCGGTGTACGACCCAGGCGACCCGACCTGCACCGTCGACGACTTCACCGTCGACCACCCCACCCGGTGGGCCACCACCGGCGCGGACCTGCTCCGCGAGGTCCGCTCCCGCGCCGCGGCCTTGGGCGCCGTCCAGGTGGTCGTCGTCGTCGGCCACCACGACCACGCCAAGCAGGCCGCCCTTGCCGCAGCCGGGCTCACCGCCGCCTCCCAGTGGTGGACCGCCCCGACCGGGGGCGCGCCGTGAAACCGGCCGATGACCAGGCGTCCGCTGCGACCCTCCCCGCCGAGGGGTGCTTGATCCTCTCGGGCACTCCGGGCGCCGGAAAGACCACCGTGGCGCGGTTGCTGGCTGGCAGCCTTCCGCGGTCCGCGCACATCGGCGGTGACGACGTCAGCCTGATGGTCGCCTCCGGCGCGGTAGGACCGGTCAGCGAGCCGAGGGCAGAGGCCGAACGCCAACTAACGCTGCGAGCGCACAACATCTGCAGCCTGGCCAACAACTTCGCCGCGTTCGGCTTCTACCCGGTGCTCGACCACGTTGTCCCGAACAGGCACGTCCTGAACCTCATGGTCGGATTACTGAAACCGCGCCCGGTGCTGTTCGTGACGTTGGCCCCGACCCTGGAAGTGGCCGCCGCCCGCAACGCCGCCCGCGCGGAGGCCGAGCAGGTCGACTACCCGTTCGCCGCGCTCGGCGAGCAGATGTCGGACCAGCTTGCCTCGGTGGGGTGGTGGTTCGACACCTCCGCCCTGACTCCCGAGCAGACCGCAACCACCATCAGGTCGGAAGCGCAGACGCGCGCTGTCCTTCGGACCTGAGGGCGCCCGTCGAAGGCCGGGTGATCAGCACGCGCGATCACCCGTCGCGCCCTCCGGTCGGCAGCTCCTGGGCGACCCGCGGCCAGGACCTGGCAGACGCGGACCCGGCGTAGCTTTCGACCGTGGCACCGGATCCCTCACCCGGGGCTGGTCTGTCGGGTGACGGCGCGTTCGTCGACGACGTGGCGCTGCGGGACTCCGCCTACGCCGGCCACGGGCCGCTCGCGGCCCGGATCGGCATCTACGCGTGGCAGCGCAACCGTCTGGACCTACCCGGACTGGCCGTCGACGCGTTGACCGACGTGACCGGGGTCGTGCTCGACGCCGGATGCGGCACCGGCGCGAACACCGTGCGACTGCGCCGCGACCGGCCCGACCTCCGCGTCGTCCCGCTGGACCTGTCCTTCGGCATGACCCCCGAGGTCGCCGGCGACCTGCAGGCACTACCGCTCGCCGACGACTGCGTCGACGGCGCACTGGCGATGCACGTGCTGTACCACGTGCCCGACATCGCAGCGGCCGCCCGAGAACTGCGACGGGTGCTCCGGCCCGGCGGCACGCTGGTCGTCACCACCAACGCCCACGGCGACAAACGCGAACTCGATGCGCTGTGGACACAGGCGATCGCGGACCTGACCGGACAGGACGTCGCGCCGCCGGCCGGTGACGAGCGGTTCGGGACCGGCCCGGCCGACGCCGGCGTCCTCCGCTCCGCCTTCGCCGACGTCGTACTCACCGAGCATGTCCGGGAGACGGTCGTTCCGGAGGCCGGGCCGGTGGTCGCCTACGTCGACAGCATGCGCGGGTTCGACGCCGACGCACTCCCCGCGGGACTGGACTGGGACGTCTTCGTCGATGCCGCGCGGGCTCGCGTCGAGGAAGGGATCAGCCGCACCGGAGCCTGGCGAATGACCAACCAGGTCGGAGTCTTCGTCTGCAGGTGAACCGCGGCCGACGCGCTCAGCCGATTGCCCCTTGTTCCCGACGACCAGCCGCCGATCAACGGCGCCATCGCCAGCGACCTGGCGCAGGTTCTGGCTCGGCAGCCGCACAGCTACCCCTCGTCAGCGGTGGACCGGTGCTGGCGGGGCACGCAAGTCGCGTACTCCACGAGTGGTGAGCGGAGCGAGGACGGCGACGGCGTAGGCGATCCCGGACCAGAGGGTGACGGCTGGGCCGCCCCACCGGGCGGCTGTGGGTCCGACGAGCAGCTGCCCGATGGGGATGGCGGCGTAGGAGAGCAGGTCATCGCAGGAGGCGACCCGGGAGAGGACGTCGCGGGGGATGTGCTGTTGCAGCGCGGTGTCCCAGGTGATTCCGGCGACCGCGACACCGAGCCCGGCGACGAACGCGCAGATCAGCAGCGCGGGCAGGTCCGCGCGGATCCCGAGTGCGAGCAGCGGTGCGGCGCCGAGGGCGCCGGCGAGCTGGCCGGAACGGAGCGGGTGCCGGAACGCCATCTTGTAGAGGACTGCGCTCATCGTGAACAGGCCCACGGACCGGGCGCTGAGCACCAGCCCCCACGCGGCCGCGCCGCTGCGTTCGCTGGTCAACGTGGGCCCGAGCACCTGCCAGGTGCCGACCCCGACGAGGTTGACCGCGCAGAACGACGCAGAGACCCGCCACACCCAGCCGATCCCGCGGAACGCCTGCCAGCCGACCCGGACGTCGCTGATGACACTGGCCCGCGCCGCGGCCGCCGGCACCGGTGGGAGCCGGAGCCTGCTGAGGCACCCCGCTGCGAGCAGGAAGCTGACCGCGTCCACGGCGATCGCCCAGCCGCCGCCGGCGCCGAGCACCAGCAGCCCGGACGCGGTCGGTCCGAGGATCTTGGTCGCGTTCCTGCTCGACGCGAGCAGCGCGTTCGCTCGGCCCAGCCCGGCCGCTGGGACGAGGTCGGGGAGGATGCCTCGCAGCGACGGTGAGGTGAACGCTTCCAGAGCGCCGTTCACCAGTTCCAGTGCTGCCACGACGGGCAGGCTGTAGTGGCCGGTGACGAGGACCGCGGCGACGGCGCCCTGGGTGAGGCCGGCGCCGAGGTTGGCGGCGACGAGTACGGTCCGCCGCGACAGCCGGTCGGCGACAGCTCCGCCGACGAGCAGCAACGCGAGCTGGGGGACCACGTGGGATGCCAGGACGACGCCGAGGTCCCCGGGCCGGCCGGAACCCTGCAGCACAGCCAGCGCCAGGGCCGTGGGAGCCATCGCGCTTCCCAGCAGCGACACCACTCGTCCGGTGAGGAACCACCGGAACGCCAACGTCGCCAGCGGCCGGTCAGCACGCGCGTTCGCCACGGTGGGACGGTGCAGGTCGGCGCCCCGTTCGGGCCAACGTTGCGGCGAACGGCGCAACCATGACCCTTCTGCAGCTGGAACCCGGAGCCCTGTCGCGGTGCCGGTTCGGACTGTCCCCGCTGGCTGAGACCGTCGGCTCGCTCATCGCATTGCACCGGCCGTGCACCGACCCGTGGCTGCGGGCGTGGCACACCACCCACCAGGCCGCCTACCGGACCTGGCTGGGCCAGGACCCGGTGGCCGCCGGCCTGGTGCCGCTGCTCGCCGCGACCAAGTGGCTGCCCGACCTCGTCGCGATCCCACCCGCCGGCGGCATGAGCACCCGCCTGGTCGACGAGCTCACCGCAGTCGCGGCCCACGACGACCGGCAGGTCCGCGCGACCGTCGCCGACGCGGTCGACGCCAGCTGGGAACCGCAGATCACCACCTGGCTGAGCCTCGCCGGGCTCGGACCGCGTGTCGCCGCGGTTCTCCAGCAGGGCTGGGACCGGTTCGTCGGCCCCGACTGGCCCCGCCGGCGGGCGGTCCTGGAACGCGACGTCATGCACCGGGCGGGCCTGCTCGCCGCCTACGGCTGGCAGCACGCCGTCGAGGACCTCACCGGCACCCTCAGCTGGGCCGGCCCCGACACCCTCCGGTTCGGACACGAGGCCTGGCCGGACCGGCGGATCGGCGACGACGGGCTCGTCTTCGTTCCCCGCACCACCGGCGGCGGGGCCTGGACCTGCGAGCAGCCACCCCGCTACGCCCTCGTGTACCCCGCCCGCGGACCCGCCGTCCCAGCCCGCTCCCCCAGCACCGACACCCTCGCGGCGACGCTCGGCCCCGGCCGCGCCCGCGTCGTCCGCGAACTCACCCGGCCAGCCACCAGCAGCCAACTCGCAGCCGCGCTCACCCTGTCCCTCGGCACCATCAGCGCCCACCTCGCCGTCCTCCGTGACGCCGACATCGCCACCGGAGCCCGCGTCGGCCGACACGTCATCTACCGCCTCACCGACCGCGGAACCGAACTCGTCCAGCTCCTCCTGCCCGAAACGGCACAACGACCCGATTCGTGACCTCTAGGTTTCGACACGAGTTCTGGCACACACGCCCACGGCGGGTCGCCTTGCCACGGTGGTTGTGTCGTTAACGATGGCGGCCTTAACCGGTCAACGCACCACCTGGGCTCAGTCGAGCGTAGCTGCGGGACGCCCTTCATCGTCAGCTCGTCGGCGATGTCGCGGGCGTCAGGAAGGGAACGGGCGAGCCCGTCGAGCTTGGTCACGACAATGCTGTCGCCAGCACGGCAGGCAGCGATTGCTTCTCGTGGGCCTGGTCGAGCGCGGTTGGCGCCGGTGAGCCCGTGATCGACCTTGAGGTGCCCGACTTCTTCCGGACAGTGGGCCCCAAGTAGATTGGGGTGAACAGATCGGATGGAATGGTGTCGAGTAAACGTGGTAGGTATTCTCCGGAGTTTAAGGAGGCGGCGGTCCGGGAGGTCATCGACCGGTCTCGGCCGGTGGCTGACGTCGCGCGGGAGAATGGTCTGGTCGCTCAGACGCTGGGGAACTGGGTAAGCGCCTGGCGTGTGGATCACGCCGGTGAGGAACCGCAGCTGTCGGTGTCTGAGCGGGCCCGGCTGAAGGAGCTCGAGCGGGAGAACCGTGAGCTGCGGATGGAGAATGAGTTCTTGGGAAAAGCGACGGCCCGTTCAGGGGGTCGGTGCAACGGTCCCAGCGATAGTGGCGGCCGGGGTGGCGTACCCGAGGGTTTTCCGGGGGCGCGTGTTGAGCTTGGCGGCGATGGTGTCGAGATCACGCTGGGTGTAGCCGGATAGGTCGTGGCCTTTGGGGAAAGTACTGGCGGAGCAGACCGTTGGTGTTCTCGTTGCTCCCGCGCTGCCAGGGGCTGTGCGGGTCGCAGAAGTACACGGCCACATCGGTGGACATGGTGAAGTGGTGGTGGGTGGCCAGTTCGGTGCCGCGGTCCCAGGTCA
>JAABUT010004160.1_pt1 | contig 11724 bp, 8 predicted proteins | sample 5559281 | NCBI WGS metagenome assembly JAABUT01 (sample SAMN10711880, study PRJNA513359) | rock metagenome | isolation source: Antarctica rocks | place: Antarctica: Victoria Land, Ricker Hills nord | collected 2016-01-04
GCGACGGCTCGATGCGGACTGCGCGCGGTACGCAGACGCCGCAGAGGGCAGCGCCGGATGCAGCGAGAACGAGCCACGGCTCACGAGCGGCAGCCCGGCGCTGGAGGGCAGCGACGCACAGTTGGCGAGCAGCGACCCGATGGCCTGCCCGGGGAGCTGAGGCGGACGGCCGAAATCGGGCCCCCCGGACCGAGATCAGTCCAGTGCAGCGGCTCGCGATCGAAGGTAGTACTGCTCGGCAAGATTGAGCGTGCTTCCGGCAGCGGCCAGGTAGTACGCCTTGGTAGCCCGCCGATCGTCGTTCATCTCCAGCAGGTGGCCGTGCACGGCGTGGAATCGGTGGTGAGCCGACAACGCGGGATCGGCGGCGGCCGCGAGCTGCTCCGAGCCGGTGGCTGGTCCGTGCACCGTGGCCACCGCCACGATCCGGCTCAACTCGATCGTCGGGCCGGGTGCCAGGGCTGCCACGCCATCACGCGCCCCTCGCGCACCCACACCTTCTTCGCCCGGTCCGATCGGCCAAGCCGGCTGCCGTCACCAGGTCGCCCGATTCCAGCAGCGTTTCATTCAGGGAATGGTGCGCCTTTGCGAACTCCCACCGTTGCTCATCGGTCAGCGTCTCCCACAGTGCGCGACGCCGGGTTGCTCTAGATCAGAATCAAATATCGCACAATCAGCTTCCTTCTGGCGGAATCGAACCGGACCGGAATCGGTCCCCATGGTTGATGCCGAAACCGAAAGACGAGAATCGACGTATTCCAGGGATCACCACCATCGGAAAGGCTTGATCATGCTCGCTCGGTCCGAGATGTTCAGTGGGTTTGCGGTCGACGACATTCCCGCCGCCAAGGCGTTCTACAGCGCGACGCTGGGGCTCGAGGTGACGGAAGCCAACGGAATGTTGCAGCTGCACAGCCCGGGTGGCCGGCACACCCTGATCTATCCGAAGGCTGATCATGTCGCGGCCGGCTACACGATCCTGAATTTTCCGGTCGACGACATCGACGCGACGATCGACGCATTGGCGGTCAAGGGCGTCCTGATGACGCGGTACGACGGCATGCCGCAGGACGAGAAGGGAATCCTGCGCGGCCGCGCCGCAAACCGAGGCCCCGACATCGCCTGGTTCACCGATCCGGCCGGCAACGTGTTGTCCGTCCTGTGCGGCTGAGAATCCCGCTGTCGTACCCGCGATCAGATTGCTCACCTTTTGATGCGAATACCGACCGGACGGGTCCGGGGCGCGGGCGGCGGGGTCGGCGGGGACATGAGCCGGCAGGCTGGTCGACGGCGGCGAAAGCGACAACGTCGGTCTCTATTGCGACCGGCGTGCAAAATTCGTTGCGAGGAAGCGCCGGACGGGTTATTTTCGAGATGAACCGAAAGGAGGTGGTCCCACGTTGATGACGTACAGGACTCGTGAGGTGGCTGGCCGCTAGGCCGCCGTTCCATCACGTCGGACCGTGGTCCGTTCCTCTCGGGAGCGGCGGTCAGGCAAGTAGTGGACAGTCACCCGATCCCCGAGCCGCCGACCCAGTCCAGTCGGCCCTACACCAGGACGTGTAGTTCCTGATGGAGGAGCAGCCCGGGGATTGTCCTGCTCACTGGTCCAGGAATCTGAGAACGGCCAGAACCCGCCGGTTGTCGTCCTCGCAGACCGGCAGGTGCAGTTTGCTGAAGATCGCCGCCGTGTATTTCCCGACGGCCTTCTCGGTGATGAACATCCGCGCGGCGATGGCCGCGTTCGACCGTCCCTGCGCCATCTGGCCGAGCACCTCGGTCTCCCTCGGGGTCAGACCCGCGAGTGGCGCGGCCGCGCGCGGCCGGGCCAGTAGCGCCGCAATGACCTCGGGATCCATCGCGGTACCACCGCCGGCCACCCGCCGGACGGCCTCGACGAACTGATCCAGGTCCGAGATACGGTCCTTGAGCAGATATCCGATGCCGCCCTGGCCGCCGGCGAGCAGCTCGCGAGCGTACAGCTGCTCCACGTACTGGCTCAGTACCAGGATCGGCAGTCCGGGCACCTCGCGGCGCGCGGCGATCGCCGCCTGCAGGCCCTCGTCGGTGAAGGTCGGCGGCAGCCGGACGTCGACCACGGCGACGTCGGGCCGGTGTTCCAGCAGCGCTCGAAGCAGTCCCGGCCCGTTGTCGACCGCGGCGACCACTTCGAAATCGTGCGCCCGAAACAGGCGAATCAGCCCGTCACGCAGCAGCGCTAGATCTTCACCGATGACAACACGCACGGCAGCTCCATGGAAATGATCGTCGGCCCACCGAGCGGGCTGGCCACGGTGACGGTTCCGTCGAATGCTGCCAGCCTTTTCTCGATCCCGTGCAATCCACCACCCGGGATCGACACCGCACCACCGATTCCGCTGTCGCCGACCGACACGCTCAGTCGCTCGTCGTGGTGTCGCAGCCAGATCCAGGCGGCCCGCGCGCTGGAGTGCTTGGCCGCGTTGGTCAGCGCCTCGGCGACGGCGAAATACACCGCGGACTCCACCGGCGCCGGAGCACGTCCGACGAGGACGACGTCCACATCGACGGCCAGCGGAGCCGCCAGGGCAAGTGCTTGTAGGCCCCCGACCAGGCCCCGATCTGCCAGCACGGGCGGATGGATGCCGCGCACCAGCGCCCGTAGATCGGCCAGCGCGACCGATGCGGACTGCCGGCTCTCGGTGATCAACTCCAGGGACAATGCTGGATCCTTGTCCATCATCTGTTCGGCCAGGCCCAGATTCATGCTCAGCGCCACCAGTCGAGCTTGGGCGCCGTCGTGCAGATCACGTTCGATGCGCCGGATCTCGGCGGCCTGCGAGTCCACCGTCTCCGCGCGTGAGCTGGAGAGCTCACCGATGCGCTGCGCCATCACCTCGGTGTCCGACCGCATCAGTACGAAGGAGGCGAAGGTGAGGTAGGTGCGGACCATGACCGGGCCGACCATCAGACCCAATGGAAGGACCAGGTAGAAGACGACGGTCACGATGCCGAGCGCGAAGCCGAGCGTCGCATTGACGCTCAGCCACAGGGCGTCCCGGTAGGTGGCCGGATCGGTGAGTCGTATTCGCAGACCTTCCAGCACGCCGTCGGCTTCGACGGGGCGATAGGGCGATTCCACCTTCCAGCCGAGAACGCCGCCGGCCAGCCGGCGCTGCCACATGGACAGGCCCCTGACGGCCGCGAGAGCCGAGACCAACATCGGCAGGCCGACCCAGACGAAGACCAACGCGATCGACACGATGAGCCAGACCAGGGTGAGAACCGACAGGAATCCCTGCGCGGTGAGCGACCAACCGGCACTGAAATACCCCACTGCGTCGCGCCGAACGGCCGGTTCGCCACCCGCACGGGGCGCGGGAGAGTGTGCCGCGGCAGTATCCGGCGCGGAGTTTGCGCCCGGCGGGAACGGCCCCGGTGGCATCGGCCCGGAAGAGTTCATTGCTCGATTGTGTCGTAACGGCGAGCGGGCGTCGGGGGGTTCACGCCCCCAATGGTGTGGGCTCAGCCCGTGGAGAAAGACACGGCCCAGCGCGGGGGGCATCGACGGGCTGCGCCACTGGGACAGGCACCTGCGGCCGGCGAAGCTGACCAGGTTCAGATGCCGCCGGCAGGCGCCCCGGCGTTACCCCTCAGATCCTGGAGAACCGGTCATGACGACTTCCACCCTGTCCAGAACAGATCACCAGCCGGACGGTCCACCTCGCAAGAGTTCTACGGGTGGTCTGGTCGGTTGGAGCCTGCGCCATCGAACCCTCGCCATCGCCGGCTGGGTGCTGCTGGTGCTGCTCTGCGTGCTCGGTGGCAACCTGGCCGGAACCGTGAAGGCCACGCCCGTGCAGCTGATGTCCGGCGAAGCAGGACGAGCTGCAGCGATGGTCACCGCCGCTGGCCTCGACGGCCACGATGTCGAGTCTGTGCTGATGACCGCGGGATCGGGCGGTCGGCTGCCCGAAGCCTCGCTGGGCGCGGGCTCACCCGTCGTCGCTGACCTGACCGCGACCCTTCGCGCGGTGCCCGGAGTCAGTGACGTCGGGACGGCTGTCGTTTCCAGGGACCGATCGGCCGTGCTGTTACCGGTGACCCTCGCGGACGACGTAATGGATCCGAACGCCTTGCTGGCCGGCGTGTCGACGGCGGCCGAACGGCATCCTGACCTGCATCTGGGAGTGTCCGGCCCCCTGACCATCGGCGCCGACGTCGACAATCAGCTCGCCGGCGATTTCTCCGCGGCGCTGATCCGAAGTCTGCCGATCACCATCGTGATTCTGCTGCTCGTCTTCGGTGCGCTGCTGGCCGCCGGCCTACCGCTCCTGCTGGGGGTCAGCTCTGTGCTGTCGGCGGTAGGCCTGTACGCAGCCGCCTCGCACGTGCTGCCCGACGGCGGAACCGGAGCGGAGATGATCCTGTTGATCGGGATGGCGGTTGGAGTGGACTATTCGCTGTTCTATCTCAAACGGGCACGCGAGGAGCGTCGGAGCGGGCGGTCGGGACTCCAGGCCCTGACGACAGCCGGTGCGACCGCCGGTCGTGCGGTGCTCACTTCCGGGTGCGCCGTGATGGTGGCGATGGCCGGACTGTTCCTCCTGGGGGACATCAATTTCGCGTCGATGGCGCTGGGCGCGATCATTGTGGTCGCCCTGGCGGTGCTCGGCTCGCTGACAGTGCTGCCGGCCGTACTCGGGTTGTTGGGCGACAAGGTCGACCGGCCCAGGATTCCGCTGCTGTCGCGGCTGACCATGTCGGGACGACCGGCTCGCGTCTGGCCGATGTTGCTGCGGCCGGCGATGAAATTTCCGGCCCTCACCCTGCTGGTGGGGGTTGTCGGCATGCTCGTGCTGGCGTGGCCGGCCACCACCTTGCATCTGAAGGACTCCTCCGCGGCCGATCTGCCGCAGAATCTGCCCAGTGTGGCTGCCCACCAGAGAATCACAACCGCGTTTCCGGGAGAACGCAGCGGATTGAACGTCGTCCTCAAGGGGGCGCCGGCGAAGACGGAACAGATCAGCCGGCAGGTTCGGTCCGCGATCGAGAACAGCGCGACGTTCGGGCCGCATCCGGCGATCCGCAGCGCCGGGGACACCGTGGTGATCTCGATCGCGGTGCCGTTCGACGACGACAGCCCGCAGGCTCGGGCGGCTCTGGAAACGATGCGGTCCACCGTCCTGCCCGACGCCTCGGCCGGTGTGGTCGGCGTCGAATCGGCCGTGGGGGGTTCCATTGCCGCGACCGTCGACTATCTGGACGAACTGTCCGCCGGCGCGCCTTGGGTGATCGCCTTCGTCGTCTTCATGACGTTCTTGTTGATGACCTGGGTATTCCGTTCGGTCGTGGTCGGGCTGGTCACGATCCTGGCCAATCTGCTGTCCGCCGGCGCGGCTTTCGGTGTTCTGGCTCTGGTGTTCCAGAGTGATTGGGGTGCGGCTTTTCTGGGCTTTCACAAGTCCGGCGGCGTGATCGCCTGGATTCCGGTTTTCCTTTTCGTCATCCTTTTCGGATTATCCATGGACTATCACGTGCTGGTGATCTCCAGAATCAGGGAGGCAGCCGATCGCGGCCTTCCGATCCGGGACGCCATCCGGGACGGGGTGAGCGGATCAGCCTCGGTCATCACCAGCGCGGCTGCGGTGATGATCGGAGTGTTCGCGATCTTCGCGGGGCTGCACATGGTCGAGTTCAAGGAACTCGGCGTCGGACTGGCGGTTGCGGTATTCCTGGACGCCATTGTGGTGCGGATCCTGATCCTGCCGGCCCTGATGTCCTTGCTCGGAAACGTGAATTGGTGGGCGCCTTCCCTCTTGCGCCGCAAGAACCTTCGGAGCAGGTCCGAGCCTACGACCCGACTGTCGCGGGATCGTTCGATCGAGGCAGAATGAGGCCATGACGCGAGGATTCAGCGGCCGCCCACGCAAGCCGCACAATGATCGACTGCCTCCTGGGCAGTACGACACGGGGCAGGAGTTCCCGGTGCTCACAGCGGAGGTGACGCCCAGGCTCGACCCCGAGAGAATGAGCATCACGGTCGACGGATTGGTGGACAACCCGCAGAAGTGGACCTGGCAGGAGCTCCACGCACTTCCCGGCTCCACCTTTGCGGGCGACATCCATTGCGTCACTACCTGGTCCAAATTCGACACCAGCTTCGCCGGGATCAGTGCCGACCTGCTGCTGGCCGCAGCGGTCCCGTCGCAGGCGGCCACTCACGTGATGATCAAGTCGACCACCGGCTACACCACGAATCTGCCCCTGGCAGACATCACGGACGGCAAGGCCTGGGTGGTGTGGGATCACGAAGGACATCCGCTACCGGTGGAGCACGGTGGGCCGATGCGTTTCCTGGTACCGCATCTGTATTTCTGGAAGAGCGCGAAGTGGGTCAGCGAGCTGACGCTGATGGATCACGACGAGCAGGGCTTCTGGGAACGCAACGGCTACCACGACCATGGTGATCCCTGGAAGGAAGAGCGATACCAGGGTGACTGAAGCCAGGGGAGCCTCGATCGACTCTGCGCCGACCGGCTCTCCGAAGGTCGGCTCTCCGGAAGGCGGCTCCGCGAAGATCGGGATGGCTGCGTCGGCTGGCTCTCCGGAAGGCGGCACTGCGGCTCCGGTCGGGGCTTGGCGGACGGCCACGGTGAAAGTTGTCGACCATCCCGGGCCGAACGCGGTCAGGCTGGTGCTCGACGTGCCCGACCGGATCGATCATCTGCCCGGCCAGCACTATGTCGTGCGGCTGCGGGCGGAGGACGGGTACACCGCGCAGCGGTCCTACTCGGTGGCGTCGGCTCCCCACGAAGCGGGGGTCGAGTTGTTCGTCGAACGGCTGCCGGACGGGGAGGTTTCGGGATTCCTGGCCGATGTAGTGCAGGTCGGCGACCAACTCGAGGTCCGTGGTCCGATCGGCGGCTGGTTCGTGTGGCGGGGGAACAGCCAGGCGCTCGCCGTCGGCGGCGGGACCGGCGTCGTCCCGCTGGTGGCGATGTTGCGGCACGCGGTGCACATCGGCCGGCCGGAATTGCTGCGGATGGCGGTCTCGGCCCGCACCTACCAGGAACTGCCCTACGCGAGAGAACTGCTGTCAGGAGGGGCGATCGTCGCCCTCACCCGGGGCGTCCATCCGGCGGTGACCCGGGCCGCAGGCAGGTTGGCCGCGGCCGATGTGTTGTCATTGATCACCAGCGACACCACCGGCTTCGTCTGCGGGTCGGCCGCATTCGCGGACGGCGCGAGCACCCTGCTGGTCCAGGCCGGGCTCGGCGCGGACGCCATCCGCGTCGAGCGCTTCGGCGCAACCGGCAGCTGATCGGCGCAACCGGCAGCTGCTCGACGGGCTGACCGGCAGCTGCTCGACTCAGGCGCGGGTCAGACGCCGTACTCGGCCGGCAGCGAGCCGCACGCGATCGTCTTGAGCAGAGCTGCGTGGTCGGCTTCGGTCTGATCGGCGTAGAGCCGGGCGAACCGGGCCATCGCAACGTCGAGTTTGTCGGAGGAACCCACATAGCCGGAGATCATCGATGCGCCACTGGTTCTGGCATGGCCCTTGGCCAGCAGCTGACCGACGATGCCCGCGTAGTCGGTCATTGCCCGGGCATCGACCGCGTCCAGCGCCAACGTGCCCTTCATGTTCCGGAACTGGCGGACGTAGTACTGCCGATCGGCGACGGTGGTCCACCCGAGCAACGGGTCGCTGACCGTTTGTAGAGCCTGTTGATACTCGACCACGCGTTGCCCCTGGTGGGCATGCAGGGCCGACTGGCCGTGCACATATTTCGCCAGCACCGACCGCCGGGCCTGTTTGAGCTGGAGGAAGACCACGTCGTCCGGGCTGCTTCCCTCGAGCAGCGCCACGTAGGCGCGGAGTCCGACGCTTCCGACGCCGACCACCTTGTGGGCGATGTCCACCAGTGTGTAGCCGGCCAGCGCGCGCCGCCAGTGCGGAGCCAGTGTTCGGAGATACTCATCGAGCGCCCTGCCGATCAGGTCGGCTTCCGCTTCGGACACACGGGTGATCAGCGGCGGTTCTTCCACGATGCGGCGGCGGCCCTGCCGCTCCTCGATGAACCTGGGCAGCGCCCGGTCGCTCGTGCGGGCCCTGGCCCGCTTCGCGGCACGATCGAATTCCTCCTTGAGCGAGCTGTGCGGCGTGCTGGCGATCAACGCGTCGACGTCCAACCGTTGATAGGACCGGGACAGCAACGGCTGTTCTGCCAGGAAGGACACCTCCCTCCGGTACGCGGCCACGCAGGACGTGGCAGCGGCGGCGCAGGTCTGTTCGGTGTGACTGTTCTGCCGGCCGGCCACCCAGATGCGCGCGACCAGCCGCCGGAGGTCCCACTCCCAGCCGCCCGGATGTGCCTCGTCGAAATCATTGAGATCGATGACGAGGTCGCGTTCCGGCGAGGCGTAGAGGCCGAAGTTGCCGAAGTGGGCGTCACCGCAGATCACCGGGGTGATACCGGTGGCCGGCAGGTGCGCAACATCCTCGGCCATGACGATCGCCGTGCCGCGCAGGAATCCATAGGGCGAGGCAGCCATTCGACCGACCCGCACCGGAACGAGCCAGCTCAGGCGTCCCTCGTGCGATTCTTTGAGCTGAGCGACCGGATCCGGCCGGTCACCAGGCGGTCGCCAGTTCCCCAGCACTACCCGTGGCACCTTCGTCCGCAGTGCCCGGCCGAGCTGATACCGCTCGGCCCGTGATGTCGGGCGCCGCCGCAGCGAACCGTAGGACTCGCCTTCGACGTCGGCCAGCACCACGTGGCCGTCGGCTGCGCGATTCGGGTCTGTCATCTGTAGCGGTTCTTTCACTCGGGCGACTGGCGAGCGCGGTCATCCGATCGGCGGCCGGGTCGGCCGGAGCCCCGGGTGGGACGGCGCCCGGTCAGACGGCGCGGCCGCGCTGGCTGCGGTACCGGCGCACCAGCGCGTCGGTGGACGAGTCGGGCTGTGGCTCCGGCGCCTCCTGTTCGGTGAGCACCGGAGTCAACTGCTGCGCCTGCGTCTTGCCCAGTTCGACGCCCCATTGGTCGAACGAGTCGATACCCCAGATCACGCCTTCCACGAAGGTGGCGTGCTCGTACAGTGCGACGAGCTGCCCGACCACCGACGGCGTCAATTTCTGGGCCAGAATGCTGGTGGACGGCCGGTTTCCCGGCATCACCTTGTGCGGCACCACTTCCTCCGGCGTACCTTCGGCCGCGATTTCCGTCGCCGTTTTCCCGAAGGCCAGCACCGAGGTCTGCGCGAAGTAGTTGCTCATCAGCAGGTCGTGCATGCTGCCGGTGCCGTCCATCGTGGGCAGATCGTCCAACGGCTCGGAGAACCCGATGAAATCTGCCGGAACCAGTCTGGTGCCCTGGTGCAGCAATTGGTAGAAGGCATGCTGCCCATTGGTTCCCGGCTCGCCCCAGAAGATCTCGCCGGTGGACGTCGTGACCGGAGACCCGTCCGCCCGCACCGATTTACCATTGCTCTCCATCGTGAGCTGCTGCAAATACGCCGGAAAGCGGTTCAGGTCGTTGCAGTAGGGGAGTACGACGCGTGACGCCGCATCGAAGAAATTGGAATACCAGACTCCGAGCAGCCCCATCATGACCGGCGCATTCTCCGCGAACGGCGCGGTGGCGAAATGCTCGTCCACGGCGTGGAAACCGGCCAGCAGCTGAGCGAAATTCTCTCGGCCGATCGCGCACAGAACCGACAGCCCGATCGCAGAGTCGACCGAGTACCGGCCACCGACCCAGTCCCAGAATCCGAACATGTTGACCGTATCGATGCCGAAGGCCGAGACACGTTCCGCATTGGTCGAAACAGCGACGAAATGCCGGGCGACCGCGTCGCGGGCCTCTTCCGAGTCGTCGGCATGGCCGAGCCCGGCCAGCAACCAGCGCCGCGCGGCGGTGGCGTTGGTCAGAGTCTCCAACGTCGAGAACGTCTTCGAAGCGACGACGAACAGGGTGGTCTCCGGATCGAGGTCGGCTGTCTTGCCGACCAGATCGGAGGGGTCGATGTTCGAGACGAATCGGCAGCTGATCCCGGCGTCGGCATAAGCGCGCAAGGCCTGATAGATCATCACCGGACCGAGATCCGAACCGCCGATGCCGATGTTGACAACAGTGCTGATCTTCTTTCCGGTGGCACCCACCCACTCGCCGGAGCGAACCCGGTCGGCGAAGTCGCCCATCCGGTCGAGCACCTCGTGGACGTCGGCGACCACGTCCTGTCCATCGACCGTCAAGGTGGCATCGGACGGCAGCCGCAATGCGGTGTGCAGAACGGCACGGTTCTCGCTGGTGTTGATGTGGTCACCACGGAACATCGCATCGCGCCGACCTTCCAACCCCGCGGCAACCGCCAGATCGACGAGCAGAGGAAGCGTTTCCCGGGTGATCCGATGTTTGGAGAAGTCCAGGTACAGATCGCCGGCCCTTGCGGTGAGCTCACGGCCACGATCAGGGTCGTCGGAGAAGATTTGCCGCAGGTGCAACGGTTCGATCTTTTGTTGGTGGGCGGTCAGCGCCGCCCACGCATCGGTGGCGGTGATGTCGAGCGATGCGGTGCCGTCGGTCATGGTCGTCGCTTTCCCTGCAGATACTGGTGGTCGGTTGGGTCCATCCTGGCGCAGGCGTCGCCCGGACCGCTCACCGGGTAGTCAGCCGTCCCGTTGGGACGAGACCCGCGATCCAACTCGAGGAGAGGCTATGCCGGTCGAGCCGAACGCCGGTCGACGGGCCTCCTCAGGGCTACTCGGGCCGAGCCATCTGTTCCCGGAGCGGATGAGAGCATTCGGCTGGACTGCCAGGTCGCGCATCACGGTCGACATCTGCCGGAAACACAAGCTTGACACGACCGGACTTGTCCTACCGGGCTGCCACCCGGATGATTCCCCGCATGGCTTCCTCGCTCCAGCACACGCCGGCCGACCGCCACTACGGCGCCCAGATCACCGCGGTGGAACCCGGTGGTGCCGAGGGTATCGCGCTCGCGGAGCGCCACGGCAAGCCGGTGCAGCTGTTGTGGACCTGGACATCGCCGAACATGGAGTTCGCGACCATTTTCGTCGGCGTGATCAGCGTGTTGTTCTTCGGCCTCACCTTCTGGCAGGCGATGGCCGCGATCGTGCTCGGGTCGGCGCTCGGGTCGGTGTCACACGCCGTGCTCTCGAGTTGGGGACCGAGCACCGGTTTCTGCCAGATGGTGTTGTCCCGCCGTGCTTTCGGCTTCCTCGGAAATGTGCTGCCGGCGGGTTTGAACTCACTGACCGCCGGCATCGGCTGGTTCGCGGTGAACAGCGTGAGCGGCGCCTTGGCGCTGAGCGCGTTGACGACCATCCCGGGCTGGCTCGCTCTGGTGATCGTTGTCGTCTTCATGCTGGCCATCGCCTACTTCGGTCACAACCTCATCCACGCCTTCGAGCGCTACGCATTCCCCGTCCTGACGGTCGTCTTCCTCATCGGAGCCGTCGTCATCCTGGCGAAGTCGCATCCCGGCCTGGGTCCGCTCGTGGCCAAGCCCGGCGCCTCGCCCACGCCCGGAGGATTCTGGATCGCCCTCGGCGCGACGTTCGGTTACGCCGCAGGCTGGAACCCGTACGCCTCGGACTACACCCGATACCTGTCGCCCGGCACCGGGAGGGCCGCGGGTGTGTTCGCTGGACTGGGAGTCTTCGTGTCCTGCGTGCTGCTCGAGGCCGTCGGAGCGGGCGCCGTCACCGCGATCGGCGGC
>JAABUT010004162.1_pt1 | contig 11717 bp, 11 predicted proteins | sample 5559281 | NCBI WGS metagenome assembly JAABUT01 (sample SAMN10711880, study PRJNA513359) | rock metagenome | isolation source: Antarctica rocks | place: Antarctica: Victoria Land, Ricker Hills nord | collected 2016-01-04
CGCGCAAACCGCGGCGCGATACGCTCAACTACGCCGTCCAAATCCGCAGCCCACCCACGCACGTCACCCGCCGTCACCATACCGCGCCACCTCTAAACAGGCACAACGCGCAAACCCGGCTGTAGTACTAAGCCGTGCTGTTGCCGGACGGGCCGAGACGTTCCGCACCACCTTCACCGGCCGCCAGTTGGACGCAGGCGTTGCCAATGGCCGACTGGCGCAAGATACCCGACGGCCACAAACAGGCCTACCACCACACCCAGCAGCGCCGTGTTGTTGTTCTTCACTGTCATTCTCTTTTATCTTTAGCCATTTATTCATGGCGGTGTTCGCCTACGAGGGCCACGCCAACACCGTGGACTTCAAACCCGGCGACATGGGCTACGTGCCGTGCTCAATGGGCCATCACATCAGGAACACCGGCATCGACACGCTGCGGTCCCTGGAGGTGTTCAACACCGGGCACTACGCCGACGTTTCGCTCAACAGCTGGCTTGCGAACACGCCAGCCGAACTGGCGGCGGCGCACCCAAATATCGATGCGTGCGTGTTCCGGCAGATGAACGAGAGCAAGACCCCGGTGCTGCCGGCGTGAGCATGGAGCCATCCGGCTTCCAAAGTTCGCATTTCTAGGAAATTAGGGTGGGCGCCGATGCTTGACGCCCCGACGCCCACCCACAGTTATGGAACCTGCCGTCTGCGGTGTTGTTGCTTTTCAGAGTTGTCGGCCCGTTATGGCGTTCAACCGAAAGCTGACGCCAGGAACATCCTTGGGCAGCACGGCAGCAAGTTCACGCAGGGGACCGATGGATGCATCGACGACGTTCGGCCTGGATGGCCGCCGGCAAATGCAGCCGCTGACGCCAACGTCTGCCAAGGCTCCGCGCGCATGGGCCGCGCGGCCCGCAGCATGCTCTATACTTCTAGCGCTGATGGGGTGCCAGCCGGCCGTACTTGATCCGCAGGGTCCGGTCGGGATGGCCAACAGGACGATCCTGATCGACTCTTTGGTGATCATGCTCGCCATCATCGTGCCGACGATCCTGGCGACTCTGGCTTTTGCCTGGTGGTTCCGTGCGTCCAACACCAAGGCGCGCTACACACCGGATTGGGCCTACTCCGGCCAGATTGAGTTGGTGACCTGGTCCATCCCGCTCCTGACGATCATCCTTCTCGGTGGCGTCGCCTGGGTCGGCTCCCACCAGCTCGACCCCGCTAGGTCACTAGAAAGCAAGGTTGAGGCGATCGAGGTTCAGGTTGTGGCGCTGGACTGGAAGTGGCTGTTCATCTACCCGGCCCAAGGGGTGGCGAGCGTCAACGAACTGGCGGTCCCCGCCGGCACGCCGATCCACTTCCAGATCACGTCGGCCAGCGTGATGAACGCTTTCTTTATCCCGCAGCTCGGCAGCATGATCTATGCCATGAATGGTATGTCGTCACAGCTGTACCTGCAGGCCGAGCAGCCCGGCAGCTTCCGCGGCATCTCGGCTCATTACAGTGGTGACGGCTTCTCGGACATGCATTTTGAGGCGCGCGCTTTTGACGCGGCAGGCTTCGCCGCCTGGGTGGACGCTGCGCGCAAGAGTGGCCAGACGTTGAACGCCACGAGCTACGCCGCTCTGGCCAAGCAGAGCATCAACGATCCGGTCAGCACCTTCGGCAGCGTGGACCCTGCCTTGTTCCAGAAAGTCGTCAGCCAGGAGTTGGCACCCGGGCCGGGCCCAGACCCGCAGCCCCACCCTAGGCAGCCGGCGAGCCGTCAGGCACAAGTGAAGGAGCATTAGCATGTTGGGCAAGCTCACCTGGGCAGCTATCCCGCTCAACCAGCCAATCCCGCTGATTGCGTCCGGCGTCGTGGGCCTTGTTATCGTCAGCGTCATCGGCCTTGTTCTATACAAGGGATGGCTGCCGTACCTGTGGCGTGAGTGGATCACCAGCGTCGACCACAAGCGCATCGGCATCATGTATTGCCTGCTGGCGCTGGTAATGCTGATGCGCGGCTTCTCCGATGCTATTCTGATGCGTTCGCAGCAGGCGCTGGCGTTCCAATCGCCGGGCTTCCTGCCGCCTGAGCACTACAACCAAGTCTTCTCGGCGCACGGCACCCTAATGATCTTCTTCGTGTCAATGCCGTTTGTTGTGGGCCTGATGAACTTCGCCGTGCCACTGCAGCTGGGCGTCCGCGACGTGGCGTTCCCGACGCTGAACTCGGTCAGCTTCTGGCTGACCGCTACGGGCGCGCTGCTGGTCAACGTCTCGCTGGTGGTGGGCGAGTTCGCCCGCACCGGCTGGCTGCCGTATCCGCCGCTCTCCGAGCTGACCTACTCGCCCGGCGTCGGCGTGGACTACTACCTGTGGGCGCTGCAGATTGCTGGCGTCGGCACGCTGCTGTCCGGCATCAACCTGGTCACCACCATCCTCAAGATGCACGCGCCGGGCATGACCTACCTGCGCATGCCGATGTTCTGCTGGACGTCGCTCGCCTCCAACCTGCTGATCGTCGCCGCTTTCCCGATCCTGACCGCGACCTTGAGCATGCTGCTGCTGGACCGTTACTTCGGCTTCCACTTCTTCACCAACGAGGCCGGCGGCAACGTGATGATGTTCATGAACCTGATCTGGGCGTGGGGGCACCCTGAGGTATACATCCTCATCCTGCCAGCGTTTGGGGTGTTCTCCGAAGTCGTCTCGACCTTCTCGCGCAAGCCGCTGTTCGGCTATCGGTCGATGGTCGCGGCCACGATGGCGATCTGTGTGCTGGCCTTCAGCGTGTGGCTGCATCACTTTTTCACCATGGGCGCCGGCGGCGACGTGAACGGCATCTTCGGCATCGCGTCGATGATCATCGCAGTGCCGACGGGCGTGAAGGTGTTCAACTGGCTGTTCACCATGTACGGCGGGCGGGTCACATTTGCGCCGCCGATGCTGTGGGCGGTTGCATTCATGGTCACCTTCGTGATTGGCGGCATGACCGGCGTACTGCTGGCGGTGCCGCCGGCGGACTTCGTCCTTCACAACAGCCTCTTCCTGGTGGCGCATTTCCACAACGTCGTCATCGGCGGCGTGCTGTTCGGCGCGTTCGCCGGTTACACCTACTGGTTCCCCAAAGCTTTCGGCTTCAGGCTGCACGAGCGCCTGGGCCGGTGGTCGTTCTGGTGCTGGGTCAGCGGGTTCTACGTGGCGTTCATGCCGTTGTATGTGCTGGGCCTCCAAGGCATGACGCGCCGCATGCAACACTACGACGTGCCGGCTTGGCGCCCGTGGTTGCTGGTGGCGGCCGCAGGGGCGGCGCTCATCCTGGCCGGCATCGTGCTGATGGTCGTGCAGCTTGTGGTCAGCATTCGCCAGCGCGACGCATTGCGCGACCTGACCGGCGACCCTTGGGAAGGGCGCTCGTTGGAGTGGGCCACCGCGTCGCCGCCGCCGTCGTTCAACTTCGCGGTGCTGCCTGATGTCACCGATGAGGATGCCTATTGGGCCCTGAAGCAGCGCGGGCGCGACCAGGGTCTGTACGGCGAGGAGCCCGCCTACGCCGACATCGAGATGCCGATGAACAGTCCGACCGGCGTGATCTGCGCATTCTTCGCAACCATCATGGGCTTTGCGCTGATCTGGCACATCTGGTGGATGGTGGTACTGGGCGCGCTGGGGGCATTCGCTACCTTCGTCGTCTTTGCCTGGCGCAACCGGGACGAGTACGTCATCCCGGCCGCTGAGGTCGCGCGCGTTGATCGGGCCAACCGAGCCGCTCGCGGCGTGGCTGTCGCCGAATTGCAGCCTGCGGAATGAGCGACGTGCAGGAGGCGACCGCCCGCAGCCGGGACCCGAACCGCCTCGGCCACGGCGGCGGTCCTACGGGCCGGCAACCCAACACGGAACACGGCGAGCGCGGCACGGCCTCCAAGCGCATCATCGTCGGCTACGGCTTCTGGGTGTTCCTGATCAGCGACATCATCATGTTCGCCGCTTTTTTCGCGGCCTATGCGGTGCTATCTGGCGAAACGGCAGGGGGACCGGGCGGAGGCGAGTTGTTTGACCTGCGCGTCACCGCGATCGAAACCGGATGCCTGTTGCTGTCCAGCTTTACCTGCGGCATGGCGACCGTCTCCCTGCTGGCCCGCCGCGGGATGGGGTTCTACGGCGCGATGCTTGCCACCTTCGCGCTGGGCGCCATCTTCATCGGCTTAGAGATGCGGGAGTTTGCCGGTATGGTTGCCGACAGCAACGGACCAAGCCGGAGCGCCTTCCTGTCGGCCTTCTTCGCGCTAGTCGGGTTGCACGGCCTGCATGTGAGCGCTGGCCTGCTGTGGCTGCTGACAATGATGGCGCAGGTGTTCGCCAAAGGCTATCGCGCCGACATCCTGCGCCGCGTGTTGTGCTTCAGCCTGTTCTGGCACGCGCTCGACATCGTTTGGGTGGCGCTGTTCACCGTGGTTTACCTGATGGGGGTTGTGCAATGAGCCACGCCGAGCGAACCAATGACCGACACCACACGGACACCGCGCCGGGCGATGACCGTGATGCGGACAACGGCGCAGAAGGCATCTTCGGCTACGTGGCCGGACTTGGTTTGGCGACGTTGCTGACAATCGTGTCGTTTTTCGTTGCCAGCACTACGCTGGTTTGGGGACCAAGCTTGCCGGTCGCGCTGTTCGTCCTTGCTATCGCGCAGATGGGCGTCCACTTGGTGTTTTTCCTGCACATCACCACTGGACCCGACGGACTGAACAACGTCATGGCGCTGGCGTTCGGCGTGCTGATCGTCTTCCTGCTGATAGCCGGCTCGCTGTGGATCATGGGCCACCTGAACCACAACATGCCAAGCATGGACAAAATCATGCAGATGCAACGCTGATTGGTACAAAGGCGATCGCGTAAAAGCAAGCAAGCTAGAGGCTTTGCCTCTCAACCCCAGCAGGACGCTTCCTTCCCTTCGACATCGGATCCAGGGCGCCCCGCGTCCTGGCGGGCCTAGGACAGAGCCCCGACCTTGCTGCCTTTTACGCGATTACCGTGGTGCGAGCCAAGTTACAGCGGCCATGGTAACGAGAGGGATCAGGATGGTTGCTTCGCGACCGTGCCCGGTGTGGATTAGGGTTGCCTCCAGGGCCAGCAGCACCGCGACGACGGCGATGTTGCGGGTGTCGCCGAACAGCGTCTTGAAGAATGGCGCCATCACGCGATCCCCCGGCGCACCCGGGTGCGCAATACTGTTGCCAGGGTCAGGCCGGCCGCCAGGTAGAACGCGCCAAGGATCGGCAGCGTCCAGTCGGACAGCGGCCAGATTTCGGGGCCGCCGATGCCTTCCATCGTCCAGTAGGTGCCGAATGCCACGATCATGGCGCCGACGGTGAACTTGATGGCGTTTTCCGGCACGCGTTGCAGCGGCGCGCGCACGGCAGCCCCGACGGCGCAGGTCAGCAGTAATGCGGCGATGGCGGCGCCGGCGCTGCTCACCATGCCTGCGCCGCCTGGAGCGTTCATGCCGAGGGCCACCACGACCAGCCAGACCTCAAGGCCTTCCAGCAGCACGCCCTTGTAGGCGACGGTCCAGCCGGCGGCCCACTCGCCGGTCAGGCTGGCGCGGGTATGTTCGAATTCGACGGCCTCGTCATGCAGCGGCTTCAGGCCGGCGTGGCGGGCAATGGCCTTGGCCAGCCAACGCACGCCGAACAGCAGCAGGAACACGCCGACGATGAGCTGCACCCACTCGATGTCGATGCCGGTGGCCAGCAGCCGGCCAGCGACGAGCGTTAGCACCGCGAGGGTTGCCAGCCCGGCGAGTGCGGCGCCGATCGCACCACGCCAGCCGATGCTCAGGCTGACGGCGAGCACAATGGTGAATGCCTCGACCCACTCGACGAGTGCGGTAAGGAAGGACGGCACGGCAATCGACCAGTCTATCATCGCGTTCATCCGGTTTGTGTCGGAACGACTTGAGGCTGGACGAGACCGGACGGCTTGTCTACTTCGCGCTGGTCATCGTGACATGCCAACTGGGCATGATGGGCGGGCATGACGGGCGTGCGTCACCGCGGACAGGAGGCCCAGGATGAACTGGCGCATGCTCGACCTCAACCTGCTTGTGGTGTTCGACGCCGTGGCGCAGGCGCGCAGCGCAACGCGTGCCGGCGCCCGCCTCAACATGACGCAGCCGGCGATCAGCCACGCCCTGGCTCGGCTGCGCGGGGCGTTGCAGGACGAGCTGTTCGTGCGCACACCGGAGGGCATGGAGTCGACGCCGTATGCGGAGCGTCTGGCGGGCCCGGTACGCGCCTGCCTAGAGGGCCTTGCCGCGGCGCTTGACGGCGCGGCCACATTCGACCCGGCTACCGCCGACCGCGGCTTCGTCGTGGCTTTGGACAACCGCGCCGCTCTGGTTCTCGCCGCGCCGATCGCGGCCGCCGTCGCAGCCGCGGCGCCGGGTGTCAGCCTCGACCTGCGCCCGAGCGGCACGCTGAACCTGGCCGAGCGGCTGGACCGTGGCGAACTGGACCTGGCGCTGAGCAGCCTGGCCGCGCCGGGTGAGCGGTTCTCCGATCTGCGCCTGTTCGAGGACGGCTATGCGGCCCTGGTTCGCCGTGGCCACCCGATCGCGGCGGCCGGGGAGGTCAGCTTGGCTGGGCTGGGTGGGTTCGCGCATCTGGACCTGTCCTCGACCGGCGAAGACACCGGCTTCGTGGATGCGGCGCTGGCCGAACGGGGGCTGGCGCGGCGGGTAGCGTTCCGCGCGCCGCTGCTTGCCGCGGCTGCAATGCTGGCGCAGTCGGAGATGGTGGCCGTCGTCGGCGAGCGCACGGCGCGGGCGTTCGCCGGGATCATGCCGCTGGAGGTGCTGCGGCTGCCGTTCGCCTCGCCGCGACTGGTGACGGCCATGCTGTGGCACCGGCGGCTGGACGACGTGCCAGCGCATCGCTGGCTGCGCGGCGTCGTTCTGCGGGCCGCGCGCGCGTCGTAGCGGCAAGGTCTTATGTCGCGGGGACATGTGAAGGTGCAGATGCCGCATTGGTAAATGGATCTGTCCTGCACCAGTTGACGGTGGTGTTTGAGTATTGGCGCGTCCTTGTCAAGCACCCGTGCGTGCTCAAGTCGCAGGTGCAATAATTGAGGTGAACGAAAGGAAAGCCGATGAACATGATCGCGAAGTCGGGCCTGGCCGTCGTGGCGCTTGCAGGCGTAGCGGCCGTGGCCGTGCGGTTCGGCGGACACAAGGACCTTGCACCGGCGCCCGCTGCCCCGGCCGTGCCGGTGGTGACGGCGCCCGTCCGGCAGGACGACGTGCCGATCGTGCTGAGCGGCCTCGGTACGGTGCAGGCGCTGAACGCCGCGACGATCCGCAGCCAGGTGACCGGCGTATTGCAGACGGTGAACTTCGTGGAGGGCCAGACGGTCCGTCGCGGCGACGCCCTGGCGCAGATTGACCCTAGGCCCTACCAGGCCCGCCTGGAGCAGGCGCAGGCGCAGCTCAGCCGCGACCAAGCGCAACTAGCCAACATACAGGTGAACCTGAACCGTAACATTCCGCTGCTGAGCCGCGGCTTCGCCACCGATCAGCAGGTGACCGACCAGCGTTCACAGGTCGCGCAGATCCAAAGCACGGTGAAGTCCGACGAGGCCGCCGTCGACGACGCGCAGACGCAGCTGAGCTACACCACTCTCGCTGCGCCGTTCGACGGCGTCACCGGGGTGCGCCGAATCGACATCGGCAACGTCGTCCATCCTACCGATGCGGACGGGCTGGTGACGGTGGCGCAGGTGCAGCCGATCAGCGTGGTGTTCACCTTGCCGGCCGCCAACATCGCACAGGTGCAGGACGCGCTTTCGGCTGGTGCGGTGGCTGCTGTCGCCTATGACCAAGCCGGCACGACTGCGCTGGACAGCGGGCAGCTGCTGTTGGTCAACAACCAGGCTGACCCGCAGTCTGGCACCGTGCAGCTCAAAGCCTTGTTCCCGAACCTGCAGCGCCGCCTGTGGCCCGGCACCTTCGTCAACATCGACCTGACGACCTCAGTGGCCAAGGCCGCGCTGAGCGTGCCGGCGAACACAGTGCAGCAAGGGCCGCAGGGATCGTTCGTCTTTGCCGTTGGCGCGGACAGCAAGGTTTCAGTGCGCCCGGTGCAGACCGGCCAGCAGCGGCACGGTGTCGCGGTGGTCAGCCAGGGCCTCGACGCTGGCCAGACGGTGGTGGTGCAGGGCCAGTACCGACTGACGGACGGCACCCTTGTCGCGGCTTCCAAACCATCGGAGGTTGCCACATCCTCCAGTGCGACGGCGGGGCTGCTGCCATGAACATCTCCGAAGGCTTCATCCGTCGACCGGTCGCGACCTCGCTGATGATGGTGGCGGTAGTGGCACTGGGCGTCGCCGGCTACATGAACCTGCCGGTCGCGGCGCTACCCAACATCGACTCGCCGACGATCCAGGTCTCGGCACAGCTACCGGGCGCCGACGCCAAGACCACGGCGTCATCGGTGGCGACGCCGCTGGAGCGGCAGTTCGGACAGATCCCCGGCATCACCCAGATGACGTCGAGCAGCGGCAGCGGCTTCGCCCAGGTCACCCTGCAGTTCGACCGTAGCCGAACGATCGACTCGGCCGCCGCGGACGTGCAGGCCGCCATCAACGCCGCCGCAGGGCAGTTGCCACCAAGCCTGCTGAACGCGCCGATCGTGCGCAAGACCAACCCGGCTGACACGCCCATCCTGCTGATCGGCCTCACGTCGGACACGCTGCCGATCACCAAGGTCAGTGACTACGCGAACTCAATCCTGGCGCAAAAGATATCGCAGGTCCCGGGCGTCGGCATCGTCGGCGTCGGCGGGCTGCAAAGCCCGGCGATCCACATCCAGGTCAACCCGGCGCAGCTCGCCGCCGCCGGCCTCGACCTGGAGGACGTGCGCACGGCGCTGACCAACGCCACCGTCAACCTGCCGAAGGGACAGCTGTTCGGCGACCAGACGGCCTACGCGCTGCAGACCAACGACCAGCTGATGGACGCTCAGGGCTTCGCCGACACCATCCTGGCCTATCGCAACGGCGCGCCGATCCGCGTGCGTGACGTCGGCCGGGCGGTGATCGCGCCGGACGATCCGACACAGGCGGGCTGGCTGAACGACAGGCGCGCGGTGCTGATCGCGGTCCAGCGCCAGTCCGGCGCCAACGTCATCGCCACCGTGGAAGCGATCAGGAAGGCGCTGCCGCAGCTGCAGGCGGCGCTACCGCCCAGCATCAAGGTGGAGGTGGTGTCGGACCGCACCCAGACCATCCGTGCCAGCGTGTCGGACGTGCAGCTCACCCTGCTGCTGACGGTGGTGTTGGTGGTGGGCGTGATCGCGGTGTTCCTGCGCAAGCTCTGGGCGACAGTAATCCCGGCGATCTCGGTGCCGATCTCGCTGGCCGGCACCTTCGGGGTGATGTTCGCGCTGGGCTACAGCCTGGACAACCTGTCGCTGATGGCGCTGACGGTCGCGGTCGGCTTCGTGGTCGACGACGCCATCGTCATGGTCGAGAACGTGGTCCGCCACATGGAGGACGGCGCCACCCCGATGCAGGCGGCACTGGACGGCTCGCGCGAGATCGGGTTCACCATTCTGTCGATCTCCATATCGCTGATCGCGGTGTTCATCCCGCTGTTCCTGCTGAGCGGCGTGGTCGGCCTGCTGTTCCGCGAGTTCGCGGTCACCGTCGCGGTGTCCATTGTGGTGTCGGTGTTCGTGTCGCTGACTCTGACGCCGATGATGTGCGCGAAGCTGCTCAAGCCAGAGCAAGAAAAGCAGCCCGGCCGCGTCTCCGCGGCGCTGGAACGGGGACTCGAAAAGCTGGTGGCCGGATATGACCGGGTGCTGCTGGTGGCTCTGCACCATCGGCGGATCACGCTTGGCATCATGCTGCTGACGGTGGCCGCGACGGTGGTTCTATACGTCGTCATTCCAAAGGGCTTCTTCCCGCAGCAGGACACCGGCCTGATCGTGGGCATCACCGAGGCGGCCCAGGACATTTCCCCGGCCGGCGTCAGGGATCGCCAGCAGGCGGTGCTGAGCATCGTGAAGCAGGACCCGGCGGTCGCCTCGGCCATCGGCTACGTCGGTGCCGGCGGCGCGTCTGCGGCGGCGAACAACGGCCGAATGTTCATTACCCTGAAGCCGCAGCGCGACGTCACCGCAGACCAGATCATCACCCGCCTGCAGACGGCCTTGCAGCAGGTGCAGGGAATGGTGCTGTTCATGCAGGCGGCGCAGGACATCAACATCGGCGCGGCGGTGTCCAAGACCCAGTACCAATACACGCTGACGGATGTGGACAGCGAGGAGCTGAACCTGCTGGCGCCACGTCTGCTACAGAAGCTGCAGGCGCTGCCGCAGCTGACTGCGGTGACCAGCGACCAGCAGAGCACCGGGCGCTCGTTAAGCGTCGATGTCGACCGCGCCGCCGCTTCGCGCTTCGGCATCGACCTGGCGCGGGTGGACAACACTTTGTACGACGCCTTCGGCCGCCGCCACGTGGCGCGCATCTACACCACGCTGAACCAGTACTATGCCATCCTGGAGGTCAGCCCCGAGTTCCAGCTCGGGCCCGACGCCCTGAAGCGCATCTATGTGCGGTCGCAGGGTGGGGCAGAGGTGCCGCTGAGCCAAATCGCCTCGTTCAAGACGGTGCTGGCGCCGCTGGTGGTCAACCACCAGGGGCAGTTCCCTTCGGTAACGCTCAGCTTCAACCTGGCGCCCGGCGTGACGATCGGCCAAGCGGTGGCCGAGGTGCAGAAGGCGACACTCAGCCTGCATCTGCCGGCATCATTGGCGACCAGGTTCCAAGGTAATGCGCAGGCGTTCCAAGGTGCACTCAGCAGCACGCCGCCGCTGATCCTGGCGGCGCTGTTCGCGGTCTACCTCATCCTGGGCATGTTGTACGAAAGCACGATCCATCCGCTGACGATTCTGTCGACGCTGCCTTCCGCGGGCCTTGGGGCGCTGGCGACGCTGATGCTGTTCGGACGCCCGCTGGACGTGATCGGCATCATTGGCATTATCTTGCTAATTGGCATCGTGAAGAAGAATGGCATCATGCTGGTCGACTTCGCGCTGCACGCGGAGCGCGAGCGCGGTCTGTCGAGCGAGGACGCCATCCACGAGGCCTGCCTGCTGCGGTTCCGGCCCATCCTGATGACGACCCTGTGCGCGCTGTTCGCCGGGGTGCCGCTGATGCTGGGCACAGGCACGGGCTCTGAGATCCGCCAGCCGCTGGGTTACGCGATGGTGGGCGGCCTGCTGGTGTCACAGCTGCTGACCTTGTTCACCACGCCGGTCGTCTACCTGTACATGGACAAACTAAGCCGACTTGGCCGCCGCCCGGTGGACGCCGAGGCACATGCGGAGCAGGCGGCGGAATAAGCAGGCGGGCGCCAACTCCGCGGTGACGATGGAGGAACGATACCATGGCCTACATGCCGTGCGGATTGATACGATCGGCATGTTGAAGACGTGAACGTCATCACCGAGGTACTGCGTCTCGGTGAAGTTGGAGCAATAACCGCCGGTCACCCCCTCTGATAGAGATTCGAACCTGAAAGCCGGCTCCATAAAGGGCCGATTTAACTTCGATCGTTCATGTTGTCATGCACCTATACCCCGGTCACGCGATAATCCGGAACTCCGTTGGGGTTATGACACGGAAATTGTCAGTAACCTCATCGCAGTAATCACCCCATTTCTTGGGCACTT
>JAABUT010004164.1_pt1 | contig 11713 bp, 12 predicted proteins | sample 5559281 | NCBI WGS metagenome assembly JAABUT01 (sample SAMN10711880, study PRJNA513359) | rock metagenome | isolation source: Antarctica rocks | place: Antarctica: Victoria Land, Ricker Hills nord | collected 2016-01-04
CCATGTGCATGACGACGACGAGTGCCAGCGCCACAGTGAAAGACAGGGGGTGCAGCACGACCGCGGGGATCCGCAGCAGGTCCAGCACCCCCGTCAGCAGGTGCGCCACCGCGGGCTCGGCCACCGCACCGAGTGCGAGAGAGCACACGGTTATGCCCAGCTGGGCCGCCGCGAGCAGCAGCGGCAGGCGGTCCTGCGCGACCAGCACGCGGCGTGCCCGCCGGCTCGTCGGGGCCAGTGCCTCGAGCTGGGTACGCCGCACCGACACCACCGCGAACTCGGCGGCGACGAGGACGGCGTTGCAGGCCAGCAGCAGCACGGCCGCGACCAGAGCCAGCGCGCTCACCGGTCGCCCTGGCCGTCGGGGTCGCCGCCGCCGGGATCCACCCGCAGCAGCACCCGGTCGACGCGGCGCCCGGCGAGCTCCGCCACGGACAGGACGACCCCGGGACCGCTCGCCTCGGACCGCGGCACGGTCACCTCGTCACCGACCTCGGCCAGCCGCCCGAGGCGGGCCAGCACGAAGCCCGCGAGCGTGTCGTAGGGGCCCGGCGGCGGGGTGAAGCCGCTGACCTCCGCCACCTCGTCCGGGCGCATCATCCCCGACAACAGCAGCTCGTCGGAGCGGGGGGCCGCCTCCACGTCCGCGCGCTCGCCCTCGTCGTACTCGTCCGCGACCTCACCGACGAGCTCCTCGACGAGGTCCTCCAGCGTGACCACGCCGGCGGTCCCGCCGTATTCGTCGATCACCACGGCCAACTGCAGACCTGGGCGGCGCAGCGTGACCAGCAACGGGTCGAGGCCGAGGCTGTCGGGCACCCTGGCGACGCGGCCGGCGATCTCGGAGACGCGGGTGCGGCCGCGGTCGTCGCGCGGCACCGCGAGCGCGTGCTTGACGTGCACGACGCCGAGGACGTCGTCGACGCCGTCACCGAGCACCGGGAAGCGGGAGTGCCCCGAGGCGTGCGCGACCTCGACGAGGCGGGTGACGGTCGCCGACGCAGGCAACGCCACCACCTGCACCCGCGGCGTCATCACCTCGGCAGCCGTGCGGTCCCCGAAGCGCAGGGAGCGCGCCAGCAGGGTGGCAGTCGCGGCCGGGATGCTGCCGCGCTCGGCGCCGGTGCGGACGAGGCTGCGCAGTTCCGCAGCGCTGCGCGCGGACCCGAACTCCTCCTGGGGCTCGACGCCGAGGCGCCGCACCGTCGCGTTGGCCGCGCCGACGCACGCAGCGATGACGGGGCGGAAGACCCGGCTGAAGGTGACGAGCAGCGGCCCGACAGTGCGCGAGACCTCGCGCGGCCTGGCGATCGCCCAGTTCTTGGCGACCAGCTCCCCCAGCACCATCTGCAACACCGTGGCGAGGGTCAACGCGAGCACCGCCGCCACCACGTCGGTGACCCCGCGGGGCAGCCCGACGCCGGTCAGCACCGGCCGGAGCAGGGTGGCGAGGGAGGGCTCGGCGACGACGCCGGCGACGAGCGTGGTCAGGGTGATGCCGAGTTGGGCCCCCGACAGCTGGAAGGACAGCCGGCGCAGCGCCCCGAGGATCACGCGCGCGCGCCGGTCCCCGGTCGCCGCCTCCGCCTCCAGCAGCGGGCGGTCGGTGGAGACGAGGCTGAACTCGGCGGCGACGAAGACGGCCGTGCCCGCCGTGAGCGCGACGACGGCCAGCAACCCCAGGAGGGCTCCCGTCACCAGTCGCGCGCCTGAGCCCCCGCGTAGTGCTCGAAGAGCAACCCGGTGAGGGCGACGAGGAGCAGCAGCACGCCGATGGCGGAGAGCCAGTAGCCGAAGATGATGCCGAGGAGCACCGGCAGAAGCGCGACCGTGATGGCGAGCGGCCACCACGAGCCGGGGCTGAAGTGCCCGATCTCGCCGGCGCCCTCGCTGATGTCGGCGTCCGCCCGATCCTCGGGACGGGCCTCCATCCGCCTCGCGGTGAAGAGTAGGTAGAAGGAGATGAGGAAGCCGAGGCCGCCCGTCAGGGCGATGCAGGTGGTCCCCGTGGGGTCCTTCGACAGATACCAATAGACGACGTCCACGATCGCGGCGAAGACGGCGATGACGGCGAAGAAGTAACCGTTGATTTTCACGCCGGCCTCAGCCCAGCTCGGGTGACGCGTGCTGGGACACCCGGCCGGCGAGCTGCGGGTAGTGCAGGTCGAAGGCCGGGCGCTCGCTGCGGATCCGCGGCAGCGTCACGAAGTTGTGCCGGGGTGGGGGGCACGAGGTCGCCCACTCCAAGGAGTTGCCGTAGCCCCACGGGTCGTCGGCCACTGCCCGCTCGCCCCGCTTGAGCGACACATAGATGTTGTAGATGAACGGCAGCGCCGAAGCGCCGAGCACGTAGGCCGACACGGTGGAGACCGTGTTCAGCGTCGTGAAGCCGTCGTTCGGCCCGTAGTCGGGGACCCGGCGCGGCATCCCCTTGGTGCCGAGCCAGTGCTGCACCAGGAAGGTCGCGTGGAAGCCGATGAAGGTGAGCCAGAAGTGCAACTTGCCAACCCGGTCGTCGAGCATCCTGCCGGTGAATTTCGGGAACCAGTAGTAGATGCCCGAGTAGGTCGCGAAGACGACGGTGCCGAAGACGACGTAGTGGAAGTGCGCCACCACGAAATAGGTGTCGCTGACGTGGAAGTCGATCGGCGGGGAGGCCAGCAGCACACCGGTGAGCCCACCGAAGAGGAAGGTCACGAGGAAACCGAGCGCGAAGAGCATCGGGGTCTCGAAGGTGACCGAACCGCGCCACATGGTGCCGATCCAGTTGAAGAACTTGACCCCGGTGGGCACCGCGATGAGGAAGCTCAGGAACGAGAAGAAGGGCAGCAGCACAGCGCCGGTGACGAACATGTGGTGGGCCCAGACCGCGATCGACAGGGCGCCGATCGAGACGGTGGCGAACACCAGTCCCTTGTAGCCGAAGAGCGGCTTGCGGCTGAAGACCGGCAGCACCTCGGTCACGACCCCGAAGAACGGCAGGGCGATGATGTAGACCTCGGGGTGGCCGAAGAACCAGAACAGGTGCTGCCACAGGATCGCCCCGCCGTTGGCCGAGTCGAAGATGTGGGCCCCGAGGTGGCGGTCGGCCGTGAGGGCGGCGAGCGCGGCGGCCAGCACCGGGAAAGCGATGAGGATCAGCACCGACGTCACCAGCATGTTCCAGCAGAAGATCGGCATCCGGAACATCGTCATCCCGGGGGCCCGCATGCTGATGATGGTGGTGATGAAGTTGACGGCCCCGAGGATCGTGCCGAGCCCCGACAGGAGCAGGCCGAGGACCCAGAGGTCCGCGCCGGCGCCGGGGCTGTAGACGGCGCTGCTCAGGGGTGAATATCCGGTCCAGCCGAAGGCCGCCGCCCCGCCCGGGGTGAGGAAGCCCGACACGGCCGTCAAGCCGCCGAAGAGGTAAAACCAGTAGCCCAGCGCGTTCAACCGCGGGAAGGCAACGTCGGGCGCGCCGATCTGCAGCGGCACGATGAAGTTCGCCAGCCCGATGGCCATCGTTGTCGCGTAGAAGAGCAACATTATGGTGCCGTGCATGGTGACGAGCTGGTTGTACTGCGCCTCGGAGATGGACTGCAGCCCCGGCCTGGCCAGCTCGGTGCGCATGAGCATCGCCATCAGCCCGGCGGCGAGGAAGAACCCGAAGGAGGAGACGATGTAGAGCAGGCCGATCGTCTTGTGATCGGTCGTCGTCAGGATGCTGACGATCGTCCGCCGCTCGGGTCCGTGGCCCTCCTCGGCGTGCGATTCCGGACGCACGGTCACCGCGCCGGGCGAGCCCCCGCCGGCGGGGGCGGGTGCGGTGATCGTCACGGCTGGTCTCCTCGCTGGGCGTCGGGGGGAGTCGCGGAGGAGTCATCGAGGCGCCTGGGCTCGGGGTTGCCCACGCCGTTGGGGGCGTTGCTGTCGTTGCCGCCCGGCGGCTGCACCAGGGAGTCGGAGCTCGTCCCCCGTGCCTTCGCGACCTGCGCGATGGTGCGGTCGAACTCCTCCGACGGCAGCACCTTGACGGTGAAGTTCATCCGGTCGTGCTGATAGCCGCAGAGCTCGGCGCACCGGCCGACGTAGGTGCCGACGCGCTCGGGCTTGACCTCGAAGGTGTTGATGCGACCCGGGATGACGTCGCGCTTGATGAGGAACTCGGGGATGAAGAAGGAGTGGACGACGTCCTTGCTCTGCTCGACGAAACGCACCGGCCGGTTCGCGGGCAGATAGAGCACCGCCTGGTTGTCCGCGGTGCCCGCTACGCTGGCGTCGTACTGCGGGTATTCGAATTTCCAGTTCCACTGAAAGCCGATGACGTCGACGGTCACACCGTGGTTCGCTTTGAACTCGCTGGGTGACGTCACCTTGTTGAGGTAGTTCTCGTCGCGCGCGGTGTAGTAGAAGAGCGCGGCGATGATGACGAAGGGCACCACCGTGTAGAGGACCTCGATGGGCAGGTTGTAGCGGACCTGGGCCGGCAGCTCGTCGCTGCGCTTGCGATAGCGGACCGGCGCGTAGATGATCAGGACCAGCACGAAGGCGCCGACCGCGAGCGCGGCCACGCAGGAGGCCTGCCAGATCTGGTAGGCCCGGTGCGACTGCTCCGTCGGCAGCTGGGTGGGGTAGCCGAAGGACGGGATCTGGCAGCCCGTCAGCGTCGCGGCGAGCAGGCCGAGAGCCAGGGCGCGCATCGTGACACGGCGGAGGCTGCCCGGCGCTCGGTTGGCGCGCTGCCCCACCGGGCGTGGGGCGGGTGGGGTCACGGACGCTCCGCGGCTCGGGCCCTCTGGCTGGGCGAACGGTGTGCAATGGCTGGCGGGAGACTACCCCCGTGGCCTCCGCGACTCCCGCTGGGACAGGCCGTCCGGTGACCACGGGCGGGAGCCTCGACGCGGCGCCGGCGGGACCGCTGCACCCGTCCGCGCGGGAGGCTCTGCTGGCGGCACTCGATGACGGCTGGGCCGATCCGACCCGGCTGCACGGCCCGGGGCGGCGGGCCCGCCTGCTGCTCGACGGCGCCGCCGAGGCCGTGGCCGCCGCGCTGGGGGCCCGCCCCGACGAGGTGCACTGGGCGTCGAGCGGATCCGCCGCCGCGCAGGAGACGATCCTCGGCGCCCTCGCCGGCCGGGCGCGGGTCGGCAGGGGGCTCGTGGTCAGTGCCGTCGAGCATTCCTCGGTGCTCTATGCGGCGCAGTGGCACGGCCCGCACACGGTGGTCGGCGTCGATGCGACTGGCCGGGTCGAGGAATCGAGGTACGCCGAGGAGCTCGCCCGCCCGGGGGTCGCGCTGGCGTGCCTGCAGCTGGCGAACGGCGAGGTCGGCACTATGCAGCCCGTCGCCGAGGTCGCCGCCGCCTGCCGGGCGGCCGGCGTCCCCCTGCACGTCGACGCCAGCGGGGCCGTGGGTCGGGTGCCGGTGGCGTCGACGGTGGCCGGGGCCGACTTCGTCACCGCCGACGCCCGGGGCTGGGGCGGCCCGCCGGGGGTGGGCGTCGCGATCCGCCGGACCGGGGCGCGCTGGCGCTCGGCCGGGCCCCGCGCCGCCGCCGTCGCCGCCGTCCCGCTCGTGGTCGCGGCCGCCGCCGGCCTGCTGGCCGCGCAGGCGGAGGCGGAGGCGCTCGCCGCCCGGCACGCGGCCTGGACCGCCAGGTTGCGGGCCGAGCTGCCGCGACGTGTCGCCGACTGTGTCCTCGCAGGCCCCGCGGAGCCGAGCAGGCGGCTGCCACACGTGCTGACGGCCTCGTTCCTCTACGTCGACGGTGAACGCCTCGTCGCCGCGCTCGACGAGGCCGGGCTGGCGGTGGCGTCGGGCTCCGCCTGCGTGGCCGACACGCTCGAGCCGTCGCACGTCCTCGCCGCCATGGGGGCGCTGACGCAGGGCAATGTGCGGGTGACGCTCGGGCACATGACCACCGAGGCCGACGTGGCGAGGCTGCTCGCCGCGCTGCCACCGGCGGTCGAGCGGCTGCGGGCCGAGTCCGGCGTGGCCGGCCTGTGAGCGCGTCGGCGGTGGGGCCGGCAGCCTTGCCGGTGCTGGACTGCCGGGGGCAGCGCTGTCCGCTGCCGGTGATCGCGCTGGCCCGGGCGCTGCCCGCTGTGGAGGTGGGCGGCGCACTGGAGCTGTGGGCCGACGACCCGGCCGCGGCAGTCGACGTGGCCGCCTGGTGCCGGTTGCGCGGCCAGCAGCTGGCGGAGGTGCGGCAGCTCGAGGCAGGGGCAGCTGCCTACGTCGTGCGCCGCAGCTCCTGAGGCTTCCGGGCAGGCTTCCGTCCGGGCGGGCTCGCTCTGCTCAGGGCAGGTGCGGGGCCACCTCGGCGGCCACGTCCGGCCCATAGGCCTCGGCGAGCCGGGCCGGCACCTCGACGACGTCGTACTCCTGCGTCCCGACGGTCTCGAGCGCCAGCACCGCGAGGATCGAGCCCACCTGCAGGCAGCGCTCCAGTCCGAGGCCCCACGTCCAGGCGGCGAGGAAGCCTGCCCGCAGCGCGTCGCCGGCTCCCGTCGGGTCGCTCTTGGCGCGCTCAGGCGGGGCGGGCACCCGCACCGGTGGCTGCCCGGCCGATTCCGCCACCGCGCCGTGCGCGCCGAGGGTCGTCACCCGGATCGCGACCCGCTCGAGCACCTCGGCGTCGCTCCAGCCGGACTTCTGCTCGAGCAGGGTCTTCTCGTAGTCGTTGACGAAGACGTAGGCCGCGCCCTCCACCAGCGCGCGGACCGTGTTGCGGTCGGACAGGTGGGCCAGCTGCTGACTGATGTCCGCGACCAGCGGCACACCAGCGGCGAGAGCCTCGGTGGTGTGGCGCACCATCGCCGGGACGTCGTCGGGGCTGACCACGACGAGGTCCACGCCGTGCCGCGGCTGGTCGAGGCCGAGGCCGATCTCGCGGGCCTCGAGCATCGCCCCGGCGTAGAAAGAGTTGATCTGGCAGTTGTCGAGGTCGGTCGTGGAGATGAAGCGCGCCGTGTGCGCGGTGCTCGACAGCCGGACCCCCGATGTGTCGACGCCGTGGGCTTCGAGCCAGCTGCGGTAGTCCCCGGCGAAGTCCTCCCCCGCGGCTCCCACGAGCCGCGGGTGCGTGCCGAGGCAGCCCATGCCGAAGGCGATGTTGGCCGCGGTGCCGCCGCGCCGCAGCTGCAGGTCGTCGCAGAGGAAGCTCAGCGAGAGCCGGTGCAGCTGGTCGGGCACGATGAGATCGGCGAACCGGCCCTCGAAGCGCATGAGCTCGTCGGTCGCGATCGAACCGGTGAGGACCACGTTCTTGGGCACGACCGCAAACCCTCGCACATCTACCGATGGGTAAGTCTAGCCGGCTCCCGCATCGGGTGGGAGCGTGGCCCGATGGATGCCGAGGACAGCTTCCTCGCGCTGGTCCGTGACGCCCAGGAGATCGTCCTGCCGGGAGCCGGGCCCGTGCCGACCGAGGGCCCGCCGAGCGGCCGCGCGGAGCCGCTGGGCGGCCGCGTGGAGCCGCTGGCAGCCGGGTCCCCGGTGGCAGGGTCCTCGGAAGCAGGGCTCACCCCAGCAGCCTGGTACGACGCCGGCGCCGACTGCGTGCAGCTCACCGACGGGATGCCGGCCTACGGGGGTTGATGATCGCCGGCCGGTCCCGCGGGCGAGCAGCCCGGCCGGGACTCTCGCGCCTTGCGCAGTCCGCCGACGACACCAAGCGCGAGGCCGGCCGGGTGGCTCGCGCTCTGTGCTGCCCGTCGGCGACACGATCCGCGAGCCGCCCCTGCCCGTCGGCGGCGACTGGCTGGGCGGTGGCGTCCACGACCGTCGCCCAGCGAGCCGAACCGGCGGCGGCGTCTGACGGCCCGGCCGGCCCGGCGCGGCGGCGATTAGCCGGGCGGCGACCGGCCCGGCCGGGTGGCTCGCGCTTTGTGCTGCTCCGCGACGACACCAAGCGCGAGGCCGGCCGGGTGGCTCGCGCTTTGTGCTGCTCCGCGACGACACCGAGCGCGAGCCGGCCTCGGCGCGACAACTGACCCGCGAGTTCGGCAGCAATGGGCGACGACCCCGGCCGCGACCAGCCCCGGCGACCCGCCCGAAGCGACCGCCGCAGCCGAAGCGGCCGCCCCGACCGGCCGAAGCGGCCGAAGCGGCGCGGGGGCGGCCTAGCTGAAGCTGTCGCCGCAGGCGCAGGAGCCGCCGGCGTTGGGGTTGTCGATGGTGAAACCCTGCTTCTCGATCGTGTCGACGAAGTCGATCGTCGCGCCGCCGAGGTAGGGAACGCTCATCCGGTCGACCACGACGTCGACCCCGCCGAAGTCGGTCACCACGTCGCCGTCGAGCGAGCGCTCGTCGAAGAACAGCTGGTAGCGCAGGCCGGAGCAACCACCCGGCTGGACCGCCACGCGCAGCCGCAGGTCGTCGCGACCCTCCTGCTCGAGCAGCGCGGCGACCTTGTGGGCCGCGGTGTCGGTGAGCTGGATCGTGGCGGCGGTGGTCTCGGCGACGGGGGCCTCGAGGGTCGTGTCGGTCATGTCACTCCTGAACGTCGCGGCGCGGTGGCGATTCCCACCTCCGAGCGTACGTCGTGCATCCGCCTCGCGGGGCATCGGCCCTTCCCGGCTCAGCCGCGCGACCATCGGGTGGCGGCCCGGGCGGCCAGCTCCGCCAGCCAGTGCGCCGGGCGCCGCTGCGCCGCTTCCGGCGAGCCGGCGAGCTCGGCCGCGGAGCGCATCTCGTCGACGCCCGCCGCGCGCGCCTCCCGCACCCCCACCTCGATGCCGCCGGCGAGCACGAGACAGGGCACCCCCGCCTCCTGGGCGAGCCGCGCCACCCCGCCGCAGACCTTGCCGCGTAAGCTCGTGGCGTCGTACCGGCCCTCGCCGGTGATCACGAGGTCCACCGCGGCGATGCAAGCGCGCAGGCCCACGGCATCGGCGACGACCCCGATCCCGGGCGCCCGGTGGCCGCCCAGGGCCAGCAGCCCAAAGCCCAGGCCGCCGGCAGCGCCGGCGCCGTCACGCCGACGGACCCGCCTCCCCGTGGCTACCTCCAGCTCGTCGGCCCACGCGTCCAGCCGGGCGGCGAGGCGCGGCAGCTGCTCCGGCGTCGCGCCCTTCTGCGCGGCGAAGAAGGCCGCGTCGGCGAGCGGCACGTCGACGTCACTGGCGACCACCAGTTCCACCGCTGCCGGCCAGGCCCGGCCCAGCGCCTCGACGGCGCCCCGGCCGCCGTCGTGGGTGGCCGAACCCCCGAGCCCGACGACGACGCGGGTCGCACCGGTCGCCACCGCCGCGGCGAGCAACTCCCCCACCCCCCGCGTGGAGGTGCGCTCGGGGTCGCGCTCCCCCGCCGCGAGCAGATGGAGGCCGCAGGCCTCGGCGCTCTCGACGTACGCGTCGGCGCCGTCGAGCAGCACCGCGGCCGGCACCGGCCGGCCGAGCGGATCGGCCACCGTCGCGGGGACCAGGGTCGCCGCTGAGCGCGCGCGGGTGAGCACCTCGAGGAAGCCCGGCCCGCCGTCCGACAGCGGTACGGCGGTCAGCGCGTCGCCCGGTGCGGCGCGGGACCAGCCGGCGGCGAGCGCATCCGCTGCCTCGGGCGCGGTCAGCGTCCCGGCGAAGGCGTCGGGGGCCAGCAACACGCGCACCGGCCGAGCCTGCCAGGCCGGAAGGCTTGCGCCCGGGTCGCTGTTGGCCTCCATGGGACCCTGCTGGGCCCGCCACCTGCGTTTTCGGGAGCCCCCTGTGACCGCGCCCACCGCCCCACCGGCCGCCGTCGGCCCGCCCGCCGTCGGCCCGGCCACGGTCGCGCCGGACCTGATGCCCGGTGTCACCGCCACGCCGCTGGCGCTGCTGCTCCTCGGCCGGCAGCGCGACCCCGACAGCGAGCGGGGCGTCGACTGCCCCGGTGAGCTGCCACCGGCGAGCGACGCGACGCTGGTCGCGCGGGCGCACGCAGCCAAGGCCGCGCTGGGCGACCGGGTGTTCGTGCTGGGGCATCACTACCAGCGCGACGAGGTCATCCAGTTCGCCGACGTGACGGGTGACTCCTTCAGGCTGGCGCAGCAGGCGGCGGCGCGACCGGAGGCGGAGTTCGTCGTCTTCTGCGGCGTGCACTTCATGGCCGAGAGCGCCGATATCCTCACCGGGCCAGGCCAGACCGTCGTCCTGCCCGACCTCGCCGCGGGCTGCTCGATGGCCGACATGGCAACGGATGAGCAGGTGCGCGAGTGCTGGGACGTGCTCACGGACGCGGGCGTCGCGGGTTCGACGGTCCCGGTCGTCTACATGAACTCGAGCGCGGCGATCAAGGGCTTCACCGGCGAACACGGCGGGACCGTCTGCACGTCGTCGAACGCCGCCCGGGCGCTCGAGTGGGCCTTCTCCCGTGGCGAGCGGGTGCTCTTCCTGCCCGATCAGCACCTGGGGCGCAACACCGCGGTGTTGGAGCTGGGGCTCACCCTCGACGACTGCGTGCTGTGGGACCCGCACAAGCCCGGCGGCGGGCTGACCGCGCAGCAGCTGCGCGACGCCAGGATGGTTCTCTGGCGTGGGCACTGTTCGGTGCACGGGCGCTTCAGCCTGGACGCGGTGCGCGACGTGCGGGCGAGGGTGCCCGGCGTGGCCGTGCTCGTGCACCCCGAGTGCCGGTACGAGGTCGTGACCGCGGCCGACCTCGTGGGCTCCACCGAGTTCATCATCAAGGCCGTCGAAGCGGCGCCACCGGGTACGGCGTGGGCCATCGGCACGGAACTGAACCTCGTGCAGCGCCTCGCCAAGGCGCACCCGGAGCAGACGATCGTCTTCCTCGAGCGCTCGGTGTGCTTCTGCTCGACGATGAACCGGATCGACCTGCCGCACCTCGTGTGGGCACTGGAGTCGCTGGTGGCGGGGCGGGTCGTCAACCCGATCCGGGTCGAACCCACGGTCGCCGCGAACGCCCGCGCCGCGCTGGAGCAGATGCTCGCCCTGCCGTGACGTCGGCGACGCCCGCGGCGCCGGGCGGGAAGCCGACCGGCCGGCTGCGAGACTGAGCGGCGTGGCGCTGTTGAAGATCCCCCGCCGGAAGACCGCGGCCACCACGCCGGAGCCTGTCGTCCTCACCAAGCCGGGTGGCAAGGGCAAGGCGACCCCGAAGCGGTCGGCGGCGCGGGCGAGTCGACCGGTCACGCCGTACCTGAAGACGTCCGGAGCGGGCGGTGGGCGCGGCGGCGGTGGGCGCCGGGCGGCCGTCGGGGAGCAGCGGGCGGCCCTGCGGGGGGAAGGCCCGGGTCCGCTGCCGCCGCGGGACCGGGCGCCGGAGCGGGGCCTGGCGCGGCAGGTGGTCGACGGGCGGCGCAACCTGACGACGCTGGTGTTCGGGCTCTATCTGCTCATCGTGGGAGTGCAGTTCGCCGGCCGGGGGGCGCTCGCGCAGGCGCTGTTCACGCTGTTGCTCGTGCTGCTGCTGATCGTGATCGCCGACGCGGTGCTGCTGACCCGTCTGGTGCGGCGCGAGGTCCGGGGTGCCTACCCCGACAGCAACGTCAAGACCGGCTTCTACTCCCTGCAGCGGGCCCTGCTCCCCCGCCGCTTCCGACTGCCCCGGCCAGGCGTCGGGGTTCCCGGCTAGCTCTCGGCTAGCTCTCGGCTAGCCCATCGGCCAGCCCCACCGTCAGCCGACGCCGTGTGACCGGCACTCCGGGGGGAGAGGAGGCAGGCATGGAGCACCGGCGCCTCGGGCGCAGCGGGTTGAAGGTCAGCGAGATCAGCTACGGCAACTGGATCACGC
>JAABUT010004165.1_pt1 | contig 11709 bp, 12 predicted proteins | sample 5559281 | NCBI WGS metagenome assembly JAABUT01 (sample SAMN10711880, study PRJNA513359) | rock metagenome | isolation source: Antarctica rocks | place: Antarctica: Victoria Land, Ricker Hills nord | collected 2016-01-04
GACCGGCAGCCAGGCGGTCGTCGTGGGGGTGCTGGACAGCGGGATCGACGCGACCCATCCCGATCTCGCCGGGAACCTCTGGAGCGCCCCCTCGGGCTGGTCGCTCATGGGGTGTGGCGGCGGCACGTACGGGTACGACGCGATCAGCGGGGACTGCGTGCCGCAGGATGAGAACGGCCACGGCACGCACATCGCCGGGACGATCGGCGCGCGCGGCGACAACGCCACCGGCGTGACCGGCGTGAACTGGGCGGTGAGCATCATGGCCCTGCGTTTCCTCGATGCGTCGGGGGGCGGCACGATCTTCGGCGAGGTCGAGGCGATCAATTATGCCGTCCGGGCCAAGCAGTTGGGCGTGAACCTCCGTGTACTCAACGGCAGCTACGGGTCGGCCACGCCGTCCCAGGCGGAACGCGACGCGATCGGCTACGCCGCCGACAACGACATCCTCTTCGTCGCGGCGGCGGGCAACGACGGTACGAACAACGACGTGACCGCGAGCTATCCGGCCAGCTACGATCTGCCGAACGTGATCAGCGTGGCGGCGACCACCAATCGCGATGCATTGGCCGCCTTCTCGAACTACGGCGCGACGAGCGTCGATCTCGGCGCGCCGGGCAAAGACATCGCTTCCACGCTGCCGACCTATCCGGTCCCCTTGAACGGGAATAGCACCACCGGATCGTATGCCTACCTGAGCGGCACCTCGATGGCGGCACCGCACGTCGCCGGGGCCGCCGCGCTCCTCCTCGCCGCGCCGGGGCTGGGCGCACTCACGGTCGCCGGTTTGCGCGCGCGCCTCCTCGACTGCGGCGACCCGCTCCCCGCCCTGGCCGGCAAGACCGCCACGGGCAAGCGCCTGAACATCCGCCGGGCGCTCGACGGATGCAGTGCGCCGCCCCCCACCCCGCCGCCGACCGCGACCCCCGTCATCCTGCCGACGCCGACGCCGACCGCGATCCCGATTATCGCGCCGCCGCCGCCGACCGCGACCCCCATCATCGCGCCGCCACCGCCCTCGACCGTGCCGCCGCCCTCGACCGCCCCGCCGCCGCCCGCGCCGCCCGTGCAGACCCATACCGTAACCGCCACCCAGACCGGCGGCGGCATGGTCAGTCCGGCGGGGAGCACGCGCTACGCGGCGGGCACCGCCGCCACCTATACCGCCGACCCCGGGGTAGGCGGGGTCTTCCTCGGCTGGACGCTGGACGGCACGTCTGTCGGCTCCACCTCGCCGCTGACCATCACCGTCGATAGCGATCACACCCTCGTCGCCGCTTTCGCCACCCGCCCGACCTTCGCGGACGTGTCGGGCGACTACTGGGCCTACAGCCAGATCGAGCGGTTCGCCGCGCGCGGCATCACCACCGGCTGCGGTGCCGACGACCGGGGGCGACGGGTCTACTGCCCGGACCGCAACGTCACCCGCGCCGAGATGGCCGTCTTCCTCGACCGCACCCTCGGCTACGCGACCCCGCCGACGCCGACGGGGCAGACCTTCGCCGACGTGCCGCCGACGTACTGGGCCTACGCCTTCATCGAGCAGTTCGCCACACTCGGGATCACCACCGGCTGCGGCGCGAACGCCGCCGGGCAGCGCCTCTTCTGCCCGGACCGCAACGTCAACCGGGCCGAGATGGCCGTCTTCATCGATCGGGCGAAGGGCCACGCCAAGCCGCCCACGCCCGCGTCGACCACCTTCGCCGACGTGCCGCCGACCTACTGGGCCTACGCTTTCATCGAGCAGTTCGCGCAGCTCGGCATCACCACCGGCTGCGGCGCCGACGACCGGGGGCGGCGCCTGTACTGCCCGGACCGCAACGTCACCCGCGCTGAGATGGCCGTCTTCCTCATCCGCGCCTATCCCTAACTGGCGGGCGGGCAAAACCGCGCGAGGGCGTCGAAGCAGAGGAGGGCGCAGGGCGGCTTGGGGCAGGGGTTCCGGCTGTGCGGGGGCGCAGCACCCCCCGCGCCCCCGCCCCGCGCCCCCGTCGCACGAGCCGCCTCACCGCGAGAGATCGCCATGTCGCCTGGCGGTGAGCAGCGTCAGGCCACCGGTGATGCCATAGGGCGTCCCGGCGCGCGTTACGCTTTTTTCGAGGGCGGTGCCGAGGTCGCCGCGCCGGATCGATCTGCCATTCACCAGCCCCAGCGGCAGGCCGGAGAGGAAGACGAAGGTTTCGGTGGCGCAGGCGTGGAGCCGGCTGCCGCCGCTGCTCGCGTATCGGGGCGATGCCGCGCAGGAGCGCGCGGCGGAGATCGCGCGTGCCCCCCCGCATACCGCCAGGAGGGCCAGGCGGCACGCGCAGTGGGGAGCGCGAAGGGGCACCGCTCACCTCTTGCGGGCCGTTGTTCGCGTATGGGGCGCGTGCCGGGCGCGTCGGCGGCGTGCTGATCGCACGTCGGCGACGGTACGGCGTGCCCTGTCCGCCCGTAATCGCGGGCCTGCCGATGGCGAACTGGTGATCGTCGGCTGCTACCTGAAGCAGGGCGCAGAATGCGTGGCCCGGTGTTCCGGGGGTTGCAATACCCCTGGAGGGCGGGAGCGCCCACCCATGAAGGGCGCACTGCACCCATGAAGGGCGCACTGCACCCATGAAGGGCGCACTGCACCCATGAAGGGCGCACCGCACCCATGAAGGGCGCACCGCACCCATGAAGGGCGCACCGCACCCACGAAGGGCGCACCGCACCCACGAAGGGCGCAATGCCTCCGGGGACCCGCCCACTTGAGGAGAAGGGAAGCGTTATTGCTGGCGGCGACACCTTCCGTGCGCGCTTTTGTTCGGGGGTTGTCTGCTCGTCCATGAGTAGGGCGATCCCGATCGATGACCGCTGAGGATGTGAGATGGCACGATTTCGTATGTGAACTGATTCGCTATATTTGGGTGAAAGGGCTATGCTGGTGACGCTGATGTGCCGTCTGAAGTCGAGGAGGGTGCGATGGTCGCCGCAACTTCGCCGGCGCTGCCGCCCGGCCCCAAGGGTTTGCCGATCCTCGGTAATGCGCTCGATCTCTCGCGCGAGACGCTCGGATTCCTGACGCGGTGCGGTCGGGAGTACGGCGATCTGGTGTCGCTGCGCTTCCTGGGCAAACCGATCCTCTTCGTCAATCACCCCGCGCTGATCGAACAGGTGCTGACCACCCATCAGCGGGCGCTCATCAAGGATATCGCCCAGCGCACCGATCACGCGCTGATCGGCTGGGGCCTCTTTCTGAGCGAGGGGGAGACCTGGCGGCGGCAGCGACGGCTGATGCAACCGGCCTTTCACCGGGAGCGGATCGCGGCGTATGGCGCGACGATGGTCGCCAAGGCGACGCGCGCGCTGGACGATTGGCGGGCCGATACGACGCGCGATATCTACGACGATATGAGCCGGTTGACCCTGGAGATCGTGGCGCAGACGATGTTCGACGCCGATCTGCGCCCGGATGCGGCGACGATCGTGGCGGCGCTCGCGCGGGCGCTGGAGTGCCTCGATCGCCGGGTGCGCGGCCCGCAACTCTTCCTGCCGGAGGGCCTGCCCACGCCGAACAATCTGCGGATGCGCCGCGCCCGCCGCGCGATCGATCGGATCGTCTACCGGATCATCCGCGAGCGCCGCGCGTCCGTGGTCGAGCGCGACGATCTGCTCGGGCTGCTGCTCGGCGGTGGCGCGGACGACACGTCGGTTCTGGCGGAGCGGCAGGTGCGCGACGAGGTGATGACGATCCTGGTGGGGGGCTACGAGACCGCCGCCGATCTCCTGGCCTGGACCTGGTATCTGCTGGCCCAACATCCCGCGAGCGAGGCGCGTTTCCTGGCGGAGATCGATGAAGTGCTCGGCGGGCGACCCCCGCAGGCGGCGGATCTGGCCCGCCTGCCCTATACGGGGATGATCGTCTCCGAGGTGCTGCGCCTCTATCCGCCCGCCCCCGCGCTCGGGCGCGAGGTGACAAGCCCGTTCGACCTCGGCGGCTACCGGGTGGCGCGGGGGACCGATGTGCTGATCAGCCAGTGGGTGGCGCACCGCGACCCGCGCTATTTCGCGGAACCGAATCGTTTCTGGCCGGAACGCTGGGAGGACGATCTGGCGCGACAATTGCCGCGCTATGCCTATTTCCCGTTCGGGGGTGGCCCGCGGCTCTGCATCGGTCATGCGTTCGCGACGATGGAGGCGACGCTGCTGCTGGCGACGATCGGGCAGCGTTTCCGGCTCGAATTGCCGCCCGGCCCGCCGGTCGCGATGGCGATGATCCCGACGCTGCGCCCGCAGGGCGGACTCCGTATGATTTGTCGCGCGCGGTAAACCATGTCGCCCCGAAGTACTGTTGGGATGGCGGCTCCTTTATAGGCCGCTGCCGCGCGGTTACGCGTCGGCGGGGCGGACCGTTCGGCGCTGGCGCAGCCACCGTTCGCCGCCCCAGCCAAGCAGGGTCAGGAGGAGTAGGAAGAGCAGGGCGCGCTGGCAGTCGGCGGTGAAGGCTTGCATGGCGGGGAGGGGGAGGGCGATCGTTCCCGCCTCGAACCATTCGCCGAGGGTGGCGGCATAAACGTAATTCTCGGCGATCTTGTGCTGATTGACGGTGATCGCGCCGAGCGCGCCGAGCAGGGCAAAGGCGAGACCGATGAGGAAGGCTCGCAGGCGCGTGCGGCGGAAGGGGAACGAGCGCCAGTACCACCACTCGTAGACGATCATGGTTACGATGATGGTACCGCCGATGAAGGCGTAGAGGAGCAGACCGAGCAGGTATAGGAGCGTGCCCGCCCCGATGTTCTCACCGACTGACTTCACGTTCCAGCCGAAGCCGCTCCGCCCGCCGCTGACGATCGCGGCGTAGCCAACACTGCCGACGAACCAGAGGTGGGCGAAGCCGCCGACGAGGAAGCCAGAGAGGAGGGTCGCCGCGATCTGCCAGGGTCTCATGGTGTCCTCCGCGCACTGCTGTTGGGTGGTGGGCGAAGTGTAGCATGGAGGGCAGGGTGCAACCCTCACCCCGGCGCTGCGCGCCACCCCGCCGCCCGGAGGGCACCGTTCATCCAGGAAGGGAAGGCGTCGCCGCAGCGGACTGTCGCGCCCTCGCGCGCAGTTCGGCGATGCGCGCGGTGTAATCGCCGTTGATGACCGGTTCCAGGCCGTCGATGCCCGCGAGTCCCGCCGTGAGCGCCCCGACCGGGACGACCGGCGACCAGAGCAGGTAGCGGCGGTGCGGGAAGCCGGCGAGGTGGGTGGTGGCATACGCCTGCTGCCAGGCATATTTCTTGGCGATGCGGGCGATTGTGTCCGTGTTGCCCGCGCCGTAGTTCAGGCCGTCGAGGTGGATCGCGACCTCGCAGAGGTAGGCGGTGCCGGTATTCGTATCGAGGCCGATGACGTCGAGTTCGTTGAGGCCGGCGAGGCCGCCGCCCGGCGCGCGGACGTTGTACTGGACGATGGGGCAACCCAGGATGATTCCCAGGTACGCCCCGACGATGTATTCGCCGATGTCGGTGTGCATCTTCTCGCCCTCCCGCTGCACAGTATAGCCGCACCGTGACGGCGATAGTGGCTGGCGGCCGGTGGGCAAGGGATGATGGCACTCGCCTTGCATCGCCCCGGAGCGATCGTTGTGCGTAGTGCTCCATTTCCTACGCACTTGTGGGGCTCCCGCCCGCACCCCCGCCGCCTGCGGGCGGCACCCCCCCACCCGGGGGGCGGTGGCTCCCGCCCATGAAGGGCGCGCTGCCTCCGGGGGGCCGCTCAGCCGAGGAGCGGGGGAGGACCAAACTTTACCACCGGTGGCGAAGCGAAGCACCTAGGGGCCGGCCCGGTATGGGCTATCGGGAGAGGAAGGGAGGGGCGATGTCCGGGGGGAGCGCGGGGAAGATCGCGGCGGTGTCGCTCGCCTGGGCGATCGTCCACAGCGCGCTCGCCTCGCGACAGGCGAAGGAGTCGGCGCGGCGTCTGGTCGGCCCGCGCCGCCGCAACGGGCTCTACCGGCTCGCGTACAATCTCCAATCGTTCGCGACAGTAGGTGTGTTCACGCGACAGCCCGATCGCGAGCTGTACCGGGTCCCCGCGCCCTTGTCCTGGTCGCTGTACGGCGGGCAACTGGCCTCGCTCGGCGTGGTCTTCGCCACGTTGTGGGCGGTCGGGCCGACGCGGAGCAGCGGGCTCGCGTCGTTCGCGCAACTCGTGACCGGCCACGAGCCGGAACGGGAACCGGAGGCGCAGGGTCCGGCCCGTGGCCCCGACGGCGCGTTGCGCGTCGTCGGCCCCTTCCGCCACACGCGACACCCGGATAATCTGCCGATCCTCGGCGTGTTCTGGCTTTTTCCGCGCATGACCGTGAACCGGGTCCACCCTGGCCGTGCTGGGGACGATCTACGCCGTGCTCGGCTCACTCCACGAGGATCGGCGGTTGCGCGCGGCCTACGGGGCGGCCTTCACGGCGTATCGGCGGCGCTACCCGTTCTTCTGGCCGCGCTTCGGCGGGGGGGGTGGCGGGCGATTCGGTGGGCGGGGATGTCGGGGCGCGGGCTGGTGCGTGAGCGCGTCGGGATCAGCGGCCCTCGGGTGAATGTAGCCGATGGGATGGTGCGGCGATGACAGGCGGACGGCGGCAAGACGGACGTGCGGCGGGGCGTCTCGCGGCGCGACCGGCGGCGCTGGCGGGCGAGTCGGCCCCGATGGCGATCGGGGTGCAACCGCTCTGGGTGGCGACCGCGCGCGACGCGCTCCTGTACGTGCCGACCGGGATTCGCGCGGGGACGCCCGCCCCGCTCGTGGTCGCGCTGCACGGCGCGGGCGGGACGGGACAGCGCGGCCTCGATCTGCTGCTGGCGGAGGCGGAGGCGCGGACGCTGCTCCTGCTCGCGCCGACCTCGCGCGGCGCGACGTGGGATCTCCTGAGCGGCGGATATGGCCCCGATGTGGCCCTGCTCGACCGGGCGCTGGCGACCGTTTTCGCGCGTTACGCGGCCGATCCGGCGCACCTGGCGATCGCCGGGTTCTCGGACGGGGCCTCGTATGCGCTCTCGGTCGGCCTCGCCAACGGGGATTTGTTCGGCCATCTGCTGGCCTTCTCGCCCGGCTTCGCCGCGCCGGGCGAGCGGGTGGGACAGCCGCCGGTCTTCATTTCGCACGGCACGCACGATGCGGTCCTCCCGATCGAGCGGTGCAGCCGCCGGATCGTGCCGCAGTTGCGCCGCGCGGGCTACGACGTGCTGTACCGCGAGTTCGACGGGCCGCACACCGTCCCGCCCGCGATCGTGCGCGACGGGCTCGATTGGTTCCTCGGTTAGGCGACGCGGCGAGGGGGCGGGCGATGGGGGCGATCCTGGTGGCGCTGAGCGCGGGGCTGCTGGCGCTGATCCTCTGGCTGCGGGCGCGGGGCGATCTGGGGCGCGGGCGGCGGGCGGCGGCGCTGTGGGTCCTGTTCGGCATCCTCGGTTTCTGGGCGCTGGCCGTGGTGACGGGCGCCCGGGTGCCGTTCTGGGGGATTCTGGGCTTCGGCGCGCTCATCGGGCTGTCGGAGTGGGCGCGCTCGCGGGCGCTCGGCGGGGCGGGGGAGTAGGGCGAGGGACGGAACAGGAGACACAGAGTCGCAGAGGACGGCGAGAGGAGGGACGATTAAGAGGAGAGTCAGAGAGTCAGAGAGCGCTGGAGAAGTAGGTGTTGCGGGGGAATATAGCGGTGCCTGGTCTGCTGTCCAGCCCCGCGCCCCATGCTCTCCCGTCCCTCTCTGTGTCTCTGCGCCTCCTGTTCCGGCCCTAGCGGGGGTCGGGGTGGGGGCGGAGGCGGTAGCAGCAGGAGGGATCGCCGTCCACGATGCGCGTCTCGCGGGTCACGGTGGCGGTGGGCAGGAGGCTGGCGATCAGGTCGAGTTCGCAGGAGCAGACCTCGGGGGCGCACCGGGCGAGGTTGTAGAGGGCGCAGTTGTGCTCCTTGAGGAGGTAATCGCCGTCCGGGGTCGCCTCCCAGTCGGCCAGATAGCCCTGCGCGTCGAGGAAGCCCGCGAGGATGTCGAGTTGGGCGGGGATGGGGCGTTCGGCGAGGGCGGGCGCGAGACGCTCGCGGGCGCGCTCGGCGCGACGCCGGAAGAGGAGTTCGACCTTGTCGCCGCCATCGAGCGCGCGGAGATCGTCGAGGAGTTCGACCGTGAGTTCCTGGTATTGGCGCGGGTGCCCCACCTGTACGCCGGGGACGAGGGCGTACAGGTGGACGGGGCACCCGACCGGGCGGCGCTCGACCCGCGCGCAGAGGAGCCCTTCGGCTTGCAGCGCGGTGAGGTGCTTGCGGACGGCCATCGCGGTGACGCCGAGACTCTCGGCGAGTTGATCGGCGGTGAGCCCCGCCGAGCGGCGCAGCGCGTCGAGGATCTCCCGTCGCGTTGTGCCGTGTCGTCGCTCCACCGTGGTTACCCCTCGCTCGCTCGGACTTTCGCAACTTAAGTATAGCAGAAAGGGGTATAGGGGACGGGGGACGTTGGCCGCAGAGACGCGGAGACGCAGAGAACGGACGGAATAAGGGGGACGAGGGGACGGAACAAGGAGGCGCAGAGACACAGAGGGGACGGGAGGAGATGGGGTTGGGATGGTCCAGTCTGCGGGGGCGGACTTTGTGGCCGGAGGCCATTCAGCCGGGACTTTAGTCCAACGGCCATCCCATGCCCAACGGCTATCCCACGGAGGGGGACGGCCCTCACCCCGTCGCGCATTCGCGCGCCACCCCTCTCCCAATCTGGGAGAGGGGCACGCCGGGTGACGCTGCGGCGTGGGGGGTACGCCCAGCCCGCGCAGGCGGGCTTCGCCGGTGCCGATGGGTACCCGTGGGGGGGCAACCCCCGGACCCACGCACGCGGCGGCGCGGCCAACACCTTCACCCCCTTTCGCCATCCGAGGAGAGAGGGGAGAGAGAGTTGCGTTTGTCGTCCTGTCGCCTTTCGCTGCTCTTTTCGACGGCCCTTATGTTTCGCAGTTGGGAGGGTCTGTTCTTTTGATGGTTGGAGGCGATCAGGGGGTGAGTTCCTGGCGTTCCCAGGCGCGTAGAGCGGTGAGTTGCTGGTCGATGTAGGCGTCGGCGAGGAGCCAGGTGCCGCGCCAGGCGGTCCAATTGGCGGCCTGATGGCCGAGGGATTGGATCGCGTAGGCGGCGGCGAAGGCGGGCACGGCGGCGAGTTCGGCGTCGCCGAAGGGGCGGACGGCCCGGTAACCGGCGAGGAAGGCGTCCCAGAAGGGGCTCTGGCCCTCGCGGGCGTAGCGATAGACGCCGTACGGGTCGCTCGCGCGTCAGCCGGGGCCGCCGGAGTCGAAGTCGTAGAAGACGATGTTGCCGTCGACGGTGATGTGGAGATTATCAAGGGAGAGATCACCGTGACACGGCCCCTAATCGAGCGACGGGGCGAGGGCGGTGATCTGGCGGCGGACCTTGCCTGCTACGCGCGCGATGGTCGCCCAATCATCGGGACGCGCGGCGAGCGCGACCCGGAGCGTGGCGAGCGGGCGATCGAGGAAGTGCGCGAGATCGAGCGGCGCGCGCTCGTACGTGCTGACGAAGCTGCTGGCGGCGTGGTGAATCCGGGCCGTCGCCGCGCCGAAACGCTCGTAGAGCGCGGTGGTGAAAGGCGGGGTGGGTTTGCTTCCGGGCGCTGCCACGAAGAGGACGGCGTAGCGCACCCCTTCCGGCGCCTGGAACACGCTGGTGAGATCGCCATCGCGACGACGCACGGCGGTCGCCACGGCGACGGCGCGCGGCGAGGTGCGCGAGCAACTCTACCTCGTAGGCGAGCGCCGCTGCGGTGCGCTAGCCCGTGCGATAGACCTTCAGCATGTAGATGTCAGCGGGGGTGGCGACGAAGTAGACATCGTTGGCGTAGGCGCGGTAGAGGGTGCAACTCGTCGGCGGGGCGATCGGGTAGGCACGGGCGACCGCGTCGCGGAGTGCGCCGGGATCGAGGAGGGAGTGTGTGGCCGGGATGATCGGTATTTGTCCTGACAATGGCCTCATTCCCCGCGCTCGCGCTGTTGCGTAGCGACTAATCGCTTGTACCGGTTGAGTAATGACCCTGGCGATTGCGCCGCTGCTTCTCGCGCGGCACGGTTCTCACGACCCTCAATGTCGGGGCTTGATCGAAGTGTGTGCGTCGTGCGGCAGATTGGCGGATGATCTCGCGCTCACGTAGCTGGCGTGCCTCCGCCTCGGCGACCAGCGTCGGGAAAAGCGGGTCTTTCGCCGCCTCCCGCTCCATAATTTCTTCCAGGAAGTCGCGCTCGTCGTCTTCCATTCGGCCTCCCCGTAGCATGTGAACAGAGTTCTGATCCAGGTCTTTCGATACGATAGCGCCCGCGCTCAATCGTGAGCATACCGCATCACTATCTGTATATTGCAACGACTGCGAGCCGGGAATGTTCCGTTATCACGACTATTAGGACGAACAACAGGTGCGACTCAACATCCTTGCGCCTTTCTCATCTCGTCACCACGGCGTTGCCAGTCCCGCCAGCGATCCTCGGCGGTCCTGATAAAGCGGAGAGGAGTCAGTTGTGATTTCTTAGTGAAACCCTCCAGGGCGAGGAGAATCTGATCATTTGTGCCATCCACAGCGAAGATGATGCGAAAAAATGTTGTCTTTGCCGTTAACACGCACCTCGTACAGATCGTCGCGTAGGTGTCGCGCTTCCGTCGGCCCTTTGTCTCTGATGATCTTCATCGCGGCGGCGATCTCCGCCCGATCAGCGGCATACGTGATGTCTTTTTGGAGATAGTCATCAACTGGCGAGCGACCATGCTCGGTGCGGTACTTCCGCCAACATCGTCGTTGTTGATGCGCTTCCTCTGTCACCATTCACCTGTAGGGTAATGCCGCCGATTTCAATGCACCCACCGATTGCAGGCGACGAAAATGAATCGAGGCGCGGCTGAAATCGAGGGGTATTCGGTGGCTGCACTATACCGCTCACTGTAGCGATGCACAGTAAGGGAGATAGAGAAGTTGAGGATTTGTCACCGAACGCACGGAGTTCTAGAGCGCGGAGAAGGAGAGTAATTGGAGAAAAACTGTCAAGTGTGTTCCGTCGGTTACCACCCCGGTGCTAGCGTTACCACGCCTCTGAACTCATACCCTCCTTTCCGCCCTCTGTGCCTCTGCGCCTCCTGTTCCGTCCCCTTTTTCTCTCTCGTCGCTCTGCATCTCTGCGTCTCTGCGGTGATCCCCCGTTCCCCACCCCTACAACTCGACGCCGGTCTGGTGGAGGCGGCAGCGCTCGGCGGTGAGGATGCCGATGATCTGGCGAACGGTGTCGTCCTCCCGCTCCGATTCGTTGAAGACGACGTAGTCGAAGTGCTCCACGGTGGCGAGCTCGCGCTGGGCGGTGCGGAGGCGGCGGGCGAGCGCGGCCTCGTCGTCGGTCTTGCGATGGTGGAGGCGGCGGGCGAGTTCGTCGATCGAGGGGGGGGCGATGAAGATGAAGATGCCGCCGGGCGCGAGGCGGTGAAAGGTCTGTGCGCCCTGCGTGTCCACCTTGACGACGACGTCCTGCCCGCCAGCCAGCGCCTTCCGCATGGGGGTGCGCGGCACGCCGTAGAAGTTGCCGTAGACCTCGGCCCACTCGATGAACTCGCCGGCGGCAAGCTGCTGCGCGAACTGCTCGCGGGTGTAGAAGTAGTAGTGCTCGCCGTCGACCTCGCCGGGGCGCTGCTTGCGCGTGGTGACGGTGATGGCGAAGAACATGCCGGGATAGAGCTCGC
>JAABUT010004166.1_pt1 | contig 11707 bp, 12 predicted proteins | sample 5559281 | NCBI WGS metagenome assembly JAABUT01 (sample SAMN10711880, study PRJNA513359) | rock metagenome | isolation source: Antarctica rocks | place: Antarctica: Victoria Land, Ricker Hills nord | collected 2016-01-04
GAAAAACGTTGACAATGATCGTTCTTGCGGCAGGTGGCAACACTAAACGTATCAAATGTTAGTTTTGCATCCACTCAGAGTTTTAGCTTTCAAAGCTGACCTGTCTCAACAAAATCTGCCGGAAATTCATGATGCGGCTTTCCGCCATTGTCGTAAAATAGAGGGATTTGCTTGTTCCCCTCGTATTATTGAATATCGTAAGACGAAAGGTTCAAACACACGTTGTCAAAGCGACAAGTACGGCAATAGCTACAAATGCTTTTACTTTGATCACCCCACTTCGTTCCTGTGACAAACACGTACAAACACGTACATCATTGCACATAGTATTGGTTACCTTGCAAACACACATTTGAGTAGTTTGACCAAAAAAACATCTCGCTTACTTGTTACGTATGAGTGTGTTGGCAAGACAGGTTGCTATACCTGTGCAGATCGTCGAGGCAATGCTTGAGAAGAAATAATTTGTTCATCATCATCAAGCGTGCTGTGTTGATTTGCACGCTCATTTATTGTAGCAAAGTTTACAAGTTGGAAGCCGCCTGTTTTAGCAATCAAGTTGAATGACTGTCACATGGAATGCATACACATGTCTTTGTAACGAGGTGCAACAAACTTTGCCGACAGCAATAACAGACACTACCTGATAAACATGTAACAATGACAATGAGCAATAAAGAGGCTGAGACAATGCTCGTCGCCTTCACGATGCTTGTCGCCTTCATAGTCCGTAATATGTTGAAAACCACTTCGGTTCCGCGATGGACGCGCTTGCGTATACTTTAATACCTTTACAGAACATAAATTTACAGATAATTACTTTCGTGAGGGCACCCAGTGCACATGTCGGGACCCCCACGATAAGCCTTGGTTCCACAAAACACGAGCTTGCCAAGCGATGCCACAGACGGGTCCATGATATCAGAAGCTGGGGTGGACCTAAGCCACTAGCTTGCCGCCACTAAGTGACATGTCGTTCTACAAGCGGAAGGTCTTGATTGCTGTCTATTTTCCTTTGCTTATCTGGCTCAATGTGTGTAGCAAGACTCTTATGCCAGTCACGCCGTCATGAGGTGCAAGTCGAACATCAGCGCCAGGGTTGGCTCAAATTAGCTTACCCCATCAACGCACACACGTCAACCACACTAGCTTCAACCCGACAAGGCCCACATGCATCTCCTTGGCAGTCCCCACTCTACACCCCGCTCTGTCGATGCGTGATACAGCGTGATGCATTTGTTTTAAAAATCAGCTGTGCAATTCTATGGTCAAACTGACGGGCTTTCTGTGCTATGTTAAGCGGTGCAGACCAGCTGAACAAACTTGTCGTCGGGGTGGGTCGCGTTCTGACTACTTCTCTGCATCCAAGTCATTTGCCGGCATCTGTAGCAAGGATTGCAGCCACCCGGGCAACCAAATTACCGTATCAAGCCGGTTCTATTTCAACGCAAATACGTTACTGTCTTGATGTCATGTTAGTTCAACATAGGACCAATGTAGGTATCACTCAACCAGGCTTTGAGAGCGTACTTGTTCTTGCAATATTGGTAAGCCACGGATACGCGACGATGCCGTAGAGCATCGTCGCCCAAGTAAGACAAGATAGAGTTAGCAATATGTGCAACTTCGTATCCAAAGACTACAGCTGGATCAAAGTCTTGAATATTAGGGTCTATAGGAGGTTCCGATATCACCAGCGCTTTCAAAGATATTGCGTGCATAACTCGACTTGTTTCCAACAGACCATCGTAATAATGTAAATTCAATACGATCTTGCTTCGACAAATGTACGTATCAAGTTCGGCTTCTTGTGCTGCAACATGTGTAACCTGGACGCCGAGCTCGTTCAGCATCTTGCTTTGCCGCTTATCGTTCATACCTCCAAAAAACAGCACATCTATGTCTCTATCGCTCTGGGTCTTACAAGAGGTGGTGGGAAACCATGCAAAGGGAACGTATTTTACCTGACATCTTTCTAGTCTTGGTCTAATGGGATACCCGAAGTGCTGAATGTTCCACCTGCTATAATCCCATACTTCGAGCGCTGCCCCCAGTACTTCTTGGTAACTGCTGGGTCGATCGCTCTCTTGAAGAGCACCCCACGGGCTTGTAATCCAGGTAGTACCCCACTGCTCAACCTGATACGCTATAAAGTGCTTCGGGTAGGAGACTACAAGTTGTGGGGCAAGCAGGATGTACAATGTATCGTTGAAACTTGTGTCTAAGGTCTTCACCCTTGTGACTTCTGTTCCTTTTATGCCTTCGACTTGTAACACTCTTGTTATTTCCAGGACTTGATGGTATGAGCAATAGTATCATTCACCTGCAAGGGGGACGCGGTTGACTTGAAGGTGGGAATGACCAGCACTGCAACAAGAGTCGCTAAGCGTCGCTACGCCATTCAAGCCAATGCCAAGTCAAACTTGACATTCACAGCAGAGTACCTGACGCCCTTCAAGCAAGGGGGAGGAGGCTTCACATCTTCAGCCAACCAAGTTAGGTTGTACAACTGTGCCAGGATTGTCAGTAACCTAATCATAAACTTCAGTACCAAGTGTTATTCATGTCTAAACAGTCTGAAACAGGACAAACTTGTAGACAATCATACGATCCTTCTGAGCAAAGAAGGAACGCATTGAAGAGGTTCGGTGGTTGAAAAAGCATGAAGCACTTTTGGTGGCAACAAAACATCAACTTCTGGAATGCCTTAGCCTCAACTCCAGCTTCATTTTACATAAACTTGTCCGCATTGACTATACATGACGTTTTTCTTCATGGTCCCCACAATTTTTTATGGTCAGTCTCTCATTGCCTTCGCAGTGTTGGCTGCCATTTACCTACTCAAGTCCAAAGTGTGAAATACCATCTTATCCTGAGTGTCCAATTTTCCAGCCACTCAGAGACAAGTACCACACCTATGTTCTAACTGTTTGCCAATATTGTTGGCAGCTGAATTTGTGGGACTATGCATGCCCCAAAAAGGGCAACCATAGTTCAAGGCAGGGGCGAGAATGGATCGAAACAAGCGAAACCTCAGACAAACAGTGTCAATACATTGCAACTGTGCGTCCTTTTGCTGCACAATTGCCTGAGATGCTGCTGCTTTGTTAAGCTTTGGTGTGATGAGGTGAGCAATGTGACCAGACTGATGAAAGGGCAGACGTAAGTTCTTGAAGCTTTCTACTTGCTCCAAAGGCTGGTTTGTGCATGTGAAGGTGTGTTGTGTGTCATCACCAATGATCATAACTTTTGTCTTCGCTATGCTGACTTGCATGTGAAGCTCTTGGCAATAATCTGCCACAACTTTGATGAGTGCAAGTAGATGTGAGGGGCGATGCGCCAATAGGAAGACGTCGTCAACATACTCCATGTTGGTGAGCCGCTTGTGCTGAATCTGGATGCCTGCATCTGGAACTGAGACTTGTAGATGATAATGAAGTCCATCTAGAAAAAGACCAAACACGGCAGCACTGAGTGGGCATCCTTGATGTAAACCTACAGATGTCATCGATGGGCTGTGCATGTCATCATGAAAGCCATTGATTTCCATAGCTAAGGAGCAGTCTGTGTGAATTGAGTCAAGCAGTCAACACTACATGTTCCATGTATGCCAAGACGCTGCAATACTTGCCATATGAGTGGCCACTGAACCTTGTCATATGCAGCTTTGAGGTTTACAAAACAGAGGCACATTAGTTCAGGTGCATGTGTTTGATGAACAATGACATGCTGTAAAACGAATGCTTGGTACACAGTGCTGAGGTGAGGTGAGATCTGTATCCAGCTTGTGTGTGTGTGTGTGTGTGGAGATGCTGCTGCTCATAGGTTTCATAACCGTCTTGTCTGGCGCCCTCGTGCCAGAATTGCTCTCTCCTTGCAGGCTGCGTATAACCTGTGTGCATGAGAGCTGTGTCTGCCAATTGCAGAGGCCTTGAAGCACACACCGCCCCATGCTAGCATGCTAATATTGCAAAACACTTCTCACAGGCAGAGTCTGGGTGGCTGGCTGAACCGGTTCGAGCGTCTGTATGAGCGCATCAGTGATGTGATCATGGGTAAGCAGCCTGTGCAACATCAGCTCCTACATCACTGCCAAGATCTCATTGTACATGTACATCATAATTGTGGCTGTGCATGCAGCTGATAAGCTTGGAATGTGCGCTTTTGGCTATAAGATTGCCAAATATCTCAGGCATCATTGCTTACAGGCGGTCTAGACCCCAGTATCAAACATGTCAACAATCGCACCCATCATGTACCACCAGTATGGGCAAAGCCCATGCATGAAATGCACTTTCCCTTGAGATGCAAGTAATGCTGAGCTTGTGCACTAAGCTGACAAGCATTCAGGCTAGGTTAAGGGCTGCATGCTTATGCACACTCAAAGGATAAGCTTATTTGGGTCTGGCAATGTCCTATTCTGTGCTCAATATTGTCTCAGGTGCAGCAACGGCTGTAATCTGGCTGAGAGATGCACTCGTAGCCAAGGGCAAATGGCATGAGTCTCAGTGCGCTCAGCACTCAGGTAGCCCAGCAGTCGACGGTCTTGCTAAGCCCAGGTATGCATATCTGTCTTCTGGACTTGACTGCTTTGATTGTGTTGTCAAGTTTTGCTTGGGAGTATGCTTTTCATTGCTGTGTTTTTATTCTTAACTTACTGCGTAGTTGCCATGCAGGTGAAACACAAGTGAAACACAATAAGCGGCTGCACAAGCAGTGACCCTGGTGATGACGTCATATGTCAACATACTTGCAATAGTGGATACAACATCACTACAATCAAGGCTGCTTGTGTGCATAGTTTTGACTGCCATGATGCCTTGGGAGTTTGCGGCCACTGTGCTCAAGTTGGGGCATGCATTGCTTTAAACAGCATGCATCTACACCAAGACATCATCAATTGAGTTTTACGATTCATTGCAAGCCACAGATGTAGTGTCTTCTGTTGTGCCTTGTCCAGGCTCGACTTTGGGATACTAGAAGTGATGAATAGCATGTATGCATTGTTGCAAAGTGCATGCAGGTAATGTAATTACCGAATTTCAGGTTGCTTTGATCAAACCATAGCGTGCATGCATGCATTGCTACAAAATGCATGCAGGCGCTACAAATTGTCAATTGGCTCACAGCAATTTATAGCTGAACTGACTGCTGTCATGCATTGTCAAGGATTGAGTCTTGGCTTTATTGACTAGTGCACAGCCTGCATGCATTGGTGCAAACTACATACAGGCACGGCAAATCGTCGATACAGCTCACCGCAAGCTGCAGGACCTGGTGGACTGAATTTTGTGATGCTCTGACCAGAATCAGCTCACAGGCTGCTTTCATTCATGCACAGCCTGCATGCATTGTTGCAAACTGCATGCACAATTAGTAACTTATCAATTAGTTACACTACAAGCTATACATATATGTTGCTTGATGCACTGGAGCGGCTTTTTAGTAGATTGAGCAATGACCATTTTCATCACGCTTTCTCTCATGCTGATCCTGTATCACACACATAGGTATGATATGGATAGGGCAAATATAGGAATGGACCGGAAGTACATAGGAAAGAAAGGATTTTATATAGCTTCTCAAAACGATGTAAGAATTCTCAAATCGTTTTCAAAAGCTTCCCAAAAGTTTCCCAAAAATACAATTTTGCCGGTATAGGAAACGGCCAGACCTTCTCAAACTCTTCTCAACAACGTTTCAGGAACGTTTTGAGAGCTTCTCATCCTCTTCAAGAAGCTTTTGAGAAATCCAAAACCCTTCCCAAACTATTATGGGAATGTTTTGGGCGTAGGGGGAATCCCAAATCCTTCTCAAACTCTTCCGAAGAAGACTTTGAGAAAGCATGATTCAATTCCAATAATGTCTTCCGAAATCCTTCCCAAAGCAGTATGGGAACGATTTGGGCGTAGGGGGAATCCCAAATCAGTCCCAAAACATTCCCTTGTCACAGTGGGAATCACCTTCTCAAAAAAAGAAGGTCGATTACATTCAACTATTTTGAGAAGCTTATCGGAAGTTATTTCCTATATTCCTTCTCAAAAACTTCTCAAACACTTCCAATAGTCTTCTCAAACAATATACTAAATGAATATTTTGAGAATGCTTTGAGAAAAGAAATTTGTGGAAGTGATATGTGACCACTGCCATGCATCAACCATGATTGATCCTGCATAGAATACATTGCTGCAAACTGCATACGGCTGTTTCAGCTCACTGCAAGCTACATATGATGTTTCACCCAAAATTTTGTACATTTTGATTGATGCCTAGCATGCATTTTTACAAATGCATACAAGCACTGTCGTCTGCCAACGAGCTTACTGCAATCTACAATCAGACAGGCCTAGGTTTCCTAACTGCTGGCGCGCATCAATCTGAGTGTCATTGTGCCTGCAGTGATTCATTCACAGCTTGCATGCATATGCACTGGTGCAAACTGCATACAGGTGCTATGAAATGTTGATCCAGCTCACTGTGAGTGCTAGATGAAGTGAGAGTACAGATGCAGTCACTACTGTGATCCATCAATCACAACTGAGTACCAGGGTAGTGTCACTGAATCATTAGATGCACAGCCTGCATGCATTAGTGCAATGGCTCTAGGGAATACAGGCACTGTACATTGAAAATTCAGGTCACTGCATGCAACAAATAAATTGACTGCTGTGAGGCTTAATCCATAATTGACTTTCAGGCTGCTTCAATAAAAGTACATCTTGCATGCATTGCTACAACATGCATGTAAGCGCTATGAGTTGTCATGCCATGAGTCCTGATCATCTCAGTACAAGCTACAAATGTGAAGATCACTGCTGCAACCAGAAGTGAGGCTGCTGCAATTGACGCAAAGCATGCATGCAATGCTGCAAATTGCATGCAGGCAGTGATACAGATGTAAGACGGCAACCCAGCTCACTGCAAGGTACCCATGTATTGACTGCTTTAGAGAATTGACCAAAATCAAATTGCAGGCTGCTGTATTTGATGCAGGCCAACCAATCAAGCTGATCTGCGCTTGCCATTTGGCCCAACACGACAGTCATGAACATTTCCTGCCTTGCCAACTTCAGCCCTCTGGCCCATAGCTGCGATGAACAAAGGGCCAGCAGTCATGTCCATCTGAAGTCTGGACACAGTTGGCTCATGTCTCAATCTGCATCTATCTAGCACAGCAAACTAATATGTGAACAAGCCAGACACACTTGACATTTGGGTGATGGTGTGCACCCACCTCGCATATTGCATTAGCTTGCAGAAAACATCCCAAGTCTTTTGCTCATCAGGTGTATCATGCATCAAACAGATCTGCTCTTCATGACATGTTCAGCATCAGTAGCTGCTGCAGAGGATGCAAAACTGTGTGCTGAAGATGCAGGCTGCATGCATGACTCACGCTGAGTCACCAAATATGTCATTGCAGACTGCAGCCAATGTACCCTTATGCAGTTCCCCATCAAATAACTGAGTGCGATCAGGCCTGACAGGTAGGGTTGGCCAGTGAAGCTTGCCACAGCTTGCTCTTGGAGTTGGCGAGGTGGAGCGTTGCCTCTGAGATCCAAGGTCTCTGGGGCCTTGGAGGTTGCTTCAGCTGACATGGTACAGTAGCAGCAGATTCAGCATAGATCCTCACGTTGGGAGCAGCACGCAGCAGGAGTGCTGCACAATAAAACAGTGTGCAAAAGCCATAGCAGTAAGCAATTCTAGGGAACCATTACTGTACAGCTGGCATCATAAGTCTGCTTACACACATTTTCATTTGTGTGGCCTTGAACATTGTTGTGCATCCCCAACTGACATATGAACATCAGTCACCATCCCATTAGGGAGTGCACACCCAACTATGCAACCCCAGCTGTTCAGATTCCCGCAAACCCTAGCCAGACTCAAATTTACCACGGTATAAGCTGTTGGCAAAAGGCTGACGCAGTCAGCAGTCGAAGTCATTAGGAATTAGCGGCTAAACTCTCGCATTTTTTTCTGCACAGGCTGTGCAATGTGCTAGGTGAGCCTCTGCAAGTGGTTGTACTGAAAAGAAAGGTCTGATCAGGCTCAACCGGTTACCTCTGTCAGAGGCAAGCTTGTCCAGGCAGTAAGCCTTTGCTACCTCTTGTGCAAACAGCCACTGCTTCCTGCTTGCTGCTTTGCTGAGAAAAGCAGATACTAGGCAAGACAGCTGGCCTGTTTTGCCAGAAGGTTTGACCTTCACAGGGTATTGCTTCCTATGAATCTTGCCTGCTGGGCAACCTCGAACCTGACTGTTGGCTGACACCAGCTTTCTTGCCTCACTCACTTGCTTTAGCCAAAGCCTTGCAGCTTGCGGCACAAGCGTTTTCAACGGCAACGGTCACAGCAGCAAGTGCGCAGGCTCGTCTGCTAACCCTGGCTGGCATCACCGCCATTTGCATTGCGCACAGCATTCACTCTAAGGTTTCTGCTTCAGCAGTGCCGTTACTGTAAGCAGACTTTTGACGGCAGCTGTATGCAAGCAAATCAGAGGACATGCAGCAGTGGCAACGTAAAATAACAGTAATGAGCAACAACAGAGCATACAGCATGACTCGTATGCAATAGTAGCATTACGCCTTAATAGCCACATTGTTGCCGTTCAATGGTAGCAACATGAAAGCATGATGCCATTCAACAACAGCAAATGTTCTCTGTGGCAAATAACATTGTCCAGCTACATTACCAGCAACAGCATTCAGCTGTGATGTCGTCCAGCTGCAGCAACATCGAGCTGCAATGACGGATACAATGTGCAGCTGCAGCACTGTTTGACTGCGGCAGTGTGCCATGGCAACCCAAGCCCAGAAGATACAACATGTAGCTAAACCAGAAAATTGCAACAGAATATGCAGAAGACAGCTACAGCAACATGCATCAGCATTAAGGACAGCTGCAGCACCATGCACAGTATTCCGATGCAGCAACAGAAACAAGTAGCAGCAGCAGCATGCAGCAAGTACATGCAAAAAGTCAAGCAGTAGGCCATGCAGCAAGAACAGTTTGCTGTAGTGACGGTGCAAAGGACCAGTGATGTGCAGCAACAACATGCAGCAACTACAGCAATACCTGACAGCAGCAGCATGCAGCAGCAGCAGCAGCCTACAAACCACAACAGCAGCCTACAAACCACAGCAGCAGCCTACAAACCACAGCTGTGCAACAGCAACACAACGAACAAAAGCAAGGCAGCAGCAGTACAAGGCACAACAGCAGCAGGAACATGCTAGTTGTCAGCAGCAGCAAGCATGAGAAACACCAGAAGCACCAGCAGCAGCAAGCATGAGAAACACCAGAAGCACCAGCAGCAGCAGCAGCAGCAGTGACAGCAGCGTTAGACTCAAGCAACAGTGTGGAATACAACAGAAGCATCTAGAGTGCAGCCCACCCCGCATGTATGAGTGAGGCAACTTTCTGATGGTGTGCGCATGATCAGCATGCAGATGAGGCTTACCCAGATCCCTGGGGCTTCCCAAGCATGCATTTAGCTTTTGTGGCGAGGCGAATAAACAGCATTGCATTGATCAGTCCTCCTCCGTGCTTCAAATACGACTGAATGTTGTTCATGATGACGTCAGCATGGTCGTTACATCGGTGTGGCGCATTTTCATTTCCAAAAGGCTTCAAAAGCGTCGTCAAATCTGCTTCGAAGGTCGCAGACATCAGAGCTGCTAGAAGACAGTCCAATCGTCGTATTTACTGCAAATTTTGCGCAATTTTCCGAAATCTGAGGTTCGTTATGGTCATTAAAAAGTATTGCTGCAGTTGTCTGAGGACCTTTAAATACAAAAATAATGGAAAGAGGATCTATTCGATCAAATGTTATTTCAAAACAGACCGATAAGCATTAAAATCCAAGGGAACTTAGCACAATACTCTCTAAGCTAGCACACAACTTTAGTTTTACCTAAGAGACCTGGGTCGCCATCTGCATTAGTGGGGGCGTCGTGCATCACATCAAGGCCTCCTTCGTACGAATCTTGCTAAGCTTGCCAGCACTTACCCACGCTGCAGGCTTAACTTTAACATTCGCATATGGCACTAAGGCAAGCAAAAACAGCATTGGCAGCTTTCTGTTTGGCCATAATCTGTCACGTTGTCAGCGGTTCCGCAAGGTCGATAGGCACATCAAAAAGAGGCTGCTTAGAGTATCTTCGATATTTGCCAAGCAACTGGGAGCATCAATGGTTGACGCAAGCCTCAAGCCGTCAAAACGCTATATGCGAGACCATTAGACGAGAGAGCAGAGAGAGCAACGTCTGGCTCGAGGGCGTAAATGACCAACGTGACCTGATTTCTCATTATGCAATAGACGAGTCGCAGCAATCAGGGCAACCAGACGCTGTCATGCCTGTGTTCTTGTACCGCGACACATGCTCATGGAATCGCAGACAAATCCGTATACCAATTGAGCCTGCAGTTGGATTATTGAGGAGCCCATTTGCAGAGCCTTGTGGTTTAGGGAGTTCGGCAGTCGATGTTCAAGATCGAAACTATATGCTTCTAGCGCCAAAAGATTTGACACATTATTACCCAGGTAGAAAGTTGTTGTTTGACCTCGGAACCGGCTCTTCCTTCCAGTCGAGCTTGAGCTGGTTTGTAGAAAGCTACGCCCGGAATGGGATTGAGTTTGACGAGATTTGGGCTTGGGAAGCTTTGCAAACAGAATCTCACATGTACTGGCGGTCTGTGCCGGAAGAATACGTTCCGCGGCTACATTTTTACAACACCTATGCTTCAGATCAGCTGGTCCCGTCTGCTCCTCTGGAGATTATCCGAACGCACTTCAAACAAGGCGATTTTATTGTCGTAAAGCTCGACATTGACAATGAAATTCTCGAAAACAGTATCATGAAGCAAGTACTTGGTTTGAAGCACATGATAGGCGAGCTGTTCTTCGAAAAGCATTTCGACGCTCCTGAGATGCATCCTTATTTTGGGGAGCTCAACACCTCATTCACTGACACCCTGAACGTGTTCCATGAATTTCGCAGCGCAGGAGTTCGTCTACACTACTGGCCTTGATGTTCGATATCGATTGCTCGTCATCAATCAGCATGTCCGGTCATCGTTGCCGAATTGTGCTATGATTGCGACGACATTTGTGACTTGTGTTCACAGTCTTTCGCTGCCGAACTAGGTGCTACAAAATGCTAAATGCACAACCTGACAAAGTGCTAAATGCACAACCTGACAAAGTGCGGATTGCGGGCTTGTCCAAGTTTCCGTCCGTGTCTGTGCCCTATGATTCCAATTTTTGCGTCTTGGCCGACCCTGTAGCATTCACTATCTTGCTCGCCACTGCGCTTCTTGCCAAAAAACGAATTGAATGGCTTTCCCAGCGTTTTGTGATCTGGAATGCATGAAATCATGAGTGCAATGCTGTGATTGCAAAAGAAAATTCCATACGGTACAGCCATAACTTTACGGCAAATCCTCGAGACAAAATGTCATCTGCACTTGGTTGCCCAGGATTCCGAGCAACCTTTGAGGGTAGTTGTACTTCTTGTGATATACTGCACTAAGCTGGCAAGGAGCAAGCTTCTCCATGGGCCACATGTTGCAGCTGTTGTCATTCTCGAATCATTGAGAAGCTTGCTCCTTGCAAGCTTAGTGCAGAATATTACGAAAAGTACAATGACTGTGTGGTCATCACGAACAGGTTGGCTAAGTCCTTGATGCCCACATAGTCACAAGATTA
>JAABUT010004168.1_pt1 | contig 11705 bp, 14 predicted proteins | sample 5559281 | NCBI WGS metagenome assembly JAABUT01 (sample SAMN10711880, study PRJNA513359) | rock metagenome | isolation source: Antarctica rocks | place: Antarctica: Victoria Land, Ricker Hills nord | collected 2016-01-04
TGACCGACTGGAACCGGGGCTGAAAGATGCCGTGCTCCCAAGAAGGGTCCCATTCCTCCGAGCCCTGGCCCTCAAGCATGAGGGATTGTGGTCCGGACCGATCGAGGTCCGACCGGATACGAGGTGATGCGGCCGAGCTGCTGCATAATGGACAACGGGCTCGAACCACGGATCCAATCACGCCAGGAGATCAGAAATGACCGCTTGACAACAGAACCCCCATACGAGGTTCCAGCGGCGTAGCCGTTGGAATAGCGCCGGAGGGGGCGAGAGCGAGGCAGCCTGGCGCGGTGTGCTGGACGGCCTGATCCCCTCCAGCAGCATTCCATCGGCTTTGCCGACCGAACCTTGGCTGCTTCCGCCCATGGCCTGCGCACGCCGGAGTTCCTCATCACCGACGGTGGAGCCGGGCTGGAACGGGCCCTGGCGGCGTTGTGCCCTCCGCAGCCATTCCACACGCTATCGCGCGTGGAACCTTGGGCTGCTCCGCCCGACGTGCCGGCGCAACGCTGCACGGTTCACAAGCATAGGAATCTGTTGGCCCATGCTCCCGACGCGCTGCACGAGGAGATCTCGGCCGACTACACCGACATGATCTATGCCGAGACCGCGAAGGAGGTGCAAACCAGGCGCAAAGCCTTCCTGCGCAAGTGGCGGCTGCGCTGCCCGGCAGTGGCAACCAGCTTGGAAGAGGCCGGCGACCGCCTGTTCGCTTTCCTCCGCCTGCCCCCGAGCCAATGGAAGTCGGCCCGCACTACCAACGCCATTGAACGGCTGCATGAGGAATTCAAGCGCCGGATCAAGACGCAAACCGTGCTGCCGTCGGCTGAAACCGCCGCCATGCTGTTCTGGGCCCTGCTCGCGTCAGGCCAGATCACCATGCGTAAGGTGAACGGGTGGCAGACGTTGGACAAGAAACTCGCCGCTCCCGTCCTCGTTGACCTCGCCGCCTAGTCAACCCAACTATCGCCCTGCCGGAGACACGCCGCTCGAGCTATTTCCACACAAGTCGCGACGGCACCATGGCACGCACCTTGATCTTTCATGCGAAACTGCTGGCAAGAGGCTGTCGAGCATTTCGGCTGTTGAAGCAACAACGCTGGCTGGCCTCAGTAGTTTGGCTCACATTCCCTGAGCTTGAGTTTGCGCCTTTTTGGCGGGCTGAGTTGGCCTGAACGGGGCTGATCGCGATACGACGACTGGCGTTCCCGTTGCCGTCCCAGCAACATCCGTTGCCAGCTATCCTCGTCGTACTGACAAGGAATCAAGCCAAGCCGATTTCGTCAACGGCCTGTTAAACGACGACTCCAAGGCAGCCGCGGCAACGGCGTGATCACCGCCCCAGCGGTTCACATGCACCTTATCTCGCAAGGCTACAGCCCGCTTCGTGTCCTGGAATTTGGAAGGGACGGCTTCCGTGCCGCCCCTTCGCTTTTAGGCTAGTAAGGATTTAGCCCCGTGCGCGTGCCGGCCGCCGGACGTCGGCGTGCTCGATCTCGACCTCGTCCTGACGAACAGTCTCGCGCACGGTCTCCATGTGCTCCGTGCGCTCCGTGCGGACCACGATCTCCTCGCGGAGCTGCACCGACTTTGCCACGACGGGGACTTCATCCGTCTCGACAACCTCGATGGTGAGCTCCGTCAGCACCTCGCCGGTGACCTTGTTCGTCGCCGGACGGCGCCGCTCAACCACCACCCGCTCGCGCACCAACGACACCTGCTGCTCGACCGGGGTCTCGACGACGTAGCGACGGATGCGGGTCGTGCCCGTGTTGACCGTGCGCTTGCCAACAACAAGAACCTCCTCCGCGAGAGGAATGACCTCCTCGTTGCCGTGCGACTGCCGGGAGGCTGGGACGCTCGCCTCGCGGGTAGCGACGGCGTGGCTCGACGGTGTGGCTGGAAGCCCAAGCATCATGTCCCAGAAGAAGAAGCCGGTCCTCGGCATGGCCGAAGCCACCGCTGCCGTGCGCCCGGCCGTCTCGCCCACGACCTCGACCACACGCTCCACGGCACGCTGGGCACCTTCGGTCACGGTGCGGGCGACCTGCTGGGTCTGTTCGGCCACAGCCTCGACGGCCGCCTCGGTGACCTGCGCCGCAGCTTCTGTGGCGGCACGGGCAGCCTTCTGGGTCCGGCGCGTGGCTTCCTGACGCTCCTGCTCGGCTTTCTGCTCCTGCTGCACCTGTAGCTCAACCTGCTCTTGCGCCTCACGCTCACGACGGGCAGCGACACGCTTCTCCTCGGCTTGGCCGAGCCGGGCCTGGTCCGCTTCGGCCAAGGTGGTCTCCATCTTCACGACGACATCCTGGACCTGCTCTTCGCTCAGCGCCGCCTGGACCGCGGGCAGCAACTCGCGCTTCTCATCTCGGGCATGCTGGCGGAACCCCTTCTGCAGCTCCGTGAGTTTGTCCAGGAACGTCTCGTCGTTCTTCGGCAAGGCATCCAGCTCGCCGAGTTGGGCACGCAGGTCCTTGTTGTCCCGGATGGCCGTGGTGACGAGCTCCTTGGTCTCGGCCTGCTTGCGCAGGATCGGGAACAGGTGGCGTTCCTCCAGGTCCACGTGCTGCTCAAGGGTGGCTTTCAGCTCCGTGAACAGCCGCTCACGGGTCTTCAGAGCGTTGCCCGAAGTCGCCGCGAGACGGGTGAACAGCTCGACCGCCTTGGCCGGTCCGGCCAGCATCAATGTCCGTAATGTCATATGCACTCTCCTATGTTGCAGCGCAGCATAGGACATCGGAGACCGAAGAGCCTGAGACAAGTTGGCCATCGTTTTGTCAAGGTAGATATAACAGGAAGTTGAATTTGGGCCTGATCACGTCGGATAAGGCAGCACGTGTTCGCGATTTTTACCCTTCGTTGCGTTGCAGCATAGCGTCTGTGGAGACCGTCGCCGTCCAACTGAAGCCTCGATCAGGAGGTCTTGCAAGTGAAGAACCCATGGACGAAGAAGAACCCGTTGGTAGCATGTGGCTCAGTGGTGCCAACGCGGCAGCCGGCCGCACCCGGGGCCATGGCGCCGACCAGGGCTCTGCGGTGGCGCACCAAGTCGCGCAGCACCCTGATCGCCGGCGGCAGAAAGCTTGCGCGCACCAGCCCATGGCGGACCAGGTCGGCAGTCCATTCCGCGTCCTTCACGTCCGTCTTGCGTCCGGGCACGTTGCGCATGTGCGAGGCATTGCCGACGATGACGGTGAAGTCACCCTCCAGGGCAGCATGCACCGGCTGCCAGTAGACGCCCGTGCCCTCCATGCCGACGTGGGTGACACCTTTCTCAAGCAGCCACTCGCGCAAGGCCGCGAGGTCCTGGCGCATGGTGCCGAAGCTGCGCACCTCCTTGCTCGGCTGGCGCCCTGCCGCGCTAAGGATGACGCAAGCCACCACCGAGCCCTGGTGCACGTCGAGCCCGGCGGCGCGTTCGATCAGACTTCCGTAGCCACCTCCAATAACAAGGGTGGCGGGCGCGGCGCCGCGGGCCGGGAAACAGAGGCTGGCCCACGTGCTGGCCGGACAAGCCGGCCGCAACCTTCGGTGGTCCCTGAACGCAGCGCGGACCGATCTCTTCCAAGGGGTCGAATGCCACCTACCCATTACCGGCCTCCACGCGTCCGCCAGCCAGCATGTTAGAACGGCCGTGATGTCAGAACAGCCATACGCGGTCCCGCTCCGGACCCATTTTCTCCTTCAAGGTGGTGCGCGGCCCGACGCGCTGGGCATCTCATCCGGGCGATCGATTGTCTCCACGCAAAGTGCGGGAGAGCCGACGAAAACGGGGACCACCTCAGCCCTCGGTCGAGCACCGGAAGCACAAGGGGCTGAACAATAGGGCGGAGAACTCGCACCACCCTCCGCCAGCATTCCAGCGACACCGTCGCTGGAACCTTCGCTGGCTCTGCCCACGCGACGGCGAGAGCGGCAGATGAAGCGGTTCAAGTCGCCTGGCCAGGCACAACGCCTCCTCTCGGCCCATGACGGGATCAACAACCTCTTCCACCTCCGCCGCTATCAAGTGCCCGCCGCCCAGTATCGAGCCGCCCGGACCCAAACCATGCAGGTTTGGGCCGAGGTCAGCGGCGTCACCGCCGCGGCGTAGCTGCGAGCACGCCGCCCTTACCGCATGCCATCGCAACCTCAGTCCGACAAGTTGACAGTGCCACCTTGAGCGCAACCAGGCCGCCCTCGTGCACTACGCCGCTCGGCGCCGGCGTGTTGAGCCGATCTCGACGGCGTTCGTGAAAAGCGCGGTCAACGAGATCGTGGCCAAGCGCATGAACAAGAAGCAACAGATGCGCTGGAGCCGGGCCACCGTGCAGCCCTTTCTCGACGTACGCACCGCCGTGCTGAACGACACGCCTGAGGACGTCTTCCGTCAAAGCTATCCAGGCTTCCGGCCGGCGAATGACAACTACAGGGCAGCATCAGCCGCGGCGTGATCACCTCCCACAGGTTTGCATGCTCTCGTCATCGGTTATGTGCGGCGCACGCGGGACGTCATCTATGCATTCGAGCACGGGCATCTTGGACTGACCGGTGCGCCGTTCACCGGCCGCCTGGTCGCCGAGCTCGTTGGCGGTCGGCTGTCTCCTCCACCGATCTCGCCGCCTTCTCGCCTGCCTGCTTCAGAGTCGGTAAGGCCTGAGAGGACCGTGGAGAGTCGCGGACAGCGCTGACCCGGCTACGCCACGCGAATCTGCTGGCGCTCCAGTCGCAGGGCGGCGGCCCGGCGGTGACCCTCCAGACCCTCGCTCGCGCTCTGGCGCACGGCCGGGGGCGCCACAACGGCGACGCCACGCTCGTCCAGCCACTGGTGGGTGCAGATCTTCACGAACGATCCCACCCAGAGCCCGCCCGTGTAACGCCCGGCGCCCATCGTCGGCAGCGTGTGGTTGGTGCCGCAGCATTTGTCGGAATAGACCACGCTCGCCATCTCGCCGATGAACAGCGAGCCATAGTTGCGCAGACGTTCCGCCATGGCCTTGGCGTCCGCGGTGTGCACCTGCAGGTGCTCGGCCGCGATGTGGTCGGAATAGGCGATCATGGCCGCCTCATCGGCGCAGAGCACGACCTCGCCGTAGTCGCGCCAGGCGGCGCCGGCCACGTCGGCGGTGGACAGCGTGCCGAGCTGGCGCTCCACCTCCAGCACCGTCGCCTCGGCGAGCGCCCGGACCGTGGTGATCAGGCCGACGCGGGTGCGCACGTCGTGCTCGGCCTGGGCGAGCAGGTCGGTCGCGATCGTCTCCGCGTCGCCCGTGCCGTCGGCGACCACGAAGATCTCGCTGGGGCCGGCGAGCTGGTCGATGCCGACCGTGCCGAATACCTGCCGTTTCGCCTCGTTCACGTAGGCGTTGCCGGGGCCGACGATCTTGTCCACGCCCGGCACGCTCTCCGTGCCGTAGGCCATGGCGGCGATCGCCTGGGCGCCGCCGATGCGGAAGATGCGGTCCGCGCCGGACAGGTGGCAGCCCGCGATCATGGCCGGATGCGCGGTCGGCGGCAGGCAGGCCACGACCTCGTCGCAGCCTGCGACCTTGCCCGGCACGATCGTCATCACCGGCGCCGACAGCAGCGGGTATCGGCCGCCGGGCACGTAGCACCCGACCCGCTCGATCGGGATCACGCGGTGGCCGAGATGCAGGCCGGGCAGCGGCTCAGTGTCCAGCGACAGGATGGTGGCGAACTGCGCCTCGGCGAAGGCGTGGACGCGCTCGATGGCGAACTCGGTGTCCGCGCGGGTCTGGCGCTCCAGCCCGTCCACCGCCGCCCGGCGCTCGGCCGTCGCTACCTCCAGCGCATCTACGTCGACCTTGTCGAAGCGCCGCGCGTACTCGCGCACTGCCGCGTCGCCCCTGTTGCGCACATCCGCCAGGATCTCGCCCACCAGCCCAGCGATCGCGCCGGTATCGGTCATCGGAGCCCGCGCCGGCGCCTTGATGTACTGGATGCGGTCCCCAAACGCCGCGAGCCGGGAAGGAAGCGCCATGTCATCTGCTCCAATCTGGTAAGGCGATCCTACAGACGAACCGTCCGCAGCTCCGCCGGCACGGGGCATCTGTTCAGTATTCTCACCACTCGTGATCGCCATGCCCACGCGGCCGAGCTTTCGGGCATCCTGCCTGGACGTCAGGACAACTACGCAAACCGCTTCAGGGAGGCTCCCAGGATGATCCGCCGACGCACCCTCATGCAGGCCGCCGCCGCTCTCCCGCTCGCAGCGCCCGCGATCGCCCAGGACATGCGGGCCCGCACGCTGCGGCTGGTGCCCTCCACCGACCTCGTCTCGCTCGATCCCGTGTTCTCGACGGCGCTGGTCGCCGTGCAGCACGGCTATCATGTGTTCGACACGCTCTACGGGGTGGATGCGGCGATGCGCCCACGGCCGCAGATGGCCGAGGGGGCGGAGGTCGGCGAGGGCGGCCGGGCCTGGACCATCCGGCTGCGCGACGGGCTGAAATTCCATGACGGCCAGCCCGTGCGCGCGGCCGACTGCGCGGCCAGCCTGCAGCGCTGGAGCGGGCGCGACACGTTCGGCCGGGCCTACGCCGCCGCGGTGGACCGCTACCAGGCGGTGGACGACCGCACGCTGCGCATCCACCTGAAGCGGCCCTTCCCCCGGCTGCTGGACGCGATCGGCAAGCCGCACTCCGTGCCCGCCTTCATCATGCCCGAGCGCATCGTCACCGCTGCGGCGAGCACGCCCATCACCGAGGTCGTGGGCTCCGGCCCCTACCGGTTCCTGCCGAGCGAGCTGAACTCCGGCGCCCTCGTCGCCTACGCGCGCAACGAAGCCTACGTGCCGCGCTCCGAGGCGCCGGAATGGACCTCCGGCGGCAAGGTCGCGCATTTCGACCGCGTGGAATGGCGGGTGATCGCCGACAAGTCCACCGCTGTCGCCGCCCTGCAGCAGGGCGAGGTGGACTGGCTCGAGGCCGTGCCCGCCGATTTGGAGCCGTTGCTGGTGCGCGACAAAGCCGTCCGGATCGAGAATGCGGACCCGCTCGGCACCGTGCTGGTGTTGCGGTTCAACCACCTCGTGCCGCCGTTCGACAACCCGGCGCTGCGCCGCTTCGTCATGGCCGTCGCGCAGCAGACCGACTACCTGCCGACCGTCGCCAGCCCCACCCCCGATGCCAGCCTCGTATGCCGCGCCATGTTCCCCTGCACCATCCCGGGCATCAAGGAGAGCGGGAAGGAGGTCATGGGCACGCTGGGCGAGAATGCCGCGAAGGTCGCCGCCGCCCTGAAGGCGACCGGCTACGCGGGCCAGCGTGTCGTGGTCATCAACCCCGCGGACAGCGTCGGCATCGCCCCGCTGAGCGCCGTGACCACCGACATGCTGAAGCGCGCTGGGCTGAACGTCGACCTGCAAGACATGGACTGGGGCACCCTGCTGCAGCGCCGGCTGTCCAAGGCGCCGGTGGAGCAGGGCGGCTGGAGCATCTACCACAGCACCTGGCCCAGCATCGCCATCGCCAACCCCGTGCTGAACACCACCATCCGGGGCGACGGCGCCGTCGGCTGGCCGGGCTGGTTCAGTAACGCCGAGATCGAGGAGAAGACGGCACAATGGCTGGCGGCCGACGCGGAGGGGGAGCGGGCGACGCTGACCGAGGGCATCCAGCAAGTGGCGCTGCGGGAGGTGCCGAGCATCCCCCTGGGCATCTACTTCCCCCGCACCGCCTACCGCTCCGAACTCTCGGGCGTGCTGGGCGGCTCCGTCCGCTATCCCTGGAACGTCCGGCGCGGCTGAGGCGGTTTCCTGTCTCGCCGGGCCGGCGCATGCTGCGCTCGCACCAGGGAGGCGGCGGGATGGCGATGGTGGGCGTCAAGCTGCGTGAGCTGCGGCAGCGGCGGGGGCTCGGGATGCGGGAGCTCGCCCTGCGGTCCGGCATCTCGCATTCCACCATCTCGCTGATCGAGCGGGAGCAGATCAGCCCATCGGTGGACACCCTGGCCGCCGTGCTCGCGGCCCTCGGCACCACCCTCTCGGCCTTCTTCGGCGATCTGGCCAGCGCGATCCCCTACTGCCCGTTCTACCCCTCCGCCGACCTAACCGAGATCGGCCGTGCGGACCGGGTGTCCCACCGGCTGGTCGGCATGGAGTATCCGAACCGCCGCATGCTCATGCTGCACGAGCGCTACGCGCCGGGCGCCGCCACCGAGCAGGCGATCATCCACAACGCGGAGGAGGCCGGCATCGTCACCCGCGGCGCGGTGGAGGTCACGGTGGGCAGGGACACCCGCGTCCTGCGCCAGGGCGACGCCTACTACTTCGACAGCCGCCACCCGCACCGCTTCCGCAACGCGGCCGAGGGCGAGGTCAGCGAGGTGATCAGCGCGGTCACGCCGCCGACCTACTGAGAGCCGGCCCCGTGTCTAGTATTATGGCCAGCCCGGCGCCCCGCGGATTGCGCGCGCCTGCCGCTGTGCGGTCTGCTGCCGCAGCGCCGGCGGCAATGGGAGAGAACGGATGGGCAAGCAACGTATCCTGGCCGGAGGCATCGCCCAGGAGAGCCACTCCTTCAATCCCACCCTCGCGACCCGGGCGCAGTTCGACACCTTCTCCGGCCCCGACGCCGTCGCGCAGGCGCGCGGCACCAACTCGACGCTCGGCGGCGTCGTGGACGCGGCCGAGGCCGCCGGCGCCGAGTTAGTCCTGCCCACCCTGTTCCGCGCCCAGTCCGGCGGCCCGGTGGAGGACGCCGTGTACCAGGAGGTGCGGGAGATCATGTGCGAAGCCGCCCGCGCCGGCGGCTTCGACGCGCTCGTGCTGCCGCTGCACGGCGGGATGCTCACGCCCACCTTGTCCGACCCCGAGGCCGACCTGATGCGCGCGCTGCGGGATATCGTCGGCCCGGCGGTGCCGATCACCACCGCCTTCGACCTGCACGCGCACGTAACGTCGAAGACGATCGCGCCGTGCGACTTCCTCACGGGCTACAAGACCAACCCGCACGGCGACCAGGCCGCCACCGGCAGCCGCGCCTGCGACGCGGCGCTGCGCATGCTGGACGGCCGGTTCGATCCCGTCTGCGCGGTCGTGCGGGTGCCGATGCTGACGCTCGGCCAGGACCGCACCGACGAGAGCCCGCTACAGGAGTTGCACGCCCTCGCCCGCCGGGCCGTCGAGGCCGGGGAGGTGGACGACGTGTCCATCTTCAACGCGCAGCAGTTCCTGGACGTGCCTGGCCTGGGCCAGACGATCCTGGCCTACGGCAACGGCCGCGCCGACCGGGCGGAGGCCGTGGCGCTGGACATCGCCGGCCGGCTCTGGGCGGCGCGGGACATGTTCGTCGGCAGCTACCCTAGCCTGGAATCCTGCCTGGAGCGCGCGGCGTCCGGAACGGAGCGGCCGCTGATCCTGGGCGACCAAGGCGACCGCGTCGCCGCTGGCGGACCCGGCGACAGCACGGTCATCCTGCACGCCCTGCTGGAGCGTTTCCCCGACGTGGCGGCCGCCGTGCCGATCGCCGACCCCGAGGCGGTCGAGCGCTGCATCGCCGCCGGGCCGGGCGCCAGCCTGGCCCTGACCTTCGGCGGACGGATCTCCCGCATGGTGCCGCCCGTGACTGCCGCCGGCACGGTGCTCGCGGTGGGCGAGGACGCCCGCATGGTCTGCGAGGGACCGCACGAGAAGGGGCAGCAGAAGTCGCTCGGGCGCTACGCGGTGTTCCGCACCGGCCAGGTCACGGTGGCGTTGACCGTGCGGCCGCTCTCGTTCCTGGACCCGAACTACTACCGCGCGCTCGGCATCCCGTTGGGGGAGATGGCGGTCGCCGTGGTCCGCTCCGGCTATCATTTCACTCTGAACTTCGCGGCGACGGGGGAGTGCATCACCGTGGACACGCCGGGCATGACCTCCTACCGAGTGCGGGAGCTGCCCTTCACCGCTGCCCGCCCGTTCCACCCGCTCGATCCCGTCGCGTTCAAGCCCGCCGCGACCCTGCGTCGGCGGGCGGCATAATGGAGGATGCGCTCGCCGCGGAGTACCTGGCCCTGCTCGCCCGCGCCGGGATCACGATGCCGCCCGAGCGCCTGGCCGGGGTTGTGGAGGAATATGCCGATATCCGCACCCATATCGACCGGGTCAATGCGGCCTGCCCGTCCGATGCCGAGCCCGCCACGCTGTTCGGCCTCCCGCGATGACAGACGACCTTTCGGTTGCCGCCGCGGGCCGCAGGCTGCGCGACGGGACGCTGACGGCGGAGGGGCTGGCGCGGGACGCGCTGGCGCGCATCGCGGCGCATGACGGCCGGCTGCACGCCTTTGTCCGGGTGGAGCAGGACGCCGCGATGGAGGCCGCCCGCGCCGCCGGCGCCGAAGCTGCAGCAGGGCACCGACCGCGGCCCGATGCACGGCATCCCCTACGCGCTGAAGGACATCTACGACGCGGCCGGCCTGCCGACCACCTGCCACTCCCGCTTGCAACTTGACGCGGTCGCAGCCGAGGACCCCACCGTTGCCGCGCGATTCTTTGAGGGCGGCGCGGTCCTGCTCGGCAAGCTCGCGACCTACGAGTTCGCGCTGGGCGGCCCGAGCTTCGACCTGCCATTCCCGCCGGCGCGCAATCCCTGGAACTCCGATCGGGTTCCGGGCGGCTCCTCCTCCGGCTCGGGCGCGGCGGTGGCGGCCGGCTTCGTGCGGGTGGCGCCGGGGTCCTGCGCGGCGGGGTCGATCCGCGGGCCGGCCGCCTAGTGCGGCGTGGTCGGGATGAAGCCGACCTACGGCCGTGTGTCCCGCCGCGGCGTGTTCCCGCTGGCCTGGTCGCTGGACCATCTCGGTCCGCTGGCCCGCAGCGTGGAGGATGCGGCCATCGCCTTGCAGGTCATGACCGGGCACGACCCGCGCGACCCCGCCAGCGCCGACGCGCCCGTCCCCGATTATCGGTCGGGCCTTGAGGATGGCGTGGCCGGGCTGCGCGTGGGGGTTGCCGCGCGACCTGTTCGCGCATGACCCGGCGCTGACCGAGGACGTGTGCGACGGCATTGAGCGTGCCCTTGCCGCCCTGCGCGAGGTAGGCGCGACCGTCATGGACGTGATGCTGCCGGACTACGCGCTCTACCGGTCCTGCAACCGCGTGATCATGACCGCGGAGATGTACGCGATCCATCGTGCAGATTTGCGGCGCCGGCTGCCGGAGTACGGGGAGATCGCCGCCCGGCGGTTCGCGAGCGGGGTGGCGATCGACGCCGCGGACTACCTGGCCGCCCAGCGGCTGCGCCGGGTGCTGACCCGCGCGGTGAACGCTGCGCTGGACCGCTGCGACGTGCTGGTCACGGCCATCTCGCTCGACACAGCGCCACCTTTCGGTCCGCATGACTCCATCTAGTCGCTGCGGCCTGCCACCTTCAACGTGTCCGGGTACCCCGCGATGAGCGTACCGGTCGGGCTCGGCCGCGACAGGCTGCCGCTCGCCATGCAGGTCGCCGGGCGGCCGTTCGACGAGCCCAGCGTGTTCCGCGTGGGCCGCGCGCTGGAGGAACTGACGAGGTGGGAACGCGTGCCGCTTCCGCACCTGCACTGATCGGGGAACCCTACCGCGTGCTGGGCCAGGCGAACGCGCAGGTCGCCTATGGGAGTGTCAAAAACCTGGGGCACTACGCCGCGAGTTGGAGTGCCTGGTGGCCGAAGCGTCCGTCCAGCACTGCAGCCCTGACCTGAAGCACGCGATGGGCGCCACGGGGCGACCAGCGCATCTGCCTGCGCTT
>JAABUT010004170.1_pt1 | contig 11698 bp, 12 predicted proteins | sample 5559281 | NCBI WGS metagenome assembly JAABUT01 (sample SAMN10711880, study PRJNA513359) | rock metagenome | isolation source: Antarctica rocks | place: Antarctica: Victoria Land, Ricker Hills nord | collected 2016-01-04
CTTCCTTAGCATTTATATACTCGTTACATTACACTCATATGACTCGCTCTATGCTGATCTCTAACATTATATAAATGCTTCTTCGTTACAGGCGAAGTGAAATAATCTGCATCGATTTCTTCGAGTGCTTCTGCTAGTAGTTCTTCAACCCTCTATCGACTTTGATCTAGCGACTTGCGTTCGTGCAGCAGCACTCACCTTTCTTCTCTCGTGCGCTAATCAGCGAGATTAAATAAACGATCGAAATCATTCGACTAGATCAAAGATCAGCGAATTAATCGTTCATTCAGATTCACAAGAGATTCTTCGAATTTGTTGAACAATCAAACAAGATCAGTCTATGACTGCGTGAAGTCTCTATCTCAAAGAGCAATCAAAGAGATCAGTCTAGAACTGCGTGAAGTCTCTATCTCGATGAGTAAACCCCTCAGTGAGTCTGCTTCAATGACATCGTCAAAGCGATGATCTACTCATCTTCATCGCTCTACCTATCAGTGAATTGATTCGTCAACTCGATCATGTGCAAATAGTGAGTCTGCTACAATGACATCTTTCGTCAATGCAATGACTCATCTACTCACATCGCTCTACCTATCAGTGAATTGATCTGTCAACTCGTTCGCGTGCAACTAGTGAGTCTGCTACAATGGCATTCTCAATGCGATGATCTACTCGCCTTCATCGCTCTACTCATCAGTGAATCTGGTCAAACGTTCATGTGCAACTAGTGAGCCTGCTACAATGACATTCTCAATGCGATGATCTACTCGCCCTCATCGCTCTACTCATCAGTGAATCTGATCAAACGTTCATGTGCAACTAGTGAGTCTGCTACAATGACGAGCTCAAAGTCGATCTCTTCGATGAGCAAGTTGACTAGTGAGTCTGCTTCAATGACACGATCATCTTCGATAACAAGCAAATTCATGAGCTTGTTTCTATATCGAAACCTCAACAGTGAGCCTGCTACAATGATGAACAATGATTAATCTCTTGATTGAGTCGATCAACGAACGAAACAAGCTCTACTATGTAGTAGGCCTGAATCAGCAGTGAGCCTGCTTCAATGACACGATCACAATCGACCTCTTCGATGAGCTAGTCGATTTCCTTCTAGTGAGTCTGCTTCAATGGCATCAGCCAATAGTCGATCTCTTCGCTGAGCAAGTCGATTTCTTTCTACATAGCTAGTCTGCTACAATAGGCATTTCGATTCTACACAAGACTAAGAAAATACATTTATGCGAACATGAATCATTGAAGGGAAGAAGTACTGTTACGATTCTAGCTACGCATCTATGTTGATAGCTATGTTGATGACTATGTTGATGACTATGTTCCTGACTATCGTCGATCGCTCGTCACTAGACTATCGAGTTGTTTCGAAGTCAACTCTATTCAGGGTTAGCTTATGTTCTTCTGAGTCATATAGATAGTCGATTCTTCCCTTCTAGATACTTTTCTTCCTTAGCATTTATATACTCGTTACATTACACTCATATGACTCGCTCTATGCTGATCTCTAACAGAATGTGTACTTTCTAGCAATGAAATTAGTTACTCATTGAAGTCATTGATTGACATTGAAGCTGCTGACTATTCGTTCATTAATAAAGTGATCGCGCAGATTGTTTGTGATCAGTTGCAAATCAAGTCTTTGACTTTGATCAAAGCGAAGTCAATTCGAGAATTTGACAATCATTATGCTAAAAAACTCATTACTCATGTCATCTATTTGAACCTGACTGTTCAAGATCATACGATTGACATTGCTTTTATGTTGATCACTTGATTAGATCAACATCAAATGATTCTTGAAAAAACATGAAAAAACAAAATCAATCTAGTAATTGATATGCGAATTGATTCTCTTTGATTTTCGAATTTCACTCTCAATTTGAAATCAATTGTTCTACTCACAAGCAACAAGACAATCACGAAGTAAAAGAGTTTGACTTCTACTCATATACTGAAAAGATCTTTCACTATTTCTCAACTCAGTCTGAAATCACTTTCTTTCAGTCAGTTCAATGAGAAGTCAGTTAAACTAATTGAACAGTTAAAATCGCGTGACGCGACTTTAACTAACGTTAAAATCTCTAAATCAACGTCAGATTCAATGAACATAGCAATGATAAAGATAGCGACATATAGAATGTTAGTCAAACGATTAGACATCAAGATCTTTGCTGTTATCGTCTTGAAAATCGATCGACTCATAACTACAGTTGAAAACAAGTCTGAAGAAGTGAATCTGCATGAGCTTTCTTACGCTGAAGTTCTTGAGCAAGTCAAAGTCAAGCTCTTCTCTGAATATCACAACTATCTAGACATCTTCGATCAAGCAATGATCAATCAGCTATCATTGCATCGTTTTTACAATCACAAAATTGAGTTGATTAATGAAGAAACATCTTCTCGAAGCAGACTATATCAGATGTTTGATCACAAGCTTCAGAAGATAAAAAAGTATCTGATTGAACATCTGAACAAAGAATTCATTTTCTTCAGCTTCGCATCATACGTCTCGCTCATCTTGTTCATTGAAAAGAAAGACGATAGTCTGCGTTTCTGCATCAATTACAGAAAGCTCAATGCTTTGATCAAACGAGATTACTATTCTTTGTCATTGATAGACGAGATTCTCGCTTGTATACAAGAAAGCAAATATCTGACTCGATTGAACATCATTGTCGCGTTCAATAAACTACGCATGCATTTAGAAAACAAAGATTTGACTATCTTATTATCTTCTTCAACTCATACAAATATCATGTAATGCTCTTTGAATTAATCAACGAATCAACGTTTTATCAACACTATATGAACAATGTGTTGTTTGAATATTTACATCAGTTTTGTCAGATCTATCTAGATAACATTATCATCTACAGCAAGATCTTGAAGAAACACAAGCAGCATGTATAATTGATCTTGAATAGACTACAAGAAGCTGATCTACAGATAAACATCAATAAATGCAAGTTTCATGTTCAGAAAACCATCTTTTTAAAACTTTTGATGTCAATCAAGAGACTTAAGATGAATTTACAAAAGATACAAGCAGTCGTTGATTGATTTACACTCAATAATCTCACTCAGTTCTTCATTGACTTCTGCAATTTCTATCAACGCTTCATCAAGAACTTTTCGAAGATTGTTCATTCAATGATTCAACTCATTCAAAAGAAGATCATATTTAAATGAAATGAAGTCTGTCAGATTATTTTCAACCATATGAAGAGACGTATGATTGAGACTTTTATACTACGTCACTTTGATCAAACTTGTGAGACTATTCTTGAAATCAACTCATTCAACTACGTCAACGATAAAGTTCTCTCTCAATATGATGACGAAAAAGTACTACATTCAATTGTCTTCTATAGCAAGAACATGTTCTCTGCTGAATGCAACTACAAGATATATGATAAAGAACTTCTGATCATCATTTAAGCATTTGAACACTGACGACTTGAACTGAAGCTAACTGACATTTCTATCAAGATGTTCATCGATCATCAAGCGCTCATCTCATTGATGAAAGATAAAGAGCTGAGCAGACGTCAGATGCGTTGAGTTCAGAAGCTCGCTGACTTCAACTTCAGAATAATGTATCAATCTGACAAACAGAACATCAAGATTGATGCATTAACTTGTTGAGCTGACGTCGTGTTTAAAGATTCAGAAGATGAGTGCATTTGCTATCAATGAATCACTATTCTGACTTCAAATTGAATGAAAATTGCTGATCTAGAGAAGAACATCAGTGAATCAATCTATAAACAGATTCTTGAGACTAATGAGATTGATGAGAATTGTATGCTACTTCGCGAAGCAATAGCAAGAGACGAAGCACAATGCAAAGATATTAAGCTGAAGAATTGTTGAGTTCGGAATGAAATCTTATACAAAGATAGTCAGCTATGAGTCTCGTTCAATGAACTTCTGCAAATGAATCTGATTCATGAGATGCATGATCAATTCTCAATAGATCATTCTGATATTCTTAAAACTGTGAAAGTCATAAAGCGAAATTACTATTGATTTTCTATGCGAAAAACGATAGATTGATATATTTGAAACTGCTACGTATATCAACGTTCAAAGACATCAAGAAATAAATCAAATGACTTGCTTCAATCTCTATTTATATCTGAACAGCGATGACAGAACATAGTCATGAACTTCATTATTGATCTATCTGATTCGTACGACTACAACGCTATTCTGACTGTCATCTGCAGATTGTTGAAAGAAAGGCATTATATTTCTTGCATCACTGATGATGAAGATATCACAGTCGAAAAGACAGCTGAAATGTTGCTTCAATGAGTATATTGAACTCATGATTTATTAAGCTTCATTGTATTCAATCGAGATTCTCAGTTCATCTTCATTCTTTGAAAGTTTCTTTGCAAATGACTGAGCATTTCTCTTCGATTGTTCATCATCTATCATTCTCAAATCAATGATCAAAGCGAACAAGTCAATCAGAATGTTGAGTGATATTTTCGTTTCTTCTGTTCATACATGCAAAACGACTGATTCAAGTGACTACTTATGATTGAGTTTGTTAACAATAACGTCTTGTCTTCAGTCATCTTCTTGATTCTCTTCTTCATGAACAAGAACTTTCATTCTCATATGAGCTTCGACTCTGACATCATCAAGTATGAAAGCATTCGCGAACGTCTGCAGATTGCTCGAGTCGAAGATATATTCAATCACATGAATAAGACATTGATCTTCGCTTGCGAAGCTCTGATCAAAACATGAAAACAAATGATGAATCAAGCTAACAAGCATAGAAAGAAAATCAATTACAAGATCAAATCAAAGATGTTTCTGAATGAACGAAACATTGTTACAGCGAGACTCTTCAAGAAATTGAATGTCAAGATGCTTGATTCATTTCAGATTACTGAGTCTGTTGATTCATTCTATAAGTTGAAACTATCAAAGACTACGTGTATACATGATGTATTTTATTCAGAACTTCTTTGTTCTATCGTTGATGATTCTCTGTCTGATCAAAAGAATGAATCTTCAAAGTCAATAGTGATAAACGATGAAGATGAATGAAAAATCAATAATATACTGAACTTTCAACGCTATAGAAGATGACTTCAATATTGAGTCAAATGAAAGAGCTATGATAACGATCTCAACTGATATAACGCTGATGATGACAAGTTTATGAACGCTCAAGAGATGATTAATGAATTTCATATCAGATATTCAAGAAAAGCGCACTAAGAAACAACATTCATGCAAACATGAATAATCAAGAGAAAAGAGTAATGTTATGATTCTAGTCTTCATCTATTCTTCATTTAGTCTTCATCTGATTTCATTCTAATTGAGTCTAGCGAAAATCTGATCTAGAAGTGATATCATTGAGACTCTGCATCATATGTGTAAGATGTCAACTCAATCAAGTCTAGCACAAAACTGAGAAATATACATATAAGAATTGAGTTCTTTTCTGTAAATACTTTTCTTTCTTAACATTTATTTATTAGTTAAATAATACTTCTATGACTCGCTTTAGGTTGACTTCTAACAGAAAATTTCGATTTTCGATTTTCGACTTACGTTGCAGTCATCTGTGAAGTTATTGAGTCGAATGAGAGCTTGTTTTGATCATACAATTGTGCTCTATAACTTGTTGATCAATTTGATATATCATATGCTTTGATAAATTACTGTCGTCAGTTCACTGCTCAAGCTTCTAGAAAATTCACTTAACATCACTTAAATATTTCTTTAATCTCTTACTCAAAGCGTTTCACGTAGACAATAACTTTAGTGTAGAGATTTCTTAATTTCTATTTCGAAATCTGCAATAAATCATCTTCTATTATTGACTTATGTCAGATGAAAATGATATAAATTTAGTCTGCAAGAATCTAGATTATTCTTTTTGATAGAAAATGCTTGATGCAATTGCTTTATATCTCAGATATCAAAGTAGTTATGTTATTTCACTCAGAATAATAATGACTGATCTCAACTTATTGTCTTGCACATCAAGAAAAGATAAAACAGATAGTGATTTGATAAGAAAAGCTGTACTTCTCTGAAACAATGTTGTTCTCTGTGCAATCTTTGAGCACAAAAGAGTTTGATTTCGATTTTTGTGTCAGTACACAATCTTCTGTGCTGTTCTAAAGTTGATTAATGACTTGTTTTTTTCATGTGAGTTTGCTTTTCAATTTGTCAATTAAATTACTGTCTGAATTGATGATTCTTTCTTCTGCGTTGATGAATTCTCGTTTCGTCGTCGATTTTGATCTGCGTGAGCATGAAAAATTTCAATTTTCGATTTTTGACTTGCAATGCAGTCATCTGTGAAGCTATTGAGTTGAATGAGAGCTTGTTTTGATTGTAAGATTGTGCTCTGTAACTTGTTGATCAATTTGATATATTATATGCTTTGATAAGTCGCTGTCATCAGTTTGATATGCGCTCATCTTTCTTATGATGAATATGAGATAATCAGTAGTAAGAAGAAAGAGAATAATGAAAGTGAAAAGAAAATAATAGAGCTGTTCAACTAGCGAACAGCGCTTATCTTACTTTCTAAGTTCTAATCATAATTCATAATTTTATAAATTCATAGTGCATTATCTTTTTGCATTATCATAAAGAGTGTTTAATAGAAAGTCATGATGAAAATCATGAAGTTTTCATGATGAAGACTGTTCAATCAAGCTATTTACATCTATCTAATATCTTGTTGAATCAAGTCAAGTTGTTGAGTTGAGTTGTTGAGTCAAGCTTCTCAATCTGACTCGAGTTTTCAAGTTCAACTTCTCAACTCAACTCGACACTTTTTCCAAAAAATTTCAACTTAACTCAACACTTTTCAAGTCAAGTACTTAACTCAAACTTAAGTACTCGACTTGATGTGATCAGTTTACATACAATCTGCAAAAAGTTGACTGAAAAGACTTTGATAAGCACTTGCAAAAGACGAAAGACAAAATGATTATCAAGATGCAAAGAATCACGAGTTTAGAAGCAAAAGTCATTTATTTGATTGAATGCATCAAGAATACAGTGAAATTATTCGTATTTAAACAGCGAATATGCATAAAATCAAAACTTTGGTGAAACAATGAATTCATCAAAAGACGAAAGACATTGTCATCAAAAAAGCGAATCTGAAAAAGATGCAGAAGTGATGACATATGAGCAGAGATAGTGCAAACATGAAATTCATATCATGATGCAATAAAGCTGATCAAAAATCAATTCTGAATCAATTTTTTGAACAATGTTGAAGAAAAAGAAGTGTTTCAGACATACAAGTTAATTAAATCACGTTTAATTGAAAAGCTATTCTCAATACAAAACTTGCAAAAAGAATTGAAGATTGAATTCAATGAAAAGTGCAAGACATTTCTGAAAGCAATGTACTCATCATCTTTGAAAATTCAAATCAATGAAGAATTAATATTAAATGAAAGTATACAGTGATCAAGAGTTATCGATCATGTTGCGTTGAAACAGCTGGTCAAAATATTGATTAAATTGAAAATATCAGTCAATATAATTAATTGAGTAAAATGTTTCTTACAAAATCGAATTATTGACTTAGCATTTGACGATGAACGTCAGAAATCAAAGAAAATAAGCACAGAAATATCACAAGATTCATTTATCTCACTCATTTTATTTCTAATCTATATTTGATATCTGTTTTCAAAGATTCGCGCAAAGTTCGAAAATTTACAGTCACTCAGCTATATTGACGACGTGACGCTATACGTTGAGGAAAGAAATATTGACAAGAATGTGAAAATACTGAAAAATGCAGCAAAAATCGCTTTCACATGAGCTGAGAACAACATAATGCAATTCAATGACTTGAAATCTGAATTGATACACTTTGAAAGTCACAAGACAACACTCAATCAAATGATTATTCTACTCAACAACATGATCATAAAATCAAAGACATATGTACAATGATTAGAAGTCTGACTGAATCGAAAGCTCAACTTCAAAGTTCATGTGCAAACGAAAATCGCGACAGTCACAAGAACGCTACACTCGTTATTTAGATTAATGAATAGCGAGTGAGAACTAAATGTCAAATCAGAAAAGCAGTTATATTTGACATGCGTCACGTTTATTAGCGATTATGACGTCGAAATATGGTGAAATAATCAAAAAAGCTACTTAGTCAAATTTCGCAAACTGCAAAACGCTGCATTACGAAAAATTCTGAGTGCGTTTCAAACATCATTGATAAATGTCTATTTTTTACTCATCTTAAAGACGAACAACTGACGACAGCGATCTATCAAAGCATATAATATATCAAATCGATCAATAAGTTATAGAGCACAATCATACGATCAAAACAAGCTCTCATTCGATTCAATAACTTCACAGATGATTACGTTGCAAGTCAAAAATCGAAAATCGAAATTTTTCGCGCTCATGCAAATCAAAATCAACGATGAAACGAGAGTTCATCAATGCAGAAGAAAGAATCATCAATTCAGACAGTAATTTAATTGATAAATCAAAGAGCAAACTTACATGAAAAGAACAAGTTGTCAATCGACTTTAAAACAGCACAAAAAACTGTGTACTGATACAAAAATTGAAATCAAACTCTTTTGTGCTTGAAGATTGCACAGAGAACAACGTTGTTTCAGAGAAGTACAGCGTTTCTTATCAAATTACTATCTGTTTTATCTTTTCTTGATGTGCAAGACAATAAGTTGAGATCAGTTGTTATTATTCTGAGTGAAATAATGCAACTACTTTGATATCTGAAATATAAAGCAATTGCGTCAAGCATTTTCTATCAAAAAGAGTAATCTAGACTCTTGCAAACTAGATTTATATCATTTTCATCTGACATAAGTTGATAATAGAAAACGATCTATTGCAGATTTCAAGATAGAAATTAAGAAATCTCTACACTAAAGTTATTGTCTACATGAAACGCTCTGAATAAGAGATTAAAGAGATATTTAAGTGATGTCAAGTGAATTTTCTAGAAGTTCGAAGCTTGAAACTTGAAAAAACTCTCTATGAAAAGAAATATAAAAAGTCGCTTTATGCACTCTTTCTCGCCTCGTTTCGCGAATAGTAACGCGAAACTCAGTAGAAGCAATAGCTCAGCGTCAGAACTCAAAACATCAACGATAGAAATCAAAAAATTAACGTTAGAGATTGAAATAAATTTATAAGATGAACTTAGCATGAGTTCATCAACAAGCAAACAACTGCAGAACAACATTGTTGATTTATTTCGCAGTCAACAAAAATCGCTCACATCAGTAAATAGAAAAACGCAATACATGTTTAGTTCACTTGATGCATTGATGCTAAATTCACATGCAAACGTGCATAACAACAGAAATACAATTAATCTGCAAAAGATGAATTCGCAGCAAAAAGAGCAAACACGAGCGATTGTGAAATTCAAAGAAATGAAAAAGCGAAAAGCGATGAAAAGTTCGCAAAAAGAAGCTAGCATCGAAGATAGTACAAGCAAGTGCTATGATGTCATCTCTAAAAAGAGGCAGATAAAGAGACTGCGCGAAAGAATTGAATTTGCAGTCAATCAGTTAAGACAAGCAATATCAGAACAGAAAGAAACTATAAGTCATAGCTTAATCTACATTTGAAGAGCATGCAACGAAAGCATAGAAAACTTGATTCAGAAGCAAATAGATTGACTTCAAAGTTAAACAAACAACAAACTGAAGATCATTTTGCAATTGATTCAACAAAATGCTGAAGACATCAAAAAGAGAATTAATGCAAAGCAAATGACAAAAAATTCGCAAATCTTGCAGAAGATGCAGGTTTCGCAAACGTTACAAGTCATGCAAAATTCGCAAAAATCAACGCAGAAGCTCACATATGGGCAAAAAGCAGCTCAAGTCACAGATGCAAATGCAAATGCAAACACAAATGCAAATGTGAATGCAAATGCAGGCGAATGAAATCTGATTATCAAGAAATTCTCGCCAAAATCACAAGAAATATTGTATTGCGAAAGAAGACTCATTGTCAATCTCAAAAATGAGAACTGAACGTTGAAGACGATGAAAATGCGATTTTTTTTATTTCTTCATTAAGTGCATGCAGTCTATGACTATGACACTGTCTAGACGCTGTATGTATGCTAAGTTACATGTAATCTGGTCAAAGTCGCTGCTTTATATCTTTTCGTTGATCAATCACATCGATAGTTTGCGCATACAAGCGCTCTTTCTCAACTCTCGTCATCGTACTTTCGTTTTTCTTTGTCTCTTCGCACTCTTTGCGTTCTACTCTTTCGTTTCTAATAGTCATTTTCTCGTCGCAATTTGAGTGTTTTTCAAATACTTTAGTGTTGCGATTCTTTCAATTTTGATGATGAACAGTGTCAATATAATGTCTGTGTTTTTGAGCTGAGCTTTTTCCTTAAACTTTATCTGCTCTGCTCTATAATGTCTGCAGTTCAGCAGTAAATTCTTCAACGTTTGCCTTGCATTGCATATTTCATAGCATTTGTTCAAATTATTCTCTGATAATCGATGCAAATAGCTCTTGAAATAGTCATGTCTCATTTTCAGCTAAATAAAGGTTGAAAACGTTAATCTATCAATTTTTCTCATCTCTTTTACTGATTTATGACTTAGATTCACATTTGATATGTGCTTTCAATACTGATTTTCCTTCTTGATGCTGCTTTTTCAGACATTTAATCATTGTAATTTCGTCTCTTTGCAAATTTGCTTTTTGATGAAGCTTATGATGATTGCTTTCATGTTATCGATAACTGATAATTCTTGAGCAGCGCTTTTGATCAATTGATCTGCTTTTTCGTTCTCAATAATGCTCTTGCAACTCGATATTCACTGTATGCGAATTTGACACTGATTCTGATGTAAATTGGTCAAGTTTTGTCATATGTCATCGAATAACTTTGCATTGACGTTGCTCTTTGTGTTTAGTCTTTGCAAAGTCATTTGACTGTTCATGTACACTCAAATTTCGCTGTTTTTAAGTGCTTTTTCGCTGCATATTGCAATTGCATCGCTAATAGCTTGCAGTTTCGCTTTCGTTGTAATTATTTTGTCGTAAACGCTTGTCGCTTTGCTGTATCTGATGAGTTCATGTGTGAATATCACTGTCGTTTCAGTTTCAGTTTTGACTCTATGAAAATGCGAGATTCGATGAATAACGCATTGAAAAAGGCGAAAATCGATCTAAGAGTCGTCACGATAGTCAAAACGTTAAAGGAAAACAACATTGCTTTGATGATCTTGAAAAAATACATCGCAGACATCTTACTAGCGCAAAGAGCAATATGAGAGCATGTTTTTGATGTTAAAAGAATTAAGAAAGATGAGAAATGACACAAAATAGTCATACACAGTCTGAAAATCGAAATCTTCAACATGAAGATCGAAATGAAATATCTGAGAATTGAGCTAAAGAAGTACAATTCCGAATTGAAGCTGATAATCAATTCAATATGATTATCAAAAGATGAAAATAAAGCAAGAAAGAATCATGCTTCGACGATACTGACGTTCAAAATCGAAGCATAAGTGCAAAGACATCTGAAAAAACGACTTTTAGCTGCAAGATCAACATATCAAACAGTCGAATATCAAGACTATTGATCAAATGATCAATGTCAAAAATGTCAAACATTTGAACATTTGCAGAACAA
>JAABUT010004172.1_pt1 | contig 11695 bp, 18 predicted proteins | sample 5559281 | NCBI WGS metagenome assembly JAABUT01 (sample SAMN10711880, study PRJNA513359) | rock metagenome | isolation source: Antarctica rocks | place: Antarctica: Victoria Land, Ricker Hills nord | collected 2016-01-04
GACTGCTGTGGCGCTGAGACAGCCACGCTAAGGAGAGAACCATGCCCCGCAAGCTCGTTCGCCAGGAACCCCCTCCCAGCGAGGACCCGCTGGGGGACGCTGCTGCCGAAGCCTGGTGTGACGCCCTGCTCGTGGAAGGGGGAGATCGCGCCGCTACCCACAGGGCACACATCCGCGCGTTGAACGCGGCGCGTCAAGCCGCGGAACGGGCGACTGCCTCAAGGCAGCGCCGGTCAGACGGGCAGCCGGCGGCCGAGGACGACAGCGCGGGCGCGTGATGCTGTGCCGGGGCAGCGCGTCCGTCGGCCCCGGCACGGTCATCTCCTGCGCGCCACGGCGGGAGCACCCAGGCCGGCTCTTCATGGCCCGTGCTCGCGCTCAGCGCCATCTATCCTCAGCGCAGGGGCTTGACACAGGGTGTACTCTAGAGAGAGGAGCACCCCATGGGGGAGCGTGGCATCGTCAGCACTGAGGAGGGACATCATGGCCGTCACCAGTGATACGCTCATCTGTCGCCAGGTGGAGGCAGCGCTCGACCAAGACAGCCAGACCAAGGACGCGACCATCGATGTGGCGTGCGTGGCCGGGATGGTCTCGCTGATCGGCGACGTCAAGGGGGCGGCAACCAAGGCCGCCGCCGAGCGGGTTGCCCGCACAGTGAGCGGCGTCCACGGCGTGGACAACGAACTGCGCGTGCGGTAGCCGCGGCCCAGGGACGTGCAGCGCCCCTCGGCACATAGCGGCGGTCGGAGCAGAAGTGTGGCAGCTACCAACCACTGGCGGTTACTCTCTCTGTGTTGTGGCTAGCACCAGGTCGGCGGCGGCGTTGATCTGCTTCATCGCATCGTCACTCCCACCAGCGTCGGGGTGGTAGCGTTTAGCCAGCACGCGGCGGGCAGCCTCCACCAACTCAGGGGGCGCGCCCTCCACCAGATAGAGCACCCGGTAGGCAGGGCCCAGGGCCGGCCCCTGCGCCGGCCTCCGGGTGTGGCTTTCCTGGCCCCCGGCCCGGTCAGCGCCGCCGCCAGGGTAAACACCCTCCCAGACCACGCTACCGGGAGGAAAGTAACGCCCCATCCACCGGGTGAGCCGGTCGGCGTAGGCCGGCGGCACAACCCAGGTGCGCTCCTCGCCGTCGAAGGTGACACCGGGCAGGTAGCCCACACTGCCCTTGAAGTCGGCCAGAATGTCGCGCCACAGGGCTGGGTCGGCGGCCCAGCGCACCCGCAGCACGCCGGTGCGTTCGCGGATCACGGTGCAGGTCGCCGACGCCGGCGATGGGGCCATCAGGCCACCGCCCAGGCCCCAGACTGGTGCCCTGCTTCTCTGGGCGGTCCCTGGCCTTGCAGGGCTTCTCGCCGCGCCCGGTAGACAGCATCTACCTGAGCGCGCTCCTCAGGAGTCAGGCCATGGTAGCGCGCTGTCGGCGCCGTGGTGCTCCAGCGCCATTCAAGCTCCAGGTCGCCCAGGGTCGCTTGCTCCTGGAGCTTGGCAATCAGGGACACGGCGTCGCCGGCTCTCTCAGGGCCAGCGGCGGGCACCCGTGGCGCAGCGGGCGCGGCGCGGTGGGTCGCTCCGGGCTCTGCTGTCCACTCCTGGGCCACCTCTAGCTCTGGCTCATCATCCCACCATTCAGGCGGGGTCGTGTCCCCTTCAAGCGCATGCACGGAATCCGTGCATGCGCCTGAAGATTCGGACGGATGCACAGTTTTTGCGCTCCCCCTCCCTTTAACAAAGAGGTGCCCTGTTTCTGTGCATGCGTGGGGCACAGGGGCGCTTTCTGCTGATGCAGGGGGAGCAGTGCCGGCATGTGGGTCCTGCTCCTGTGCTTTCTCCCCTTCAGGCGCATGCACGGATTCCGTGCATTGGTCATCTATGGTCGTTTCCGCCTGGTCCGCGGCGTAGCGGGCGCGCTCGTAGTCCGCCGCTGCTTTCTCTGCGTCGGCCGCAAGGGCACGGTGGCCACAGCGTGAGCAGTTGACCGCGTGGACCACCAGACGGTCACTGCCACAGGAGGGACAGCGGCGCTTGCGATCACTGATGCGATGCTCAGCCTCGGGTAGTTGCTCGTCGAAGCCGAGCCCCCGGCCAGAGTGGAAGTAGGCTACAGACTTGGGCTTGGGTCGCTCGGGCGCTGCTCCATCAGGGGACGGGGTGGCAGGGTGCGGGAACTTAAGGAGGGGAGGCATCTCGGTGCGGATCGCAACGGTGGTCAGTCCCTGAGCTTGCAGGAAGCCCGTGCTCTTGCTGACCGTGTTGCGTCCCACATTGACCCGGGCGGCGAGGGTGAGCAGTGGCTTGCGCCGCCCGAGAGCGCCATCCTGTTCTGTGCCAGGCCAGGCGCCCGTCAGCAGATAGATGTCGCACAGGGTGACTTTGTCGACCGGCTTCATGTGCTTGTTCAGCAGCACGTTGCTCAGGATACGCAGCTTCTTCCCGTCGCTCAGTGGACCCGGCTCGAGGCCCGCGGCATAGTCGTCGCCCTGCTCGCCGCCGCCGCCACCCCCGCCGTCTGGGGGAGTGATTTGGGGGTGGTAGGCCTCCAGGACATACATTCCCCCGCCTAGTAGCAGATCGTCGAGGCCCTTACCGGCGCTGTGGTCCCACCGGGCAAAGCGCACCGCGTAGCCCATGTGGACCAGCTCGGCGGCTATCTCCTGGCGGATGGCCTCGACCTGCTCCACGGTGCGCGCCTTGCTGGCCGGGTCATCGGCGTCCAGGGCGATGATCACCACGTCGTGGCCCTCTGCCACTTGGAACTCCTCCATGGCAGGAAGGGCTGCGCGCCAGGTCGCCACGCCGGTGATAGCCACGCAGGGCGCGCCCAGCAGTGGAGCTGAGATATCGGCTTTCAGAGGGCCTTCCGTGAGCACAACAAACGGGCGTGTGGTGACCTGCGCAGGCCGGACGACGTGCGCCGGCGTGCCGCTGCTGACGCCCTCAGTGGAGGAGAGCCAGCGGTAGCGGATCTCCCCGCGATCGGCGCGCACCTGCATGCCCTGGATGCGGTCAGCCGTGTCACGCACCGGAATGAGCAGGCCGCCGTGGCTGTTGAAGCGCAGGCCTCCGGGGCGGCTCTGGTCCTGGGTAATGCCCGGCGTCGCCAGCAGTGTCTCACGCCCACACTGGTCTACTAGCTGGGCCAGGATAGGCGTCTGAGCCTTACCCTCGGGCAGGGTGCCGTAGTTGGCTAGCGCCTCCTCGGGCAACTGGCGGCTTGGTCCGAGCAACTGGGCACGGTGCGCCGGCGAGAGGGGGCACAGGGCTAGCAGTGCGGTATAGACGGCGTGCTTGGTTGGGGCGTCGGCGCCCGGGGGCCGTGTGTCCTCGCCCGGCGCGGCGAAGTCCTCAGGCGACCAGACGACGCGCCCGGTCTTCTCGTCGGGCTGAGGCAGGTCGTGCCACCAGCCGCCACCGCGGTGCTCGCCGTGGTGATCGCTCTCCACCCGCATACAGTGGACGGCACCGCTCGCGGTGTGGACCTCGCACCAGTCGGTATGCTTGCACACAGCGCAGGGCCGGCGTTTACTGACCGGCGTGAAAGCGCGGGTTGTGGTGCGCTCCATCATGAGCGCACCGCCCTATTTTCAATGGGGGGGTAGTATGTACGAGTTGATTTTGGTACACTGGCCCCGTAGGGACCAGTGAAGGGCAGGGTGGCAACCATTACCTTCACTCCCGAATCTCTGACCGCCATGCCGGCTTGCTTCCGGTGTGGCGGTTTTTCTTTGCCTCACATCATTCATGTGTGTGGTTCCCTGATGTTACGCGCGCTTTCGATCGTGGCCCAAACCAGACCTACCCTCTCAAAGCAGTGCATATGCTTTGCATGGTACCCCTTCTGTTATCGTTGCGGAAGATGGTAAAATAGAAGTGATACAGCAAGCTTCGGTGGCAGGGGGAGGGTAAATAGAAGTGATACGACCTTGCCATCGCTGCAATGAGCCATTCACCACCACGAGCACGTTTCGCCGGTACTGCCCTACATGCGCGAACGCACAGCGCACCTGTGCCCACTGTGGGCAGTCCTTTACGCCCCCTCGTCCCACAGACACGGGCCGCTTCTGTTCGCGGGCTTGTCAGAACCAAGGATGGCATCCCCCTGGCCGGCCTCGCCTGTGGCCAGATAGTGTCTGCCTCTACTGTGGAAAGACGTTTCGGCCAGCAAGGGCTACGAGTCAGTTTTGTTCGAGCGAACACCGTACCGCGTGGCAAGTGGCGCAGGGCCGTGTGGAGGTATCGTGCGCATACGGCGACTGCCCCAGGCCTGCTGAACGCATTAGCCTTCCACGGGGCGTGGCCAAACGCACAGAGCACCATTATCATTCTGAGTGCCGCACGCCTGGCCAGCGGGCCCGCCCGAGTGGTGCCGCCCGCCGCACCGGTGCAGAACTGCAGTGTCAGCGCTGTGGCTGCGACATCGGCTACCGCTCGCCTTCGGGCCTGGCACAGAAGCACTGCCTTACGTGCGCTCGGCTGCTCCGTAAGACAGAGCCTATGCCATGGGTGAAGAAGAAGGGAGAGACACGCCCTTGTGCCCAGTGTGGTGCCCTCGTTTATCGCTTTCAATATGACGTCAAGCGGAATACACGATTCTTCTGCTCCCGAGCGCACCGTGATGACTGGGCGCGTGCGCATATGCATGAACGCTATCCTCAGCGCCTCTCCGTCACATGCCGCCAATGTGGCGACGTGCGTTTGTGCAAGGAAAGCCACGTGCCGCGTAGTACGGATCGGGCGACAATGACCTGGTTGTGTCCGAAGTGCCGTCCCCGCCGGGCAGAGGTGCGTGCATTTGTCTGTGAGTATTGCCACACGCCCTTTGTGGCCCTTGCCTCGGTGACCGCGCCGCCGCGCCGCTTCTGCTCGCGCGCGCATCACGTTGCATGGAAACACGAGGGCCGCACGCCGCTCGTCAAGGCGGTATGCGCGTACTGCCAGATGGAGGCCAGTGCAGGGAAGCGCGATGCGCTGGCAGTGACGTTCTACATGCGCCGCAACAGAATGGGGAAGGGGCCACTCCACTTCTGCAGCAAGAGCCATCGGGCTCTCTACTTCCATGAACAGAGGCGGCGCACCCGACCATGCCGCCTCTGTGGCTCCATCATTCAGCGGCGCAGCCTGCGAGGCGCCTTCTGTGATCGCGCCTGCTACACCGCATGGAGGGAGGGTCGCCAGATTCACAATCCCCGTGCTACTGATGCTGAGCAGCGCATCAGCACCGCATGGCAGGCTGGAGTCCGCGGGGTGCGCGCCCTGGCCCGGGCAAGCGGTGCCTCGGTCAATACCGTCCAGAAACTGCTCAAGGCGGGCAAGCTGGTGGACCCTGCGCCGGTGCTCACCGGTGTGGCCTGAGGGGCTCCGGGCGGGTAGACGGAGGCATGGTAATCTGAAGGTAGACATCGCCCCTCCTCTATAGGTGCGCGATGGATAGAAAAGGCGACCTGTTGCGAGCGGGTCGCCTTTTCGGCGTCTTTGGGCACATAGTACGCCCCTGTGCTGGATTTGTCTACAGGCCTGGTAGCAAGCGCGGCCTGAGCCTGGTCCACGTATAGCCCTGCCTCTCATCTCCCCGACCCTCCTGTGAGCAAGATCACGTGCCAACTGAGATATGCGTTACAGTCAGGCGTGCCGCCACCTGGGATACTGATCTGTGTGATAGGGCGCCGTCAGTATCGGCCCTACTGCGCAATGGTGGGCGCGCTGGTGTGGGGAGGGGATATCCTGCACGAGCGCGCAGAATGTAGTTGGTCAGGGCCGCCCAAGACAGCGCTGTCTTGGGCGGCCCTGACTGTTTTCCGGGCCACCAGCCTCTATGCTTCTGATAATCGGGCTTATCGGCGCCACCATAAGTGGTCAACTACCAGAGACAGCGGCCCGGCCTCCGCTCCCAGACAGCGGTGAACTGTTGCCCCGGGGGCAATAAAACAGCCCTGGAGGGGGCTGCAGGGAGCAGAATTGACCATTCCGGGGCCGCGCCTCTTCGTGTAGGATAGGGAGAGAACGAGAGGGGCGGCGCTTCCTTCCTTTCCTCGCCGCCCCTCTCGCCATACAGGCCTCTGTGCGGGGGCTGTGGTGGCAGTCGACAACGCGCCGGCGCGTCGTGGGTCGCGGGCCGCTCTGGACGTCGCGCTGCCCCCTCCGTCGCGCGTGTGGTCATGGCGACCATTGGCCGCTCCTCGTACGATAAAGGGGGCAGGCCCCGGGTCGCTTTCCTTCTATCTGCCGCCCCGGGGCCTGCGCTCGTTCCGCAGAGGATGGGTAGGATAGAGGTGTGGCCCAGGAGATCCTTGGGGGCGCTCCCGGGCCACTGCTGTGTCCGCGCGCTAGGTGGTGGCCGGCGGCGCGGCGACCGGGGTCCGCGGCTTCGGCGGGCCAGTGAACCAGCAGGCGGCCCCCGCGGCCTGGTCGGCGACAACGGCGAGGGCGTGCGCGAAGTCGCCCAGGCGGCCCAGGCTGGTCTCGTCGTCGATAGCGTCGTGGACGAACGTGCTCCCGAACATCTCCTCAAAAGCGTAGGTCATGCAGCGCAGGAGGGTCTCCAGGTCCGCGTGGCTCATCTCCAGGTGGGCCGTGGTGCAGGCGTCGAGCTTGGTCAGTGCCCGGGCATGTTTGGTAAGCTGGGCGTCGAGCTGGCCCGCCTCCTCGAGCTGGAGCAGGGCGTAGTAGGCGGCCGCTTCCTCCTGGGTGGTCAGGATGGCCAGGGCGCGGCGTAGGCCCTCCTGGTGGAGCTGGGTGGCGGCGTCCTTGTCTCCTGGGGTGGCGTCTGTGGGTGTGGGGGTGGTCATGAGTGGCTCTCCCGTGGCGCGCTAGAGGGGGCAGCCGTGGCCGGCTCGTCGTCCCCGAGGTTGTTGCAGGCGTAGTCCGTGACAGCAGCCAGGGCGTCCGAGGCGGTGCGCAGGCGGTTGTAGAGGTAGCTCAGGTCTCCGCCTGTCCTGGCCACCTTGTCGCCGTCGCGGGCGATGGACGCGGACAGCGCGATGGCGATGGTGCGCACCTCGCCCGAGGTCAGTGGTCGGAGGATTGTCGTCGTGCTCATGGGGTTGTGCTCCTTCATGGGGTGTGGGTGGAGGCCAAAAATGAAACCGGTTTCATTTTTCTGGGCGCCCAGAAAACGCGGGCGGCGGGCAAATCGGTCCTGGAGACCGATTTGAACATCACGGAGGCGCGGGCGCTCCTGCCGGGGGCAAACCTCTAACGGTTAGAGGTTTGCCTCGAGGGTAGCTAGAACGGGATGCAGCTAGCGCAGTACTCGGTGTTCGTCGTGGGCTCGCCACAGGGGCACAGCGTGGTCCTGCCCGGGCGCACGCTGTCAGCAGCCACCGCGAGGCGCTCCCACCAGCCGGCGGGGTCCTCGGCCAGCGCGGCCTGCTCATAGTCATGGCAGTAGGCTTTGAGATCCTCGGCGAGGCGGCGCACTGCGGCCACATGCAAGGCGTGATCGTCGCCGGCGCGCTGGCCCTTGCCCTTGCTGCCCCGGCCCAGCCCGAGCTGCACCTCGCACTGGCCTAGGGGCGCCCCTGGCGCGACGAGGACGGAGAGGCGGATATCGTTCTCGCGGGGCGCGGTGGAGACCTGCAGGGGCCTGGTGGGCGGCGGTGTAGAATGGCTCAGGGACGGAGTGATAGTTGGTTGTATCATTACGGCTGTCTCCTTCATCCTGGCCCGAGGGGGTCCTAGCAATCCACCCCCTCGGGCCGCTTTCACTACGCGGCGAATAGCTCAGCGAACGCAGGCGGAGCGGGCATGAAGCCAGGCGCCGGGTTGGTGACCACGGGGGCCGCCACCTCTCCGGTGGCGGGGCAGGGCATTGTGGCGGCCAGGTAGGCGAGGCGGTGGGCGTGGTACTGGCGGCAGATGTAGAGATGCTTGCAGACGCCGCCCAGCTTCTTCACGCCTCTGAAGGCGCGCTGGCCGCTCTCACACTCGCAGGTGCCGTTCTGCACGTCCACGGCGTAGAGCAGGTACGTGTAGCGCTCGCTCTGGACGGTGTACAGGCCCTTGCCGGCGTCCAAGAGCCGCACGTGCGGCTTGTAGGCGCTCTTGGTGGTCTTGCGTGTCGCGGTGGTGGTTTGCTGTGCTACCATGATTCCAGACCTCCTGTAGGTCGGCCGGCTCCCTCTTCTTTCAGGCTGGGGGATCCGGCTTTTTCTGTGTGGGCGCTGTTTGCTCCTCACTCCTATATCTTAGCAGGTTTCTGCTAGGTTGTCAACACTTTTCTGTTAGGATATACTGGGTTCATGGAAGATCTGATCACCCTTGAGGAAGCTGCCAGACGCGCCGGCTATCGGCAGTCCAATAACCTGCGCACAGCTGCTCGCGCCTGGTTGGCTTGGCAGTCCGAAGGGGCTCAAGGGCCCGAGCGGGGCCTGCGCACGCAGACCTTAGGCCCTCGTGCTCGCATGACAACTCAGAAGTGGCTTGACGCCTACCTGGCAACCCTGCGCCCGGGTGCCTATCGCCGGGGCCAGCAGCGCAAGGGGCAGGACGCCGCCGGCGAGCTCGGAGAGTAAGCCATGGTCACCCAGACCCAGCCCCTGGTCGACGCTGTTCAGGAGAATGACATAAGACGTTGTGTCGGTGACACCGTCCACACCGACACAACGTCTTATGCGCCCCTGCCCTGTACCGTCGATGACGTGCGCCCGTGCATAGTGGTCGACCAGTGGGGGCCGGTGGCCTGGCAGGGCATGGCCAGGGATGCCGGCGATGTCACGGTCATGCCCGCGCGCTGGGGCAGGCTCCTGGACATGGTCCGTCCCCACCTGGACTGTGCGCGCTGCTCCCGGGCAGCTGAGCGGGACGCCGCCACGCTGGCAGGCCTGCGCCTGGGCAGGCTTGAGCGGCGCGGGCTTCTGCTCGCGCCTCCGCCGTCCCCAGACCGGGGAGCGCTACTCGAGCCCGAGGGCACGGGGCGGGCGGCGATTGAAGCGCACCTGCGCGCTCTACGAAAGCTGCGCCGCGCTGGGCTGATCCTTGTTGACTGGCAGCAGCAGACGGTGGAAGCCCCACGGCGCGGGTCCTGGCGGCACATGCGGGTGAGTACCCAGCGGGTCGCCGTGCAACTATCGCCCCTGGGGGCGGCCGTTGTTGGTCAGGTGCGCGCCCAGTTGACGAACGGGACGCCGATCCGCTGGGCGCAGCACCGGGGTAGGGCACTGGCTGACGTCGGCGACACGACGCCGGCGGTGCAGGCTACTCTCCTGGCAGGTTTGCGGGCAGACGCTGTATCCAGAGCAGGCCTCGCCGCCACCATTGCCGGCATCAGGCGTGCCCCTGGGGATTACACGATGCACTACGCCACCGCTCTGGGGAATCAGCCAACCCACCATCTAGCGAATCTCATTGAGGCCGTCACCTGCGCGGGAGACGACCACGCGAGCGAGTGGCCGGGGAGTAGACGATGAGCACGGGCAAAGCTGACGACCGGCTGACCGCGCGCCAGGCGGCAGACCTGTTGGGTGTCAGCCCCCAAACTGTCCGTAGGTGGGCGCGAACTGGGCGGATCCGCTCGGAGAGCATCACGCCGCCACTGGGCCGGGCGTATATCGTGCTGAACAAAGATGATGTGGAGCAGGTGCGCCGGGAACGCGGCACCCATGGCCACGGTCAAGGCTGAGCAGAGGAGACAGGATGGGTGGCACGGCAGACGGCGAGCAGACAGCGGGCCAGGACGCTCCTGAGGACCTGGTGAGCGTCCCGGATGCAGCTCAGGCAGTGGGGGTCACGGATAGCACCGTGCAAAGCTGGATACGTAGAGGGCGGCTCACCGCCTATGCCCAACCGTTCCCGCAGGGGCGCCGGGTGAGTCTGGGCGCTGTCCGCGCGCTGTCCGCTCCCACAGATCCTCAGACGCCGCCGGAGGCGCGCCTTGCGGCCGTCGCCGCCCGTGCGGTGGGCCTGCTCAAAGGGCGCATCAGGGTCTGGGCGCGGCAAGGCCTGCTCCCGAGCTGGCAGAGTCATCGTGGCCTGCTGGTCCGCCCAGACGACGTGCGCGCCCTTGCTCAGAAGCGGGGCGTGCTGCCTCCAACCGACGAGTCGGGAGCGTAACGCCATGAGCATGAGCGACAGACCCCAGGCGGCCCCCGAGGACCTGGTGAGCGTGCGGGCGGCCGCGCAGGCGGTGGGCGTCATGCCCAGCATGGTGCATAGCTGGATCAAGAGCGGGCGGCTCGCGGCCCAGCCTGGCGCCGGGGTGCGCCTCGTGAGCCAGGCAGCCGTTCGGGCACTAGTGGCCCCTCGGGTAAGCCAGGGGGCCGTTCGGGCACTAGTGGCTCCTCCTGACTCCCATGCCCCCGCTGATGCCGTGGCCATCTATAAAGCCTTGCGGCTCACGGACGTCACCAGAAGCACCGTTGTGACATGGGCGCGGCAGGGCCGGCTCCCCAGTTGGCGGGGCCGCTATGGGCCTCTGGTCCGCGTGGCCGATGTGCAGGCCCTTGCCCAGCAGCGCGCCATGACGGTCGTCGTGGCAGGAGATGGCACGCCGCTGCCCGCCGCTACCCTCTCCATTCGGGACGCAGCGCGCCAGGTCGGCGTGACCAAGGGCCGTCTCTACACGTGGGGCAAGCAGGGCCTGCTGCCCGTCTGGCTGGTGCCCCGGAGTGGGCAACGCGTCCGCCAGGCCGATGTCCAGGCCCTGGCTGAACGGCATGGCCGGGGCTTGCCCCTCCAGCCAAGAGGTGCGCCATGAGCAGTCAGCAGCAGCCCCCCTACGACCCCCCGCGCTTGCCCCTGCGTGTCCGTGTCGAAGTGCGCGTCCTGCTCGGCGGCGGGTCATCTATCGTGGCCACGGCCTGGCGCATCCTGGAGCCGCATGAGCCCGAGTATGAGCAGGCCTATATCATCGCCGACGGCACACAACGGCTGTATGGTGACCCGATGCCCTATGCCGAGGCGAGTGCCGACGACTCTGCCCCAGGGGCCTAAACGATGGACAACAACGCCGACGAGGGCGACTACCTTGCCGTACACCTTGCCGCGCAGCTTGCCGGCGTGTCTGAGCGCACGCTGCGTCACTGGATAAAGCGCGGCAAGGTTCCGGCAATAGCTGGCAACCGCGGCAACCTTGTTCGCCTTGCCGACGTGCAGGGAGTGGCCCACCTTGCCGGCATGTCTCGGCAAGAGATGGCAACATTGCCGAGTGACTCTGAGGACAGCCACCTTGCCGTACACCTTGCCGACAGTGGCCGACAAGAGACGGCTCTGGAGGCCCCGCGGGAGGACCAGACGCAGGCCCTACTCGCCGTGATTGAGGCAGCGTATAACGGCCAGCGCGCGGCCAAAGAGGAGCTGATCGCCGAACTGCGCCGGCGGGCCGAGGTGGCCGAGGAGCGCGCCGCCCAGCTAGAGCGCACAGTACGCCGGCAGCAGCGCCCCTGGTGGCAGCGGCTTCTCAGCTAATGGACGTCAGCGACCACGACCAGGGGGACCCGAGCGACGGTGTGGCCTGGAGGCGGCGGGCCGCGAGCGCGATGCGGATCATGGAGCGCGACTATCTAATCATGCATCCCGAAAGCATGGCCTGCCCTCTGTGTGAGGACGTCCAGACAAACCCCGGCTTCTGCCCGGGGTGCCGCCATATCATCATGGAGCTGTACCGGACTCGTGATGACTGATTAGCTCAGGGCCTCCACGAGGCGGGCCAGGCCATCAGGATGCACACGGGCAGGCGTGGGCGTACGGCGGCCCCTGA
>JAABUT010004173.1_pt1 | contig 11695 bp, 11 predicted proteins | sample 5559281 | NCBI WGS metagenome assembly JAABUT01 (sample SAMN10711880, study PRJNA513359) | rock metagenome | isolation source: Antarctica rocks | place: Antarctica: Victoria Land, Ricker Hills nord | collected 2016-01-04
CAGTGTGGTCGAGATGCCCCCAGTGGCCGCGCACGGCGCTCGGACCACCGCGGCCGGGTCCCGTGGGCGATAAAGGGGTGCCCGAGCCGCCGTCAAAGCCGGCTGGCGTCAGCGGCTGCGGGAGCCTGCGCGGGTGCCTGACGAGAAGGCCGCCGCGCCGCGGGGGCCGGACGAGGACGTGCTGTAGACCGACGCGGATCCGGCACCACGGCCACCGGTGCGGCGGCCGCCGCCCTGGCCCCCGGACCCACGGCCTGCACCGTTGGACGTCGACGCTGCCGCACCGCGGCCGGCGCCACGGCCTGCACCGTTCGACGTCGAGCCAGCCGCACCACGACCGAAGCCGCGGTCACCACCGGTCGACGCGCTCCGACCGGCCTCACCGCGACCGGACCCGGCGCGCGATGCGCCGCCACGGCCGGAACCGCCACGGACGCTCGAGCGACCCGGCCCGACCGGACGGCCCTGGCCGCCGGAGCGTCCCGAACCGCCACGGGCTCGACCGCCCAAGGACTCCTTGACCTCGGCGAGCCCGCCGCTGAAGCTGCGCTCGCCCGGAGCGAGCTCCTGCAGGAGCGGGTGGGTCGCGTGGATGCGCGTGGTCGTGGCCTTGATGCCGGCCTTGCGGGTCAGGTCGCGGACGTCACCGACCTGGTCGTCGGTCATCAAGGTGACGACGGTGCCCTCGGCACCGGCCCGGGCCGTGCGACCGGAGCGGTGCAGGTAGGCCTTGTGCTCGATCGGAGGGTCGGCGTGGATGACGATCTCGATGTCGTCCACGTGGATGCCGCGAGCGGCGATGTCCGTGGCGACGAGCGTCTTGGCGGCGCCGCTGTGGAACTGGTCCATGTTGCGGGTGCGAGCGTTCTGGCTGAGGTTGCCGTGGAGCTCGACCGCCGGGACCCCCGAGGCGTTGAGCTGCTTCGTGAGCTTCTTTGCGCCGTGCTTGGTGCGCGTGAACACGAGTTTGCGACCGGGAGCGGCCGTGAGGTCGAGCAGGACGGGGAGTCTCGCGTCATGGCTGACGTGGAGCACGTGGTGGGCCATCGTCGAGATCGGCGACTGCGCCGAATCGGCATGGTGGGTCACGGGATTGGTCAGGAAGCGCTTGACGATGACATTGACGCCGGCGTCGAGCGTCGCGGAGAAGAGGAGTCGCTGACCGCCGCGCGGGGTCGTGTCCATGATCCGGCGAACGCCGGGAAGGAAGCCGAGATCGGCCATGTGGTCGGCCTCGTCGAGGATGGTGATCTCCACCGAGCCCAGGTCGACGTGGCCCTGGCCCATGAGGTCCTCGAGGCGACCGGGGCAGGCGACGACGACGTCGATGCCGGAGCGGAGGCCGGAGACCTGGGGTTTCTGGCCGACGCCGCCGAAGATCGTGAGCGTCCGCAGGCCGAGTGCCCTGGCCAGCGGGGCCATGGCGGTGTCGATCTGGGTGACGAGCTCCCGCGTCGGCGCGAGGATCAGGGCACGGGGCCGGCGGGCCGTGCGTGGTGCACGGCTCTGCGAGAGCCGGGTCAGCAGCGGGAGGAGGAAGGCGTAGGTCTTGCCCGAACCGGTGCGACCGCGTCCGAGGACGTCGCGCCCGGAGAGGGAGTCCGGGAGGGTCGCGGCCTGGATCGGCGTCGGGACCGTGATCCCCAGGTCGGCAAGGATGGTGGTCAGCGTGGCGGGCACGCCGAGGTCAGCAAAAGTCGTGTCAACGGACACAGGTGGGTACTCCAAAAGATGGGCTGGGCGTTCTGCCCGGCGCGAACCAACGTGGGTCGCGGCGCATGAGCATCGCATCGAGAAGCAGGCCCGAGGCAGAACGGAATGGGCCGCTGACCACCATCCTACCGCCCCCGGTCCGGGCGGTTCGCCACAGACGACCGACGGCACCTCCGGCCGGACACCTTCAGCCGGATTTGCTTCCCGCCTCGGCCCCAGCTCACGCATGAATCTCCCCTCCTGTGGCCCGTTCGTATGCGCGAATGACCGCTTTGACCGGATTCCGCTTTGGGTTTCCCACTGCGTCGAGTTTCAAACGTGGCAAGAAGGGTGGACACTGGAGACATGCCCTCTCGCACCACAGCCCGCAGATCGCGCCTGTCGACCAGCCCGTTCCGCGACCAGCCGCAACCCGTCTACGACACCTTCGAGGTGGAGAGTCGTGTCATCCACGACCGCCACGGCCTCGGGCGCGTCCTTCGACTCAAGGGTGACCGGATGGACGTGAAGTTCGGGGACGTCCTCGTGGACGTGGACATCCGCAGTGCCAAGGTCCGCCTGCTCTGACTCAGCGCGCCGTGCCGGGCGCTCCGCACGCCGGAGTGCCTGCGCGCAGCTGGTAGCGGTGCTCGGCGACCCAGACGTGGGCCCGGGCCGTGAGGCAGTCCACGCCGGTGACCCCCAGAAGTCGCCACCCGGGGGCCCCGAGTCGGAGCGCCGCAATGATGGCCCGATGACCGGAGCGGACCTCGCCGCTCGTCGTGACGAACCGCAGCGCCTCACGACACTGCCCCTCCGTGAGCCCGTATGCCGTGAGCTCGAGTGCCGTGAGCTCGAGCCGCTGCCACGGCTGCACCTCGTAACGCTGGTGCCGATCAACCCATCGCGTCACGAAGCGTGCGGAGGCTGAGCAGAAGCCGCAGTTCCCGTCGAAGGTCAGGACGGGCAAGGGACTCCGGACCCCTTGCCTAGCGGGCCGCCGTTCACGCCGTCACCGAGGCGGCGACGAGCGCGACCGTGAGGGAGACCTCGACGCAGGCACCGAGGACGTCCCCCGTCACTCCACCGACGCGCCGAATCGCTGTGCGGAGAACAGAACCCGTCCCGAGGAGGCCGACGACGACGACGAGTGGGCCAGCATACCAGGCTGCTCCGAGCACCCGACCGGCGCCTGCGGCGAGGACGAGGACGACGGTCGTCGTGGCGACCAGCACGGGGGTGCGGACCGTGCCGCCGACGGTTGCTCCCAGCCCGGTCGGGCGGGCCGTCGGCACCCGCCACCAGCACCCCCAGGCGAGGCAGTGGCGGCTGGCCACGAGGGCGATGACGGCCAGGGCTGTTCCGGCAGTGGAGGCCAGGAGTGATCCCAGGGCGACCGCCTGGATGACGAGCACGAGGACGAGGGCCGCTGCGCCGCTGGGCCCGACGTCGCCCGTCTTCATGACCGCGAGCACGCGCTCGCGGTCGTGGCTCGCCGAGAGGCCGTCAGCGGTGTCGGCAAGGCCATCGAGGTGGAGTCCCCGGGAGTAGAGCGCCGTCGCGGCGATGACCACGGCCGCGACGAGCAGCACCGGGACCGAGACGATCAGGGTGGCGACGTGACCGACGGCCCACAGCACGGCCAGGGGAGCCATGACCATGGCGCCACGGGCAACCGCGTCGTCGACGTCCGCCGGCGGGCGAGTGGGCAGGACCGTCAGGGTGCCGAAGGCGAGGCGCAAGGCGTCCCTCACGGAACGACGGGCGCGTGGCTGAGGTCGAGGACCCGGCCCGCGACGAGGAGGTGGACGCGGTCGGCCACGGCCGCGACCGAGGCATTGAGCGTCCCGAGCTCGTCCTGGAAGAACCGGCCGGACGACGTCTGCGGCACGAGCGTCATGCCGACCTCGTTGGTGACGAGAACGACGTCGCCGGTCCGGCCGGTCAGCGCGGCACACAGGGCCCGGGTGTGCTCGTGGACGACGGCGGCCGCGCGAGCGAGGTCCTCCCACGTCCCGGCGCGGTCGACGAGGCCGGTCAGCCAGGTGCCGAGGCAGTCGATGAGCACCGCCTCGGAAGGCTCCCCCAGGGCGGCGGTCAGGTCGAGGGTCTCCACGGTGCGCCACGTCGCCGGGCGCCGCGCCTGGTGCCGGGCCACCCGCGCGGACCACTCGGGGTCTGCTTGGTCCCCCGGCTGGCCGGTGGCCACGTAGGTCACCGACGGGTGCCCAGCGACGAGCTGCTCGGCATGTCGGCTCTTGCCGCTGCGCGCGCCGCCGGTCACCAGCGTGACAGCCATCCATCCTCCAACCCGGGTGCTCGGGCCCGAGGACGGGCGCGGCACGGTCAGGATAGGGCGTCCGCCTGCCGACATCGCCAGTCCCCGTAGGGTGTCCTCGCTGCGACTCCGGTGGTCGCGGGCGGCCGCCACGAGATCGAGGAGTGCCATGTCGGGGAGCGCCCGCGCGGTGGGGATCGCCCTCGGCTTCCTCCTCGACGGCGCTCTCGGCGACCCCCGCAGGGGCCATCCGGTCGCCGCCTTCGGGTCCGCGTTCTCGGCGCTGGAACGGCGGTTCTGGGCGGACACGAGGACCCGCGGAGCCGCCTGCACCGGGGCTGCCGTGGGCTCGGTGGCCGTCGTCGCCGCACTGGCCGAGCGGGCGGCGCGTCGTCACCCCGTCACGGAGGCGACCCTCGTCACCCTCGCGACGTGGACAGCGCTCGGCGGCACGAGCCTGGCCCGTGACGGTGCGGCAATGGCGACCCACCTCAGGAGCGGCGACCTGCCCGCCGCTCGGCTACGGCTGGCGCACCTGTGCTCCCGGGACGCCGCGGACCTCGACGAGGAAGATCTGGCCCGGGCCACCGTCGAGTCCCTGGCCGAGAACACCTCCGACGCCGTCGTCGCGCCGCTCCTCTGGGCAGCGGTCGCCGGCGTCCCGGGCGTGCTCGTCCACCGTGCCGTCAACACCCTCGACGCGATGGTCGGCTACCGGACGCCGCGCCACCTGCGTTTCGGGTGGGCGGCTGCCCGGCTCGACGACCTGCTGGGGCTGGCGCCCGCCCGGCTCACCGCCGCCCTGACCGCGGCTCTGGCTCCCCTGACGGGCGGACACCCGATGGCCGCCCTGGTGGCCTGGCGCCGCGACGCCGGGGCGCACCCGAGCCCCAACGCCGGCCCCGTCGAGGCCACCTTCGCCGGAGCGCTCGGGGTCCGCCTCGGGGGCAGCAGCACGTATGCCGGGCACGTCGAGGACCGCGGCACCCTCGGCGACGGCCGTCGCGTCGGCGTCCTCGACGTCGGCCGCACCGTCAGGCTGTCCCGGGCGGTCGGCTCGGCGGCGCTGGTCGTCGCGATGCTCGTCGCCGTGGTCGTCGCCCGGATTGCAGGAGGTCGCCGTGGCTAGGGGGCTGCTCGTGGCGGGGACGACGTCCGACGCGGGCAAGTCCCTCGTCACGGCGGGGATCTGCCGCTGGTTGGCCCGCGAGGGTGTCTCGGTCGCACCCTTCAAGGCGCAGAACATGTCGAACAACTCGATGGTGTGCCGGGACGGCTCGGAGATCGGCCGGGCGCAGTGGGTCCAGGCCCTGGCCGCCGGGGCGGAGGCGGAGGCGGCCATGAACCCCGTCCTGCTCAAGCCGGCCTCGGATCGCCGCTCACACGTCGTCGTCATGGGCCGGCCGTGGGGCCACCTCGAGTCCGGCGAGTGGGCGGCGGGCCGAAGAGCATTGGCAGAGACTGCCTTCGCCGCCTATGACGACCTCGCCGCCCGGTTCGACGTCATCATCGCCGAGGGTGCGGGCAGCCCGGCAGAGATCAACCTCAGGGACGGGGACTACGTCAACCTCGGCCTGGCCCGCGCCAAGGACCTTCCGGTGGTGGTCGTCGGTGACATCGACCGAGGCGGTGTCCTCGCGGCGATGTCCGGAACGCTCGCGATCCTCGAGCCCGGGGACCAGGTTCACCTGAAAGCGTGGATCATCAACAATTTCCGCGGTGACCTCGACCTGCTCCGTCCCGGGCTGCAGATGCTCGAGAACCGCACCGAGCGGCCCGTCCTCGGTGTCATTCCCTTCCTGCCGGATGTGTGGCTCGACTCGGAGGACGCCTTGGCGACCGCGGGCTGGCCAGGCCGAGGCGTCGGCCACGAAGGCATCGAGCGGCTCAGTGTCGCCGTCGTGCGCCTGCCGCGCGTCTCGAACGCGACGGACGTCGACGCCCTGGCGAGCGAGCCGGGCGTAGACGTCGTCGTCACGGCCGACCCGCGGGTCGTCCAGGCCGCGGACCTGTGCGTCCTGCCCGGCACGAGGGCGACCATCTCGGACCTCCAGTGGCTTCGGGAGACCGGCCTGGCGGAGGCGGTGGTCCGCCGGGCCGGGGCGGGGCGTCCGGTGCTCGGGGTGTGCGGTGGCTTCCAGATGCTGGCCGAGCAGATCGACGACCCGCAGGCGGTGGAGTCGGCTCCCGGCACAACGGTTTCGGGCCTCGGCGTCCTGCCGACACGCGTGTGCTTCGAGGTCGAGAAGCACCTCGGCACAGCCACGGGGAGCTGGCGAGGCACGGAGGTCTCGGGCTACCTCATCCACCACGGCGTCAGCCGACTCCTGCGAGACGGCGACGTGGAGCCCTTCCTCGACGGCTGGAGCTCCGGTGGGTGCTACGGCACGACGTGGCACGGCGCCCTCGAGTCCGACGCCTTCCGGCGGGCGTTCCTCCGCGAGGTCGCGGACCGGTCCGGGTCGAGCTGGACGCCCTCGCCGCAGGCCGCCGGCTTCGCCGAGGTCCGCCGGAAGATGCTCGATGCCCTGGGTGACGCCATCGCCGACCACCTCGACACCACCGCGCTCCGCGCGCTCATCGAGGGCGGAACCGTCCAGATCCCTACCGCCGCCCGGAGCGACCCCGTGCCCGCATCCAGGCCGTCCGGGAAGAGATCGCGCCCCGCAACCGAGCGGATGTCCACAACCGACCTGCGCCACCACGGCGACGCGGAGGTGGGCCCCGGCATGCTGGACTTTGCCGTCAACGTGCTCGTGCCGGAGCCACCGACGTGGCTGCAGGCTGAGCTCCGGGACCGGCTGTCCCACCTCGCCGGCTATCCCGCCCTGACCCGGGCCAGCGCCGCCGCCGCCCGCCACCACGGACTCGCGCCCGGGCGCGTGCTGCTGACGAACGGCGCCGCAGAGGCGTTCTCGCTCATCGCCCGGGCGCGCCCATGGCGGCACGCGGTCGTCGTCCACCCGCAGTTCACCGAGCCCGAGGCTGCGCTCGAGGCGGCCGGTCACGACGTCACGCGGGTCGTTCTCGACGTGGAACGGGGGTTCGCGCTGGACACGGCGGAAGTTCCTCACGACGCCGACCTCGTGGTCGTCGGCAACCCCACCAACCCGACATCGGTCCTCCACCCGCGGACGGCGCTGGAAGCACTCCGACGGCCCGGCCGCGTCCTCGTCGTCGACGAGGCGTTTCTCGACGTCACCACCGACCCGGAGGGCGTGTCCCTCGCCGCTGTCGCCGGCTCCGACGAGGTCGTGGTCGTCCGGAGCCTCACCAAGAGCTTCGGGCTGGCCGGCCTCCGGGCGGGATACCTGCTGGCGTCACCGCAGCTGGTCGTGGACTGCGCTGCGGTGCAGCCGCCGTGGTCGGTCAATGCCCTCGCCGCGACCGCGATCGAGGCCTGCCTGGGCGAGCGAGGCGCGCGCCACCTGGCCGGCCTCCGAGCCGTCCTCGCTGGTCGCCGCGAGCACCTCGTGAGGACGCTGACGAGCCACGGCTTCCTCGTCACCGAACCGGCAGCCGGTCCGTTCGTCCTGGGCCGCCACCCCGGGGCCGCCGGGATCCGGACGGCGTTGCGCCACCTCGACGTCGCGGTCCGCCGCGGGGACACCTTCCCGGGCCTGGACGACAGCTTCCTGCGGTTCGCCGTGCGTGACGAGAGAATGGTGGACGCGCTCGGGGCCGCGCTGTCAGCCGTCCAGGCCCGTCCCGGCCCGCTTCAGGACGATGGCGGTGAGTCAGGAGGATGGCGGTGAGTCAGCGGCCCTGGACGGGCGTGGTCACCGCAGACGTTCGTGCTGGCGGCCACCCGCGTCCCGGGCCTGCTCGGGCGCCTCCGTCCGGTCGACTCCTGCGAACCGCTGACAGCGGCAGGATCGTCCGATCACGCGACGGGCGAGATCGGCCCACCAGAGATGAAGCCAGACACGAAGGAGCATGACGTGACCTCACGCCGTGCCGAGCTCGAGACGACGATGACCACGACGATGGCCGGCATCCTCCCGCTCGATGCGGCTGCCGTCGCCGCCGCCCGCGCTCGTCAGGGCTCCCTGACGAAGCCCCCGGGGTCGATGGGTGTGCTCGAGGACCTCGGCAACCGGCTGTGCGGCATGTATGCCGTCTGTCCACCTCCCGTGCCCGAGCCGGTGGCCATCGCGGTCTTCGCCGGTGACCACGGAGTGCACGCCCAGGGAGTCTCCCCCTGGCCGCAGGAGGTCACGGTGCAGATGGTCGCGAACATCGTCGGCGGCGGCGCGGTCATCAACGCGCTGGCCCGGCAGGTGGGTGCGTCGGTCACCGTCATCGATGTCGGGGTGGCTGCCGACCTCGAACCCCGGGACGGGCTCGTCGACCGCAAGGTCGCGGCTGGTACGAGCGACCTGGGCCGCGGACCGGCGATGACCGTCGACGAGGCCCTGGCCGCCATCGGCGCCGGCATCACGACGGCCCGCGACCTCGTCGACGCCGGCCATCGCCTCCTGGTCACCGGAGACCTCGGCATCGGGAACACCACGCCGTCGGCTGCGCTCGTCGCGGTCCTCACCGGTTGTGACGCGGCCGACGTCACCGGCCGGGGGGCGGGCAGCGACGACGCCATGCTCGCCCACAAGGTCGAGGTCATCCGCGCGGCGATCCGGCGCAGCGGCGCCACGGCCGACCAGCCGCTCGAGGCCCTGGCCTCCGTGGGCGGCTTCGAGCACGCCGCCCTGGCGGGCTTCCTCCTCGGGGCGGCGAGCCGCCGCACTCCGGTGATCCTCGACGGGGTCATCGCCTGCTCGTCCGCGCTCGTCGCGCGGGCCCTCTGCCCGGGCGTCACGGCATACCTGATTGCGGGTCATCGCTCGAAGGAGAGGGGATCGAGTGTTGCCATGGAAGCCCTTGGCCTCGAGCCGTTGGTCGACCTCGGGCTCCGGCTGGGGGAGGGGTCGGGAGCCACCCTGGTCGTGCCGGTCGTCCAGGCGGCGGCGCGGCTGCTGCGAGAGGTGGCGACGTTCGGTGCCGCCGGGGTCTCGCAGAGCTCGTGAGCCGGCCGGCGCACCGGCGCGGCCCGGCGCACGCCGACGAGGGAAGTGGGCGCTCCGACCGGTAGCCTGCCTCTCGTGACGACGGCAGGGGTCGCCCCGACAGCGGAGCAGACGTCCGTCACGCCCGCACCCCTTCGGGTCCTGCGGCTGGCGCGCGAGATCGTCGTCGACAGCGCACTGGGGCTGGCGCGCGTCGGGGTGCCGCTGCTGGCAATCGCCCTGACGAGCTTCGCCGCACAGCACCTGCTGACCCGCTGGGCTGCCCTGGTGGCGTTGAAGAACGGGCCCGCCGGCCTGGGGATCCTCTTCCTCTCCATCACCATCCGGCTGGTGCTGCTCGCGATCTCGCTCTACCTGGCCGCGACCGCCATCCGGGTCAACGGCGAGTCCGTGGCCGTGATCGGGCAGCGGCTCGGCGTGTCTCCGCAGGGCCGGACGGAGGAGACCCTCGGCCACCGGTTGAAGGTCGCGATGGTCCCGATGGTGATCCTCTACGCCGCCTGGAACCAGGTGAACTGGGACATCCACAAGTTCCTCAGCTACAAGTTCGCCTTCGGCCAGGAGCTCTACAACTTCGACAACCCCACCCAGCGCAACGACTTCAGCAACATCAGCTTCACCGGCGGGGCGTGGAAGGCCTACATCCCGTGGGCCATCGGGGTCTGGGTCGTCAAGCTCCTCGTCGACCGGGTGGCCGAGAGGCTCGACTCCCGCCCGCTCGACCTCGTCGTCATCTACCTCGAGTGCAGCTGGGTCGTCTTCGGGTGGCTCGTCGTCTCCTCGATCGTGAGCCAGGCCATCGCCTTCGTGCGGACGCGGGAGGTCTCCTCCTGGCTCAGGCAGGTGGGCGACTGGTTGTCCGACGTCGTCTCGCCGTTGCACGTGACCTTCCCGGAGATCCTCAGCGGGATCGTCAGCGCCGTCGGGACCGTCCTGCACGTGCTCCTCCTGCAGATCGCATGGCCGCTGGTCTGGGTCGCCGTCGTCGGCCTTCTGGTCGGCTGGGCCCGCGGGGAGCGCGACATCACCGTCGGCCGGACCAGCACGGACCGGTCGGTCCGCGCCCTGGGCGGCATCCTCAACTCCTCGACGAGGGGCATCCGCGAGAAGTACTACCCCGTCCTGACCACCGCAAGGTCGATGATCCGGTCCGGTCCGGTTCCCGTGCTCACCATTGCCGTCCTGTATGCCGTGCTCATGGTCGGGCTCGGCTGGCTCCGCTGGGCGGCGTACAAGCTCGCCGGCCCGGGCGGTGGGCAGACGATCGAGCTCAACGAGACGATCTTCAGCCTGCTCGACGCGCTGACCGTGCCGCTGCGCGCCTGCTTCCTCGCGGCCTGCTTCGCCGTGGTGCTGCGGCTGCAGGGGACGCCGGATCAGTCGCCGTACAGGTAGTTCCCGCCGTAGGGGTCGATGAAGACCCTGAGCCCCTGGGCGTCGTTCGGCACGAGGTAGACCACGCCGTAGCTGGTGACCCCGTCGTGCATGTTCTCGGCCGTCCCGACGTCGAAGGACTTGGTCAGGTCGCTCAGCTCCTTGTAGGTCCCGTAGATCTGCGCCTGCTCCCAACGCCGGCCGCGGTCGTCGACGATGACCGCCTCCGGGGCCAGGAGGTCGCCGCTGACCGGGCAGCGGCACTCGACGAGCGCCACGACGTAGGTGGCGCCGTCCTTGCGGGTGACCGTGCCGTTGTCCTCGGTGAGGTGCTCGTGCTTCTCGAGGCCGGTGACCCGGGCCTGCGCCGTGACAGCCTGCTTGGACGAGCCGTAGTGAAGGTCCTTCCACGTGCCGAACGGCACGGGGTGCGCCAGGGACGGTTCTGCATGGGCCTCCATGCGGAGCTCCCCGCGCATGATGATCACGGTGACGACGGTTGCCGCGAGGAGGAGGACACCGACGACAAGGCGGCGGACCAGCGGGCGGTGCCACGGCCGGGCGGCAACGGTGGTGTTCCCGGTCACGGGTCCCTCTTCGCCGGCCGGACCTCGTCGGCGGTCCGGAGCGGTCCCAGGTGGATCTCGGCGATGTCCCCCGTCGAACCGAGGTGGGCCTCGACCGTGAGCTCGTCACTCACGGCGTCGGCGGGCAGCTCGAAGAGCATCTGGGCCTGGTTGGGGATCCCCGGGCTGAACCTGCCCGAGTAGCCGATCTCGTCCCGGTGGACCGGGGTGAAGGTGCGGTCACCGGAGCGGAGCAGGGCAGAGAGGATGCGCGGCTTGTCGGCCGACACGGCGGTGAAGGACACGAGGACGAACTGACCGGGGCTCGTGAGCCTCGCGTCGGTGGAGATGAAGATCTTCGCCGTCTCGACCTTCGTGGCCTCCACCGTCCCCAGCCGCAGCGTGGCCTGCTCGCCGACGTCGGCCTTCGCCGGCAGGGGGTCGTTCGAGAGGATGCACGCACCCGAGGACGACGCCGTGCAGGTGTCCTGGGGGATGACGAGCAGCAGCGCCAGGAGCCCGAGGACGGTCAGCAGCCACACCCACCGGACCACCACGACGTCGTGCAGCCACCTCATGGCGTGGTCCGGTCGTCGAGGGGGACATCGGGGACGGCGACCGCCGGGACGGCCACCGACGACCAGTCGGGCCCGGGGTTGATGAGGTTGGTCCAGCCGTACTCCTGGTCGCCGAGGACGACCCGCACGGTTGCCGGGACCGGGGTCGGGGGCAGGAAGTAGAACTGGGCCTCGGTCGGGATG